>Ga0307376_10000121_pt1 | contig 115318 bp, 109 predicted proteins | sample TR2MG_FD_202536 | JGI IMG/M metagenome (GOLD analysis project Ga0307376, IMG submission 202536) | Soil microbial communities from Risofladan, Vaasa, Finland - TR-2 | ecosystem: Environmental > Terrestrial > Soil > Coastal area > Acid sulfate soil | place: Finland: Risofladan, Vaasa...
AATTCTAGCTTCTCAGCTTCATCTGAGCTTATTTCTTCTTGGTTTTCCCTTTTCTTTATTCCTCGGATTATTTCCATTTGACTCCAGATTGAACTTTTACATTTGAATTGTGAGTTATTTAAGCAATACTCTACTAGCTCACTTCCTTCTTCTTCATAATATAGATTCCAAAGAGCAGAACTTTCCAAGTAACATTCAATCTTCTTCATCAACAAGATCCTCTAAACCTTTCAATTTCTTTTCTTTTTTGGAGAAATATTCTCTCACTTCTTCTCTTGATTTCCATGGTAGCTCTTTTAATTTTTCTTCTTGCATCAATTCATAAATTCCTGCTTTCAAAGCTTCACTTATTGATGAATATTTACCTTTTAACACCAATTCTTCTAGGAATTTTTTCTCTTCTTCACTTAATCTTACTGAAGCTACTTCCATGGTATCACCTCTGTTATACCTTACTGTATACCAATTACATAGCTGTAAACATATAAATTTTTTACCTTCTATATTACATTAAGAAAGTGTCTTTGGTATTATGGTGAATAAATTAATGAATCCAAATTCATCAATTTCTGTTCTCGTATTAACTTGGATTACATCAATTGTTCTCCCTTGCGAGTTCCTGTCACTCGCCTTGCTGTTGCTCATGTAGTCATCAATAATGCAGCTCGAAAATAAACTCTTAGATTCATTGAGAGACCTTTCTCTCTTTTTTTATTTATTTTAAACGATTTCTTTTGCTTCCTCTAATGATAAGATGTGTAATTGCAATAAGAATGAATTTGAAGAAAAGAGAAGTTAAACATAATTGATATTTTTAGAACGACTCAAAAAGAACAAATAACGATTGTATCAATTTGAATTCTTTTTAAGTCGCTAAACCAAATATCTATCAAATGATATTTGTGTTATTTTGTTATGTGTGTTTTTTGTTGGACTGAAATTAAATTAAATTCCAACTTACTTTTTTTCTTCTACACTTGGAGAGGGAAGTGAAATGTGACTTTGTACAATTAACCATTCATCCTTCTTCTTTTCCATTGCAGCGGTTAATCGTGCAGTAGCTTTCTGCTCTTCTTCACCAACTTTCATAGATAAATCAACTTCAGCAGTCAATAGTGCAATAGGTCCTTTAATATTAACAGTTTTCCAAGGTAAGTCTATTTTTGTAAACTCGTATTTCTCAAAATCTTTTGCTATCTGTTCTTTTAGTTCTTCATAGCCAACACGTTTTTCTCCTAGTTCTCTACCAATAAGAACGGTGCTTGGATCATTAGCGAAACAAGATAATACTTTAGCTTGATCCTTCATTTTATAGGCGTCAAAGTATTTGTTTATTAATTCGGTAATTTCAGCCTCAGCTTTTTCTTCTTTACTCAGCTTTACAACCCTCCTCCGAATTGTTATATAACATATCTCAATCTTTGTTTATTACTCTTCTTAGTCTACAAATAGCTATAACAAAGTACTTAAGAAAATAATAATAATAGATTATTTAGGCCTTTTACTCCTTTTCACTTAGGATTTGGAATTCTCTCGTCAAGTTGTTGTTCATGCACTAATAAATAATGGTAGTAGAAAATAAGAAAATCAATAAGACTTTTGAGAAGTCTTATTTTTCATCTTTTTTTACTTATTCATATTTGGAAGAGTTGAAATTGTACAAAAACATTATTTTTGATATTGGTGGGGTATTACTAACTTGGAATCCAGAGAGTTATATTAGAAAAATTCTTGGTATTGATGTTGATGCTGATTTTTTTTCTAAGAGAATTTTCAAAAGTTTTGAATGGAGAGAGCTTGACAGAGGGAGTTATTCAGTAGAGGATCTTCATAAAACCTATCTGAATATGTACCCAAAAATAAGTAATGAAATTAATTTGCTTATGGAAAGATGGTATGAAATAATCAATCCAATAAATGAAAACATAGCTTTAATTCCAAAATTAAAAGAAAACGGGTATAACCTATTTATTATTTCAAATTATGTTCAAGAAGCAATTGAAGAAATGAAAACAAGACATACTTTTTTTGATTATTTTGATGGAATGGTCATTTCTTGCTATGTTAATCATATCAAACCTGAACGTGAAATTTTTGATTCACTAATAGAGAAATATAAACTAAATGCGGAAGAATGTATCTTAATAGATGATTCTCCTGATAATATAGAAGTTGCTGAGAAAATAGGAATCAAATCAATTTTATATCTTTCACCTGAACTATTGAAAGATGATTTAATGAATCTGAAAATAAAACTCTAACCATAACTGTTTAGAGTTCAAAAATCTTTTATCAAATAATATTAGCAGACAATCAGATAATAAATGTAAAGTAACACCCATCGAGCTATTTTCTAATTAATGACATCAATCTACATTAGCAAGAGGATCAATATCAATGAAGTTTGTTCGTCTTTTGTTCGCAATGATGCCATCAATAATATAAAAGAGATTAAGGGCAACAAGTATTCCCAATTGCACTAAGAGATACAGATAGGGTTGTGTAGAGAAGATGGAACCATCTAAAAAGTGGAAATTGGGATAAGCATCTGGGTAAATAAAATTGAAATAAACATGATCCAAAAATATCGTAGATAACACCCATATTGATCCATTTATAAGAAGGGCAATTAAAAATTTATAATCTAACTTAATGACCTTTTTGTACTCATTAAATCCGATGATTTTAAAACAACGAGAATAGTACCAATAAATACTGATAAAGAACGATATTACTTGCAGGAAGATGATGAAAGCAAAAAGCAAACCTTCAAGTAGGGAAGGAGAAAATCTCAGAGGACTTGTACTAGGACCTCCAAGAAAGTATTTTTGTTCATAATCATAAGGAAAGCCAGAAAGATAGAAGATCCCTAGAATCGCAGAAGAGACAATAAGAAACAGCACGCCCTCGAGTACTGTAAGCACTAGTTTTCCTAACAAATCCTCGTTCCTATAGGAGCTTTCATGCCAATTGTCATACATTTCCTTATCCCCAACAACAAAATATGCTGTTGCCATTATCATTGAAAAGAAAATAACTATTTTTAGAATATCGAGAAAATAATAGTAAACAATGCAAAATCCTTTAGCTATGGAAGATACGAAAGCTAAAATAATACTGATAATATAAAGCCCAATCCGTAGTTTTAGGAATCGCTTTTTCCAATAGCTATTCTGTTTGATTATAAATCGTGTTCTCTTTATTGATGTTATCACTACTCTTCACCCATTGTTTCTTTATCTACCAATTTTACACATTAAAACATTCTATTTATCTTATTAGCTTGCTCTATTCCAAATAAACTAAAATAATCTATTGAAGAATTTTCACTCAAGATTTGTCAGCTTTTCTAATTAATCTTACTAAAATTAATGAAAAAAGAGAGATAGATATTTTACTACAAAAACAATAGATAAACACATTAACCGATGAACTAAGGAATAATAAAAAATTATAAGTGAACGAAATGAATGAAGAACTAGATCCTTCGATAAAAATCTCTCATATAAAAAAAACAACAGATGCTGTAGTTACTCTACCTGAAGGATTTTCTTTTCCCAATGGTTGGACAATGAAAGATTTACTAATTCATCTCCATTCTTGGGATGATGAGCTTTTAAAATACAGTCAAGCTCTAAAAAAGGGTAAAGATGATAAATTCGTTTATGATCACAAAAAGTTAGGTATGAATTATAGTAATTGGAATGACTTTGTTATTGAAAAATTTAGTTATCTTCCATTTGAAGAAGCAAAAGAACTTTTTAAAAGTACTCGCAAGAAATTGATTAGAATATTTGAGGAACTTTTAGAGATTCAAAAGAAAGAAACTGATCCTGACAAACTAAAGAAAATTAACGGTGTTCTCGATCTTTGGCAGCATGATAAAATGCATCTAGAAGCAGGTGGAATAGCACCTTATCTTTAGGTGAAGTATTTCTCTTTTACTGAAATTTTCCTTTTTGGAAATATGCCACATAACTAAACTTCAAATATGGAAATTGTCCATAATAAAATACCATTTTCCAAAGTAAATGATTTGCTATTAAGGAATTGAAGTTATTATGTCTAACGAGCAAAAGGAAAGAGAAAAAAGAATAGATGAATTTATTATAGATTTGAGCGAAAATCCAGATGAAACAATTAGATTCAAAGCAATTCAAGAGTTAATTTTATTACATGATTATACAGAAAAAACAATACCTACTTTGATAGAAACACTCCAGAATGAAGGCAACTATGATGTAATGTATTTAATTATAGGAGAATTAGGAAATTTCGGATCAAAAGCTGAAAATGCAATTCCTGTTTTGTTAGAATTACTTCCCAATTTCTATGAAGATGACGAAATATTACAGCTTATAATTGAAGCATTTGGAAAAATTGGCAAAGCAGCGAAAAAAGCAGAAGAACCTTTAAAGAAAATTATTAGAGAACATGATATAAGGGGGATGAGAGTTTATGCTATGCAAGCTCTTGAAAGAATCATTGGGTCTGAAATAATAACTCTTTTAGATCGAATAATTCGAAATGATGAAGAAGATGAAATTGTTCGTATTGAAGCAATTCACACAATAACCAAAATTGGGACGCAAGAAGTTATTTCAAGATTGTCAAGGATTTTGAACCAAATTAAAACTGAGGAAGTTAAAGTAAACATTGAAAGTGCTCTTGGAGAATTGGGTATTTCTGAAGTTATTCCAAAACTACTTACCAGGTTAAAAGAGAGTGATCAATCATATGAACGTTCAGTAGCAGCAGAAGCAATGGGTAAAATTAGAGTAAAGGAAGCTATTCCTGTATTATTAGAAGCTGCTTATGAGGATCCCGATGATTTAGTAAGGGCAGAAGCTGTAAAAGCATTAGGGAATATCAAATCGAAAGAATCTACTCAATTATTGATAAGTATTTTAAAGGACGAGAGAAATACAGAACTTCGTCTGGAAGTAGTTCAAGCTCTTGGAAAAATTGGAGGGAAGGAGGTAATTGATACACTTGAGAAAGTAACTGAAGAAGACTCAGAAGATGATGTTAGAATCAAAGCAATAGATTCACTAGTTGAAATAGATTCCTGTGAATCGTCCACTATTCTTACAGCACTTCTATATGAAGATGAAAATATCAATGTGAGAAAAGCAGCAGCAAAAGCACTGGGTTATTTAGGAACAAAAGATGTAATTACACCTCTAGTCGACATCCTTCAAGAGGACAAAGAAGATGAAGAGATTTTAGAAATAATAAAGAATACATTGTTTCAAATTGGAAAAAAAGGTTATCCTTCTGCACTTGTTGGCATCATTAAGTGTTGTGATGAAATGGATATCAGGGAGAAAGCAACAAATGCCATCACACAGATTGAACCTATGAAAGCTATCCCTGAATTAATGCAAATTATGAAGGATAGTGATTCACTAATCCGTTCTCTAGCAGCATTCATGTTAAGTGAAATTGGAAAGAAACTTGGTTTTGAAGATTATGAGCAATTGATAAGTGCATTCAAATCTGGAGCAATTGAGAGGAATATCGCTCAAAGACAAATTCTTTATGAACTTGAACAGAAAAAACAAGAAATTTTAGCTAAAAGAGAATCAGCAGAAGCTGAACAAGCATTACAACATGAAAGAGAGTTAAATCTAAGAAAAATCATTAAGAGATATAGTGAGATTTCATTAGAGCGAATGGCTAAATTACTTAAATTTAAAGATACTTTGGATCTTGAAAAGTGGTTATTAGAATTACCAGATGAACTTGCATTCCAAGTTCAGAAAGAAGTTGTAAAAATTCCTCAGCTTTTGCAAAATGAATCAAGAGAAGCAGAAGAAGCAATAAATAAGATTATTAATAGTTTCAAAGAAGTCAGTCTTTATACTTGCTATTATTGTGGATATCCTATTGAAAAGGATTACAAACTTTGCCCTGATTGTGGAGAAGAAATTACACGATGTTCAGTTTGTAAGTTACCGATAGCTTTTGGTGATAATATTGGTTTTTGTGTTTTATGTGAATCGAAAGGACATTTAGATCACCTCCAAGAATGGGTTAAAGCAAAGGGAGTATGTCCTCATTGCCTTCAGAAAATACCCATAGAAAACATCATACCAGTTGAAACTGAGAAAAGGAAAAAAACAAGGTAATAAAAAAAAATAATTCTCCACTTTGATTTTATTTTACTCAATTAAAAGAAATTATAATATCTAATTTTACTGAAAATAGTTTTGTTTTGAAATAAATATAGTAGCAGTTGAAAAGGATTAAATATACTCATGAATTACATTTACTACTATGGATTCGATAGAGTTAGTTATTGGGATAATTACATTAATACCAATGGCCATAGGTTATGTTATAGCTGGATTATTAATTGGTAGATATTTTCTTAGGAAAAAGGTAATAGTACTGATTACAGCTTTTATGTTCATTTCTTTAGTATCAATTTGGATTGGCGTTTGTATAATATTTTTTATTGCTATATTCAATTTACCAACTCCTAGCGATATGACCTATATATTTTCTTTCGCTTGGGCTATACCCATTTTAGCTACTACTTGGAATTTTATTACAGCAGCATTATTTGAAAAGCAAAAATTTCTAAAATTTATCATCTTAGGATTGTTTTTTGTAGTTGATGTAATTTTTCTTCTACTAATTTATTGGAAGCAGGATTTTATAATAGAGCCAAATAGTATGATTTATAGGGATACTTCTTTTGGAATATATACTTCAATAATTCTTTACTTCTATGTTGCAAGTATTCTTTTATTCATAATGCCAACTTATTTCTGGAAAGGAATAAATTCAAAACTTAGATCCACTAAATTCAAAAATATATTAGTTGCATGTGGTTCATTACTATTTTCTATCATAGCAATATTGGATGGTATTATTACAATAGATAATTTGCCTATTGCAATAGTTAATCGAACTATACTTATCTTAGCTTTGATTATTTTATCTATGGGGTATTTTACTCCCTTGAAATTAGATATTAAACTTGATAGTCCTACAAAAACAGAAAAAAAGATTATAATCTAAAATCACTTCAATGAAATGTTTTTATTGATTTTTGGAAAATTCATCGTTAAATTATTCTAGGGATTAAATTCTATTTTTAGAAAAAGGTTAAAACATTGTTTAGTAATGCTTTAGTGGATTTAAATGAATGAATTAAAAGATATGGAAATAGAAGGAGTGAAACCAAAGCAACGTCTTGCTTCACTTGATTTTCAAAGGGGATTAGCAATTTGGATGATGACTTTTCTTCATGCTGCAGCTAATATGTATGATTCATCCTTTATTTCTGAAAATCCTGGAAATATTTTAGATCTACCAATTTCTGTAATACTTTTCATTGTTTTTTTTGGCTTTTTTGCTGTTTGGAATTCTTATTTTTTGTTTATTTCAACAACTGTGAATTCCTTATCAATGTCAAAGAAAATTTTGAATGGTCAAGATCCAAAGAAGATTCTTTTTAGACAAATTTTGACAGGTGTAGGATTATTGGTTGTCAATATAATTGATAATAGCTTTCTATATTCAGGTTATTTTGGTGTGGGTATACGCACAGGTGATTGGTCAAATACTTATCCTCTTTGGAGAGGATTTTTTGAGATGGGTACATTGCGAATTATAGCATGGAGCATTATTCTATGTAGCATTCTCATTTACTTTCTTTTAAAAGACAAAGGTTATGAGAAATATCGTAGAAATATGACAATTTTAGGTTCACTTGCTATAATAATTATTATTGCAAGCCAATTTGTTCATAATGCAGTTGATAATATAGATTGGATCATCCCGAGTACACTTCCCACTGGAGTGGATTTGGGAGTTAATCCTTCATGGCCTGGTGTTGATTTTCAAGCATTAAATGCTTCATTTAAATCGTGGTTATTAACAATTTTTGCTGGGGATATAGAGCCAATTTTTCCATATTTTGCTACTGCATTGGTTGGTGCTATGATAGGAATGACACTTTCAAAACCAGAACCTATAAAGAGATTACCTCTAATAGGAGGAATTTCTGGTCTAGGAACTTTGGGATTAGGAGGATTATTTATGGGATTGGGATTTGTATCATTTGGTAATGAACGTCCACCTTTGGGAAATTACTTTATAATGTTTGGCGCACAAATTTGTTCGATGTTTCTACTACTTTGGTTGGTTGAATACAGAGGTAAAGCCCAACAATTTGGGGACAATATTATTGTAAAGCATTTTCGGAAATGGGGAATGATCTCCTTATCGGTATATGTTCTACAGATTTACGAATTATTACCAAGATTTGTTGTAGGTAGTATCTATAATTTGATATTTTATCCAAGGATAAATATGGTAAATGGATCAGCTTTTAAAATTGGAGAAGAATATAAAACACTAATCTTTGCTGTAATAGCAATTCTATTTTTTGAATTATTGATTTATTTATGGTCAAAAGTGAATTTCTTTCTAAGTTTTGAGTGGTTTATTACAAAATCAGTTTCATTAGTTACTAAACAAACTACCTATCGTTTGGAGGTCAATGCAATGATGAATAAAATTCATTGGATAGATTATAAAACAATTTCACAACAGAACCAAATTTCAAAAGAAACAACAAATACAAACAATAGTGTATAAGGAATTCTAAGGTAATAATTCTTCTAATTCCTTCATCTTTTGTATTAATCTTTTACCTTTCTCAGTTGTTGTATATTTTTTCTGTCGATCATTTGTCTCTATTTCTACAATATGTCGACTTGATAATAATTCTTTCAGATGTTGATAAACAGCTTGTAATGATAAGGATTGCCCTAATGATTTCCAAATCCCATAACCAAAATCAGATTCTGAAGAATCTATTATTCTCAGAATTTCAACCTTTGTTCCCATGTTTCTAAATGATTCTACTTTCTTCTTTCGTCCACTACTTTTTTCATAAGCTTGAGAAGTTTTTAAACCACTTGCTGTAATTAATGCAAGCACTACTGCTCCTTTCTCAAAATAATCTTCATTAACTAATTTTTCAATTGCAGCAATTACTGTAGCACTAGAAAGCTCTGCAAACACGCCTTCTGCTTGTCCTAGTTTCTTTCCAGCAGCTATCATTTCCATTTCACTAATTGATATTGATGTTCCGTTACTTTCTCTAATACTTTCAATTGCTTTAACACTAAAAATTGAATTTCTTGCTAAAATAGCATCTGCTAAAGATTTATCATGAATTTCTTTTACTGATTTCTTTGGTTTATCTTCTCCTAATTTAATTGCATTTGTTATTGAGTCATATCCTCTCAATTGTACTCCAATAATTTTTGGCAAAGGTTTGTCAAGATAACCAATTTCTTTCGACTGCTTGAATCCTTTCCAGAGGGAATAAAGCAATCTACCACTACCAAGAGGTACAATAATGTAATCAATCCACGGAAGCTCTTTATTTTCCTGAATTAATTGACTGATAATTTCAAAAGAAATTGTTTTTGCTCCTTCAATAGTCAAAATATTGAATTCGGGTGTTGCTTGATAGGTTTTTTCATCAGCCATTTTTTTAGCTAATTCCAAACTATCATCTATTGTTTCTCCAAAAACGATTGTTTCTGCTCCATAAGCATCCATTTGTATTTTCTTTTCAGGGGAAGTACTCTTAGGTATAACACAAATACTTTTCAAACCAGCAGAAGCGCAATAGGCACTTATGGATGCACCGAGATTTCCATCAGAAGCACATACTACAGCTTTCATATTCCTATCCAATGCATCGGATATCATTAGTGGGGATACTCTATCCATGAAGGAACCTGTAGGATTTTCCCCTTCTATCTTCAAAAGAAGCTCTAGTTCATCATGAAATAAATTCTGAGCTTTTCGTAAAGAAGTATTACCCTCTCCTAAGGAAATCTTTGATGTAAATTCAGGTAATGCTTCTTTATATCGCCAAATTCCATTTTCTTTCGAATTTATTGAGAACTTCTCGTTATTTACTTTAAAGGTATAAAATTCAGCATTATTTGCACTACATTGAGGACAAGTTAATGATCTTTGTGAGCTATGTAACTCAGCTTTACAATTTTGACATCTTATTATTGTTTTCAATCACAGTGCTCCAGTTTAAGTATTGTTGATTTATTATTTTATAATCTCAGCAATTTACTAGTATATTTTATTCTCAAGAATACAAAAAATTTTTTATATAACAGAAATAACTTGTATATACAAGTTTCAACTTGTATATTCTCATAAGGTTGATTACGATGAAAAACCTATTCCCTGAGAGATCTTACATGCAGAAAGGAGAAGTAAAACATATACTTCCCACCGGAGAGGAAGTTATCCGGAGCACAAATCGGGTAAAAAGAGGATTTGCCCGTATGACTAAAGGAGGGGTAATCATGGATGTTACAACTGTTGAGCAAGCACATATTGCAGAAGAAGCTGGTGCTGTAGCAGTTATGGTCCTAGATAAATTACCCATTGATGTTAGAAGAAGTGGAGGAGTTGCTCGTCCTGCTTCGATACGCATCATTGAAGATATTCTTGAAGCAATAACTATACCAGTTATGGCTAAATGCCGAATTGGTCATACATATGAAGCATTGGTATTACAGGAAAGTGGTGCTGATTGTTTAGATGAATCAGAAGTTTTAACACCAGCAGATGAATGGAGACATATTTGGAAATGGGATTTTGTTACTCCTTTTGTTTGTGGAGCACTAGATTTAGGAAGTGCAATTCGTCGCATTGATGAAGGTGCAGCTATGATTAGAACCAAAGGTGAACCTGGAACAGGAAATGTTGCAGAAGCAATTAGACATCTTCGTATAGTTAATGATGAAATAAACGAAATAAAGGGATTTCTTGAAGCAGGTGATTATCAACAGTTAATGGCAAAAGCTCGAGAGATGAAGTGCTCTTTTGAAACAGTTTTAGAAGTAGCTAAACTGGGACGTTTGCCTGTTGTAAATTTTGCTGCAGGAGGAATTAGTACACCAGCAGATGCTGCTCAAATGATGAATCTTGGAGCGGATGGAATTTTTGTGGGATCAGGTATTTTCAAAAGTGAAGATCCTATGCAAAGAGCTTCAGCAACTGTATTAGCGACTGCTTATTGGGATAGACCAGAAGTAGTCTATGAAGCACAAGAAATGGTTAATGAAGAAAAAGCTATGCTTGGTTTAACAGGCACTGAAATGAAATTCAGTATGCAAGAACGAGGAGCTGATTCATAATGGCTATGAAGAGAGAAATAAAAATCGGTGTTTTAGCAATACAAGGTGATGTTCTTGAGCATGTTATTATGATGGATGAAGTTCTCACTAAGAAAAATATTTCTACAAAAACAGTTCAAGTGCGAAGTCCAAATCAACTAGAAGAGTTAGATGGATTAATCATTCCTGGTGGAGAAAGCACTGTTATGAGTCGATTCAGTTCTGAGAAACGATTTGGTAATACTCTAATTTCTAAGATACAAGAAAAAGTGAAGAATGGAATGGCTATTTTTGGCACATGTGCAGGAGTAATTATGGTATCTAAAACCTCGTCAGATATGTTTGTGAAAGAATTCAAACAAACAATTTTGGAGCTTATGGACATAGAGGTAATTAGAAATAGATATGGCAGACAAAGAGAATCTTTTGAAATGGAACTAAATATTGATAGTCTAGGTAAAAAACCATTTCCAGGAATTTTCATAAGGGCACCTATCATTGCTAAAGCAGCTAAGAATGTTGAGGTACTTTGTTCGAATTCAAAAGAGATATTTGCTGCGAAACAAGGTAAAATTCTTGCGGTAACATTCCATCCAGAGTTGACAGATGACACAAGATTCCATGAGCTTTTTCTAGAACTCGTTTTACTGTAAAAAGAATAGGAATGGCATTTTATTTGCCATTTCTAATATATTTTTATTTTAGAATAAGTGCAAGTACAGTTGATATCATCGCATAGTCAATTTTTGGGAATTCTTTCTGTATTGAAAATTTTATTCGCAATTTGCCATTTGTCCTCGATTTTTAGAAGGTTTAGATAATCAATATAAATAATAGTCCCATCAGGATTTTCAATAATGGTTTTAACTTTTGCATTTCCAGCAATTCCATGAAAATCAATGCTCAAGATTTCTGATGTTCTTGTTACGTTAGGATCTTCTTTTGCATTTTTATACCATTCTTCCCAAATAGATCTATCATATATCTTTAGTGTAGTATCGTCATTTAAGGCCATCATTTTTGCTTCAGAATGCCAACCTTTGTAGATTAGTTCATAATCTTGTTTTTTTGCACCATCGATATAATAATTTACAGCTTCTTTTATTTTCTCAATTTCTTCGGATTTTTCTTTACCCATTATTTATTCCCCAATACTTTAACCCACTATTCTCCTTCATACAATTAAAGAATTATCAATTTCAAATTGCATAAAAAAATAGAATAGAGAGTAATTTATCATTGATATAATTATTATTTAAATATAATGAAAAGTTTGAGATATTACTTCTAAAAAATAAGAAATTAGGCATCTATGAAAAAATTCTCGAAAAATAAAAAAAAGATAGCAAAAAAGATCTGAATGACAAATCTTTTGCTACTTTGAATTAAATTATTCCAAGCTTTTTACCGTGTTTTGATATTATTTCAACTGCTTCGTCAAGAACATCAAATTCGAAAGCTGCTTGACAAGATGTTCGTAATAATTCTCTACCTATAGATGTGGCAGGAGATCGAACAGGATTTGTATAAACACTTCTTGGAAGTTCTCCAAGTAAATCCTTAAAGAATTGGAAGGTTTTCATCTCATCTCCTACAATAATAGGAATAATTGGCGAATTAGAATTTCCAATATCAAATCCCGCATCTTGATAACCATTGCGCAATCTATCTGCGTTTTTCCATAATTTTTGGCGATGGGAATCATCTTTTTCTATAATATCAAGTACAGCAAGAACTGTAGCTACAGCAGAAGGAGGAGAGCTTGCACTAAAAATAAAGCTACGAGCGGAATGTTTAACCCATTGACAAATCATATCAGATGCAGCAATGTAACCACCGATTGATGCAAAACTCTTCGAAAATGTACCCATGATAATATCAACTTTATTTTCCACACCAAAATGAGCTGCAGTCCCTCTCCCATTTGGTCCTAGAACACCAACAGCATGAGCATCATCACAATAAACTCCAGCGCCATAATTCTCTGCAAGATTAGTAATTTCTTTCAAAGGAGCAATATCTCCTTCCATTGAGAATATACCATCTGTTACAATAAGAGCATATTGACCATCAGGTATTTTTTGAAGGCATTTTTCAAGCTGGTCCATATCATTGTGTTTGTAGATAAGCTTCTGTTTCTTTGGTAATTTACTCAATCGTATGCCGTCAATAATTGAGGCATGATTTTGCTCATCTGACATTACCCAATCGTTCTCACCAAGAAAACAAGAAAGTGTGCCAAGATTAGCTTGCATACCTGTAGAAAATATTACAGCACTTTCTGTTCCAAAAAAGTTTGCTAATCTTCTTTCTAATTGATTGTGAAGATCCATTGTACCATTTAATAGTCTTGAGCCGGTGGAGCCAACACCATACTCATCTATTGCTTTCTTGGCTTTTTCTTTTACATAGGGGTGTGTGGTCATCGATAAATAGTTGTTGCTTCCAAGCATGATTACTTCTCGGCCACAAATATTAACAATAGGTCCTTGTTCGCTGCAGAGTTCCATAAAATATGGGTATAAACCTTGTTCCTTCGTAAAATTTACTAAATCAACAATTTCAGTTTTTGCCCGTTCCTCATATTTTTGGAAAAAAGTCATAGTAACCACTTTAGGTATTGCTGTTCAATATGGTTTTTTAAAATTTCCTAACATACTCGACAAATGATTCCATAGGAAAAAAGTGATGAAGAAAAAGGTATTATTTTTTATTCCAATGGAAATATATTCTTCAAATTACTTATCATTATGATAGATTGGGAATTATAATGAATAAAATTAAAATTATAAAATGTCAGAAAGAAAATATACCATTTTTTACTAATATTATGGATGAATCCTTTAGTGATAAATATCCGAAATTTTTCTCTGGTATAGATAAGGAAATTTATTTAAGAATCCTTAATCAACAAAATTCTCTTGAGCTGGAAAAAAGTATTTTCAGTGGAAAATTTCTAATTAGATACAATCACAAAATTGCAGGAGCAATTGAATTTTATGTAAATAGAAAAGAGATGTTTTTTTATAAGACATTTAAAATTCTAATTGAAAATATTGGTGGAATTAAAGCATTAAAGATTTATTTTATGTTATTAGGTTTTGGTCCTCCAGTAAATTTCCCAAAACGGACTTTATTCATAGATAAAATTGGTGTTCTTAAAAAGTACCAAGGGAATGGGTTAGGAACAAAATTAATGCAATTTGCTATAGATTTTGCTAGAAAATTAAAGTATGATTATCTTATGTTGGAAGTAATTTCTAGAAACAAGAAAGCAATATCACTATATCATAAGTTAGGATTCAAGATCATAAGAAAAGTAAATACTAAATTAGGTCAAGCTTTCGTGGGAGTAGATAGTTATTATATAATGAGAAAAACAATGCAATCTGATTAATCATAGATTATAGTTATGTTTAAGTAGAAACGAAATATTTATTTTAACATTTTAGAAGAAAAAAAATACATAAATCTAATGGAAGTTTAAGAATTGACCACTACAAAAGGAGTTATTTTAGTTATGGATGATGATGCCTCTTTTTGTGAGGTTATGAAAGAAATTCTCACAGAATTAGGTTATAATAGCACTTTTGTAAATAGTGGAGAAAAGGCAATTGCCTCTTATAAACAATCTCACCAAATGAAGAAACCTTTCGACCTTGTCATTCTTGATTTAAAAATGGATAAGGGAATTAATGGAGAAGAAACAGCCAATAGATTACTCCAGATTAATCCAAAAATAAAAATTGTAATTTCTAGCGGATTCTCAAATCTTTCAATCATCACAGATTATAGAAAACATGGAATAAAAGCTGTTCTACTTAAACCTTATAATGTGAACAAACTTAAGAAACTCCTTAATGAAATTATTTGATTTTCTAGAGAAATTAATTTAGTAATATATGTTAAACTATAATTTATATAATTAAATATACATAGTAAACATAGATAGAAAAAAGTGGCAAATTTTTTGTTGAATTCTAACACAAGTGATAAAATATTAAAGATTTTAGCTTTTATAGCATTGTTTGGATTAATTGAAACAATTGGAATTACTTTAGTTGTAAGATTTTATTTCACTGACTTATTAATAATCACAGTAAATGGATTTTTGTTAATAATATTAGGCTTTTCCTTTATTATTAAATTAGTCAAAATTTTACGTGTTAATATTATAAAAACAGAAAGAAGAACTATTTCTAAAATAAAATCAAAAAGTAAAAGGAATATTATAAATCTTGATGAAGTAAATAAAATAGATCCAACTATTTATGCACAAACCATCAGTAAATATAGATATTGATTTTTTTATATGTTTGAGCAGAAAAAAATTTTAGTTAGAGAATAAATTATTTTCAGTATGCAAAAAAGAGAAATACCTGTTATTGGAGAAATTTCTTTAGCTATATTTAAAGATAGACCTAATCGTTTTCTTGTAAATTTAAAACCATTGAATTCTGAAAAAATTGAAACTGCTTTTTTACACGATCCAGGTCGTATGAAGGAATTACTTACTCCTGATGTTAAATTATTAGTTCGAAAACCACTCTCACAAAAGAATCGAAAAACAAAATGGGATATTTTAGCAGTTGAACATGAAAATTCTTGGGTAGTAATTAATTCCAGTATACCAAATCTAGTTGTTAAAACAGCTCTTAAAAATAGATGGATTCCTGAATTACTATATTTTACAGAAATTAAACCAGAAATCTCAATTGGGAGGAGTAGATTAGATTTTCTGTTAACTAGAGATAAAGAAGTATGCTTTGTAGAAGTTAAAGGAGTTACACTCGTTGAAAATAACAGAGCATTATTCCCTGATGCCCCAACAACTAGAGGTACTAGACATCTACAAGAACTTATTGAATTAAAGGAGAAAGGAAAAAGAGCCATTATTCTATTCATTTGTATGAGAAGTAATCCAACAATTTTTTCACCAAATTGGTTAACTGACCCGATTTTTAGTGAGAAACTCAAACAAGCATTTGATAAAGGGGTAGAAATTCTAGTTTACAAAGTTATTCCTCAAATAGTTGATAATCAATTAAAGTTGTTTTTTCAAAACAGAATTAACATTGATATTAATGAAGGATTAAAGATATGAATATATGTTGGTGATAAAAAAAGTGGAATATCAAAAAATCGCGGGAAAAATCGCTGCGGATAAAGAAAGTAGAAGGTTAGGTCGTATAATAAAGGTTGAAGAGATTCGTGAAAAAACAAATCAAATACCTAAACCTTTTGCATTAATACAGGTGAAGAGTTTTCTTAGAAAAAATATTATAATACTAATTGAATGTGAGAAAATTTTAAAAGATGAAGTGGAATATGTTTGGTTTGATATTTTAAAAGAGGATTTCGATAGAGAAGTTGAGGAAACTCGTCTTTTAATGAGAATGTATTAATTATTTATTTTAAGATACTAATTTTTTATTATCAGCGGTTAAGTTTATAATATACAGATATTTACGATAATTGGCATTCGAGGAATAAAATCATGACTTTCTTTGCAGACTTTGCTCCAATTATGTTAATTATTGTAGCAATAGCTTTTCTTAGTGAGTTCATGGATGCCTCTCTTGGTATGGGGTATGGTACAACATTAACACCCGTTCTACTAATTCTAGGGTATGATGCAGCAGTAATTGTTCCTTCTGTTCTACTCTCTGAATTAATAACAGGAATAGTTTCCACTATAGCTCATGGTTTATTAAAAAATTATAAACTTGGACAGAAGAAAAGGAAGATAAAAAGGATTACTAGAAAAAGGACGAGAAAAGTGAAAAGGGGAATTTTAATTACTGATCCTATTGAAAATTTGAGTGGATTATCAAATATTCAAACTAACACTACTCCTTCATCTGGTTTTCAAGGAATAGATGACGTTAGTGATGAGGAGGATGATGAGTTTGAATATGAGGATGTTATTGAGGAGATTGAAGTAGATATAGAGAGTAAAACATTAAAAGAAAAACTTCTCAATCTAACTGATGATACAAAAGTGATACTAATTTTATCTGCTTTTGGTATTATCGGAACAATTTTCTCAGCAGTAATTTCAGTAATCTTTAGTTCAAATGAGATTTTTAATTTTGGTGTGAAAATTTACATTGGTTTAATGGTTTTCGCTATGGGGATTATAATTTTAGCTTTAAGAAAAAAGGAATTTGGTTTCTCATTAAAACGAATAGTTTCATTAGGTGCAATTGCAGGATTTAATAAAGGTATTTCAGGTGGTGGGTATGGACCAATAACTGTTTCAGGTCAGATTCTCTCAGGAAGAGAAGGGAAAAGTGCAATCGCTTCTACTTCTTTTTCTGAAACGATCATCTGTTTTTTTGGTGTAAGTGCATATATTATTACAAATATAATTGAAAATTATCGAGAAAGCATTTCTATTACTTGGGAGTATCTTGAATTAGCACCTTATTTAGTAATTGGTGCTGTAATATCAGCTCCCCTAGCAGCTTTAGTAACAAATAAGATTAAAAATGAATGGCTAAAAGTAGGAGTCGGTTGGGCTACAATATTACTTGGAATATTTAGTTTAATTAGAATAATATTACTTTACTTAGGGATATGGGAGAAAATTCCTAGTTTTGTTGATATGACAGCTTTGGGTAAGTGGTAAAATTACTCTAATTGTATTCTATTTTTCAAATAATTTTGGATAGCATAAATGGCTTTCTCTTTATATTCATCATCTATAATTGTAATATTTTTGAATATTATTTCAATTAGCATATGTAAATTATAAAAAATAACTTTCCTGATAATCAAACGTTGAAAATCCTCGTTTAGGCTAAAAACAACATCGAATATAGTCTCTAGTGATTCTACTTTTATTTTTGAAAGAGTATTATTTGAATTCTTTATATGATTAAGAAATATTTTTACTAAATAATTCCTTTGTAGAAATTGTGAAGGGATTATTGATAATCCTAAATTATTTTCTGAGGAGATTATCTCATCAATAGTTTTTTTACCCGCAAAATTAATTTCATAATAAATTTCAGCTTCTAACATAATTTGAAAAGCTAAAGGATCTATTTGTAAATTCGCTCGATGCATTGCTTTAATAGCACGTTTTGTTTCAATACTACGTTTTTTGTATAATATTACTCGCTCCTCTAAAACATTTGAAATATGTTGTAGAGCTTCAGTTTCCAAAGGTAAACTTTTGAGAACATCCAAATCTATCAACTTCAATAATTTAATTATAAAATTACTCAGTTAAAAAAATGTGTAGAGTAATGGAAAAAACAAGCTTTTTTTATCAAAAGAAAGCTTCAAATAATTTATTTATATGTATGTTATAATTCTATGAAGATAATAAATTGTACTAGGAGAAACAATATTTGGCTTCTGATGAACGGGAATTCACAATCACAGAAATGATTGGTAAAAAAGCAATGTCATCTGACAATATACCTATTGGTCAAATAACGAAAATTATTGATCAATCAGATAATGACAAAGATAATACCAATAGAATTTGTGATATTGAGAATGACCTCTTCCAAATTGTAGTAGCGTTAAGCCCAGATATTTTTAATGCTTTAAATGAATCAACTGAGATCCTATTTTCTAGTCAAACGCTTGAGAAAGTTGTACCAGAAGGTATAAAACTGAAATTATCTAAAGATGCAATTAATTCAACCATTGAGGCTTCGCTAAAATAATTCTTCTTTTTAAAGAAGAAATTAAACCATTTTTTTAGGATCTAATATCTGATCAATGTTTTCTATATCTAAATTCATGGCCTTTATTGTTTCTTTAATTGTTTTTCCGGATAAGTATGCTCTTTTAGCAATTTCTCCTGCTTGTTCATAACCAATTATTGGAGTAAGCTTTGTGACTATCATTAAATTTTTCTCGAGATAATAATTTATTTTTTCTTCATTTGCTTCTAAACCTGTCAAACATTTTCCCGCAAAAGATAATATACTATTTGTCAAAATTTCTATTGAATCTAGTAAATTAAATATCATTATTGGTTTTGCAACATTCAAATCTAAAATACTACTATATCCTTCAGCAAAAGAAATAGTTGTATCATTCCCAATAACTTGTATACAAACTTGTATGAGTGCTTCAGATTGTGTTGGATTAATTTTACCAGGCATAATTGATGACCCAGGTTCATTTTGAGGCAGTAATAATTCACCTAATCCAGCTCTTGGACCACTTCCCATCCAACGAATATCATTAGCCATTTTTAAAAGTGACAATGCTAAAAGCTTTAAGGTACTACTGACTCTAACAATGGTATTATGAGAAGCAATTCCTTCTGCTTTTACAGCATTAATTTTAAGTGAAAATCCAGTTATTTTACAAAGATTTAGAATAGCCAATTTATCAAAATCTTTTGGAGCATTTAATCCAGTTCCTAATGCTGTTCCACCGAGAGGTAAATATGATAGTTCCTTGCAAACAGAAATTAATCTTGCTTTGTTTATTTCAATTTGATGTTGATAAACCTGAAATTCAGTTGAGAGTGGTATTGGCACAGCATCCTGTAGATGAGTTCTCCCAATTTTGATTATATTTTTGAATTGCTCTATCTTTTCTTTTAAGGTTGATATTAAAACATCAACTGCTGGTAACAAAGAATTTTCTATTTCCTCCAATGCAGAAATATGCATAGCAGTAGGTATAACATCATTAGAGGATTGACTTTTATTGACATGATCATTTGGATGAATTGGGATTTTCTTTCCTTTTGGAGAACCAAGTAATTCGTTTGCTCGATTGGCTAAAACTTCATTCATATTCATATTTATTTGAGTTCCAGAACCAGTTTGAAAAACATCTAAAGGAAATTGATCTCGAAATTTACCTTCAATTAGAAATTCATCAATTGCTTTTATAATTACTTTGGCTTTTTCATCGTCAATTACTTTTAATTTAAGATTCGCTTCTAAACAAGCTTTTTTCACTTTTGCTAAAGCAAAAAGAAAAGAAAGAGGAAATCTCCTTGTGCTTATATTAAAATTCTGTATTGCTCTTTGAGTATTTATACCCCAGTAAGCATCTTCTGGAACTTCAAGTTCACCAAGTAAATCTTTCTCAATTCGATATTTTTCAGACATATTATTTCTTCTCGAGTTTTCGTATTTCATTTATTGCTGTACCAGGCATAACTCCTTTAGGACAAACAACATTACAAGCAAAAATTTTCTCACAAGCTGGAACTCCATCGTCTTTCATTGCTCGAGCATATATTTCCTCTTGATGCTTCTCAGAAATCCTAGTATCATCTATGAATCTATATGCTTTAGCTAATGCTGATGGACCAAGATAATTCTTTGATTTCCCAGAAACAGGACAAGTCCAACAAATACCACAAACGATACAATAAATTAGATTCTCGATACGTCTTGCATCTTCAAAAGATTGTTTCGATTCAGGAGCTTCATCTTTTAATTCTCTGTCAAAGAAAGGTTTAACTTCACGGTAGAATTCCCAAAAAGGATTCATATCAACAACTAAATCCTTTACAACAGACATATTGGGTAGAGGCTCAATTAATATTTCATTATCTTTATCCCAATTTGGTATATCAGCAAAATGCAGATCAGGAATTCTTGCATGTTTTTTCAACTCAAGAGGATGAACTTGGGTTTTGCATGCTAGTTGTGGGAATTTATTAACAGTAATTCCACAAGAACCACAAATTGCTCCTCGACATGAATAACGAAATGCAATTGTAGGATCTAAATAATCTTGAATATAGAAAAGTGCTTCTAATATTGTCATTCCAGGTGTTAAAGGTACAATAAAACGCTCATATTTTAGTTCTGCTTCAGAATTTTCTTGTCTAAATATTAGGAAAGTTTTTTCTTTTATCATTTTAATATGCACGCTCCTTAACAGGAAATATTCCAAGTGTTACAGGTTTAGTTGTTATTTCTAGACCAACTTTAGTTCTGTTTACCAGCGAATGAACAATGAATTTCTCATCATCTCTTTTCGGAAAATCCAATCTATAATGTGCGCCTCTGCTTTCTTGGCGCCACAATGCAGCAAATGCTGTTACTTCGGCAATATCAATCATGTTTCGTAATTCAAGTGTTCTAATTAATCCAAAATTAAATTTCCTATTTTCAGTTTCTTGTTGAATTGACTTGAATTCTTTCTGTAATTTTTGTAAAGTAGAAACAGCTACCTGTAATTTATTGGCTTCCCGATAAACGCCAACATTTCTATCCATGGTATTTTTCATTTCAGTTCTTATCTCAACTGGTTTCTTTCCTGTATTATTTTTCCATTCAGAAAAAAGATTCTCAACAAGTTTCAAAGCTTCTTCTTCTGCTTTTAATTTATCATCTTTTGATAATGAGTTTCTTTTCCCTTTTTTTAGCATTGCACGAGCGATATAACGACCAAAAACAACAGTTTCTAAAAGAGAGTTTCCTCCTAATCTATTTGCTCCATGAACAGAAAGACAGGATGTTTCCCCAATAGAATATAAACCTTCCATTGGTGTTTCACCAAAATCACCTTTATATTTTGATGCTATTCCTCCCATAGAATAATGCTGACCAGGTTGCACTGGGATTGGTTTTTCTATTGGATCTACTCCAGCAAAATACATTGAAATTTCCCTTATGCCTGGTAATCTCTCGAGTATTTTTTCACGACCGAGATGTGTTAAATCTAAATGAACATAACTATCTTCAATACCTCTCCCTTCTATTATTTCAGTTTCAATAGCTCGAGCAACAATATCTCTTGGAGCTAATTCCATAGCTTTAGGTGCCACATTTTTCATGAATCGTTCTCCTTCTTTGTTGAGAAGAAGACCACCCTCTCCTCTAGCACCCTCTGTCATAAGAATATTTGTACCAAAAAGTGTTGTTGGATGGAATTGTACAAATTCACAATCTTGCATAGGAATCCCTGCTCGAAATGCTGCTCCTAATCCGTCTCCTGTGTTGATTAATGCGTTCGTTGATCGTTTATAGATTCTTCCAAAACCACCTGTTGCTAGAACAATTATCTCAGCTCGAAAAATGACAAGTTCTCCTGTTGCAATATTTAAAGTGATCAAACCAGAGATATTATTACCAACTGTTATTAAATCAATTAAGAAATATTCATCAAAAAATTGTACCTTTTTTCTTATACATTGTTCATATAATGTATGTAATAATGCATGACCTGTTCTATCTCCAGCATAACATGTTCTTGGAACTCCTGCACCACCAAAAGGTCTCTGAGCTATTAACCCTGAATCCAATCTTGAAAAAGGAGCACCCATGCTTTCAAGTTCTATCACTATTTTTGGCGCTTCTTTAGCAAGAAGCAATACTGCATCTTGATCTGCAAGATAATCAGAACCGTATACAGTGTCATATGCATGTCTTTTCGGTTCATCCTCTTTACCTGCTTCAGTATTTCCTAATGCAGCATTAATTCCTCCTTGTGCAGCTCCGGAGTGACTTCGTATTGGATGTACTTTACTTATGACTGCAGCATTCCATTTATCAGCTAATTCAAAGGCAACTCGTAATCCGCTTAAACCTCCTCCTACGATTACTACATCGAATTCTTGAATATTCAACGATTTTTACCTTCTATCTTCTCTCAAAATCTAAGAAATGATATTTTTTCTTCAATAAAGATTTACCCCCTTAATTTTTAATATTAATAAAAACTAAGAAATTATTGAAAGTATAAGCTAGTTTTATTTATACTCACAAAATATTTTATTCAATTAACAAGGAAGTAATTAGATGGTTAAAGAAATAGTTTTCATTTCAGCTCCTCTCTGTCCCAAATGTATAAGGATTAAACGCTGGTTAAAAGAACTTGAAGAAACCCAATCAGATATCACAATTAAGAGATATAATATGGTATTTGATTTCCGAGAAATAAGAGAAAAATACACAATTAAAACCATTCCAACATTAATAGTTGGAGACGTTATATTAGGCGGTTGGATTAATGAAGAAGAATATAAAGAAGCTCTAAAGAATTTAGAGAGAAAAACTTAGCTTCTTACTTCTCAAATTTTCTCTTCTAATATCTACTTGCAGAACCTAAAACATTCTTATTTTTATGTATAAGTAGTGTTTTCAATTCTTCACGAGCTGGACCAAGGTATTTTCTAGGATCAAATTCTCCTGGTTGTTCAGCTAGAACTTTTCTTATAATTGCAGTAACAACAAGCCTTCCATCAGAATCAATATTGATTTTACAAACATTCATTGAAGCAGCTTTTCTTAATTGTTCTTCAGGTACACCTAATGCTCCTTTCATGTTACCGCCATATTTGTTTATCATCTCAATATATTTTTGAGGCACAGATGAACTTCCATGTAGAACTATTGGAAAACCTGGTAATCTCTTTTGTACTTCTTCTAGAATATCAAACCTAAGAGGTGGTACTGGTTGACCGGGTTTAAATTTATAAGCTCCATGAGAAGTACCTATGGATATAGCTAAACTATCACACCCAGTTCGAGAGACAAAATCCTCAACTTCTTCAGGTTTAGTATAATTAGAAACTTCAGACGAAACATGTTCTTCAATTCCAGCTAAAACACCTAATTCAGCTTCAACAGAAACATCAAATTCATGTGCGTATTCAACAACTTGTTTTGTGATTTTAATATTCTCCTCATAAGGTAAATGTGATCCATCATACATAACAGACGAGAATCCAGTGTCAACACAAGATTTTGTTAATTCAAAGGAATCTCCATGATCAAGATGAAGTGCAATAGGAATATTTCCATCAAGTTCCTTCATAAATTCCACTGCTCCTTCTGCTAAATATCTTAAAAGAGTTTGATTAGCATATTTCCTTGCACCTTTTGAGACTTGAAGGATTACAGGTGAATGAGATTCTACACAAGCCATAATTATTGCTTGTAATTGTTCTAAATTGTTAAAATTGTAAGCTGGAACAGCATACCCATTTTCCATAGCGTGTTTAAACATTTCTCGTGTATTAACAAGACCAATTTCAGTGAAGTGAACCATACTTTTATCCCTTCGAGTAAATCATTAAATTACTTGAACTTAAATTTAACTAGTAGGTAAAATTTTTTTAAGGTAAACCAAATTTAATAGTATTAAAATATCCACTTAACATTAGCTATTCAAAATAACGAATGAATTTATTAGACAAAAATGAAGAGAAAAAAATAGATTTTTTAAGAGAAATGAAAATGTGAAATCGGTTTAAGATTTCATAATTATGTAATTCTCTTAATCTACTGTTAAAGTTTTGGAAAGATTTCTAGGATAGTCAGGATCAATTCCACGTTCTATTGACATATATAATGCTAATAATTGCAATGGAATTGCTGCTAATATTGGTGAAATTAATTGAGATGATTTTGGTATTTCAAAATAATCTCCTTCTTTCACATATTTGTCCAATCCATCAATCTGCTCTCCAACTACTATTGGTCTACCATCTCGACATTCAACTTCTGAAATATGTGAGATAACATAATATTTGTCGTCAGGAGCAACTACATATATAACAGGATACCCATCACTTACTATACTTAATGGACCATGTTTAAATTCAGAGGAATACATAGCCTCAGCAGAAATATAATTTATTTCTCGGATTTTAAGTGCACCTTCTAAAGCAACACCAAATGTTACACCATAACCTAAAAGAGACATGGCATCAATTTTTCCCAATACTTTTGCTAATTTCATAGCTCTTTCATTTGTATCTAAAATTGTTTTTTTAACTAATTTTGACAAGTTATGAATTTCTTCCTTTAATGCCTCATATTCTTGATTAGATAATTTACCTTTTGCATAACCAATTCTTGCAGCCAAAATCAGAAAAAGTAAAACTTGATTAGTATAGGTTTTTGTTGCTGGAACACTTCGCTCTATACCTGCTCCTATGTAAGCAAAAGCTTCAGACATTCTTTCAACCGTAGAACCAGGAACATTAATCATACCAAGAATATGAAATCCTTTTGGTTTAGCAAAATTTATTGTATTAATTACATCTTTAGTTTCACCACTCTGTGAAACACACAAGATTGCGGTATTTTCACCAGGATCATAATCTTTGTATTCCTCAAAGAATCGTCCTCCAATAACTGGTATTGCTAATACACCAGCTACATTGTTAAAATAATATGATCCAACATTACAAGCATTAAAACTTGAACCACAACCAACTAGAAATACTTTATCTACTTTTGTTAATTGTTCAACAATTTCATCTAATGTATCACTTTCTAAACCATAAGCAAGTTTTTCAGTAGCATCAATTTGTTCGTGAATTTCTTTGGTCAAAAAATAATCAAATTCACCCTTCACAGCATCTTCTGCTGAGAGTTCAGCAATTCTTGATTCTCTTTTTATTTCTGATCCATCTACAGCACTAAAAATACGATATGAATTAGCAGTAAGTTCTACAATTTCTCCATCATTTAATGGCACGAAATTTTTAGTTAGAGGTAAAATGGAAGGAAGATCTGAAGCAACATAAGTTTCTTCTTCCCCTAAACCAATTACTAATGAAGAACCCATTTTTACAGCATATAATTTCTCAGGATTATCTTTATGGTAAGTTACAAAAGCAAAAGCGCCATCCATTTCACTTATACCACCTATGATTGCTTTTATCATATCTTTTTCTTTATCATAATATTTCTCTACTGCATGAACACAAATTTCTCCATCGTTCATACTTCGAATTTCATGCCCTTCCTTCTCGAGATTTTCTTTTGTTTCATGGTAGCTTACAATATTCCCGTTATGAGCTCCCACCATGTCTTTATCACAATCAAAATGAGGTTGTGCATTTAATTGACTTGGTCTTCCAAAAGTTGACCAACGTAATTGTCCAATACCAATAGTACCTTTCATCTCTTCTAATTTTAATGATTCAATAACATGTTCTACTGTTCCAACATCTTTTCGTAAATCTATTTGCCCATTATGAAAAGTAGCTAATCCAGCACTATCATAACCACGATATGCTAATCTTTTACCAATGACCAGTAATTTTTTTGCTACATCGCCTTTTTTTGCTATAATACCAAAAATTCCACACATATGAGTTCAGACCTTTTAATATTAAATTTACATTAAACTGTGAATTCTACTATGCAAAAAATATTCTTACATTTATTTTTTATCCTAATTTTGTTATCAAATTAGAAAAAAGAGTTTTGTTTTAAATGATTTAATAAGACTAACCTGCAGGAATGTTAAATCCACCACCATAAGTAAGCTGTAAAATAAAAGCAGTTACTAATATAATCAAACCATTTACGATAAGAATAGAGAAAATACCTCCTCTAAATAAAAGAGATTTCATGCGATAATACTTCTGTTCATCATCTTCAATTTCTTCATAATCATATTCTTCTAAGATTGCTTTTTGTTTTGCTTTTATTTCTTCTTCATCTTCCTCGTACTCATACTCATCTTCTTCATCGAATTCAAATTTAGCTTCTGCTGATTTCTTCTCTTGTCTTTCTCGGATAATATCTTTGTAGATTTTTGATTTTGCAGATTCCCTTCTAACCATTCGATACGAGAAATAATTTCTATAAGCCATATCGGAAATAACTACAATTCCTACTAAACAAACACCTACAAGTGAGATAACTGCAATTGGATTAATTTTTTCTGGAAAACCAACATATATATCAACAAGAAGAATTATTGCAATAAAAATAGCTGCTGGTACAATCATTAAAGTGATTAATGCCCATTTAGGCAAATGGATTTCAGGTAATTTAAATCGTTTTATTTTAGCTTCACTTTTGTCGTCAGTTGCATCATCTTCAACATATTCTTCGATTTCTTCTTTGGTTTCAATGAGTTCATTAGACAAATCAATCACCCAAATAATACTTATGTTAATGATTAATCATCTAAAAAGAGTTGCCAAAATTATGAATATAACAAAATTTCTAAAAAAGATATGCTAAAGTTATATGACACAAAAATAATCTTTATCAAGTGGTAACGTTTAACCTAACTGGGATTTACTCTAGTAGGAATAGAATCTAGAGTAGTATAGGAGAATAATCATTTGTACACCGTAGGATTTGTTGGAATAGACAATGCCGGTAAATCTACCATCATTGATATATTTGGAAAACAACAACTCACTAAAACCATTCCTACCGTAGGTGTTAATCTTGAACAAATGAGTTTTTCAGAAATTAATTTTGAATTAAATATTTTAGATATGGGTGGACAGAAAAATTTCAGATTATTATGGGTAGACTATCTAAATACAGTTGATGTTATTATTTACGTTATAGATGCTAATGATTATGAACGTATTGAGGAAGCTCTAAATGAATTTCAAAAAATGCTTGTTCTTACAGAATCAAATGCGGTGCCAATATTAATTCTTCTTAATAAAAGTGATTTGCCCAATACAATGTCAGCTGTAGAAATTGGTCAAAAAATAGCAACTATTCCTGAAATTACTAGTAGAGATTGGAATATAATTGAGACAAGTGCTGTCACTACCAAAGGTCTCATTGAAATGTTCAAGTGGACTTATTCAAAGATAACAAGTAAAACTCTTACCTTAAAGGTAGATTATACAGAAGCAGCAGATAAACAGTATTATACTCCTTGTCCTTTATTACTCAAATTATCAGATGGAAATTATTGTATCAATCATGATAATTTTTCACCAGTGAAGATTGTTCCTCTAGATACTTTATTTACTGGTGATATTGAAGATAAAGAAATTATTATTAGAGAATCTGTTGAAGAATTTGACAAAATAGGAAACTTTGTTTGTTTTAATAGTATCTTTGTTTCTGAGTCAGATGATATAATTCATTGTGCTACTGATACTTCTTATGTTGAAGTAGAAAATGTAACAGCAAATAAAGAAGAATATATCGACTCATATAATATGATGCATCTTACAGGTGGAGTAATTTGCTCCGAATGTTTATATAAAATTCTCTTTTCTGCTTTAAGACGACGAATAAAAGCTGGAATTGTACCCAAACTTGAGGACATTGAAAGTGTCAAAGAAGTTGAAGCAAGAAAAGCTCTAAGTAAAAGTAAATGCTAATCTTACAGTTTCATAATTGCTTGATCAAATGCTATTTTATATTCTTTTATGATATTTTTCCAACTATATAATTCAGAAATTTCTCGAGCAAGTCTTCTTGCTTCCTCAAATTTCTCTGAGGATAATTCTGAATAAAGCAATATAATATTAGCTAGTTGATTTGCTGACTCCTCAATTGTTTTTCCTCTTCTTTTCAGAACATGGATACCAATTGCTTCTTCACTAGTTTGCTTATCTACAAGCAATCCAAATCCAGCAAGATCTGTTGTTACAGCTGGTACACTAAGCGCTACTGCTTCTAATGGTGTTAATCCAAAAGGTTCGTATGTAGAAGGATATATACCCATATCACAACCAGCAACTGCATCATAATAATCTAATTCTAACAAACCATCATTTTTTGAAAGATAAGTTGGGTAAAAAATAACTTTAACATAATCTTCTTCTTTGTTTACTAAATCAAGTTTCTTTAATGTTTGATATATTGTATCCCTTTCATTTATTTGAAATGGACATAAAGGAGGAAAATTGAAACCCTTTTCTTTTAATTTTGGAATTTCTTCAAATAAATCAATAAGAGATTTTATTTCTTCTTTCTTGAAAAATTCACTTAGATTTTTTTCAGTTAATTTTTTCTCAAATGAATTCCTTGACTTAGATAGCCATTCTTCTATTCTAAGAAGGGGTGTCTGCAAAATGGTTCTTCTTTTCTTAGAAAATTCAATAGATTTTACTATTTGAGATTTTATTCCTGAAACGGGAGCAGGAACCCAAATAAAAGCTAAAATCTTTCTACTATCTTTTTTAGATTTCTTAAGTTGTTCATTTACTTCTTTCAATGACTCAAGAAAAACATCTATCCCCTTATTATGAAATTCATAACGACCTGATATATGTATAACAAGTAGGTTTTCTGTATCTAAATTATAATAAGGATTAAAATAAGCTTCAACAAAACGAGTCATCTTTAATCTAGACATAGTATGTTTTTCATTTAGTTCTTCTTTTTTAGCAATAGTATTAAAGTTAATACCATTTGGTATTACAAAATCAGGTTTTCTACCAAGAATACATTCTGCTTCTCTAGCAACTGCTTCTGAAACAGTAATTAAAATATCAGCATTTTTAGCACATACAACTTCAAGTTGATGGGTTCCTTCAACTTGATATTGATAAGCTTTCTGTGGGGGAATAGTTTCTCCTTTGTTGAGATATTCATCAACAACTTCATTAATATCTTCTATCCCCATAGCAATATTACGACCTAATTGTGTTGCATGAGTCATAAATGCAGTAGCAATTTTTATGTTGTTATGTTTTAAATATAATAATCCAGAACCGGATATCCATTCATGGAAATGAGCTACAATATTCTTATCTTTATATCGCTGACATTCTAATAAATGAGCAATGACAACACCAGTTGCCCAACCAAATGAAACCATTGGATCAAACACTTCAGGCATCCAAAGTGAATCAATTTGGAACCAATCCCAAAGTAAACTTTTAATTTCATCTGCTTTTCTTTCCGTTTTACCAGTAATAAGTGGAACATCTAGTAAATGAGAAGGATCTACAAGAATTGTCTCAACACCACCTCCTCCAATCCAACGACCATATTTTACATCTATACCTTCAATCCTAATTTTTGAAAATGCTTCTTGAAAATCTAAAGGGACTGCTAATTCTTCAAAGTCATTCTTAGCTTTAAATGAATTATAGAGGCCAATTGCTAAGTAATTACCAAATCCCATTAGTCGTTGCATTGCAGGAGCTTTCGAGGCAATAACTGTATAAATACCTCCAATTTTATTTGCTATTTCATTTGATATCTCAAAAACGATTTGGCATTCCTTTTTTTGTTGTTGCATGTTAGGTCCCTCTTGTTTCTCTGGTCATTTTATTTAATTTAATTTAAGTCTTCTAACGAATTATTGTAATATGAATAAAAAGAATTACTAAGATTATTTACCTTTTCTACTATTATTTTTGAAAATCTGAGATAAAAATTTAAGTAGAATGATATTGTTTGTTTTCAATTGCAAAAAACATATTGCATTTACTATAAACAAATTGAGGGACATTTATTTGAACAATCGAGATTTAGTCCAAAAAATTCGTCAAAAAATGAAAGAACATCACGAGTTATTCTCTAGATGCATTCCTTTGATTGCTTCTGAAAACATCACCAGTAAAGAGGTTAGAGAAGCAACTTTATCAGATTTCAGTCATAGATATGCTGAGGGATGGCCTGGTGAGAGAGTTTATGCTGGAAATCAACATGTTGATGAAGTTGAATTTATCTGTATGGATTTAGCAAAAGAAGTTTTTAATGCAAAATTTGCTGATGTAAGACCTATTTCTGGCGTAGTAGCAAACCTTGTACTATATTCTGCCTTTACTAATCCTGGTGACATAAGTATGTCTATAAGCATACCTAATGGTGGACACATATCCACAGGTCCTTTAACCACTTCAAAAGGAGCTTTTATGGGAGGCACAGCAGGAGCTGTTAGAGGTTTAAATGTTCAGTATATACCTTTTGATAGAAGAGCTTTAGTTGTCGATGAAGAAAAAGCTGAAGAAGCTATTAAAGAATTAAAACCCAAGCTTTTACACTTTGGTGCTTCAGTATTTCTATTCCCACATCCAGTTAAAAAATTGGCTCCAGTTGCTAAAGATTTAGGAGCAACAGTTACTTATGATGCAGCACATGTTTCTGGATTGATTGCTTGTGGACATTTTCAAGATCCCTTAAATGAAGGAGCTCAAGCAATGTCATTTTCTACGCACAAAACAATGTTTGGTCCACAACATGGATGTGTTGTAGCAAATACAGATGACGAAGAATTTACCAATAAAATTAAACGAGCTACTTTTCCTGGTATGACTAGTAATCATCATCTCCATAATGTTGCAGGTTTAGCAATAGCTTTAGCTGAAATAAAAGAATTTGGCAAAGATTATGGAGCTCAAGTCATTAAGAATGCTCAATCATTAGGAAAATCCCTTGAGGAAGAAGGATTTACTGTTTGTGCAAAAGATAAGGGTTATACCAAATCTCATACACTTCTTGTTGACGTTAGTCCTTTACAAGAGATAGCAGGATTGGGTAAAGATATAGAAGAAATACTAGAAAAATCAGATATCATACTAAATAGAAACCTACTTCCATGGGATATGTTTGAAGGTCGTAATTATCTTAATCCCGGAGGAATTAGAATGGGAACCTCAGAGGTTACACGTTTGGGTATGAAAGAAGCTGAAATGAAAGAGATAGCAACATTCATGCGAAGAGTTGTAATTGATCGTGAAGATCCCAAGAAAGTTGCTAAAGATATCAATAACTTTAGAAACAACTACCAAAAACTGCACTATTGCTTCAGCTCAAATGATGATGCATATGAATTTATTGAACTCTACTAATTTTCTTCTTCGAGGATTTATCCTCTTTTTTTCTTTTTTTAAAGATAAAAGTTGATTTATTTAAACGATTCTTTATTTTTTTAATTGCGACAAAATACTCCTTTTCCAAGAAAAGCTTTAAATTTCAGTTAGAAGATAAAAAGAATTACTTAGAAGAATCCTTTTAGAATTAATATTTGAACGTAATCTTGGTGTTTATATTATGAGTTTAAGACGAAGTAAAACTGAATTACCTTTAGCTCCGATTGAAAGAATTATAAAAGAAACAACTAATCTATTAGTTTCAGAAAGCGCTTCAAAACAACTTCGAGATGTTTTATTAGATATTGCTGAGCAAATTTCTTTAGATGCTGCCGAATTAGCTGTTTTTTCTAAAAGAAAGACTGTGAAAGATAGAGATATTGCATTAGCTTATAAAAATATGAAAAAAAATAGATAATTAAATTGATATATATGCTATTTTTATTAAGATGCTGATAAAGTTAATTTTTTATAGAATCTATAAAAATTAAAGTTAATTATCTAGTTAAATATCCTATTAGAAATCTCTCTCAATAAAAAAGGCGATCAAATTGAGCAAGAAAATCACTTTACCTGATTTAATACTAATATTTGGCGAAGAGTTCATCCCCTCTGATATTGATAAAAAAATACTCATGAAACATTTTGAGGTTGGTGCAAATCGCATTATTGGTGAAAAAACCATTGATAAGATAAAAAAAGTATTAATCACTTCCATAGAAGCTGCACGAATAGAACAAAACAAAGAACGAGGGAGAGTAATAGAATCACCACTTGAGCGTTATGCTCCAAAAGCAGTAAGCAAACCTGAAGTAGTAAAATCCCATTCAAAGGTTGAAAGTAAGGAAGAATCAATAGAGACGGATAAGTATGGACTCAAATCTATTAGCTCAGGTATCGTTTCACAACGATTAAATTCCAGAAAAAAAGGAATTGATACTACCGTTGGAACTTCTGAAGAACCTTTAGAAAAAAAGATTTTAGACAAAGAGCCTGAAAATACACTTCCCTCAGTTGAAGATCTGACTGTTTTATCAGGTGGAATACTAAAAAGAAATGGTGATGAAATCATACCTCAAAAAGTGCAAAGAGAGGTAGCAATAAGAGAATACCAAGTTCAAGATGAGAGTAGAAGTATAAGATGGGGTAAAGAGAAGGTAAAAGATAGAGAAGGTACCTATCAAGAGATAAATAATCCAGCATATATCTTTCACTCAGATTTATGGCAATTTGAAGAGACTCGTAATAAAACCATGATGCAGCGTTGTGATATTTTACAACATGTAGTTCTTGATATGGTTGCTAATAATATAAATGTTGTAATGCTTGAGAATGAAACTGAACCTTTTTTTGTTGTAGAAGGTTATGGAGTATTACACTCTAAAGATACTCTTAAAGATCAAATTCGTGTGGATGAATTAATCCAATTAGTGATTATTTCTAGTGAAGCTTGGCAAATTGCTCTAAAGAAACCTGAAGCTATGATAAAAGGATTAGGTGGGCACGACAAGAATAAACTTCACACAATTGATATGACTAGTGTTATTCCTCTAGCAAATATTAGAACAAAAATCGTAGAGTACGATAGTAAATTTAAAGTTGAATATGAACAACCAGCTAGTTTAATAAATAAAACAGTTCGAGCAATAGAAAATCATAGGAAGAATATTATTTGGACATGTGGAGCACCATCAATACCAATTTTAAGAGAAGCAGCAAAACGTCATCGAACTTTAATTGATAATCCTACAAATAGTCTAAATATGGTAATAATCGGAACAAATCAAGCAATACACCCAATGAAAATTAAATACGATTTATCAGGAAATTTCACAATACAAGAGTTATTGCCTGATTATTGTAAAAAACATTCAATTCTTTCTGAAACATCTATGAAAAATATTTTCGGAAGTATTCCTGCAATTTATGATTCTAGTTCTTCAAGTACATTTGAAAACGAAGCTATTAAAATAGCTAACGCTGTTTTCAAAAGAGTTGGTTTTAGTGCTTTAGAGACTATTTTTGATCCTGGATATATAAGTGGAAATCCAAGTGAGATGATACCTATTAGTAAATTAGATGTGATATTACCTCCACCAACTGAAGAATTACAGCAAAAATTAATCAGAAAAGGATTAGATATAGAACAAGATACTGTAGGATTTTAATTTGAGGATTTTCAATTATGAAAAAAATTCTTCATGTAGGAATTGATGATACAGACTCATTAAAAGGATCTTGTACAACACATCTTGCTACTTTGATTTTAGTGGAAATATTTGATAGAGTAGATTTTCTTGATTTCCCGAATTTAATTCGTTTAAATCCTAATATTCCATATAAGACAAGAGGAAACGGTGCAGTTGCAATTAGAATAAAAGGATTACAGAATGATCTAGATTTTTGCCGTGAACTAATACTAAAAAAAGTAGAGACTTTTTCGAGAGTAGAAGATGAAAATACTAATCCAGGAGTTGCTTTTGTAGAAGGAAAAATACCAAAGGAAATTTTCATTCATTCTCAAAGAGCAATGTGGGATGTCATTTCAATAGAAGAGGCAGAACAAGTTAATAATTTATCAAATGTTGATTTGTACAAATATAAAAATGGCAGAGGTATTATTGGAGCTCTAGGTGCAATAGGAAATACATTACAAAATGATTTTACGTATGAACATTTATCATATCGAGAATCAGCTAAATTTGGCACTAAACGTTTGATTAATGAGGAAAGTGTAATCAAAGCAGATAAAGCTACTCCTTTAACATTTAGTAATGTGGACTATGAATACAGTTCTATTATGATTACTCCTAGAGGAGCTGATCCAGTCTTTGCAGGAATCCGTGGTGAGACTGTGGAGCAGGTTCGTAAAGCATGGAGTTTAATTGAACCTTTAGAAAAAATTACAATGCAAATGGTGTTTAGAACAAATCAACATACAAATCAGCATTTTGTGAAGAAGTTTAAAATTAATCAACTAAAACCACATCTTTCTGTTATTGTTGATGGAGCAGTATCAAATAAACCAAAATATATTGAGGGGAGCCATCTTATTTTTTCAATCTACGATAATAAAGGTAAAATTGATTGTGCAGCATATGAACCAACTAAAAGATTTAGAGGACAATTAAGTGATTTACAAATAGATGATAATGTGACTGTTTATGGGGGAGTAAGACCTGCAGGAGAAAACCATCCTCAAACAATAAATGTTGAGAGAATAAAAATAAACTCATTGGTTAAAATCTATAGTTTAGAAAATCCATTTTGTGATCTATGTAATATTCGCTTAAAATCAGCTGGAAAAGATAAAGGATTCAAATGCCCCAAATGCTCAAAAAAATATAGAAACTTACAAGCTACTAAAATTGAGAATATAAGAAAATTATCACTGAAAGAATATTTGCCACCAATTGTTGCTCATAGACATTTAACAAAACCTATGGAACGAGAAGGTCGCAATAATATTGGTCAGATACTCAATTTTACAGAAGTAAATGCTATTTTGAAAGAGCTTGTGGAATTCAGCATAAAAAATTCTTTAAAAAATGAAAGATAAATCAGAAGAGTAAGTTTAAGACGGAAAATTTTAATACCATCTTCTAACAACAACGTTTAGAGATTTAGTTTTTAGGAGAAATAACCCATGATTACAATTGATAAATACGAATTCGATGAAAACCTCTACTATTATACTGGAGGAGACGGTCATGTTTGGGTTCGTAAATTAGATGATGGGAAAGTACTAGTAGGATTTGATGATTTTGGACAGAAGCTTGCAGGAAAGATATTATTTGTAAGAACTGTTCCAGAAGGAAAAGAAAGACCAAAGGGAAAAAGCTTAGGAACAATTGAAACAGGAAAATACGTTGGTGCAATAAAGTGTCCTTTGTCTGGAACTATCGTAGAAGTCAATCCGGCAGTTAAAGATAATCCATCCTTAATAAATGAGGATCCATATAATACTGGTTGGATTGCAAAAATTGATCCGCAAAATCTAGAAGAAGAATTAAAAGATGAATTCGTCACTGGTGAAGCTGCTTTAAAGGAATGGATGAAAAAAGAAATAGAAGAACATGTCAAATAATCAAATTCCTTTTTTTTATTCTTTTTTCAATTATTAGAAAGGTCGATTTTTAAATCCAAGAGCTGTTTCAATCCAAAAGATAATCATTACTATTCCAGAGATAATAATAACAAAAATGCTAGCAGTTGTAATTCCGTCAAAGAAAAATATCATATATCCAAGGAATAATATTGTAACAAAAGCAGCATAAAAAATCCACCTAGGTACTAACCAATTTTTTACCTTAAAATAAAGACGCAATTCTCCAACATTTACTTTTTTAATTATTTTATATCTACCACGTCTATCTTTAGTAGCCAATCCCAAATTACATAGCTTCTCTAGATGATAAGATGAAACACTTGGAGAGGATAATTCTAGTGATCTTTGTACTTCTCTTACACCTACATCTTTGAGACTTGAAGCAAACCAAAAAACTCGTAAAGTAGTTCCCTTTAGTTGAGAGATTATCACATCCTCTTTCTCTTCAGGTGGAGGCATAAGATTTACTTCTCCTTTTCCTTATAATTAGAAGTCTATATTCAATTATATATATTAAGTGTCAATTTTAAAAATTCTTTAATACTTAATTTAAGATTAAATTATCCCCCAGCGACAATTTGCGTAATTATTACATCATCATTATTTTGAACTACATGATCCTTTAGAGCTGCTTTTTCATTTATAATTATTGCAATAAGATTCAAAGGAATATCTGTAAAATCTATAATTTCACTTAATTTTTTCTTGCCTTCAAATGTAATCTTCTTTTCTTTGAAACCCAATAGTTTTTCTGCAAATCCAATTGTCCTAATTTTCATTTATATCGCCAATTTAGATGATTATTTACAACTATTAAGCATTTATTATTTATAATTATGAAATTTACTATTCATTTTATCTTATAATAGTTAATCAAGATCATCTATCACCTAGGAAAGATTATAATCTAGTATTAAAATAAAAAATTACAATAGGAGATTTAATAACTTGAATTCTTATGACAGAGATTTTCTAAAAAAATACCAAAAAGCAAGAGATGAAAAAGATTCGATTCTATGTGCAGGTTTTGACCCAGCAATCCCACAACAAAGAGAGAAAAATATTATTCCTGAAAATTATCTTAAAAATAAATCAGTTGAGGAGGGGATACTTGCTTTCTTCGAAGATTTTCTCGAAAAGGTACAAGAACATTGTTGTGCAATTAAACCAAATAACCAATATATTTTCCATTTGGGAATTGATGCTTATAAAAAAATTAATAGTTTAATTCACAAGCAAGGATTAATTTCAATTTTAGATGTGAAAATTGGGGATATTGGTTCTACTAACGATTCAGGTTTCTATTGGATGAAAGAAATGGGATTTGATGCTGCAACATTTTCTCCTTTTGCAGGTAATATCTCTGAAGCTTTGAATAGTGCTCATAATTTTGGTCTTGGATTAATTACTCTTACTCTTATGTCAAATCCTGATGCAATTTATTTCATGAAAAATGCAACTATTGAAGACAAAAAAGGATACGAATTCATTTCAGAACAGCTGAAAAAACATCAAGGTGATGGTATGGTTGTCGGAGCTACTGGTCATGTTACAACCAAAGATATACAATCTATTAGATTACTTGCTGGTGATGAAATTGTGATGTTAGTTCCAGGAATTGGTAGTCAACAAGGTGACTTAAACAAAGTAATCTTGAATGGTGGTGAAAACATTCTTTTAAATGTTGGAAGAGCAATTATGTATTCACAAAATATTTTGGATTCTGTTAAAAAATATAATAAACAATTTAATGAAGTGAGAAAGGGAAAATAATAGAAATTATTTTCCAAAAATCACTCTATTCTCTTGAGGTTTTTCTGTAAAGTGCTACATGATTGAACGGAATCTCAATCACTTTACTTTTTCTTGTTTGACCAATTTCACTTTTAGAAATAAATTCCTGATTCTCTACTTTGATTTTAGGTGGATTTGGTTGTCTAGTTAAATTCCCTTTTAGTACCATAGAAACAACAAATTTGTTTTCAACAGACCATTTTTGTTCTTTCTCTGAACCTTCAGGAGAAAGCTCAGTTGGCATAAATTCTATTGCCTTAAGTCCATCTTCTATTTCATTAATAACAGTACATGGAATTTGACTTGAAACTATGATTGAACAGATATAGGTATTCTCATTTTTTGTTGCTTCAATTATTTTAGCAACTTTTATTTCTTGTTTTTCTTCTTCACCTATAATGGTATTAAGATTTAATTTCCATATCATTGGTGCATTTTCAACATCATACTTTACTAAGAATTTTGTTCCTGTTTCAACATTTACTTTTGTCAATTGCACATTTGTACCTAATGTCTGACCAAAATCGATGAATTTCATTTCTTCTGTAAGGCACTTTTCTTTCAGGTTGATTTCTGGTGGAATTAAATCTCTGATTATTATTTCATCAAGAGTAACCGGAAGCAAGTTAATAACTTCTGATATGAAATATTTACTTACTTTTTCTTTCTCAGTATCTTCTGTCAGTATAGAATTATAATCTTGAACAATTCTAATTTCTTCTCCTTTTCGGATATAGATTGTTCTGGGTATTCTTCTTTCAAAAGAATAAAGCATTTTTACTTCACTACCTGCAGCAACTTTGGAAATTTTCCAAGATAATTTCAAACCCTCTTCTTTAAGTTCTTTGGAATATTTACCACCTTCTTTGCAGATCACTTCAGTAATATTATAAGAATAAGGTATTATGTCAGAAATAACTACTTTTGTTAAATCCTTTTCTGATTCATTTTTGAATGAAGCAATTAAATTATGTTCTAGGATATTTCTAGAGGGAACAATTTCTAAGGTTATCTTATCTTTATGTTCAATCCCTCCACTATTAACGTAAGAAATAGTTCTAATTACTTTATTAGATACAGGTGACTGATGTTTTTCTAGAAGATCATACAATTCATCCTCTGACATCAAATGGTCAGATTGTAGAGAGATTAATCTCGCTAAAACATCTGTTTCTATAGAAACCAAATCAGAGGGTTCCACAAGTTCAATTTTCACTCGAGATACTTGTTCTAATGCTTGTGAAGCAGTTTTTATAATTTGATAAGCTTCTTCTTCTTCTAATTTAACACCAATTTTAGTAAGATACTCTGCAAACCAAACAGCCATTCGACGATCATTTATTGGAAGATTAGTTCTCATTTGTATGAATAATTTGAGATTTTTAGCAATAGTATGAAGTGACCTTGATTTCTGCCTCATAATTTGCTCTTCATTTTCATCATAGACTCTAACGACTGCTTCTAATAAATCAAAATTTTCAAACTCTCCCACAGGAGTAATTGATAATGAAATACTAGCTATTCCTGGGAATTTTACGATTTCCGCTTCTTTTTCATTTACATTGCTCATTTCCTGCACCTAATTGATTTCTGTTTATTATTCCTATTAATTTAGTGTTTGCTTCAAATGGTATTAACAGTTATTTTTTACGAATAAATCTTTTAAGGTTGTAACAAATTTTCGTGCTATTTCAAAATATTATTTAAGCAAAACCCTTTTTGAGAATATGCAATATTCAAATATTATATCAGATAGAATCTATTGAAAACAAATTCTTCTTTATTATTTAATAAATGAAGATATTATAATTTAAGGAATTGGAACTAAAAAGATAATCATTTTGGAGAAAATACATTTGCCGTTTGCTATAAAACACGCCTTACGAGGAATTAGCCGAAGAAAATTAAAAAATGTGATAAATACATTAGGTATTTTAATTGGTGTTTCACTTCTTGCAGGTGTACAAATAGCAACTGATTCATTAGTAAATGCCATGCAAGAAACTGTGAGTCTTCGTTACGGTAATGCTGATATTGTGATTCAGAAGGGAGAGTATTCAGCAGAATTTTTTAATTTTACAGTATATGAAGCTTTAAAAAATGATCCAATTCTCGCACCTCATATTGATGGTATTGCTCCAAGAATAACTTCTCGAGTAAGTATAACTTCGATATTTACTACAAAACAAACTGAACCATTTGTTACTTTGATTGGAATAGATGATGTTCTAGATGCTCCTTTTGGTGAGATTTTACCAGAAGAAGAATATGGAAATAATAATTTTAATTTAAGTGAATTTACTTTTAGACAATGTATTATTGGAAAAAGATTAGGAGAATCGGTTATTGATTTCAACGTGGATGGTGACGGGAGGAACCAAGAACTTAGTCTTCCAATTTTAGCACCAATCGAAATGTCCTTTCTCGATGCAAATGGGAATTTTAGAGCATTTGAAGGATTAAATGTAAAAGGTATCGCTCAAACAGCTGGAAAAGGAATTTTAACTTCAAGTTTAGCTGTTGTTATGAAACTTTCTCATGCTCAAGCGTTGTTTAACACAACTATTACTGGTATAAACAATCTAGTTGTAAGCACAACATTGGGAAATGAAAATGCTCGAAATGTTACTGATTTGATAGAAGAAAGACTTGTATACTATCTAGGTGAAGAGGAAGGATTGAAATTTAAAATTGACGCTCAAAAATATGATGCATTTGATGATATCAAGGATTCAATTAAAAGTTTTAGAATTGTGTTATATGTTTTTGGTTCATTAATTATAATTTCAGGAGTAATGTTAATTCTCAACATTACCTTAATGAATATTGATGAAAGACAACGATCCATTGGTATTTTACGAGCTATTGGTATGACTCAAGGTCAACTAATAACGACACTTCTTACCGAAAGTATGCTATTGGGAGGGGTTGGTTCATTTCTTGGATTAGGCGGAGGAGTTATAAGTGGTTTGGGAATAATTTTCTTACTTGAAAATTTCTTAAATATTGGTGAAATATTACAAAATATTCCTCTTGTAGTTAATCCTATTGGATTAATTATCGCATTTGCAATTGGATTACTTATTTCATTATTAGCAGCATTATATCCAGCTTGGAGAGCATCACGTATAGACATAGTAAAAACAATAAACGAAATTGAATCAGAAAAAATAGGAATACAAAGAAGTGGTAGTTGGTCAATATTACTAGGTGGTATTCTTCTTCTAGCTGGTTCAGCAACTATAGCTATAGCTTTAGTTTTAACACCCGATTGGACTTGGATGATGTTTATAGGTGGTGTACTAGGATTTCTGCTTGGATTTGGAATTTCCTTCGCTCGTATTGTAGGACCAAAAATAGCATTCAATGTATTCGCCCTATCATGGATAGCATCAGGATTACTTGCACTATTAGTACTGAATCCTTATCTAAATAATATTGGAGTTGCTGAGGATAAAGCATTATACGCATTTTTGATAGCACAATTAGGATTGGTTTTTGGAGCTATTATTTTCGTTGCACTGAATCTTGAGTGGTTATCAAATAGATTCAATGATATCTTTCAATCTTTCAAACGTTTTAGATCGATTGGAATAATTTCAATGAGGTATATAGGAAAGAAAAAAACGCGCTCTGCTTTAACTTTTGCAATTTTTGGAGTCATATTAACTATGAATGTATTTCTTGCAGTTTTTACGGGGAGTTTTACTTTAGGATTTGAGGATTTTGCTATAAAGGAGGAAGGAGGAGTAAATATAATTGCTTATTCTCCATTTGGATCACCAAGTACAGAAGAAGATCCTTTTCAAACTATTTTTGATGCTGATCCAAATGTTGAAAAAGTTGTTGGAATGAAATTCAGGTTTTCTCTATCAGGAGCGATTTCTTACATTAGTTTTATTGCTGAAAATGAATCTAGGATAACAGAAGATGTTTTACCAGTTCCTACTGATATGTGGGGCATTAATGATGAATTTTTAGAAATGACTGAATATAAAATGATAGATGTATGGGATGGACTTGAAGGTGAAGATCCTTGGATTGCTGCACAAGATCCTACAAAAAATTATGTTATATTGCCAAATCTACTTAGAGAATTTGGTTATGATGAAGCAGGAGTAGAATATTATGTAAATTCCACAGTAGGAGACACTATACAAATCCCTGCTGTTGATTATGTTAATGGAACTTACGTGACAAATGAGACCTTAGTTGATTATACTATTGTAGGTTTTGTGGAAACAACATCTTATTCGATGTTATTTGCTAACTTTTTGTTTACTAGTGAACAATCAGCTATTTTTGATCAAATAGGAGATAATGATACTGCATATTTAATACAAACAAATCCTAGATTGAATACAGATGAAGTTGTAGAAGTCAGTAGAAATATCGAATCGAAATTACTTGGTTTTGATACTATTTCTTTACGTAGTCGAATCGAATCCTTCTTAGAATTCATAATGCAAGCTGTTAATTTTATGCAAGCTTTTGTTTCTTTAGGATTGGTTGTTGGAGTTCTAGGATTAATCGTTGTTTCATTACGTGGAGTCACAGAAAGAACCCGAGAAATTGGAATGATGCGTGCTTTAGGATTCCAAAGAGCAGAAGTTATCACAGCTGTTGTAATAGAAATTTTTGCGGTAGCTTTTGTGGGACTAATTATTGGATTCATTAATGGTTTCATACTTGGTTATGGAATGTTTACTCAATATCTTGCTCAATATGATTTTACTTTCATCATTCCTTGGGCTGCATTAGGTCTCTTTATTGGAATTACAATAATTCTTTCAATAATTGCAGCTGTAATTCCCGCTAGAAGAGCTTCAAAGATTCCTCCAAGTGAAGCACTACGTTATACTGGTTAGTAAAGGAATGCTGAATTTAGGCATTCCATTCTTTCAAAATTGTTTGTGATTTAAGATCTGATAGGAAAGGTAATTTTTCTAATTGTTCAACTATTGGTTGATATCCTCGACCAATTGTTCTTGTGCGGAGAGTAATTAATAGGTCATACTTTCCAGTTAAAACTGATACTTTCTCTACGCCTGATATGCTTTTAATTTTCTCAATATCCCACTCCATACTTCCTCTTACTTTTGCTAATATGAGAATCTTTACTTCACTCATTGATAGTCCTACTATGCCTGTAAATACTAAAATTGCCCCAATGCCTCTTAATGACCATACTACCCATGCAGCATCTCCTGTTGGTAAAGTGAAATATTCAGGAAATAGAATATTACCAAAAAGTGCTATTGGAATTCCTGCAATTACTGAAACAGAAGATAGGGAATTTACAATTGACATTTTCCCCATTGATAGCGCTCGAACATATAAAATTCTAGCAATATAAACTAGTAACATAGATATAGCAATTGGTAAAAATGCAGGTTTGAAAGTATCTGAAAAAACTTTCCAATCATATGATCTCATAAATGGTAATGAAAGCAGAATTGTAAATATTGCCATAAAAAATAAGGTCCACAATCGTATATTAGTTGAATCAAGTGATTTTCCTTTTGTATCTTTAGATTCAACAGTCTTTTTCTGGAATATAACATAAATTGCTGAGCTAGTATTAAAAACTAAAAATATTAACAATAAATTTGTCCAATCGAAAGCACCACCATTACCAGTTGTAAAATCAATAGCAGCTAGAATAACTCCTAAAACAATCATAATTATTGATTGAATTTCAACAGCACAAGGTAGTGTTTTATCCACTATTAAATCACCAATGATCAAATAAACTACTACAAATTGTGCAGCTGGAAGGAAAACAGCGAGACTCATATCTTTTATGAGAATAAAATAAATAAAGGTATTAATTCCAGAGAAGAGTCCAGAAAGACTTATCCAAAGAAACATCTTTTTAGTCGGAATCTTAATTCCTTGATATTGTGGATCTATATATTGACCTAGAAATGAAAATCTTCTTTTTTCAGTTTTTTTTGGTGATGTAATATCTGAGGTCAATTGTGTTATGGTTTTATCTTTAGGTAAATAAGATTTTATTTTAGTAATAAAATTGTAAATAGGTTTTCTACTAATTGGAATCCAGAGAACTAATACGAATAATATACTTACAATTATACCAATTACCATTGATTGTACAGCAAAAACATATTCATTTGTAATACCATCAGAATCAACAATAATTGCAGAACTAGTGTAACTATCAATGGCAACCCATATTGAACTAATGATTCCAGAAAGAACAGCTAAAATAATGAAAGTATATTTTCTAGTTAATTTTCTAAAAGGACGAGTTGTCGTATCTACCAAAATCTTTCACCTATTTTTAGCAGTTTAATTATCTTCTCAGAATTCCTTTTGTATAATTGAAGTTGTAGTTTCTATTATTCCATCAATTAGATGAATTTCTTGAGTACGATTGTACATTTCATTCATGGTCAAAGTTTCCAATCGAACAATAATATCATATTCTCCTGTTATAACAGCAACAGAAGTCACACTAGGAATTAGCTTAATTTTTGCTAATACTTCATTTGTTCGTCCAAGCGCTACATTGATGAGCATATATGCTTTCATGATTTCCTTATCAGGTGATGACACTTTTATTCCTCTGATTTCTCTCCAACATAACTACTTTATGAATTAATTGATTGGAGTAAAAATTCTATCAATTTTCTGATAAATTAAATTATACTATAAATAATCATGATTCAAGAATTCGAGAAATACTTATTACTTCTAGTTGCAATCTGTTTTTGATTATCTCAAATCAAAAATTCGAAGGTGCAAAATTGGCATTAGAAACAGTTGAAGAGTTAATAATATTCATCGATCTTGATAACTTTCGAAAGATTTCTGAAGAACAAGGATGGGTATCTTACAAACCAAATGAGATTACAGGAACTTTAACTTTTTTAGTTACACAATTAGTCCGCAAACATCTTGGTGAAGTTATTTATGGATTAGATGAAAAGCATGGTACAGAAGAATGTATGATACGACTTACTGGAGCTTTAGCTCATGATGAGATTATCAATGATTTGGAAAATCTTGTACAGGAAATTTATGAAAAAGGATTAAATTGCGGTTGTGAAGCATCAGTAAGTATTGGAGTTGCTAGAGGTCCTTACACACCAATAAAACCAACTGGTCCTTATCAGTGGTCAAAGAGATTATTTAAGGGATATGCTCAAAGATTAGCTCATAAAGCATTAAAGAAAGCTAAAAAGCAAGGTGGAAATAGAATAGTATTTCTATAATTACCACATATTTCTATTGAGGAGTTTTTCAGTGATAAATGAAAAACGAGATAAGGAAAAAACTAATTCTTTCACTTTTTTAATTGATGCTCATATTCACACAAATCAATCACCTTGTGCATCCATCACCTTAGAAGAAACTTTAATTCGTCTTTCTGGAATTGTTGATGCTATCACTGTAACTGATCATGACTTTATTTTCGAAGCATCAAACGAAGTATTAAATGCTCTTCAATTGAAATACAATATCAAAGTTTTAACTCCTGCAGTAGAAATTTCATCATTACAAGGGCATATTCTTGCTTATGGTATTGAGAGTGTACCTTCAAATAATTCTGATGCGAAAGAAGTAATTGAAATGATACATTCGGAAGGAGGGATTGCTGTTGCAGCTCACCCTTTTGCATTGCTTGGATTGGATGATCTAATATTTTCATTGGATCTTGATGCTTTAGAAATCAATGGTTCAAGATCATCTCGAATAAATCAATTAGCTAAAGAATCAGCTGAAATGATAGGAATTCCTTTAATTGGAGGATCAGATTCTCACACTTTATATCATATTGGTACTTGTGTAACAGAATTCTTTACAATGATTGAAACAGCGCAAGACTTGATTTCAGCAGTAAAAAAGGGTAAATGTCGACCTTTGTTTCTTACTCATCGTGGAAGAAAACATTAGATCAACTATTATTTTAGTCTTTTATAATCATATTATCTATCATTTCATCTGTGAATTTTTCACGTCGTTCCTGATGTTCAGCAATAAATTTCTCGATTTTTTCTGCTAGGTTTTTCTTGCAATACCCACAAAGAAGTTTACCAGCTAAACAATCACTTTTCATCTCTTGTATTTTTTCATCGTTTGATTCAAATAGATAATATTCATACCAATAAACAATACATTTATCTGGTTCTCCTCCCAATTCCTTTTGCTCCTCTACAGTTGCTCTTCCACCGGTAAAAGCACTCATTACTTTTTTCTTTGCTTGTTTGGGAGTATCGGTTGTGAAAATACATGTTTCTGGTTGAGAAGCTGACATCTTTCCTCCTTCTGCTAAACCCGGGAAGAATTTACAATGAATAGCAGTTGGTTTGTAATAGCCTAATTTTGGTGCTACATCTCGAGTAATTCTCCAATAAGGGTCTTGATCAATTGCAGCAGGAATTAGAATTGGGATATTCTTACCTTTCAAAGCTGATGGCAAGAAACAAGGCATTGCTTGAATTGCAGGATAAAAAATCATTCCGATATTTGATTCATTTGTGAAACCGAAAACAGCTTTTGCAGTTGAATATGTTACCCTCTTTGCTACTTCTACAGCAATTTGGTACATAGTTGGTGTGATTTGTGAATCAAAGATAAAATAAGTTTTCTTAGGATCAAATCCAACAGCCATTACGTCTTTAGCATTTTCATAGGCAAAATCTTTAGTTTCTTTAAAATTTAGTTTTTGATTGAATAAGAATTTTTCATCATCTGTCATTTGGAAGTATAATTCCACATCAAATATATCTTGTAACCATTTTGTGAAAATCCAAGGTACTAAATGTCCTAGATGAGTATGACCAGAAGGACCCCTCCCGGTATAAAGGGCAAATTTCTCACCTTGTTCTAGCTTCTTCAAAATCCAATCAAAATCACGATGGCTAAAGAAAAGCCCCCTTCTTAGAAGAAGATGTAATTCTCCTTTTCCATATTTCTTTAAAGTGTCAATTTCTTTTTTAGAAAGGAGGGTTGTACCGAATTTCTTTACTAGTGTTTTATAATCAATTACTCCGCTGACTTCCCAAGGTGTGACAATCATTTCTTCTTCTTTCTTTTCACTGGTTTTCTTAGACATTATGAACAACCTATTTTTTTACTAAATGAATTAATTATAAACAAATTATAATTCAGTCAGTTATTTCAACTCTTAAAAATTCTTTCATCCAAAAGAAAAGTATGAATTATAAAATATAAATTAAAAAATCATTATTGAAAAATCAAAAAAAATAAGAAAAGTAAGTAAGATTATTCCCAACTATAGGAAATATCTTCTTCTTCTTCCTCTGATTCTTCATCATTTCCATCTACGAATTCAATTTCTAAATTATCGTCTTCATTAGTCTGCATAGATATAGATTCAGAATCAGAAATCTCAAAAGAAATGGATTTATCTTCTTCTCCTAGTGAAATAAATTCATCTTTCTTTTCAGGATTAAGTATTTCAGGATCGCCAGTACTTTCAAACCATTCAGATCGCAAATCATAAGATTGTTCATCTCTTATCATATCACTTTTTTCTTTAACACGATCCATTCCATCATACCATTCTGCCATTTTCCTTGAACGAGCTCGTTTTTCATCTCGTCTTTTTCTAATTTCATATGGTGAAAATCTCCATCGTAACCATCGACCAAAAGTCATTTTGTTTGGTTCTAGAATCCATTTTCGAACAAAAAATTGTATTCCCAATATTTGGAAGAAAACAATAAGAACCCCAAACAAGTAAAGAGGCCAGATAACATTGTCATTTCCAGTAATAACTAGATACATTGCTACAGGGATAATCCCTAAAGCTAAAACAATTACAGGTATACCTACAAAGATAAATAATCCTTCAACAAGATAGAAAATCATTACATAAAAGAAATCACCTAAGCCACTGGTGCCGCCCTTTTGTTTCTTTTCTGGGGGTACATATGTCACTAGTTACATCTCACAAAATTTCTATGTGATAACTAATCATACTCGTTTATAAGAGTGTGTTTTATTACAAAAAATAAACTAAGATAATACTACCACCAAACATCTTTCCACCCTAAAGTATATGCTACAGCATTTGCAGCAAAATGAACGATGCCTGCTAATGGAATCATAACAATCCAATAAGTCCATGGAAATAAGGGTTTTACTCCAATCATACCAAATAATAGACCGAAGAACATGAATCCAGTTTGATCCACAATCATTAATGACCCACCTGATTGTATATTCCTTCTTCTTTTTATAAATGAACCAACCATATCTCCTATAACAGCTCCAAATCCTTGAAAGAAACCGTTTGCTAAATGTAGAGTAAATCCTGCATCTACAATCTCATTAAACCACCAAGTGGTTAATATCCCCATTACAAAACCACCTAAACATCCTGCTATGAATCCTCTAATTGTTTTACTATTACCTAATATACGTTTATTGTCAATACAGTTTCCTCTGAAATCAATTGGAACTCCTCCTCCGAAAATCATAGGAGTTACATTAGCAAACATTGCTGGGAGAACGAAAAAAATTGCGTTCAAAACCTCAGATTCTACAACTGTTTCAAACCAAGTTGGTAACATATTTTACCCTCTTTTCAGGTATTTTAATATAAGGTATTAACACTATGAAGAAAAACTAATTCCTATTAAAATATTCTTATGCAAGAATACATATAGGTATATTTTTTAGCACTTTATAAGTTCAAATCTGTATGGTAATCTTGTATACTATTTGATGTGTTGATTAATTTGAATGTCTTTTGCAAAAATAGAATTAATCTAAAATTCAATAATTCTGAGGTACTCCTTGATCCTGAAATAATAAAATCAGATGTAAGCTGTATTTTTGTTTCTCATGCTCATTATGATCATTTACCTATAAGGAAGAAGAGACCAGAATCTTTACCACCAGCTGTTTGTTCAAAAGCTACTGCGCGACTTTTTCAAGAACGAATTGGATATCAATTACCACAACAAGATGATTGGTCAAATGAAGAATATATTCTTGAAACTATGCCAGGTGGTCATACTTTTGATTCCACTGTTGCTAAAGTTACTAACAAAGAAAATGGTAAAATAACAATCTATACAGGAGATATTAATTTAGAAAATAGAGGGTATCTTGAAGGTTATAAACCAATAAAATGCAATACACTAATTTTAGAAGCAACTTATGGTGATCGTAATTATTGTTTTCCAAAATTTGAGAATCAAATTAAGCTTGCACGAGAATATATTAGTAATCAACTTAATAATGGATTTCCAATTGCTCTTCTAGGTTATCCTTTAGGGAAAGCTCAACTACTCAATCATTGTTTAGGGGATCTATGTGAGAATAGATTTTCTACTGAATCAATTTGGAAGATGGAACAAATTCATACAGAGTTAGAATTAAAATTATTTCCTACTAAAAAACTAGCAAAAAATATTCCAAACTCATTGCTCAACATTGAAGAACCTTGGATTCTTTTTCATAATCATACTGGGTATAACGATCAAATTTTATCTTATCTTAAAAGAAAATGCAATCTAAAAGTAGTTGGTTTTTCTGGTTGGGCACGAAATGAAGAACAATATAAAGCTCGTATGGGAGCAGATGCGGCATTCATAATAAGTGATCATGCTGATTATAGTAGTTTGTTAAAAATTATAAAAGAGAGCTCTCCAGAAAAAATTTTCACCGTTTTTGGACAAACAAAAGAATTAGCTAAGGAACTTCAAAAAGATGGATTTAACGCTGTACCTTTAAAGCAAGGGCAAGCAACACTAGAATCTTTTTTCTAGAGAAACAATTAATCCAACGAGATATATAATTCATCTCTTGAATAGAGGATTAGTCCTCTTCTTTTTCCAAAATTTATTGCTGAATTACTAAAACTATTAGAAATAATCATTCCTTTACGATTGTTCAGATCCGTTAAGATTCGTTCAAATCTAATTAATCTGTCAACTCCTACAGCTCGATTCCAATCCACGATTTGTACTACAATTTCATTTATCAAAACATCAGAATCTACTTTCACAATCATCTGAAAATGATGCCTTTTACCACTTGAACCTAGTAAGTTTACATCTTCTCTTACTTGGAAATTCATTTGTTTGAAGAACTCTACTGCTAAATCATATAGATTAGACTTTTCATCACCGTTATTAGGATACAAGTAATAATTTGTCCTCCTGCATTCTAAAGATAATTGATTAGTTAATTTCCCTGATATAATATTAATTAACTACTTACTTGTTCTTTTATTTTTTCTTTTGAATATTGAGCAATTTGCATTATTTCAGACAAGTTTTCTAAACCAGTCTTTCTCTTACCTTTTTCTATCTCATTTATTGCTTTTACTAAAAAGCTATTAATTGGTACTTCTAAACCTACTTCTTTAGCTTTTCGACAAATATAACCATTGAGATAGTCTATCTCTGTTTTTCGACCTCTTTGTAAATCAGTTAATAATGAAGGGTAAATTTTTCCGTGTCTTTTTTCTCCCACTTTTCTGATGATATTACTCATTGTAGTCCTCTTTAAACGAGTGAATAAATTATCTGTTGGCCTTGGTGTATAGAAGAAATTCCTAATGTCCAAACCATCTACTTTCTCTAATCTAATTTTCAGAGTATCTGCTACTAATAATCCTTCTTCTTTTAAACAACCCATTATAAACCCAATTTCTGGATCACCAATCATTTTTCCTAATGTTATTCCGAATAATCCCCCTAATGGAGCTATAACAGAATTAACTATAAGTTTAGCCCATCTAAAACCTTGAATGTTATTTGTTAAAATTGTTGGTTTAAATTTATCTAGATATGATTTTATTTCTAACAGTCTTGGATCATTTGCATCTTTACCACTACTAAAACCAAGTACAAAATCTCCAGAGCTTGAAGTCATTCTTAATTTACCATTACCTAAATAAGTTGCACCCCAACCTATAACTCCAGCAACAATTTGATTTGGTGGTACATATTCAGCTAATTCACTAACATTTCCAAATCCATTTTGAAGACTATATACTAAACTTTCAGGTGTGATAAGAGATTTTAATTGTTTGGCGACGTCTTTTGTATCAATATTTTTCACAACAACTAAAATATGTTTGAATTTATTTTTTAGTTTCTTGAAATCACATTCGATTGGAATTTTAAACGGTTCTTCATAAACCTCTATTATTAAACCATTTTTCTTGATTGCATCATAATGAGATCCTTTTCTTGTTATTACTTGAACATCAATATTTTCTTTGAAGAGCATTGCTGCAGTAATTCCACCAATCGCTCCAGCACCAATTACTAAAATTTCTCGCAAATTATTCTTCTCTCTACTAGTCATATTATATCACATCTTTTTTTGATATCCACTCATCAATTAGTATGTCCATTATAATACTATCATAATATCTACCATCTATATATTTAGCGTCTCTTTTTTTACCAACTTTTTGAAATCCCAACTTTTCATATACTTTTATTGCTCTAGGATTATATTCAAAAACAAATAACTCAATCCTATGTAAATTAAGATACTGAAAACCAAAATTCAATAAAACTCTCATAGCATCAGTTCCATATCCTTTATTCCAGTTTTTTTCAGCATAAATAGAAATACCTAATATAGCACTTCTATTAATATTATCAATATTTGATAATTCACATCCCCCTAGTAGTTCTCCACTCTCTTTATGTTCAATCGCAAATTTGTAAATTCGTCCTTCTCTTCTTAATCTCCACGATTCGCGAATCCATTCTTTTTCTTCTTCTTCGGAAAAGGGTATTATAGTACCAATAAAGTGACGAAGTTTTAGATTATTGAAATATTTCATTATTGTTTGTAAATCATTTAATTCGTATGAACGAAGCAGTATTTTTTCTCCTTCAAACATTTTTCTCACCAATAATATAATTTGAAAAAAGAGGTCAAAATAAAATTGTTGTTACAAATACTACAACTCAATAAGCAAAAGTTCAAAAGTATGTTTTCATATTATTGAATTAATTTGTTGGTAACGGAGAATTCTATATTGAACATTTCTGCTAAGGACGATCACTTATCAAAAACCTATGATAAACAAATTATAGTCTCTAATAAAAACAACAAAAATAGTGTTAAGCTTTTACTAAAATTATCAGGAAATAGGATTACAGCTGTAAAAAAAGAAGGGGAATTTTGTTTCTGCTCTGAATTAGAAAAGAAAATAGAAAGTAATTCATGGAAAAATGGTCTCAATATTATTGATTCTTTTCTGACTAGCTATAACCATCATTTTCAATATGCATATATTCGATCTATTGAAAAACTATCAGAGAATTTTATTCAAGTTCCGTTACGAGCACAATACTTACGAACAATAATACTAGAACTTGAAAGATTACAAAGCCATTTAAATAAAATTGGTTTCATTAGTTGGGGATTGTCTTTTCCGTTTCTAAGTAATAAAATTATGAACCTTGAAAAGGAAATATCAAAAGAGCTCTCTGATTTTGATAAATTCCCAATTAAAATTGGTGGAGTAGTTAGAGACTTTGAGAATGAAAAAATAAAATCAATATATCGAGCAATAATCCTTGTAGAAGAAAAGATTACCAAAATAATTCAAAACATAAAACGGAATTTAATCTTAAAAGATATTCTAAAAGAAACAGGATTCATATCCCGAGAAACAGTCAAAAAATTATCTTTAGTGGGTCCTTTAGCTAGAAGTTCGGGTATGACTGCTGATATTCGAAAATCCGATCCTTATGAAGCATATACTGAAATTGATTTTAGTATACCTGTTTCAGATTATTGTGACACTTATGGGGAATTGTTAGTTTTATGTGATGAAATTGTTGAATCATCAAAAATAATTAAACAACTTCTTTACAAACTTCCAAATGGAGAAATTAGTTCTAGTACGGATAAAATTAAATTGATATCTGGAAGTACTATCGTTAGAGTAGAGAGTCCTTCTGGTGAATTATTTACTTTCATTCAAAGTAAACAAGGTTTCTTGGATCAAAATCCAAGAGTATATAGAATAACTACACCCTTAAAAGTTAATTCACAAGGATTACTCTCGAGAATATCTGGAGAAGAAATTGATAATCTTTCAATTATTCTACTTACTATAGGAGAAGGATGGATTTACCAAGTTTAAGATAAGAAAAGATTTTTAGTAATTTACGATTAAATATTCAAAAGTAAAAGAGGAAAAAACAAAAATAAGGAGCTTACAAAATGGAAATACCTTGGATTGAGATATTTATTTTTCCTGGATTTCTATTTATATTAGGCTTAACGTTTCTTTTTGAACATATTAGTTATCGTTTATATTCACGATTTGATTTTAATGAAAAAAGACATCCTCTCTTCATTCCAATTTTTGATCAGTTTAGATTTTGTTTCAATGCTAAAAAAGAGGAAATTACAATTCAAAATATCTTCCAAAGTGTCTTTATTGTTTGCATGGCAGCTTTAGGGTTTGTTGCTGCATTAATCCTGCCATTAACTGTTAGTGGTCCTTTACCAAATTCAGCTAACAATTATAAAGGTGGAGGGGGAAAAACTGAAGGAATTGTTGGTATAATCTCTTTTGAAGGAGATTTACTTCTTCTGTTCTCAATTATTCTATTTTTTGGCATTTTGATTTTCTTTGTATATTGGTTGGGAAATAAGCATACTAATTATCAATCGTTAAAAAAATCTCTAACATTCATGATTTTTGATATACCTTTATTATTAGCTTTTGCTGGTCCAGCTCTTGCAGAGAAATCTATGAGTCTCTCAATGTTAGCTGAGGATGTAAAAATCATTAGTTATCTAAACAAAGGATTTGGAATTTTCATACTAATACCTCTGGGATTGTTTGTATCAATTATAGCATTAACTTTGAAATTCGATCAAATTTATTTTGATCGAATAAGTAGAACTACTCAAATTGAGGAATTGCCTTTTTCGAAAAATTGGAAATTCGTATTATGGAATATATCTATGAGAACAATGGAATTTGTTATTGCTGCTACGATTGTTTCAATTTTCCTTGGAGGTCCTTTTATTCCAATTCCAATTTTAGATGGTTTTGAATATCTAGCATATATTCTTAATTTTCTTTTCAAATGTGGTATCATCTTCCTTATTATTACATTAATTAAGATTTTAATACCAAGATTGCAAACAACGCAAGCAGTTAATGTCTCTCTAAAAATTCTTTCGCCTATAGCAACCCTTTCTCTTATTCTAATAGGCGGATATATTGCAATCTTTGGACTTCGATAAGTTCTAGATAGAATAGGTTAATAATATAGCATGCTATATTTCTTCACAGAATAGGTGAAATCTATCATGGAAAACGGATTTCAATTTGCTATGTTTATAATATCACCAATTGTATTGATATTAGATGCTGTCTTTGTTAGTTCTGGAATAATTCGTAAATTCGCCCGGATAGAGAAAAGTGATGAAAGTGAACGAACCAAACTATTTTCAATAGTTGATGTAATGGAAAAAATTGGTATAGTTTTAGGCGTATTAACTTTGATGCTTGCAGGTTATTTAGCAGTAAAAATACCCGATGAATATCCCTGGTTACAATGGTTCAATCCTATAACAATTCTCTTTATGTGTATCATAGGAGCATTAATGACCTTACGAACATTAGAAGATACACCTATTACAGCATTAATTGCTTTACTAGCTGGATTCCTTGGAGCAGCAATCTTTGCTGTAGCATTTGGTGATCTTGGTCAAGGTAAATGGATATACTTCATTATCTTTTTAGTAATAGATATCATTGTCTTTATTTTAGTAAGAACTCTAACGCAACAAATGGCTATGATTGGTAAAATAATGAATTGGTTACCAGTAGCAATAACAATAGCTTTTCTCTGTATTGCTTGGGGAATATTCCAAATTGTTTCTTTAGCAATATGGGGTGTACAATTAGTGTTACCAAATATTTAGCATCTAAAAAAAATAAAAGGATCGAAATTTTTCGATCAATTTTTTTTATTTAAAAATAAAGATAAAAAAAAGAAGATAAGGAAGAATTAGTAAATTAATTATTCATCTTCTTCATATTCATCTTCAAATTCATCTTCAGCTGCATCCATTTCTGCAATTTCATCAGCTATATCATCACCTGCGCCACCATACTCTTCCTCAAGTTCTAACTCGACTTCATCACTTTCTTCTTCATCATATGATTCTTCGAATAAGTCTTCAGGTATTTCTTCTACAAGTTCAGTGGGTTCGGTTTTAAGTGCAATCATAAACCTTCTTGCAAGTAAATCATAGAATTTAGTTAGTTCTCCAAGATCATTTGCTTCATAGAATTCGCCTCTTCCTATTTCAGAAAGACGCTTAAGTAAACGCTTATCTGCTTCGCCTAAACCTATTGTATAAAGAACTGTATTTGGAAAATCTCGTGCGCATTTTCTAACGATTGGTACTGGATTAATTCCTAATCCATTGCCTTTATTTGGCTGTCCATCAGTTAGAAGAACAACCATTGATGGATTCATCTTACCAGTTATTGAATTTGGTTCGAATCTCTTAGTCATTTCATATGCTTGTTGTAGTGCTCCACTCATGAAAGTTAATCCTCCACCAGTTGAACATCTCTTTGAAATATAATCAGCAATTACTTCTAAACCTGCATCTTTAGCAGCTCCAGTACAAGAAATAACTGGAGTAGGACCTGCGGAACCATATTCAACTTCAAATACATCAACATCACCAGCAAAACTGAGGATAGCCAATTGTTCACCCCAACCACGAGAGACTTTTTGGGAAAGGAATAAGAGAGTTGCCAATGCAGCACCTTTTATTCTGGAGACCTTTTTCTCGTCGAATTCATTAAGAAGAGATTCCAGTTCTCTGCCTCCTTTAAGGCCTCTGCGTAGACCTTCTACTGCAGTACCAGTTCCTTTAACTACCATATCTGGTTTGCTCATTGAACCTGAAACATCAAGAACAAGTACAGCGTTAAAGGACATCTCACTTGCAGGAACTAATTGAACTTCAACTTCTTTTCCAGAAGGATCAATAATTCCTACTTCATCACCATCTATATCAGGATCTGAGTCTAAGAAAGAAATTTTTACGTGCCCACATCCTGCATCAGGCCAATCAATTTGTAAATTACGATATACAGGTCTATTTCTAATCACAGATGTTAATTCATCAAAATTCTCTAGAATATAGGAAATGCATTCTTCAACTGATTGCCCTTCCAAAGGTTCAATACCGAATTTCACTCTAGTTATTGCTTCCTTTTTTATATGGGCTTTTCTAACATTAACTCTATCTCCATCGCTAATATTAGCTGAATCCAAAATACCATTATCAACAGCAATGGTATCCACTTCGACTTCATCATTTTCTAAAACTTGAACAGCACAGCTGTCTTCAAATTCATTGATTAGTTGAATAATGTCAAAGTCATCAACCCCTAATCGATCCATGTCCCGCTTATTCATATAAGCTCTGCCATCGATTTCGCCAACATTCATAACTGAAATATCTATTATTTTTTCTACCATTTTTGTTCACTGTTTTTATGTATATATGTCTACATACATTTACATAGGTAAAATGCTTTTAAAATGTTTGCATTTGGAATCATCACAAAAAAAATTTTGCTTCAAATGAAAATGATGTTAGAAATTTTAAGAAAATAACAAAAGAGAAAGAAAAGGAAAGCAAAAGCTCCACTAGATGGAGCTAAATACAAATGCTAATTCGGAATAGAGATCAATTGTTTCAGTATCACCAGCTGTTCGAAAGTAGATTCTTAAAACATAACTTTCACCATTTTGGAAAACTAGTCTACCACTACTTATTTCTCCAATTGGTACACCTTCTTCAGCTAAGAGATATGGTAAACCTATCGTTCTCATCTCATTTCTAACAAAGGATTCCTCTACGTTTTTTGTACCATAAAGTTGACTATCCTTATAGACTTCAATACTCCAAAGATCCCCATCATCATAATCACACATAACTCTGAAAACCAAACTTATCGAATCGGTAGAATTAGCTTTTATGCTACCAATTCTTATTTGCATATATACTTCTTGTTTCATAACAGGGATGACTGCGGCCATAACAACAAATAACACTGCAATTACTGACGCTGCTACTATTAAGCCAATCATAAGCGGAGTCATTGCTTTTCTGTTTTTGAGAATTTTTGAGAGCTTCATTGAATGAACACTATCCATTTCTGCTAATTCAGAATTTTATAATTGATATATATTAATGGTCATATTACTTTTAGATATTTATCAAATAATAATCTCTTTAAAAACTTTTTAGGTAAATAAGAATTTTTCCTTCTTTTCGACTATGTTTTCATCTTCTTTCTTTTCCTTTTTCCGTTTTTCTTGTTTACTTGCGCACTTCTTTTTTGGTATTTTTTTAATGTCTTTTTATTTTTTTTGTTGAGTGTTCAAGTTCTCAAAGAGTTTTTTCATCTTTTTCTTTCTTTTTTCTTGCCCACTTGCGCACTTCGTGGTACTTTTATAGTTTCTTCTTTTACTCTTTTTCGGTGTTTTTCTCCTTTGTCCCCTCTTCGTCCTCCGAGTAATGATTGGTCTTATCCTCTTACGGAAAGCGTTCTTGATCCCCGTCGTTATCCTCGTGGTTTACTCAGCTCTTCTGAGATCGCTTTCGTTTCCGAACTCCTTCCTAATCCTCTTGGTTCCCCCCAACCTGTTTTCACCAGCAATGATTTAGCAGTTCTTCTTCTTCGTCATTTTCGTTCTCTTGTTGGTAATATAGCTCTCACCAGTCTTTCTCGTAATCTTCTTAGTGGTGAAACCTATACTGATAGTGAGTATTTTGATAGTACTGGTGTAAAGAAGGGTGAGCTCTTTCTTTTTCGCAAAGGTCTTGTACGTGCTTATCCTTTTCCTGCGTCCCGTGCCAAGTTCCAGTACTGGTATGGTTTTCCCCGTGAGAATTATCGCTTAGTTCCGAGTAACTTCCGTGCTAAGTTTCCTCCTCATGATGCTTTTAGTAGCTGGTGTATGAGTGCTCTTACTCGAGGTCTTTCCGGTACTACTCTTATTGATGTTTCCGATCGTTATCGTGTTGTCCCTCATTGGGATGGTAGTGGGAATTATATCAGTGATTTTGTTCTTAAGATTCGATTACCCGATGGTGAGGATTCTTTTTGGTGGTTTGAAATCCATACAGGTTCTGAAGGTTATGATTATGATTATTTCCTAAAACGATTAGTTACTATGGAACGGTTTCTTGCCTTCCGGAATCAAAGTTTCTTTATCATGCTTGTTCCATTTATTCGAGACTTAACTCTCGCAGAAGAAAGTATTAGACGTTATAATAAAGAAGTTGAAACCAATCAATTACTTGATCTTCCTTATTTGGATTTGAAAAAGAGTCGCCTTCTTGCTTATAAGCAGATAGATAGTTTACGTGGGGAATTTGGTTCTGAAACACATTCTGAAGGAAAATTATTCTTCGATAATTGGCATGATACTTATCCTATGCCATTGACTATTCTTGGAAATACCATTAACTACTATTTCAATGAACATAATTCTGGGGATATGTACACTATAACTTACTGGGGATCTCATCACTTCTATATATGGTAGAAGCTCTCTTTTAATGAAAAGGTTGTTTTATCTATTCACAACCTTTTTCTTTTTTTGTTTTCGATAACGAATAGCAAAAAAGACAATTATTGGAATAACCACTATACTTGTTACTCCTAAGGAGATGGCAACAGTATAGTCTTTATAGGAATAGATCTTAATAGAATCCCAAGTATTGAAGAATAAATAGCCATTTTCTTCTGCTATTTCATACGCATAAGCGTCTATACTCCTATGAGCAATTCGTCGAATCCAACGAGGGGTTCCAATCCCAAAAATATACAGTCCATAGCCACAAGCGAACAATCTGTTCCCAGAAATAGCAATATCTCGAATTTGCCCACCAGATTGGATTTCTCTCTTAGGAAAAGAATAATCCCCTAAAATTGAAGGATTTTCTGGATCTCGAAAATCATAAGTTGTGGCACCATCCCAAAGAAAGCCAGTATAAACAAAGTTCTTTTCTATTTCCACTGCTACGAGAGAACCTTTTCCTTCAGTGATTTCTCCTAGAAGTGTTGGTTGTTCTGGATTTGTGATGTTGTATGCTTGCAATGAGTGCCTACAAAGGTATAGTATTTCCTCACCCATTTCGACATAAAAGGCTGGAATGGGATACTCTATAATCAAATTTGGTTCTGTTTTATTACTTAGACCAATGATCTTCATTTCTGTTTCTGTACAAAGATAACAATGATCTTTATACACTGTAAAATCATGTGGTGTGCTAACATTTCCTTCTTGATATTTTCCCACCTCCCAAGGATGAGAAGGATCAGTCACATTGATAATTGTTAATGCCAGTGTTTGTACTGATGCAGGGACAATAGAAAGGACATACAATAAGTGATCTCTTACCTCTATTTTGAGAGCATATTTAATTTGTTGAAGAGTATATCTTCCCAATTTCACAGGAGTTTGAATCGATTCTAAATTAATAATATCAATATAATGATTAATGATATAGGGATCATCAGTAGCATTAGTTAGATAGAGATAAGCAATCTCTTCAGCTATTATCATTCGAAAACAACTTTCACCATAAGCAAAGTTGATAGTTGATTCTTCATTGACTTTTCCTTCACAAAAATTAACATAACTAAATTCATTTGTTAAAGTAATAAACATCAACATAAAACAAATGATCAGTGATTTTCAAATATGTCTATTTCCCACTCTCCTAAAGAGAGCCTTCCTTTGTTCTTTCCTTTTCATTGTTACTCTTCTCCATGAGAACAATTCTTTCCATTAATAATACCACTTCTATATATTTTAATTTTCAGTTATTATTTTTTCATAGTAAATTTCTTTCTTATTATATACTTTTCATAAAATGATAAAACCTTCTCCAATATAAAAGAACATTTTCCTATTCTGTAAGATTTTTTTAGAAATTCTTTTTTCTTCAGTTTGAATTGTAAGAATTTCTATGGATATTTCTTTACTTTCTACGAGTTCTACCTATTTCTGGTCTCTTGCTTATTTTTCCCAATGATTCCAGAGAGAGAATACGAATGTATTTGTTATTATCTGATTGTAGTAAATCAATAAGTGGTTGAACTGCTGTTCCTGATCCTATTTCTCCCAATGACCAGATTGCTTTTGTGCGAATTTTAAAGCTTTCAGAAGAATCTTTGATCAATTGAATAAGTAAAGAAACAGACTCTTTTGCTCTTTTCCCTATTTCTCCAAGTTGATCTATTGCATCAAGTTTGATTGTTTCATCTTGGGTTCTCTTTATTCTTTCAATGAGTTTCTTTGTTTGTTCTTCTTTAGACATTAGAATTGAACCTTTTCGTTTATCCCACGAATAATTCCCTTGATGACAAAAAAACCTTACGTAAGTGGTATTAACTCATCATCACTAACAATCTGAAATTATACCTTAAAGATTATTCTTTAAAATTTCAATATCTTCTTCTGACCAATTTCTCATTTCAGCGATAACTGGAATCCAATCTTTAGCTTTTGTTAGTATTGACGAATCATAAGGAATTACTGCAGGATATTCTTTGTAAAGCAATAATTCTTGTTGAATTCTATTTCGAAGATTACGAATAGATTTCTCTCTATTTTCAAGAATATTTCTTAATCCATCTGTATTTTTCCAGAAATCAATTAGATTCTCAAATGAGGGCCATCCCTTAAGCCAAGCATCACCACTTTCAAATGGACCATGAATTGCCAAATAGAATAATTTCAAGAATCTATCATTTCTTCTGTCAAGATATATTATCTCTACACTTGATCTTTGGGTTGGAGTTGAAAGTCCTCTATGGTCTCTTTTTTTGTTTAATTCGAAATCATAGAAATAGGGTTCACTTTTGGCTCTTTTTTCTTTGATATCTTTTGCTTCAACTTCAATTTGATTATAATCATTTTGGAAATTTGGTAAATGTTCTTTAGCGAACTCCCTTAGTTTTCCAAATGATTCCCATCCATTATGATAAGCAAAAAACCAAATGTACCAATCTTCACCAAATAATACATCTTCACTAAAAGGTGGAAGCATTTCAAAGATTAATCCTCTTTGTAAGATTAATGGAAATAAATGTTCAAATTGTTCCCTTATTAAGGGATGATTTCTTAAATTGTTTTGTGAATGATATTCTGATTCTCCTCCGGCATAAAATATTCTCACCGGAAATCCAAAATAATTTTTATTTATAGCATGCCAAACTGCAACAGCAATCTCTCTATTTTCCCACCCATGTTTTAAAGCTTCTCTATGTAAAAATAATTTTTCAGGAGTCGAAAATCCATAATTTACAGCTATTAGGTATTCTTTTACTGAATCAAATTTCATCATTTCATGTATGAAGAATTTTCCATGCTCAAAGAATCCGATTGAATAATTATTACCTCTGTGCCATAGATAGAGTTTCTTCTCATCAGTGGCAAATAGCATATTAAAAAATCCTTGAACATCATCAATTTTTGATCCCGCTGGGACATCTTTCCATTCACCTGAATTAACTATTCTTATACCAGAGAGATTAATCCCAAAAGCTAATGTTTCCTCGGGAACAGGTTCAATTTTTCTCACAACTATAATCTCAGATATTTGTAGACAACGTGGACAGTTGCCTTGTGTTTTCATCCATTCCTGTAAATGACTAAGATGAGCTACACCTTCACATAGAGAACATTTACCAATGCTTTCTTCAGCTAAAATTGGTAATTTACATACAATACAGCGAAGTATTTTTTCACCACATGAAGGACAGGTATTTGCTGTGCGATTTTCTATTATTTCTTGACATTTTGAACAATGGAAATGACCATATCGAGGAAGAGGTTGAGAGATTAATTCATCTATTATTTCTTCCGTATTTTCTTCTCTTATGAACACTTGTTCTAATTGTAAATACTCTCCAAGTAACGGTTTCTTTTCAAGAATAGAAAGTATAATATCTTCCACAAATTTTTTAGGAGCTTTTGCAAGTTCAGCTAATCTTGGCAAAGTCATTTGTATGCCAGGACGAACTTTCTGTATTATATTCAAAACAGTTCCATAGAGATCCTCAATTTTTTCATCGAATGTTTTATCAGTCGTAGAATCATAATCAGTTAATTTTCTTACTTCTGGAACTTTAAAAAATTCCATTAATTCATTCCGAGTTTCGTACCCTAAAGCTATGGCTATTGTATCTAAAGCTGAATGTATGTCTGGAATCAATTGATGGATATTTCTTTTAGCTCCTTGTAAAAGAAGAAGCATGGCTTGTATCCCCAATTCACCATCTCTTTCTCCTAATTCTATAATCTCTTTTGCTAATACTTGAAGTTTGGTGGGAACATGCACATAACCCATACTATCAAAAAAAATTCCCCTTGTCTTTTTTGGTATTTGCAATCCCTTTGCTTTACCTTTCGCTTTTAACCATTCAAGAAAAATATCCTCTCTACTTGACATATTAACTCCTTGGAAAAAAGAAGTACAATTAAAAATAAAAGGATTTACTAATTATCATTTCTCCACATACTTTTCCTTTTTTTTGTATTTGTTATTAATTAAATTATAGAAACTCAATGTTCTTGCTCGGAGCAGATTCACGAGGTCGCTGTTCATCACTTACAGTGATTCACAACGCTCTACGTGAAGGATTATTGAATTTCTAATAGTAACCATTATTTTGGCAGTTCTATAATCAACTTGTTTCCTTCTAAATAAATAGCCACTTCTTGTCCTTGTTCTAATTTGTACGCCTCAACTATCTCTATTGGTATTGCTACTCGTATCGTTCCAGAATTCAAATTGAGTTTTCGTTTCCAAATGATTTTTTTCGAATCGTTCATCCTTATCAGTTATTTTCAATACATCTTATTTTATATATAAATTTATACTTAAACTGTATAATAAATACATTTTTAAATGTATAGTACTATGTTATTTTGATACCAATATTTACAATCAGAAATACAAACCAATTAACCAAGAAGGTCAGTAAACAGTTGGTAGTAGATTTATCTCAAAAAGAAATTGATAATGTTCTTAAACATGTAAATAATTCAAAATCTACAAAAGTATATCTTACTTTTAAACAAAAGATTTATCCTACAAATGAACAAGAAGGGGTTCTGTGGGCATTAGCTGAGAATTGTCGATTAATATATAATTTTGCATTAAAAGAACGTCTTGAGTGGTGGGATGAAAATAAAGATAAACCAAGAAGCGAAAGAAACGAATATCCAACATATAATAAACAACAAAATGATTTGCCAAGAATTAAAGAACAATTTCCTCGATACAAACAAAATTACGCGAAAACTCTTCAAATGATACTAAAACGACTTGATGAAGATTTTAAATCATTTCTTGTTTTAAGAAATAATGGTGATTTAGTTGCTAATCCTCCAGGATTTAAAGGACGAAAATATTTCACAACTATTGTATATAATCAGTTAGGTTTCAAGGTTGATAAACAAGCTATTGTTTTAAGTCATTCCCGTCAAATGAAAAAGAATGAAGCAATTATTCTGCGATTTGTATTAGATGATAGATTCAATCCAAAAAACAAAGATATAAAACAAGTAACTATCTTTCAAGAACATAAAACGAAGGAATTCTATATTGCTATTGCTTATGAAATAGAAGTGCCTTTTTGTTCCAATAATTCTATTTATCAAGCAATAGATTTAGGAGTATCAAATATTATTGCTGGAGTGAACAATCACGCTGGAAAAACTATTATTGTCAAAAATAATCAAGTAAACAAATACTGGCAACCAAAAATAGAAGAATTAACATCAAAGCGAGACCATTGCAAGAAATATTCAAACCGTTGGCACTGGTATAACCAGAAATTACAGAAGATTGTAAAGAAACAATCGAATCAGAGGAAAGATTTCCAGCATAAATTAAGTAAGAAAATCATTGAGAACACAAAAGCAAATACTATCATTATTGGAGATCTAAAAGCTAAGGAGATGAGTCAAAAAAGAAAGGGTGATAAGAAGAACAAAAGAAGTCTTCATCGAAGCAACCACAACAGCGGAGTGATTGGTCGCTTTGCTCGATTTTTAACCTACAAGGCAGAAAAAGTAGGTAAGAAGGTAATAAAAATCAGTGAAAGAAGAACTACTAAGAGATGTTGCTTTTGTGGGAAGAAAGAACAAAGACAATTATCAGAAAGAATCATTAAGTGTGACAAGTGCGGATTAGTGATTGACCGAGATATTAATGCCTCTGTAAATATTATGCAGAGATTCTTAGCAATCCTTTCGCTATCACAAGAATGCCCTTTGGTCGGGCAACAACTTTTGAAAGATTTTCGGAAGTTGTTTTTTGCGACATACAGCCAAACGTCAAACGAAAGTTTCTCCAGCAATGGAGTTGGGAGGACTCGCATAGAGTCTTGAAAGAGACAGACCAAGAATTTTTCCTTTGTAACGCAATTTAAGGTTCTTAAAAGGATTATAATTAAAGGATTTGTGTTTTTTTTGAGTAAAATTATATACTTTTTTTATTAAACGACCTCTTGAACTAATAAGAATAATTCTCTTAAATTTAGAGAAAACTAGATTTTTGTCAGAGACTTGTACGTATCGAAAACTTAAATAGTCCTTTTTAGTAGGGAATATGTAATTAATAATGTTCAAAACATTTTAACCATAACTTAACAAAACATAAAAAAATCTGGAGACATCAATCAGTGGCAACTTTCTTCAAAGTGGTCGTCCTTGGTGACGGTGGTATTGGTAAAACATCCATATGCAATTATTTAACCACCGGAGAATTCTTTGGAAGTTATAAGCTATCTATAGGTGCAGATTTCTTCAGCAAAAAATTAAACGTCGATGGTGAAGATATTACTTTACAAATTTGTGATATCGGCGGTCAAGATCAATTTGCAGAAATTAGTAATATATTTACTAAGGGTGCCCATGGAGCTATTCTATGTTATGATACTACCAGAAGAGATACTCTCGATTCTCTTGAACGCTGGATTGGAAAATTGGAAGATAAAGATGTACCAAAAGTTCTTGTAAGTACTAAAAACGATGTAGAAGAATTACGTGAAGTTTTAGATGATGAGGGAATTGAGAAAGCAAAAAACTTGAACATTCCGTTTTATATTCCAACTACAAGTCTAAAAGGAATAGGTATAACAGAAACTTTTGAAGCAATTAGTCGATTAATGATATTAGATAAGAAAGGAATGGATTTACCAACAACAGAATTAGTTGATGTAACCCACCCAAAACAACCAGAAGTTCAAGTTGTTTCAGGTTCTCAACATATAAGTGCTCAACCTCTCGGAATTGGCAGAGTTCCGACAGAAGATTACGAACCTCCTATAACACCTTCTCTACAAGCACCAACAACACCAGACACGCAATTAGTGCAACCACCAACAGTGGAAGTAGAGGAAGAAGCGAAACCATCATTTACACAACCCATTTCACTTACTCCTCCAACAACTCCTCAAGAAGATTATCAAACCATAGAACCACCCACAGAACCAGAAAAAACTGCTACACAACCAATTAGTTCAATAACACCACCTATATCAGAACAACCTGAAATTCAGAGGGAAGTTCAAGAAGAAATTAAAGAAGAAAAAGAACAATCTAGTTTTAGCTTTCTAGATAGACTAAGAGAAGAAAGAAAACGTCTATCGGAAGAAAGTGAAGAATAAGTTGTTTTTAATACCTAAATCTTTCTAAAAAAAATTTTTCATACAAAACTGTCATTACAACCAGATATTTGTATCGTTTGCTATTTCTTCTAATTTTAACTGAATTGCATTATATTGTTTGATAAGTTTTCTACCATATTCAGTAAGTTGTGAACCTCCTCCTCCTCCTTGTCCTCCACGCTCTGTTACAATAATTGGTTGTGCTAATTTTTCATTTATTTCATTAATTAGTTTCCATGCTTTTCTAAATGAAATATTACACTCTTTAGCAGCTTTTGTTAAAGAACCTGTTCTATCAATAGCTTCTAAAATACCTATACGACCTGGTCCTAAAATTGACTCGCCTTTTTTTTCAATCCAGAATTTAATATGAATAGTAAAATCTTTGGACATTATTACTCACTCAAAGAATTAAAATTGTTGTAATTATGATTTATCTTATAAAAAAATAATTTCCTAATTAAGAAAATGACAGATAAGTTAAATAAAAAGCATTTATAAAAGAAAATTTAAAAAAACCTTTTTTATCAGAAAGGTTAAATTATCAAAAGAATTAAAAACTATAATCCATTCCTAACAATTATTGGAGGCATATCATTTGGGTTACGAAATGACTAGACCATCTCAAAAATGGCTTGGAGTAGGAGCAGTTGTAATAGCGTTCTTCTTACTTATATTTACGTTAGCAGTTCCGTATGTTAACCATTTTGGTGAAGAAGGATCATACTTTTCATATTTTACAAAATGGAGCGGTCGATGGAGATCTGACAATCTTCCTCCCAATACTTTTGGTACCGTGGATGAATTATTGAATTTTCCAATTTCAGCTTCAGTACTTATTGGTTTAGGACTCTTGATCAGTATTATTGGATCAGTTTATCTATTTTGGTTAACTTATTCAAATAAGTCATGTTACTTTACTCGTGAAAGACCAGGTCCTATTGGAGGTGGAGCAATTTTCGTTGGAATTGTTCTCTATATTATAGGTAGCTTTATCTACGAAAGATGGATTTTTGGTTCACCTAGACCAGCTGAAGGATGGCCCGGTGATAAAGACTTTATTCCGACAACAGTAAGAATTTCTCCAACTTTCTGGATAGGTTTAGTCGCAGCAATTCTTCTATTGGCTTTAGCAGTTACCTCAGTTATTTATTATCTTGATACTTTAGATAAACGACCTGTAAAATAAAATATCCTCCAAAATTTGGAGGAATTCATTTATTTTTTTTGTGTTTTTATTTATTTGATGATAATATATTCAGCTTTCAGTATTCCTCTAGAAAATAATTTTTCTCTTATTGTATCTAAACTCTCAACTATGATTGTTGGGATTATACCTGTTATATTTTCTATTTTTTCAGAAAGTTCTTGAATTATTTTTTCTTTTTTCTTTTCATCTAAATCAGCATAGACAACTATTTTATTTGTTGAGATAATTAATTGAAAGAGTCTAATACCTAGTATTGATTTAATAGAATTCTCAAGAGTGAATTTAGATATTTTTCTCTTCTTTAAAGTGAAATAATCATCTTGACTTCTAACAATTGGTCCTTTAATAGTTGGTAATGTTAATCCACAATGTTCACAAGTTTTCCATTCTAATCCTTGAATTAAATCACCAGTATTGAACCGCAAAAATACTGTTCCACGCCAATCAATATGGCTAAAACATAAATAACCTTCGTCTTCACAAGGTTCAAGCGTTTTTGGATTTAATATTTCCCAATTGAAATACCGTGGATTCAAATGTATACCCGAATTTTCTGAACATTCAATGAAAGAAACTTTTGCACGATTATTTGAATAACTTTCAATAATTTGCGGGGAGGAACCTATAGATTCGAATAGTGATTTGATTTGTATTTTATGTTCTTTTGACAGAAATTCTCCAGCTAAAATACATAATTTTATGCTTTTTATTTCCGAAATTTTCTTCTGTTCTAATTTCTCTTTTGCTTTGGTTAACCAATATGTAATATATGAAGGGGTTCCAAGAAAAACTTCAAAAGTAATTTTATTGGCTAGTGAGATTTGAGAATCAATAGTAGTCATTTCCTCTCCACAAGAAAAGAAGGTACCACCTCCAACTGTTAAAGGAGTCCAAACGCTTTGGAAGAAATTAATAGTGGGAGAAGCAGGTATTAAATTAAAGACCTCCCAATTTGATTTAAAACCAGTAGTATAAATTTGTGCAGCAATCTCAGGGATATTTTTACTTAAATCTCTCTTTGTATAAGTTATCAATAAAGGTTCAGATGAACTACCAGTATTATGGAAATGAGCTGGTAACCAATCATTTACAGCTTCAATTATAATACGTTCTTTATATGTCAAAGGTTCTTTTCCAAATACCTCTCTTAGATATAATTTATTGAGAGATTTTAACCAATATTTGAAAATATCAAATTGAGATAAATGTTCAGTTTCATTTATACACTCCCACCATTCTGGCATATATGGTAACATAATGAAAGAACTAGGATCTTTAATATGGTGCTCTTTAGTAATAGAGGGTATTTTTTGTATATCAGAAATATTCTTGATATTAGCAGGGATAATGCTATTTTCATCAAACCATTTCTTATAAAATGGGCTATATTTAGCAACATATTTTTTAATAAATTTTTTAAGGTTTTCTTCAGCTTTTTCTCTTTGAAACTCTTTTTCCCAGCGATAGTTATAACCACTCATAATTATACACCTAAATCATATGTAATAAACCTATGAACCGTTAAATCTTATTATCTTTAGTAATTAATATTTTTTGAGGTGAAATCCAGGCTTATTTTTATTATTTGAAGAGAAAAAATTTTGAATAGTAAAATGAAATCATTCTAATTAACAAACAAAGAGAAAACAAAATCGGTGAATAATCATGACAAAAAAAGTAGGAATTTTAACAAGTGGAGGGGATGCGCCAGGATTAAATCCTGTAATAGCAGGTTTTACGAGAACTGCAATCAAACAAGGTTATGAAGTCGTGGGATTTTTAGATGGATGGAAAGGATTGATTGAAGGAGATATTGAAGCACTTACACTTGAAAAGGTGAAGGAAATTGTACAAGAAGGTGGAACGATTTTAGGTTCTTCGAGAACAAATCCAAGAAAAATTGACAATGGTTTTGAAAAAATACTTGAAACCTTGAAAAATGAAAATATCTATGCTTTTGCTGCATGTGGAGGAGATGATACTCTAGGAGTAGCCAAAATTCTAAATGAAAAGGGTGCGAATGTTGTAGGAGTACCTAAAACTATTGATAATGATTTAGAAGCAACAGATCAAACTTTCGGATTTGATACTTCAATAAACATAGCAATTGATGCTATAGATAGATTAAGAACAACAGCTAAGTCACATCATAGAATTTTTGTTTTAGAATTAATGGGAAGACATTCAGGTTGGATTGCATTAGAGGCTGGAATGGCTGGTAATGTTAATGCAATAATTATACCTGAATTTGAGTATTCAATTGATGAATTATGCAATTTACTAAAGAATAGACATGAAGGCAATCGAACTTATAGTATTGTGGTTATCGCAGAGGGAGTAGTTTTTCCTGAAATGAAGGAGAAAATCGATAAAGCAGGTAAGGATTCATTTGGTAATGTTATTTTAGCGGATCTTAAAGTTGGGGAATTTTTAGCAGAGGAAATTAAAGCAAGAACAGGATTACCTGTTAGAGGAGTAACACTTGGACATATTCAAAGAGGTGGCCCCCCAAGTGCTTATGATAGATTCTTGGGTTTGAGGTATGGAGCAAAAGCAGCTGAGCTAATCATTGAGGGCAAGTTCGGTAGAATGGCAAGTTTACAAGGAACACAGATTGTGGATGTTCCGATAGAAAGAGCAGTAGCAGAAAGAAAGGTTGTTTCCAAAGATCTTTGGTTATTAGCTAAATCATTTTTTGGCTAATTTTCTTTCTTTATTTAAATTTTGTTATTCTAAAATGAATTTCTAAATTCTTGTTACAGAAAAAATTTTTCAGTAAATTGGAACTAATTTTATTTTATAAAGAATACTATATCATTCTGTCGATCAATATATTTTATTTTGGTGAATTAAATGAATACTATTTCCAAAAAATTAAGCTCACTTATCAATTGGATGCCACCAGATGATTGGTTGAAGATTGTAACTATTGATGCTCATTCTGCTGGAGAGCCTTTACGTATTATAGTTAGTGGATTCCCGGAAATAAAAGGAAAAACAATTCTTGAATATCGTCGATTTGTTAAAGAAAATTATGATCACCTAAGAACCTCTCTTTTATGGGAACCAAGAGGACATGCTGATATGTATGGATGCTTAATTACACCATCAGTATCCCAAGAAGCTGACTTTGGTGTTTTATTTTTACATAATGAAGGCTATAGTACAATGTGTGGGCATGCGATTATTACTTTAACAAAAGTTTTAATTGAAACAGGTTTCTTACAAATGAAATCTCCAGAAACAGAAGTTAAAATTGATACCCCTGCAGGTTTAGTTACTTCGTATGCTAAAATTGAAAATAATAGAGTGAAAAGTGTTTATTTTCATAATGTTCCATCTTTTGTATTAGCTTTAGATGAATTGGTAACTATACAATCTATAGGAAAAATTAGGTATGATCTTGCATTTGGAGGTGCGTTTTATGCTTTTGTTAATGCTAAGGAGATTGGTTTATCTTTAATTCCAGAGAATTTTCAGAAATTAATACAGAGTGGTGTGGAAATAAAGAAAGCTATTATTGATAAACAATCAATAGTACATCCATTTGAAAAGGAATTGAGCTTCCTATATGGAATAATCTTCGTTGATGAACCTTTATCTGATGAAGCAGACAGTAGAAATGTTTGTGTATTTGCAAATGGAGAGATTGACAGATGTCCAACCGGTACTGGTGTTAGTGCTAGAATGGCTATTCATCACATGAGAGGAGAAATTGGTATCGGAGAACAAATGGTTATTGAGAGCATTATAGATAGTCGTTATAAAGGAAGCATTGTAAAAGCGATCGAGTATGGTCCTTATAAAGCAGTTATACCTCGAGTGGAAGGAACAGCACATATTATAGGTAGAAATGAATTCTTTATAGATCCTAATGATTCGTTAAAAAATGGTTTTATACTTCGTTAAAAAAATTAAAAGAGTATTTTTTTCAAGCGAGGAAAAAAAGATGACAAATAAATTATTCAAGATATTATCGTCTAAGGATGTGAAACAAGCATTACCTATGCAACAAGCAATCGAAACAATGAAAGAAGCTTTTATTCAATTAACGGAGAATAAAGCAGTTATTCCTCCTCGAATACATCTTGGTATACCTGAATTTAATGGTGATTCACTTATTATGCCTGTTTTTATACCAAATGTAGAAAAGATTGGTTTGAAAGTTATCAATCTATTTAATGATAATCCTAAAAAAAATTTACCTTTAATTCATGCACTAGTTTTAATTTTCGATTCAACAAATGGATGCCCTATAGCAATGATGAATGGAAGTTACCTTACTGCTTTGAGAACAGGTGCAGGATCAGGTTTAGCTACTGATTTATTAGCAAATAAAGATTCAAAAATAGTTTCAATTTTTGGTGCAGGACAACAAGGTCGAACTCAGCTCGAAGCTGTTTGTTCTGTTAGACAAATTAGAAAAGCATTCATTTATGATACAAATAAAAAAAGAGCAAAAGAATTTGCTGAAGAAATGAGTGATAAGCTTTCTATCCCTATTCTGCTTTCCGAATCAGCTCAAGAATTAAAAGAAGCAGATATTATTTGTACAGCAACAAATTCCCTTACACCAGTATTTTCTGATAATAATATTAAAAGTGGAGTTCATATTAATGCTATAGGTTCATATAAACCAAACATTCGTGAAATTCCTTCCGAGACAATTCGAAGATCAAAAATTTTTGTAGATCACAAAGAATCCTGTTTATCAGAAGCAGGGGATTTAATTATACCAATCAAAGAGGGAATAATTACCAAGAATAATATAATAGCTGAATTGGGTGAACTACTTACAAAGGATACTTACTTTAGAAAAACAAAAAATGATATTACTTTGTATAAATCAGTTGGAAATGCAGTTCAAGATATTATCACAGCAAATCAAATATTAATTAATGCTCAGAAATTAAATCTAGGGATAAAAATCTCACTATAGATAATTTATCCTGCAACATTTGGCATAAATAAAAGGGTTTTTATTGATGTTTGTAGTTTTATGTAAGTGTATGTAAATATCTCTATATATAGTATTAAATCTGAATAATAGTATAATAAACAGAATGTTACATTACGATTTTGTGAGGCTAAAGTACATGATAATCGTCTTTGATAAAGAAGAGCAACAAAAGAAACCTCTAAAGTTGAATATTGTGGATACACACACGCATTTAGGCAAAGAAGAAGTTGTTAGAGGAAAAGGTAAAGATCATCGCATTATACGTCCAAAAGATCATTTAGATTTCTATGAGAAATTAAAATATGATATTCATAAAAGAATGACTTTATATCAGGAAGATTTTGCATATTCTCCTCCTGAAAATCCTAAAAATTTCACACAACCAGCAACAAGATTACAGGAAGATATCTTTCGTGAAAAAAGAAGTACACAAAACCTTGGATGGTTTGTAGATAAGATTGTAACTTTTCCATTACATGATATTCTTTTTGATAGAACATCACCACATTTTGTAAAATCAAATAATTATATTTTAACAAGAGCTCAAACATTAGAATATGGATCAAGATTGGTACCATTCTGTCGTGTAGATCCAAATGATGGTGAAAAAGCTTTAGAGGAAATTACAAGATGTGTAGAATATGGAGCTAGAGGCCTTAAGCTTCATCCTTTATCAGAAAAATGGATAGAGGAAATTGTTTCAGAAAAAGTAATTAATGTTGTTCAAACAGCTGTGGATTATAAATTACCTGTTCTTTTCGATTGTCAAAACTATCAAACAGCAGAAGAAATTCACCAAGTAGTTATGGAAGTTCGTAAAAGAACAAAGAATGATGATTTTACAGTAATTATAGGACATTTTGGATTTGATTATCAAACTAAAGGTATGTTTGAGATACTTGCAGATCCAAATGTAAAAACTGAAACTTCCGGTATGAGGGGGGATGATTCCGTTATATTCTATAAGAATTGCATTGATTTAGTTGAGGATTGGTACCAATCAACAATGTATGGTTCAGATCACAATTACTTTAGTGTTCCACAAGCAAGTGATCATTTATCATTCCTTTTGTCTAACGAAGCAAAAGAGATCGGGATTACTTTTGATCATATTAGACATATTTTAGGATTGAATGCTTTACGTATGCTAAAGATATATTGGCCAGATAAGGTAATTGGCAGGAAAGGAATTGAGGAATCTAAAGTAACTAAAAGAGATTTTGATAAAGTGCTTTATGTGTCCTCTCAAAGTAAACTCTCAGATGTTGTTTCTAATTTATGTTCAATATCAGGTGTTTATTATAATACGGATTCATTATTTGATCCTTCTGGAAATAATATTTACGAAGAAATTTACATTCTCAATATCTTTGCAGATATAATTGATCTCAGAAGAAGTTTCGTAATTCAACAACAAGAAAATAATAAGATACGAGTTTCTGAAGTAACAAAATTGATGGATTATGCTTCTAAAATAACTAAGATTTTAGAAGAACAAGAAGACAACTATCCATTCACTCAGCAATATTTGTTTGATTATTTATTACATCAGAAACCAAAATAAATTGAAGAGTAATATAAAAAAAATCTACGTAGGAAGAGATTGCAATGAGTAATTTAGAACCTCAAAAACCAAGTCAATCATCAAACAACCTACGTAAGTTACCATTTACTCATGGCATTGAAGTTGAAAATTTCATTACAAATAAACGAGGAGATATTTTAGAAGATGGAAAAGAGCTAGTTGCAGTTTGGGATCAAATGTTTAATGGAGCATTGAATTTCTTTAAATCATTAACTTCTAGCTCATCAAATGTACCGGGTTATATTCGCAATAAAATAAAGGGTGTAACGCGGAAAGATGTCGAAAGACATGGGAAAATAATCCGCTATGTTCAGATGCAATATCAATTTAATGGGAGAATTATTGCAGTAAATATCTTTGGTCCAGATCCCAATATTTCACAAATTACTTGGTTATTAGAATTAGTGACTCCACCATGTGAATATATTGAAGAATTAGATTGGTGGATAAATACTCTTTATATTGCAGCCTCACAATCCATCACAAGCGGATATTATGTTCAGCCTTTAGGTTTTAATCCTTATCAAACAGAATATCGAGCGGGTGTAACGTGTGGAGAACATCATCACTTAGGGGGATTCAAAAATGAGAAAGACAAAAAATCAGCTTATAATATGATTCGGGCATATATCCCTCATTTAATTGCTCTTTCAAGCACCTCTCCTTTTGTAGATGGAAAACCAAATGGAAGAATCATCCTTAAGAAAGGTGATGATGGTAGAACACTTATTCTAGCACCAGATTGTGTTAGGAGTATCAGATTAAAAGAAAATTCAGGTCAATTAGGTCCTAATATCCCAGAATATTTACCTCATGTTGGACCATCATTTACACAGCAACAATTTTCGAGATATGTGAGAAAAGAAATACCTGATGATAGGTATGTTGATGCTTATCCATTCACAACCTATGGAACTATCGAGTGCCGATTTTTTGATGCTCAGTTTGATCAGAATATAAGAATGTCAATTATTTTACTCTTACAAGCACTAGCATTAAAAGGAGTAAAGTTCAATCAAGCAAATACTCCCATACCAGAAATAAAAGGAAATACATTATATGAGCATCGAAAACGTGCAGTAAATTATGGAATGTTTGCAAAATTCCAAGGTGACCCCGGAATAGAGAGCACTGGAGGAATATTTGCCAAATACTATAATCATAATCCAGAAAATGGCGGCCCTCCGGGAAAAATCTATGAATCACTCCGAGCATTGCTAATTTGGCTAAAACCAGAACTTAGAGAACTAAATATATCCGAACGCGAAATCCAACCTCTATTAATCATGCTCTGGGGAACTGCAAGAATTGCTCCACCAATATCTACAGCAACTTTTCTTCTTTACTTGTTTGAACAAAACCATAATGACGTTTCTCGAGTAATTAATAGTGTTAGTTTGTTAAATGGAAAACCAAGAAAGATTTTCAGTGAATTGTTAGGTCAACCAGAAAAATCAATGAATGAGTTTATCGAAACTAAAGCTGCAAGACCAGTGAAAACTCTCGATACATCAAGAACATCTTTAGCACGAAGTTTACAACAAGACTCAAGAAAAAGACGAAAAGAGAATATGGCTAAAGAAAGAGCACGATTGAAAGCTAAACAAATGCAAGTTGCACGAGTAGAACGAGAGAAAGTTAAGAAAGAACGCGAATTAGAGAAAAAGAGACTAGAAAGAGTCAAATTACTGGAAAAAGCTAAAAAAGCTCCACCAAAACCCTCAACATATAAACCTTCTACAAGACCAATACATGCACCTGTTACAAGAGCTCAATCAATTACACCAACAATAAGAAAACCACCGGTGAAAAAACCATCTGCTACTAAAGGGACAACAACAGCTGTTAAAAAACAAAAATCAACAGTAACAAGAAAAGCTCCAACAAAGAGGAAATCATCTACTAAAAAACAAGTAAAGACTCCAGTAAAAAAGAGACAAGTTACAAAAACAAAAACAAGAAAACCACCTACCAGAAAGAAAAGTTTAGTTTCAAAATCTGCTGTAAAAAACTATGAAAGAAAAACTGTTTCTAAAACACCAACTCAAGCTTATGCTTCAACTACAGTCAGAAATAATTACAAAACACAGAAAACAGTTATTCCCAAACCAACAATTAATAAAAGAACTAGAACTTCAAGTATGCTTTCTTCTAAAACAAAGAAAGTATCACCAAAAACGATGAAATCAACAACAAAAACTGCTGCTGTATCTACAATTATCTCACAAGAAGAATTCTATAAAGATTCAAAATTTGTAAGAAATATTTCAATTCATAATTTTCCTAATAAATGTGAATATCCTGTATTCATTCCTTCTCTGAAAATTAACTGGAAAAGATCAATTTTACAATCAATGATTTCGCTTCCAATAAAAATTGAAGCAGAATTCTTTCCTATGAATAAAAAAGGAGGATTCTCACGGAAGGTTTTTCATGAATCACTTACATTAGATAGAACATCATTAAGAGATTTCTGTTATCTACCAATTCCAATTGATATAGGAAATTATTCTGGAGATTTCAAATTAAAATTTGTGATTTTAGATGGTAAAACAAGGAAACCATTAGCTACTGCTAATAAAATAAGCTATATTTATAATACAACATCAAATGGGAATCATGCAATCAGAAAATTAACTACCCCACCCAATAAGGCGGGAGATTCATTTGCTAATATTTCTGTAAAAGCATCAAAACGAAATCTGCGAGGAAAGATTACTATTTTCGCTTTCGGTCAAAGAGGCATAATGAAGCTCTATGAGAAGAAGGCAAGATTCAACCAAGCAACTTTCAGCTTAGATTTACCAATAACAATACCTCTAAGCATTTGTTCTTCATCTTGGTATCTATTAGCAATATTCAATGCTAAAGGAAGTAGTGCTTCTATGTACACCAAGGTACCACCACCACTATCTACAGTAGTCAATCTAAAATTACTTGGTAATCCCCCATTAAAAACGAGAGTTAAAGAGAATTTTCAAACTGCAATCACTCCAAAAATGATGTTTAAAACGAATGCAGACATCCGTGAAATTGATATTTTACAAATAATAGATAATAAAAAATTGAAAGTTTTAAAGAGGTATCATTTAAAAACAAGGATTAAAAAAGGAGAGAATTTTGTTTTAGAATCATTTGATTGGAAAACACCTTCAATGAGAAAAGGATTATTTGGCAAACATAAACAAAGGAATATTACTTTTCATTTCAGGTTAATTGATAATGTAGGGATTGTAAATGATTCACTTGTAGGTTTGGTTGAAACTCCTACAATAACTGTTTTTTCCTAATTTTATTCGAAGAATACTAAATTAACTTACATATTTTCAAAAAAGTTATATATAATCTCCACACCAGAAACGCTGTAGAAAAATCTACTATAATTTATTCTCAACAGTTCTCGAGAATATTTAGGAGTGTGTTATGAAGTGTCAATCAAAAAAAAGAGATATCTAATAACTAGCGCTTTGCCTTATGTCAATACTGTAAAGCATCTCGGGAACTTAGTTTCTTCTTTGTTACCAGCAGATATATTTGCCCGGTACCTAAGACAAAGAGGAGAAGAAGTTCTTGCAGTATGCGGAACAGACGATCACGGGACACCCAGTGAAGTTTCCGCAATAAAAGCTGGTATACCAGTTGAAGAATTCGTTGAGATGATGCACAAGAAACAAAAGGATATTTACGAACGTTTTGGTCTTTCCTTTGATCTTTTTAGTAGAACGCATACAGCAGAAAATACTGAGATGACTCAACATCTTTTCTTGAGACTTCATAAAAATGGTTTTATTAAAGAAAAAAAGATTCAAACTCTTTACTGTCTAAACTGTGAAAGAAATCTTCCAGATAGATATGTAATTGGTACTTGTCCAAACTGTAATTATGAGCATGCAAGAGGAGATCAATGTGAAAATTGTTCAAAAGTACTTGATGGCATAGACCTAATAAATCCAAGATGTATTATTTGTGGAAAAAATAAAACTGAAATTCGAAGTAGCAAGCACCTCTTTCTAGATTTAGGTGGATTAGAAAGTAAAATCAAAGAATGGATTGACTCGCATGACGATTGGCCAAAAACAACTTTATCTATTGCTAATAGTTGGATTAAGGATGGTTTACGACCACGATGCATCTCGAGAGATTTAGAATGGGGTATTCCTATTCCGCTTGATGGTTATCGCGATAAAGTTTTCTATGTTTGGTTTGATGCACCTATTGGATATATCTCAATTTCTATGGAATGGGCCAAAAAACAAGGAAATCCTGATCTTTGGAAAAAATTCTGGAAAGATCCTGAAACATACGTTATCAACTTTATTGGAAAAGATAATGTTCCATTTCATGCAATTACATTTCCAGCAACCTTAACTGGTGCTAATGATGGGTTTGTTTTAGCTGACTATATTAAAGCATTTCAATGGTTAAATTATGAAAAATCAAAATTCTCTTCCAGTAAAAATATTGGTATTTTTACTGATACAGCTTTAGAGCTTTATCCTGCAGATTATTGGCGATATTATATTACAAAAATAGCTCCCGAGAGGCATGATACTGATTTCTTATGGACCGAATTTCGTGATAGTATAAATGTAGATTTAGCAGATACTTTAGGAAACTTTGTTCATAGAACTCTTACATTCATTAATCGTTACTTTGAGGGGAAAATTCCCTCGGTGGGTAAGCTTGAAGAAATAGACAATGCGATTCTTAAAAAAATGAAAAAAACTTCACAAAAAGCGAATGAAGAAATTGAAAAGCTGGAATTTCAAAGAACAATACTTGAGATTTTTGAATTTGTAAGAGAATGCAATAGATATTTCCAAGAAAAGGAACCTTGGATTGATTGGAAAAACGGAAATAAAAAACGAGTAGCAACAACATTAAATCTTTGTATACAATGTTGTAAAGGATTAGCTATTTTACTTGCACCATTTATACCGTTTTCTGCTGAAAAGATTTTCCAATTCCTAAAAATTGAAAAAAGTGTTCACAAAACATCTTGGGATTCAGTGACAGAATATATAACAGAAGGACATAGAATAGATTCCAATCCACAACCACTATTCAAAAAAATTGAATTAGAAGAAATTATTGAATTTGGTTTAAAATGGGGAGGTGAATCTGTCAAAGAAATTCTCGCAGAACATCCAGAATTAATGCTTAAAAAAGAGGAAGAAGAAAAACCAAAAATAAAAACTTCAAAATCAAACAAAACAGAAAAAAGTGATAAGAAGGTTAGAGGAGAAATGAAAGAACAAATTTCATATTCAGATTTTCAAAAAATGGATTTACGAGTAGCAACTATCAAAAAAGTCGAACCAATAGAAAAAGCAGACAAGCTCTTGAAAATTATCGTTGACATCGGAACAGAAGAAAGACAAATTGTAGCTGGAATTGCTAAAAGATACAAACCCAATGAATTAATAGGCAAACAAATTATTATCATAACTAATCTTGAACCTGCTAAAATAAGAGGAGTAGAATCCAATGGTATGCTTCTTGCAGCAGATGCTGACCCAGAAATATCAATCCTAACACCGATAAGAGAAGTTCCTAATGGTTCAAAAGTGAGATAATAATACTACTCTCCTTTTTTTTCTTTTATTATTTTTTAAGAAATTCTTTACTTACTAACAGCTATTAAAATCATAGTAGCAATTATTCCTCTTCTTGGAGCATCTACTTTAAAAGGATCTCTTTTTAGAATATCACATAAAGCTTTCCAACGAATAATTGTATCAATTGTTGGAGGATATTTGCTCATACAAAATAATGCTGCTATAATCCCTTTGTCCATTTCTTCTTTAAACATTTTCTGGTTTAACAAATCATGAAAAGTTTTCCAGCGTATAGCCATATCTAATTCAGGGATTCTTTGTCCTGACATTTAAACACCAAATCCATCTTTTATAACTGATTAATATAGAAAATATACATCATAATCATTCAAAAAGTCTTTCGGAAAGTGAAATTCTCTGCAAAAAATGTTATGTAAGTATAAATACATTTATTTTAGAAAGTAACAACTTGAAAAAAGAGTGAACTTTTGTTTTTTCATCCATTCCGAAAAACTTTCATAAGGTTGATACGTTAACGAAACTAACTTAAAGCAACACTATTAGTGATAGTTATCTATAGAAGAAAAACACTTTACACAATATTAAGAGGATTTAATAAATGGAACTTAGTGAAGATGACTTTTGGGCACGATTAGCAATTGAAGCAGGAGAAATGAGAAAAGAAGAACCTAATTTTCAGCCAATAGATGGCAATACTCGAATTTGGAGAGGATTTATGATTGGAACGGGATTATATTCAGGAGGAGTATTTCAGTTTGAGATTCAAGTACCAAGATCTTTCCCATTTAAACCTCCAAAAGTGAAAGCGTTAACACCAATTTGGCACCCTAATATTTTCAAAGATAGAATCTGTGTTGGAATTCTTGGAAAGGATTGGACTCCTGCTAGCAATTTAGTTGATGTTGTTGAATCATTAAGATTTCTTCTATCCAATCCAAATCCAGACGATCCTCTAAACACAACAGCTGCAAAAGAGTTCAAAAATAGCAATAAGGAGTTTGAACGAAAGGCAAAACTCTATGTTGAAAAATATGCTACATGGGATGCTTTAAGTCAATAAAGCTAAAATTTTTGCCTTATTTTTTTCTTTTTTGCCTCATTCTAAATGCTATTTATATAGCATTGTATAAAAAATAATGGGAAATGCACTCCAGATTTAATGCAGCTTAAGTCAGCTAAGTTGTCTCCCATCCGCAAAATAGAGATACTCGCTTTTAGGATCTCGAAGCGATTTTGGAGCTGTATTTCCCTTTTCTTTCAATAATTTTAATCTATTTTCAAAAAATACTCCACTCTGAGTTTCATTTCATTTTTGAGTAAGTAAAATTTTTGAATTTAATATGACTATTTGATTCCGTGGTAGAAAACAATGAATGAATATGAGTTTGAAAAGTTCTTTCAATTAAATGGAAAATTAATTTATAGTCCTGGTCCCACAATGGTTCCTCCTAGAATTTTAACGGCTATGAGTAGACAAATTATTAATCCTGATCTAGATCCTGATTTCCCAAGTTGGTTTTTAGAAACTTCTCAACTCTTAGGAAAGATTATGAAAACAAAAAATGAAGTATTAATCTTACCAGGAGAAGGGATGTTAGCATTAGATGCAGCATTAAATAGCATTGTGAAACCAAAAGATAAGGTGCTGGTTTTAGCAAGTGGACTCTTTGGTCATGGATTTACTGGAATGGTAAAGAATTGTTTAGCTGAACCAATAGTAGTAGCAACAAAAGGTTTTGATGAAGTAATATCAATAGGAATGGTAAAAGAAGCATTAGATGAAAATCCTGATGTATCAGCTATAACTGTTATTCATTGTGAAACACCAAGTGGAACTTTAAATCCATTAAAAGAGATTGCTAAAATATGTCAAAAAAGTAATGCTGTTTTGATTGTGGATGCAGTTAGTAGTATAGCTGGAGCAAATGTGGAAACTGATGAATGGGGTATAGATATAAATCTAGGAGCAAGTCAAAAATGTCTTTCTGCTCCTCCAGGCATAGCTTTTATGAGTCTTAGTGAAAAAGCTATTGACATTATTAATTGTAGGAAATCCATCCCAAGCTTTTATTCTGATCTAAGTGTTTGGACGAAATCATGGATAGAAAAGAGAACCTTGCCATATACCCACTCAATATCTAATTTGTATGGATTTAGAGAGAGCATTAATTTAATCCTTGAAGAAGGACTTGACAATGTTCTAAAAAGGCATTCAAATATATCAAGAGCACTGATTGCTGCTGGTGAAAGTATTGGTTTAGAGTTATATCCAAAAATTAAGAAAAGTACTTCTCCTACTGTGACAGCTTTTAAAGTACCAAAAAATATAGATGGAGATAAAGTAATAGAAACTATGTGGAAAAAGTATGGTGTTTTAATTGCAGGTGCTTGGGGTCCAATACTAGGAGGAAAAGTACTACGATTAGGAAATATGGGTTACGGAGCAAATCCACATTTTGCTTCAATTGCATTAATTGCTTTGGAGAAATCACTAATAGAAAATGGATTCAAAACAGAAATTGGTACTGCATTAAGAACTTTTATGAATGAAATCTAAGTTGATGAATAGGATTTAATTCATCTTTTTTTCTTCATTATAGTAAAAATCCTCGAATTTCTACTATAAAATCAAAAATATTTATTTGTGAATCGATTTAACCTAGATAGCAAAGAATGGTGAATTATATGACAAACTTATGGACTGATGTGAAATCAGGACCGAATCCGCCAGAAATAGTATACGCTGTTGTTGAAACGCCTCAAGGATCAAAAAATAAATTTGAGTTTGATAAAGAAATTATGGCTATTTATCTTGATAGAGTACTTTATTCTTCAGTAGTTTTCCCAATTTCTTATGGATTCATTCCTAGAACACTTGGTGATGACAAAGATCCTCTTGATATTATGGTTTTGATAACCGAACCAACTTTTCCCGGATGTATAGTTGCAGCAAGACCAATAGGTGTTCTCCGAATGAAGGACGAAAAAGGTAATGATGATAAAATAATTGCTGTTGCCCAAAATGATCCACGTTTAGCAGAAGCTAAGGATTTAGATTGGGTACCAAAACATCAATTAATCGAAGTGGAAGAATTTTTCCGTGATTATAAAAAATTAGAGAAAGGAAAGAAAACAGAAGTACAAGGATGGGAAGGAAGAGAACAAGCACTAGTTATTATTAATGATGCAATTGACCATTTCCAAGAAAATTACTTTAAAATTATGAATAAAACTTTCTAATTATTTCTATCAAACAAAATTAAAACAAAGATTAAAATGAATGTTGTTCTTAGAAAAATCCAATCTATAATTCAATTTCTTTCCAAATATCCTCCAATTGGTAAATTTATTGCTTCAATTTTTGGAGTAATTGAAGTACCAATCTTAGAATTAATCTACTTTATTGATAAACGAATTAAACCTGGTTCATATCAAATCTTGATGAAAAATTTTTTCTATTTTTACAAGAGTAAAATTATTCCACTAAATGTTAAAATAGATAGTATTCCAACTTTCGCTCCAACTGAAGAAATTCTGGGGATTATCAGAAGAGTTCCTGCTATAAGCATAGGGTATTGTTATTGTAGGGTGAAAAATAAGAATTGTGAAAATCCAATATGGACATGTATTCACATAGGTACAGCTAAACATCTTGAAGAGCTATCCAAAAAAATACCACTTAGAACAGCATCAATTGAAGAAGTAGAGAAATTGCTTTACAGAGCAAATGAGTTGGGACTAGTACATCAACTTCTAACAACACCATCTCCTGAATATGTTTATGTAATCTGTAACTGTTGCCCCTGTTGTTGTATCATGCTTCGGAATGCGATCGATTATGGCATGCATGGAGTGGTGTTATCCAGTAATTTCTTAGTTGAAGTGGATAGATCAAAATGCATTAATTGTGGGAAATGCTCTGAAAGATGCTACTTCAATGCTTTTACTTTTGTTGATGGAAAAACAATTTTTGATGTATACAAATGTACTGGTTGTGGTTTATGTGTGAATTCTTGTAGTTCTAATGCTTTAAAATTAGTTAGAAGAAATAATTAATTATACTACAAACAATGATAATTTAGTGGTAAATATATTGAATTCACAAATTTTCATTATGGCAGCTATTGCAACTTTGATATCAATAATACCGATTATCTTGATACAATTTTGGTTAAAATTTAATTGGAAATACTATTTGATTCCTTTACTAATTATGCTTCCAGGAAGTGCAATAATAAATCTTGGATTAAAAGATTGGATCTTCTTAGGTTTATCACAATGGAATACAAATAATAATTATGTTTTATTTTTAGTCTATTTTCCTATTTGGGTACTAATTGTAGGAATAACTGAAGAGTTGTTCAAAATTATTCCAACAATAATACCACGATTTAAAGAAGAAATGAAAAATTCTGAATTAACAAAAGTACAAATTGGATGGTCTTTAGGTATTGGTTTTGGGATAGGAGAAATTTGGTATTTAGCATTTCTGATTGCACTTGATACTAATTTTGAGGGAATTCAATGGTTTTTATTTACTGGTTTTTTGTTTGAAAGAGTATTAGTTGTTATTCTACATGCAGGTATGACTATTTTAACTCTTTACGGTTTCAATAAAAAGAAATTATGGTTAACAATAATTCTTGGAATTATTAGTCATGGGATAATAGACTATATTGCAGTAGCTTCACAATATCTAGATGAAATTTATATACTCTTTATCATTATTAGTATAATTTCTATCCCGTTAATCATTTTAGCCTTCATAATTGCTCAGTCAAATGATAGAAAGAAAAAATGGAAAGACACTTTACAAGAAGATTGGCAAGGACTAGAAGAAGAAAAACAAGATAACAGAGAAATTGAAGTAATTAGTCTCTTTCCCAAAAAGGATAACAACAAATAGAATAATTACCTTTCCAAAACTAAATATACAAGTTAGAATTGGTGACTTATGATAAGTATGATTGTTGCCAAGGGATTAACAAAATTATATGGTGATTTTGTTGCTGTTGACCATATTAATTTTGAAATAAAAAAAGGTGAAATTTTTGGTTTCCTTGGTCCAAATGGTGCAGGAAAAACAACCACTATTCGAATGTTAGCTTCGATTTTCCCCCCAACTGAAGGTAGTGCTCGTGTAGCAAATTATGATATAGTTGAGGAAGGGATGGATGTTAGAGCCAGGGTAGGAATTCTATCAGAAAATCCCGGCTTATATGAACGATTAACAGCACGTGCTAATTTGGATTTCTTTGCTCGCTTATATGATGTTCCTTCAAATGAAATAAAGGATCGTATAGAATACCTTGGCGATATTTTTGATCTAGGAACTCGGTTAGATGAAAAAGTAGGAACATATTCTAAAGGGATGAAACAAAAATTAGCAATAGCAAAAGCTCTAATTCATGATCCTCCAGTACTATTCTTAGATGAACCTACTTCAGCTTTATCCCCAGAATCTGCTAAAGCAATTCGTGATTTGTTAATTGATTTAGCAACAGATCGTTCACGAACCATATGCATTTGTACTCATAATCTTTTTGATGCTGAACGTCTTTGTGATCGAGTGGCTATTATTAGAAAAGGGCAGATACTCACTATTGGAACACCAGCTGAAATAAGTAGTAAATTCTCAGGACCTCCCACAATTCGATTACTTCTCAAATCAGTAGAAAATGGAATACAACAGCTAATATCTAAAATTGAGGGAGTAATATCCATTGAAAAACATCCAGTAAAAAGGGATTTGTTTATTAAAATTGAAAATCATGAAGAACAAACACCAGAAATTGTTAGAAGAGTAGTAGAAGCTGATGGAGAAATTCTTGAGATAGAACCAATTCATGCTTCATTAGAAGAAGCATATCTTAAATTGATTGAGGAGGATAAAAATACCGATGTTAAGGTTAAAGAAAAGCTTATTGCTTTGTAAGAAAGAAATCCTTGAAGCATTTAAAAGTAAAGAAGTAATTCTAGTAATCACGATTTTACCTATAACATTCGCAGTCCTCATGCCATTAACAATTCCTCTTATGACATTAACTTTACCAAATGATTCTGCAGAATTAGATGATTTTGAAAACTTCCCAGCAATAGTCCCATTCTGGGACGAACTTGATTCTAAAGGCAAATTCCTTGTATTTTATTCTATGATGTATTTTGAGATGTTTCTATTGGTTCCAATGATTCTCCCTTTGGTTATTGCTGCAGATAGTATTGCAGGTGAGAGAGAACGGAAAACATTAGAATCAATTATTGCTTCTCCTTTATCTACTTGGGAGATTCTTGTTGGGAAATTATTGACAACATTAATTCCTTCTACGATTATTACTTGGTTAACTGGCATCATTTTTATGGTGATTTGTGATGCTACTTTATATAGAGAGTTAGGAAGGTTACTTTTTCCGAATACTATGTCGCTTATTCTTTTGTTTGTCTTCTCGCCTTTCATGACTTTAATAACTACTCAATCAATGGTTATTGTATCCACTAGAGCCTCAGGAATGAGAGAAGCACAGCAAATTGGTAGTTTAGCGGTTTTACCATTGTATTCATTCATCCTTGGTGAAACAGCTTTGCTAATTCTAGTAAGTATCTGGTATGTATTTATTGGAATAGGAATAATTCTTGTCTGTTCAATCATCTTACTACTAATTAATTTGAAATTATTTGATAGGGAATATATGATTTCTAGTATAAAGAGTTGAAGAATCATGAAACAGAAAAAATTACAAAAAATACGTAAAGAAAAAGTTTTCTTGATCTTCAAAAAAGAAATTAAAGAAATGCTAAAGAGTAAGGAAATTTTAGCTACAATAGTAATTATGCCAGTTATGTTTTCAGTTTTAATACCTGCTAGTATGGTTACTATGAATTTCGCAGAAGAAGATGGAACAGGAGATTTAGGCTCATTATCATACATTTTTCGTAATCTTGCTCCCTATTGGGATGAATTAAATGATTTACAAAAGGTTACACTCTTACAAGCGGATATGTATTTAGCATTTCTAATTATGATTCCCCTAATTGTTCCTATGGCTATATCTGGAGACAGTATTGCAGGAGAAAAGGAAAGGAAAACAATTGAAAGTTTACTAGCAGCACCAATAAGTGAAACAGAACTTTTCTTAGGTAAAACTTTAGCTGCAAGTGCACCTTCGATAGTAATTTCTTGGATAGCTGAGATAATTTATATAATATTTACAGATGCGATTATTTACAATGTCATGGATGGTAGGATTGTTCTTCCGGATATTTTTGCTGGAATTATGTTCTTCCTTTTGATACCCACACAAACCATTCTCTCAACTTTAATTATGACTTCAATTTCAAGTAAGTCTAAAGGATCAAGAGAAGCAATGCAAAAAAGTGGCTTACTTTCTACACCATTAATCATATTTGTATCAGGAATTGTTTTTGTACCATTACTTATTCACCCATTGCTTTGTTTGGTTTCAGAAGTGATTTTGATATTACTAATTATCTTAATTATGAGAGTAGCTATTAGAGGATTTAATAGAGAAAAACTAATCTCTTCTGGAAGTTGAAGAGGTTCGATAAATTTATCAATAGTATCTAAAAAATATTTAAACTACAAATTCGAAATTTGTTGGCGATTGAAATGAAAGTTGAGTTACTTAATTCTACAAATGAAAAATTAGCAGAAGTAGCTATTAGAATGTGTAGAGGAAAGAAGAAAGTAGTTTTAAATGAACCTACAAATGAAGCAATTATCAAAAGAGTTGTTGATTCAGGTCATGAATCTATTGCTGAACACGTAAGTTTTACATTTAGGATTACTGGAATCTCTCGAGTAACTAGTCATCAATTAGTTCGACATCGAATTGCTTCTTTTTCCCAAGAAAGTCAAAGATATGCTGATCCTCTTGAAGCAGGTGAAGAAGATTGGGCAGTTATACCAGATTCGATTTTGGAAAATTCTGAAGCAAGAAAATTAGCAGAAGGATTTTTAGAAGAATCTATTAGGGTTCGTAAAAAACTAGACGAAATAGGAATAATATTAGAGGATTCTAGATATCTTCTCCCAAATGCTTGTAAAACAGCTATAGTTATGACAATGAATGCTCGTTCTTTGTGGAATTTCTTTAATTTTAGAATTTGCAGCAGAGCCCAGTGGGAAATTCGTCGATTAGCAAAAATGATGTTTTATTTAGTAAATGATGCTGCACCAGCTCTTTTCAATTGGTGGACCCCTAGATGTGAACGCGGTTGTCCAGAGAAATGTGATGATCCGGTTTCACTGGATATAGAAGAAGGCACAATAGTAACTGGAAAAGCAATAGAATATCTTCCAAAGACGATTCGAAATAATAAATAATTTTCACCAATTAAAATCATTTGCACTAAATTGCCACTTTTCATCAATCCATCTATTAACAGGTAATTTCATTTCAGTGTATTCCAATAAAGGTGATCCAATTATACATTGTACTTTTAATCCAGCAGGTAAATACCAATTAATAAAATCTGCAAATTCAATTGTATTTGAGTAAGGCAGATATGCATGTATCATTAATCCATGAAAAGAGCCAATCAAATCTGAAAAGAAAACATTAGGTAGATGATAACAAAGGTATTTCAATCGATCAACAAGTGAAGGAGTATTATTATTTTGTTTAAGATCTTTTTTTCTTAACAAAGTATCATCTTCAATATAAAAGGTAATTTGACCGTCACTGTCTGGTAAAAAAACATTTACTTCATCAAAAATAATTTTTTTATCCTCTAAAATTTTAATGCGATTTACAGTTTCATTCATATCTCTTTTAATTTTCTTTTGAATTCCTCTTCTTGTTTGATTTCCAGATATCATTTGGTTAATTATCTCTATGTCGATAATATCCAATTCATGAAAGATATTATTAGCATTAATATGTTCTACAACGATATTTTCTAAATTTTCTAGTCTTTTTGATAATGAATCTTTAGATAAAGCACTTAGCAAATTACATTCTATTGCCATATCAATGAAATTTATTTCCTGCTTTTTAGTATTAGGATTAAAATATTTAAGAAGATAATTTGTAGTTTTATTAATAGCATTTACTATAAAATATTCAGCTATATCACCGTTATTTTTTAGATTACCATAATAATTTTCAAGAAGATTATAGAACTCTTGAGTGTCTGGACCAAAAAAAACATGTGTAATTAAGCAATTATTTAAACAATTTATTCTTTGTGAAATTAAATATGGAGAGCTCATTATTTTTTTATTAAGCAAATTATTTTGAGTTCTTGTACAATTTAACAAAACAAAATAACGAGTTAAATTTAGAGCTTTAAGATTGAGACTTTTACGTAAATATAAAATATTCATATCAGTTAAACGTTTTATCGTTTTCGAGATTGAAGTTTTACTTTTTGAGGTATAAAGAGCAAGTTCATTTAACTTTAAAGTTTGTTTTGTTAAAGCAATTTTTATTAAATCAATTGCATTTTTTGAAACTCCAATTGTATCATGAAAAATTTTATAATAAATCAAAGTTAATTCTTTTTGACTTAATGTATAAGACTTCGAACTTCCAATTTCTCCTTTACAATTTTCCTTTTTTATTTGAAAAGTTCTTTGTATTCCTAGTTTTAAGACATCTAATATTCCTTTTGGTCCTGCTGATTTTGCTAATAATTTCATAAATTGTAAATCTAGTTCGTCAGATCTTTGTACCTCTTTCCATAGTTCTTCCCATTTTTGTTCTTGTTCAATAGATATTTTTACACTTAATGGGAAAAGATTAGCTAAATCTTTTATCCATTTAATATTTCTCATCTCTAAAGGAGCAAATAATAAAAATGATTCGCGCCAGAAGATTATTGAACGTAATAATGAATCAGCTAAAAGTTCTTGATTTATAAATAAAGTCTCACCCATATAGCGACTCCATTTATTTTCATCTTTCAAATCAAAAGCAATACCCGGTTCTACTCTACGTGGAATATATTTTGGTAATATATTATACTTCTTAATTTCGTTAATTTTTGTATGTAATTCTGTTTCGAGTTGTGTACGTTCTTCATCTACCATGATTAAGAAGCTCCTTTTTAGATTGCTATTATATATTATAGGGTGTTTTTTAATTTTTCCGAAAAAAATCGGAATAACAAAGAGATAACTTCTATTGAAAAAAAACGCAAAATTGTTATTATTATGCATCATTCAGAAAGGGAATAAGGATTCTAATGGGAGGAAATGAAAAAAGAAGAGCTGAGAATCGTTGTTTTCATTCTCATACAACAATAACAATTGATATATTCGATTTTTTTCTACATATTTATGCAATTAATTAATAGTAATACTTATTCCCAATACACCCTTAATTTGAAAGTCCACAAATCAACCGTCGAATCTCTCGGGGAAAGGACTGCTTCCTTATGGGGATAATTCCTTGACTGGTATTGTAGAATATCAGTCAAGATTAATTTTATAATAATAGAATATTCAAGAAAGGTATTTCCTTCTGATTGTTTACTTTTTAACGAGTTTTACCTTAATTTTTAAATAACAAAAGTTTTAGTAGTTTCAGTAGTCAATGATATTAGTGATTATAATGGCTTGTATACTATGCAACAAAGAAATTTCAGCAGATGAAAAAACGTTAGAAGTTTATACTACAGACAATCGAACGCTTACTGTTCACAAAGACTGCTATGAAGAGTATGTCAAAAGCATGGCAATGTGTGGAAGTGGTTGTTCTAGCTGTTCTGGTTGTGGATAAAATCACTTTCTCAAATTTAGGGAGAGTAGATTTGATTCGCAATTTTCATTTTTTGTATTTTTCACCTTTCTTATTTAATTTTGTAACTTAGTTTTATATTACTTGTAGAGAAAAGGTAATAAACAAACATTCATTAAAGTCAATAGAGTAACTCGCAATTAGAACTTTTAAAGTAAGGCTAGAAATAAATATGAGGAAAATACATTGAGCCAATCTATTGATACACGTTTTGAAAAAGAATGTAATGTTTTACACGCTTTAAATCCAGGAGTAGAATCTGTTATTGTCATTGAACCTTCTGGTTTATTATTATTAAAATGGTCTTCAAAAGAAGTTGACACTGAATTTACAAGTTCATATGTCAGAGAATTTCTATCATTAGTAAAAATGACCACAAATCATTATGGTATCGGAGATCCTATAGGGGTAATGTTAGAAGGAATTAATGGATTCTTTTTAGTTTTCAAGACAACAACAGATAATTCAATCCTCATACTCATTAAGGAAGAGACTAGTAGATCCACTTTACGGTACAGATTAATGAAGGATTTTGCAAGTCGAGTAGAGGATATATTAGCAAGTTTTTGAAATATGCTTATCAAAAGCTTTGTTTATATTTCGTTTCGATTAGATTCGTTTAACAATTAGTACATATATCTCTGTGGGTTATCAATGAATATAAAAGCTCGAAAATATCAAGAAGGAAATGTTTCTTTAATACCTGAGACAATTGATGATTTATATGTATTATATAATCTCATTCTTCCAGGAGATAAAATTAAAGCACGAACTTTTAGAAGAATAAGAATAGGTTCAGATGAGGATGGGAGAGCAGACAAAGGGGAAAGAGTAGCTATGATATTAACTCTTGAAGTAGAAGAAGCAAAATTCCATGAATTTGCCAATCGATTAAGAGTTAAGGGGAAGATAATTGCTGGTCCTGATGATCTAATTTCATATGGAACATATCACACAATAAATATTGAAACTGGAACTTTGGTAACTATTAACAAAGAATTTTGGACACGAACAGAAAAAAATCGTATTGAGGAAGCAGCAAAGAAATCTTCAAGTGCTAAAGTTTTGATAGTTACTCTTGATGATAGCGAGGCAACCATTGCTGCTGTTAGTGCATTTTCTAGTAATATACTTGCTCATTTCAAAGAGAGTATCCCCAAAAAAGCAGGTGGAAAAGAAAAAACACGAGCAGAGCTAATCGCGAAATTCTACAATAAAATAACTTTTGCAATTGAAGAAGCAATTACAAGCAAGGTTCCGGATATTTCTGCAATGGTATTAGCAGGACCTGGTTTTACAAAAGATAATTACTATAGAAGTTTAAAGGAAAAGAAAAATCAAACTACTATACCTGTAGAGAAAATAATAATTGAAACAGCAAGCTGTGGAGGACCAAGTGCAGTTGGGGAGATTATTAGCAAGAATATTCTTGGCAAGATTATTGAAGAAGAACAAGCAAGTTCAGAAGCAGTCTATCTTGAAGAAGTCTTAACAAGAATAGGAAAGAATACTGGTACAGTAGCTTATGGAACTGAAGTAATTAAAAAAGCAATAGAATTCGGAGCAGTTGAAATATTATTGATAGTAGATAATCAATTAAGATTACGTGATAAAGAACAAAGAAAGCAATTAGATATATTACTAAATTCTGTGCAACAAATTGGAGGTAAAATTGTCATCATGAGTGAAAATCATCAAGCAGGAAAACAAGTAATGAAGTTTGGTGGAAAAGTAGCATTACTACGTTATCCGATTGGCTAAAACACTCTTTATTATCAAGCAATTTTTCCAAAGTAAATGTTATGTTTATTACGAATTATTTTTACTTCTATCTTTTTACCAACCAAAGAATTAGAAGCATTAACAACATGTATAAGTCTATTTTTTGCTACAGCAAAAATCTCATTTTCAGTTCTTCCAGGAAATATTGCTTTGGCTAAAACCTTTTCATTTATTTTCATTGGTTGTGAAATCATTTTTGTTTTAAAATTATTAAACATATAAGGTTTTAGAACTAAATTTTTTGCACCAAATTTTTTCTCAAATGCTCTTAATTGTGAATTAAATTCAGAAAATTTTTTTGAACGTATACCTTTAATGTTTCTTCCTTGGCTATGAACAAGATAATTTTGTAAGCCCAATGTTGGATAACGCTCTTCTTTTGGGTTTATTTTCACAGAAAATTCAATAATAGATTCCATATCCTCGTCATTAACCGAAGGAATCCAAACTGGAGCGAGTAATAAAGCAATTTTTGATTCTGCAATATATTCTGCCATTTCTAAGATTTTTTGTAATGGATAATCACCTCTTCCAGATAATTTTTTTCCTTTGGAAAGCTCTAATGTGTTAATTGATAAGTTAATTCTAGATAAACCAGCTTCTTCTAATTCGTCGATTAATTTTTCATTTAGATACCAACCATTTGTTTGAATAGAAATTACTTTTGTTATTGGATTTGAACTTAGCTTTTCTACCAAATCAACAAGATAAGGATAGGACATTGGCTCGCCTTGTCCATCAAGATGAGCTTCGGCATTTTTTAATTCCTTCTCTTCTATTACTTGATTATAAGTTTCAATTAAATAATCTGGATCAACAATGAAATCATTTAATTTCGTTTTTGAAGCAGGACCTTCATCTACTGAACAAAATGGACAATTTAAGGGACAACCCGTTATCGAACGAATTTGTATGAGATTAGTTCCTCGATCTATTATCCCGAAATACAAAGAACCAATAAGAGGAGCACCGACTAATTCTTTTGTGAGATAAATCAAAGGTTTTTTTGTGTCAGAATTAATTAGAGTTATTGGAAGCTCTCGAGAGACAGTCTCTATTAGAACTGAAATAATATCGTCTAGATTGAATTTAGAACTTGATCTAATAAATAAAATGACATTACTTCTTTCATCAGTTTCAAGATACATATCATTTATGTCAATGGAAAAAAATTTATTAATTTCAAGTAAAAGACTCTCTATTTTTATGTTACCAGACATTATACCTTTCTTCAAAATTAACTGACTATTTTCTAAAGTTAATGAATATGGTATTATCTCAGATAGATTAAATTCAATTATTGACTTTTTATTTGATCGATCTTGACTCAAGTTAAATCACAAATTGCTATATAGTTATGTTAACAAATTACTCTATTTGAGTTTATATAAAGACTGGTAAAAGAAGGAAATGTAAAAATAAATCAAAAAAATTAGACGAGTTTAAATTCTTGGTCTTGATTTCATCCAGAAAAATCTAACATATTCCAAAATTTTGAAAAACTCTTCGTGTTGACTTACCGAGACTAAACTGATATCATGTTCTTCGGGATCATAAGTAACAATAATATCCATTGTTTCTCCTTTATAAGGAAGATTAACTACTGCTTGTATCTCGTCAATTGAAATATATTCTATAGATTTGAAGAGCTTTGTGATGGTATTGAGAGCTCTCATAAATGAGTCTCCTGTATCCATTTGTTCTAATACGATTGTTTGATTGACATATAACCCATCACCTAATGCTGAATCAAACAAACCTGTAAGTTCTTCCTTTATTGAATCCCTAATTGGAGGCAAATCAATTTGAATGAATTGAACTGTTCCAATACTATTCAGTCGTTGTAATCCTTCAGTGATTCTATAGACTAACCTTTCTTTTTCTGGGTCTAATTCATCATCTGAAATAATCTTTTCCACATCAGACACGTTTTATCCTCCACTGTATAATGCAGGTTTAATTTAGTATATTTACTGTCTAATTAACCTCGGACGGATATTTTTTCTTCTAATTATGAAGAAAAAATTTCCACTAGAATATTATAGTGGTATTTATTATTTCAAGTTATCTCATTGGACTTCTTAATAATTTAGATAGATTCAACATTAATTATCTAATTGTTTAAACTATTAGTTAATAAATTTACAATTCGCGCAAAATTTTTGAAGAAAAAGAGAAAAAATAGCAAATATAAAAATAACTTCAATAGAAATTAATATAAGAGAATGGTATTCTCTTAATTTTCGTTTTAAGAACTATTGTTAATGAAGGGGCTAATAAAGATGACAAAAAAATACAAAATAGCTTTTATGCCTGGTGATGGTATAGGAAATGATGTTTTAGAAGCAGCTAAAATGGTTCTTGATGAAGGAACTGATTTTCAAGCTGAATACATCAAAGGTGATATAGGTTGGGAATTCTGGGAAAAAGAAGGAGATGCTTTACCTGAAAGAACGATTGAAATGTTAAAGAAAACTGATGCAGCTCTTTTTGGAGCAATTACTTCTAAACCAAATGTTCCAGGTTATAGATCACCAATTGTTCGCTTAAGACAAGTCTTTAATCTTTACAGTAATATGCGACCTTGTAAAGCATATGAAGGCAATCCATTAAATTATAGAAACGATATTGACATTGTAGTCTTTAGAGAAAATACTGAAGGATTATATTCCGGCTTTGATTTTTACGATGCAACAGAATTTATGAAAATTCCAGCCTTTAAAGAAAAAATCAAAGATCCAATGAAGACAACAATTTCTTGCAGAGTATTTACAGAAGAAGGATGTAGAAGAATCTTAAAGAAAGGTTTTGAATATGCAAAACAAAATAACCGTTCTACAGTTACTTTAGTACACAAAGCTAATGTTATTAGAGCTACTGATGGGATGTTTTTAAGAGTAGCAGAAGAAATTGCAAAAGATTACCCAAAGATAGAAGTTTGGAAACAAAATGTTGATGCAATGTGTATGCAATTAGTGAAGAATCCACAAGATTTTGGAATTATAGTAACCACAAATATGTTTGGTGATATTATCTCAGACCTTACAGCTCAACTTGTTGGTGGACTTGGTTTTGCAGCATCAGCTTCAACTTCAGATACATTTGGATTATTTGAACCAACTCATGGTAGTGCTCCAAAATATGCTGGTCAGTATAAAGTTAATCCAATTGCAGCCATCCTTTCAGCAAAGCTTATGCTTGATTGGTTAGGAGAAAAAGAACTTGCAAATAAAATTGAGCATGCAGTAGCTCAAAATGTAAAAGAAGGGAAAGTAAAAACTTACGATTTGGGTGGAAGTTCTTCTACATTAGATGTAGCAAAAGATATTATTAGAATATTGAATGAATAGAATAGTCTTCTCTTCATTCAAATTTATTTATTTTTTATTGATCTTTATTCTAAAAAGATTTTTTTAAAATAATAAATTTTATTAGAAGTAGAAAGAGTTTAAAACACTAACTCGTGCAGAAAACAAGATTTTTAAAGCTATTCTCATCCAGAGAGTACCAAAGAGAAAATACTCAGCGTGTGATAAACTATGCCAAAGTCAAAGGGATACAGACACAGTACCAGAAAATTATTCAAAAAATCACCAAGAAATAGAGGTATGCAACCTTTAGGTAGGTTACTTACCAAATACAAAGTTGGCGATCAAGTAGTGATAAAAGTTGATCCTGCAATTCAGAAGGGTATGCCTCATAGACGTTATCATGGTAAATTCGGAGTAATTTCTGAAGTACGTGGTCGAGCTTATGTTATAACAATCAAAGTAGGTAATACTACAAAAGACATTATTGCAAGACCTGAACATGTCTATTTAACTAATCAAAAGTAAAAGATTATATTTTGAAAATTTACTAAATATTATTAGGTGAATATTATGCCTAAAGAAACTCTCAACAAAGAACCCGTATCTTTACCAGAAGTAGTAACCATCTTCAATAAAAGAAAGAAAGATGGTGAGTTGAATTATCTTCAAAGAATAGCTTTAGAGCATGCTCAAAGATCATCAAAAATTACAGGAAAACAAGCAAAAACATTGGTAAAAAAACTAATGACAGATTTCGAGCTGAGCGAACATGTTGCTATAAATATTGTAAATTTTATGCCTGAAACGCTAGATGAATTGCGAGTATTTATTCAAGATGCAAGTAAGATCTATTCTACAGAAGAAACACAAAAAATACTGGAAACAATTGGTGAAATTGAGACGAAATAGTAGCATAATACTTCTATTCTAATTCCATTATTTTTTCAATTTAGACCTAATCTTATTTATTCTTTATCAAAGGATTTAGAGAACAGTTTAAATTAGTGAAATTCATAGAATAGATACAGTTAATGAGAATCAGATTAAAATAATTAAAAAGTAATAAAAGTAAATTGTAAAATAAGTAATTTCCACAATCGAATAATCTCAGAGAGTGGGTGATTATGGCCAAAAGATATGATAGAAATAGAGATCACTCTTACAGTGAAAAAAATAAACAAAGTAATTATAATCCAAATCAAGGAAGACAAGATAGTATTGGTAGTGGAGATAAACAAAGAAAGTATGAGGAATTTGCTTGGACTCTTGCATACCTACCTGAAGGCAGCCCAACAGATCCTGCACCATTTAGTAGTCGAGAACCAGTTGTTCAGGCCATAGGAGAAATTTGGTTCACTCTCTTAGAATTAACTCCCAAAAGAGGCGTTTCTATAGAACCATTAATTCGCATTGGAATTGGTAAAAATAACAGAAGAGTTATTGCTCGAATAAAAAGAAGAATCGGATTTGAGGATCTCTCTCTTACTTCTGAAAACCTGTTAGAGGATTGTATAAAAGAAATGGTAACAAAACAAGAGTTCCGATTTGTCAATTGGTTCAATAAAGCTTCTTTGGTAACCTCTAGAATGCATTCCTTCAAATTACTTCCAGGAATAGGTTCTACACACCTTGAAAATCTTCTATCAGAACGAAATAAAATAAATTTTACTTCATTTGAAGATATTGCCACAAGAACTAAAGTTTCAGATCCAAAGAAACTTATTGTTGCAAGAATTTACAAAGAATTAACAAATATTGATGAAAAATATAGGCTTTTCACAAGAAAGCCTTAATTTTTAATTTTGATCTAAAATTAGATTAAACAATCCTACAAGTTTTGAATTGTCTGAATTATGTGAGATGTTTAATGAAGTAAAATCCCATTCACTATTTTTATTATCATTAATTTTTTCTTGAAGTAGATCAGATGTAACTTTGTATTGATTGATATCGATATGAATAATAATAATATCATATTTTTTTTCTGAATTTAGTAGTAAAAATTCAAATTTCCTTAATGGTAATTTATTGGGAATTTCTTTCTCTTCTATTTTTTTAACTAATTGGATAAATTTTATTTTTTTTGTTTTTGCATCAATTAAATTTTCAAAACAATTTTGTGTTATCTTAAGTTTTATACCAGGATTTGGTTCAAACCAATAATTTGGATGTTCTTTAATTTGCGTAGAAAAATTATTTCTTACAAATTCTTCTACTTTTCGAAGAATTGAAGCAGAACTTCGTTCTTCAGGACCAAGGTATCTTATACTTTCACTCCTAATTTCTATTAAGTGGGAAACTTCGTTGTAAACAAATATTCTTATTATTACATTTTCACGAAGTGAATGAGAAAGAAAAATTGCATTTGTTATCATTCTTGAGAGTTGACCAATATAATAACGATTTTCTGAATTTGGTACATTCAAATCCTTTTTTTGATAATTCAATTCTGGTACGGTAAAAAGAAAAACACGTTTCATTTACTTCACTCAAAAAAATTTTTGTTTAATGTTATTAATTAAAAAGAAAATTACAGAAGCGGTTCTATCGCTTCTTTCCTTTTGAAATCTTAGGAGCAGATTTTCCACCACCTTGCATTGCTGCAAGATCAGCCATATTAGGCATTTTTCCTCCCCTTCGTCCCAAACCTTTCTTCATACCCTTCATCATTCTCTTCATTTGATTATATTGTTGTATAAGTTGTTTTACATCCTTTGAATCAGTACCTGATCCACGAGCGATACGCTGAAGTCGAGTGCTTTTTATTATTGTAGGATTATCTAATTCATCTGCAGTCATCGATTCCATCATACACATAAATTTCTTCATATTTTCTGATGAAGTATCTTCAAAACCCTCTGGTAAACCTGTTGAGAAACCAGGAAGGAAAGAAAGAACTTTGGAAAGAGAACCCATTTTACCTAAATTTTGCATTTGAGAATACATATCACGAAGAGTAAATTTCCCAGTTAGAAAAGCTTTAGCTGTTTCCTCATCAGGTTCGATCTCTGCTGCTTTTACAGTTTCAATTAAAGATTCAAGATCACCCATATTGAGTAATCGACCAACAAAACCTGTGGGATCAAACCTTTCTAAGTCAGCAACTTTTTCTCCAACACCGATGTATTTTATAGGAGCATTTGTAGCAGCACAAGCACTTAGTGCACCACCACCTTTTGCGGAACCATCAAGTTTTGTAACAATTATGCTTCCAATTTCTGTTGCAGATGAAAAAGCAAGAGCTTGATCATATGCTTGTTGACCAAGAGTTCCATCTATTACTAAAACGATTTCATTAGGTTTGATTTGTCTAGCAATCTTTGCCATCTCTTTTAGCATAGCTGTTTCTTCTTTGTGACGACCTGCAGTATCAACTAAAATAACTTCTTGTGTTTTTTGAAAATGGAGAATACCTTCTCGTGCTAATTTTACAGCATTTTTTTCTTTCGGATCACCATAAACTGGAACATGAATTTGATCACCTAATTGCTTTAATTGCTCATAAGCACCAGGTCTATCAGTATCAGCACAAACAAGAGCAGGTTTCAAGCCTCTTTTATTTAGCCAATTTCCAACTTTTGCTACTACAGTAGTTTTACCTGAACCTTGTATTCCAACAAAAAGAAGTATATTAACTTGTCCAGGAGTAACCTTCAGTTTTTGAGCTTTTCCACCTAGAATGTCTACCAATTCATCATGAACTATTTTTATTACATGTTTCTGTCTTGGAATACCAGGAGGTAAATCTTCCTTAAGAGCTCTTTTCTCTACTTTCCCAGTAACTTCTAAAGCGATTTCTAATTTCACGTCAGCTTCAAGTAGAGCCTTTAATAGATCATTCTTTAACTCTCGAACAAGAGCGACATCAACAGTGCCTGCCCCAACCAATTTTTTGAGGGCATTGTTTATTGATGTACCTAATTTTCCTAATACCAATTTATTCACCAGAGCGTTTTCTTATAGATTATTTTCAAAAGATCTAGTTTATTACTAATAATTAGTACACTTTCACTTTAAATTGACTCGGTTTGTCAGCTAAAAAAACCTTGCGATTTAAAGGAATAAATTAAGAGCAGAAAGCTCCTAATTAATTCTCTTTTTCATCATCACTCTTCCAAAATCGGAGATCGATTTTGGTTTTTACCCATTCCTCTTTGAATTCTCCTACCCAGACATAACCGATAGTACCTGGACCCAGATGAGTGCCAATTACTGGACCTATGTCCCAAAGTAAAACTTCTTTAGGAGCATTAGGTAAGCTCTTGAGATAATCGAAAGCTTCTTTAGCTTTCTCTGGATTGGCACAGTGACCAATTATGACTAATTCTGATAAGTGATTTTCGGCAATTTTACCAGCAACAGTTTTCATGTGATCCATTAAACCATCTACTCCACGAACTTTTCCAGGAGAAACAACCTGTCCTTCGTCTACACTGACTAATGGTTTAAGGTGTAGAAGTGAACCAATCAAATACGAGGCTCTACTAAGACGACCTCCTTTGTGAAGATACTTTAGAGTAGAAGCACCTCCGAAAACTTGAGTGTGTGGTCTTGTTTTGTCAACAAAAGCAAGTATTTCTTCCTTACTGGCACCATCAGCTAACATTCTAACAGCAGGTAGCAAAATCAAACTAATGGTAATGGAGAGAGTATTCGTATCAATTACCGTAACTCTATCATCGTAAAATTGTTTCTTCACCATTGATGCAGTCGAATATGTTGCACTTAATTTATTACCGATACAAAACACTAACACTTCTTCATATTCTTCTAGCTTCTTATCAATAACTTCTTTGAAGGCTTTTGGAGAAGGGGCACCAGTAGTGGGCATCTCTCCATCAATTAATCGTTGGTAAAATCTTTCATTAGTTATATCAACACCTTGATACCTAACTTCATCATTATCGAAAACCATCTTCAAAGGAACAATACCAATTTCATATTTCTTTATTAAATCTGGGGGCATATCACAGGTTGAATCTGCTACTATTCCTAACTTCTTTTTTGCCATAATTCATCAAAATCCTAAAGTAATTTAGTAAATAACTTTTCCTAATAAAGATTGAAATAGTAAACATTGAATAGTTGCGATAGATAATAGGTAGTAATATTTGAATTGAAAATAATCCGTATTAATATAGTTTTCTTCAAAATTATATCAAATTCTTCGTTTATTCTTATCAAGGGAAATAGTGATGAAATACCATATATATTAAAAGAAAAAAATAGGAGATTAGTAAAAAATTCCTCTTTTAAGTTATTTTTTCATCAGAAAATAGCAAAACGTTAATGAAAGGCAAGACTTCAATAACCTAAATATCTCCAGAAAATTGGAATATATATTTGAAAGGATTTCTTCAATTCACTAATTTACCATCTTTGAGTTTTACTAAACGCATATCGTCATCAACTAAAGATTCATCATGGGTGACAAAAATGATTGTTAAACCTTTTTCTTGATTTATTTTCTTGAAAAGAGTAATAATTTCCTTAGCCAATAATGAATTCAAATTTCCTGTTGGTTCATCTGCAAGGAGTATTTTTGGTTCGTTGATCAAAGCTCGAGCAATAGCTACTCTTTGTTTTTCTCCACCGCTTAATTCATCAGGATAGTTTTCAGTGTAGTCTTCAAGCTGTAGGAATGTTAAAATCTCTCTAGCAACAGCTCTTCGTTTGTCCTTATTTATTTCATTAAACAATAATGGTAATTCCACATTTTCCAACACTGTTAAACCAGGATGCAAATTGAACATCTGAAAAACGATACCAATAGTTTCTCTCCGTAATAGACTTAATTGATCAGACGACATTCCCATTAGAGACTGACCATTAATAACTACATTACCTGAAGTAGCTGATAACAAGCCAGCTAATATATTTATCAGAGTGGTTTTACCACTACCACTCTTGCCCATAATTGCAATAAATTCTCCTTCAGAAATTTCTAGATCTATCTCTTGCAATGCATGGATTACTTCAGATCCAAATTGGTATTCTTTAGTTAGATCAGTGCAATGAATTATCTTTTTAATCTCCTGAGATTGCTTTGTGGACATTATTTTTCGCTCCTATCTTTTTTTGATAATTTATTTTTATTTTGTTTTTCAGTAGCAGTGTCTTCAGTAAGAATATCACCAACAGTTTCTGCCTGAACATGCGGGAAAATTTCTATTCTATCTGAAGCACTCTTGATTTTAACATAATTCTGAATACCTGTCTCTTTTAAGAAATGTAAGGGTATTCGTAGTAAACCAAATTCATCAACATAACTAACTTGTTCTTTTGAATCTACAACTTCAAGTGATTGTGCAAGATCAATGTTTAAGAGCAGACCGTCAGAAATGCGATAGACAACATCTGCTTTCTCTTCCAAGTAGTGATCATGAGAAACAATAACTATCGTTTTATCAAAATGTTTGTTCAATTCCTTCAAGAGAGTAAGGATCTCAATAGTTGTTTCGGAATCCAGTTCTCCTGTAGGTTCATCCATTAGGAGAATTTTTGGGTCATTTGCTAGAGCTGCAGCAATACCCAATCGTTGAACTTCTCCACCAGAAAGTTGAGTTGGTTTATGATTAATTCTGTGTTCTAATCCGACAGATTTCAAAAGATCAAGAGCTCGTTCTTTTTGTTTGTTTTTGGGAAATTTTCCACCGATTTTCATTGGAAGTAGAACATTGTTGATAGCTTTTTCACTGGTGAGAACATTTCGCAAAGGAGCCTGCCAAACAAATCCCACCATATTACGATGATAGTCAATGATCTGTGATTGAGTAAAAGTATTTACCAACTTTCCACCTACATGTAAGGTACCACTTGAAGGAAAGTCCAATGCTCCTAGAATTTTAAGCAAAGTAGATTTGCCTGCTCCTGAAGGGCCAACAATGGCAACTAGCTCTCCTTTTTTAACTTTTAACTCTACACCACGTAGAGCAGCCATTTTGATCTGTTTGGTTCGATTATAGTAGATTTTTATGACATTTCGACAATCAATCATAAGACTCATTATTTAATTCCAACTCCTGAATAAAGAATGCAACTTTTCGTGAAGAAGTGCGAAAAACTGAACCAATAACTAAAATCAAATTGAAGAGAAATATACCGAGAAGTATAAAACCAACTATCCAAAAAACACCTAAACTACCGATAGGGATTGGAAAATTATTTTTCAATTGATTATTTAGGAAAATTGAACTGGGCAAACCAATAGCAATTCCGAGTAGTAATCCTGGAATTAATACAGTTAGTTGTTCAATTAATGACAGAAGAAAAATCTGTTTCTTTCTAATACCTAAAGCTAGGAACATACCTGTTTCCGCTTTTCGGTTATTTTCTAATGTAATTATAGTGATAACAATAAGAACAACAAATAACAAACTTATCAGATAGAGATTTATCACTGCAAAAGTATTCATAATATACCAGAATGGTTCACTCCAAAATTGATCATAGCCATCTTCAATGCAAACAAGGGTCTCTTTGGGGGTAAGCACTTCAGTTTCTAAATTATTCATAATCTGAGCATAATTCTCAAAATCGGAAATATCTAGGAGAAGATGATTGCTGAAATCTGTTCCATTATTTTTAAGCACATCATATGTTTCTTTTCCAATAATAAGGGGAATGCCTTCAACTTGTTGATTGTCATTCATGAAAAATGGCCAAGAATTGAAGTAATCCACAATTTCCAAGGAAAGTCTGTCTGTGCTACCATATGAGAGAGTAATGGAATAATTATAGCCAAGATACCACGATTTGGATTCAGCTATTTCTTGCTGAGAGAGAATAGTTAAATTGTGGTCTATTTTCCCAATTACTTCTGAAGATGATTTATCATCTAGATAGTTATCTTTGAAATAGGCAGTAGAAAGAAAAGTATTAGGATCAATGACAAGAAATACTAATCGTTCTCCGGTCAGGAAATTTCGTAAATGGAATTTGGTTATTTCAGAATACTGTATACTTGATGGCAGTGCAGAAGTAATTGCTGTAATATTGCTGTCATCACTAAAATCAATCCTAGCATCAGCACCTACACTAAAATATGCTTGCTCAGTACTAAACTGATTTACTGCTGAAACTGCTTGAATAAGAACGAGTATATATGAAATACATAATGCAAAAGTAACCATATTTTTTACCAGTATTTTCTTTCGAACATTGAACAATCTAGTTGCAAAGGAGGAAATATTACCAAAGGATTTCCACAAATAGTTGCCAATCGAAGAGAGAATACCTGGCAATGTTCTTAGAAGAATTAATGCAAGAGCGAAAATGATCACTAATACACCAATGAAGAATACAAAAAACTGAGTGCTGAAATCATGTACAACCTGGAAGAGCGCTTTTTCTATCAATAGTATACTTACTCCTGCTAGTAGGAGAAGAAAGTCAAAGTAAAGGTTTTTCCAGATTACTTTACTAGGTACAGCAGTATCATCAGATTCGAGCGTTTTATTATCATTACTGAGTGAGAATATTGGTTTGATATTGTTCAAAATTACCAATAAACCAATCGCAACTACAATTAGTGAAATCCAAAGGATATTGATATAAGAAATATTGAGAGGAAAATTCAGTTGAGAAGCAGAATCGTGAACAAAGCCAAAATTTGGATTCTTTATCATTAATAGAGTGAAAGGTACCGATAATCCAATTCCTGTAATAAGTGCTGAAATCGTAGATATGAGGAACTCAGCAAAAACAAAGAAGAATAACTGTTGAGTGGAAGATCCTTTTGAATAATAGAATGAAAAAAGTTTGCTACGTTTAGCAGTAAAGTATTCATTGCTAAAGTAAAGAATCAATAAAGAGAAAAGAATTGTTGGGATAGTAAAAACTAAGATAAGTGTTTGAATAATGAAGATAACATCTTCTAGATTTGAGAGAAGAGACAGAAAGAAAGTTTCGAAAGAAAGATCTGCATCAATTGAAAATTCATCTAAAACAAAATTTTGAGCTAAAAAAATAAATTGTGAAAGCTGATCTTGTAATAAAGCACTATCATCAAAACTAATTTCTGAATAATCAAGATCAAAATAAATAGCAGCAGAAATGTCAAATATTGAAGATGTCGTTTTGATAAACTGTAAATATTCCTCAAAGATGTCATCTGAAACAACAATAGCAAAATCAGTTGCTCCGATAATTTTTTCGATTTTGTTTGAAAGAACAGTATCTTGTATGTCCCAAACAACTTTAGAATGAAAGTCAATTGTGTAGTTGGAAAGACTAATATCTGTTTGACCATCCCCAAGCAAAATTTTGCTCTCATTTAGGAGAGAAGCTTCAGAAGAGGAATAGTCAACAACGGATTGTTCGAGAACCAAAACACCTCCCTCTAGTAGATCAATACTAGAGTTCTGTTCGATAGAATATTCATCGAGTAATTCGAGATTAAAATTGTTAGCATTGACTAATGTAAAAGTGAGATTATCCTCTTTACCGAAAGAAAAAGCATAAGAGCTTTCTTGAGAATAAACATTCGATATAGAATTATTTCCTAAATAAGTGCCAAGCTGAGTTGCTAATTCTGTTCCTAAATCATTAGCAAATACGTAATCATCAATAGAACCACTATTGTTCCCAAGATAATCTTCATAAGAGAAATCCCAAGATAATGCAATATCACTTTGTTCTGCTCTATTATCATTCATGTAATTCACTGCGAACTGTGGTTGAAACGAATCGAAGAAGAAAAAGCTGCTGGCGATAGCAATCGTAACTAATGTTAGAGCAACTATTTTTAGTACCAATGAACTTTTGTTTGCTTTCAAAAAGGAAAACATCACTTTAAGATCTGCTGTTTTTTTAATTTCCAACATTCCTTTCCTCCGAAAAATGATATTGTTTGAGTTCTCTCTTGATGTTCCAGTTAATACTCATATAAGCTATAAGTAGTGAAAGACCAATACCACTAACTAAAACACTTGAAATGATAACCAATAACGAAGAAGTACTCGGCGAAAAACTACCAATAAACCAGGAGCTGATCACAATTTCTGAGAGAAAATTCAATGATAGGATACCTAATAATAATCCCGAAATTGTCCCTAGAAGAACAAGTATAAGAACCTCTAAGAAGAACAATGATTTGATTTGTTTTTTAACTGCTCCAATTGAAAGGTACAGATGAATTTGTTCCTTTTGATCAATAAACATCTTTTGTGTGAAAAAGAAGAGAGAGCTTAATGTGACAAGTAACGCTAAAATACCACTAAACAATGTGAAATTAACAGTAATCCTAACCATCGGGTCATTAATATAATCTTGATATTCCTCTTGATATGTTACTAAATTATCAAGTTCTTCTGAATCTTGAACGAGTGCTTGAGTGATCTCTAAATCTGAATTATAATTAGCAAAATCTAGCAAAAGGTAGCGACTGGATATTAAGTCTTCAAAATTATCAATGAAATACTGACTTGTGGAGGAACTAATAATCAATTCTAAAGGTGCATTAACATCAATTCCATGTACAATAACTTTGCGTTCAAACATAAAGAAAGGCCAAGAATTAACAAAATCCTCTATCACCAATTTTTGTATGAACGTAACATCATCCTCAATAATTTTAAATGAATAGTCTTGACCAATGCTCAGACCAATTTCACTAGCACGCTCGAAACCAATTAGACAAGAATTTGTCTGCTCTAAATAATTCATTGTTTTCTTTAAACTTAACCCAACATCACCCGAAGGATAGTAGGCTGTGTTTGGAAAGGTTGCAGTGTCTATGATATAAAATGACAGAACATGCCTGTTGAAAGCATTTAGGGTATTTATTTTGGAAACTTCTGTATAGGATATAGTTGAAGGTAAAGATTGAATTAGGGAGGAAATATCCGCATCAGATGTTACTGAAATTCTTGCGTCAGCTCCAGTGAAATATCTCGCTTCGTCTGATTTGGTAGCAATCAATCCAAAAGATAAGCTCATAAAAAGAACAGTTACAAGAAATCCTGCAGTAAATATATGTAAGCCTTGTTTAAACCGATCTTTATTAATGGCAATATTCCGTAAGGAAAAACCAATGATACTATTGTTCTTTTTCTGAAGGGTCTTCGAGAAATATCGAATAGAATATTCAAGTATTAGGTTTATTGTAAAGGCTAGTGAACTAATAGTCAGTAGAGACATAACAAAATAGATAGATAAATAGGTTGAATATTGACGTGAATAAGCATCTGCTGGTACAAATATCATAACAGCTAGAAGTGAGAGAGCGATTGTTGAACTGACGGCTAGTGAGATTATTTGACTTGTTCTAGTTGTTAGTCTTTTCTCTCTTGGTCGATTTGAAGGAATAATACTTCTGGATCTATTAATGAAGAAGGGTATGATAAACAAAGCAATTATCGAACTATAAACAATTGCTGTTTGTTGAAGAGCATATCCAGTTATGACAATTGGTGCAGTTGCTGTCGCTGTCAAAAAACCTACTGAAGAATAACCAAGAAGTGCTACAGGAATAGCAAGGGAAACTCCCACTACAAGACCCACAAAAGCAAAGATCACTAATAACACTAATTCAGATGTGAGGAATTTTGTTCGTGAAATACCGTGTGTTCTAAAAAACTCTGTTAACTTATTTTGAGCGGAATTAAATATTTGATTTTCATAATAAATGGAAAAACAGAGCAATAGCACTATTGGTATCGCTAGAAAAGAAAGTCTAAGTTGCTCCCAACGAAATTCTACATTAAAATTCTCATAATATGAGGTGAGGGTAACAGCATCAGCAGAGGTAGCTCCATGCACTTTTAATTCTGTTATTAATGACATCTTTTCAAGCAAGTTATCTCGAATCTGTCCTCTAAGAGTCGCGATCTGTTTATATTCCTCCAATGTATATTCCAATTTAGTATAATCATGAATTACTTGAGCGTTTGCAAAAATCCGCGTACTTTTAAAGTTATTAATATAATTTGTTGCATTCATTGAGGATAGCAATTGTTGGAATAACTTCTCAGTGATGACTAAACCTGAATCATCGCAACCATAGAGATAGGTATTTAGCATTTTACAAATTTCATTATTATCAATTGACTCATAAGCTATTTTGTGGGTAAAATTGAATGTTATTGGATTGGAGTAGAAGATTTCATTATTAATTATTGCCAACGTAACATTTTCCTGATTGAATATTGTATTATAGGGAAAACTATGGCTACTTGTTGGACTTAATGCACTACTAGCAACTAGAAGTATATTAAAATCCTCTAATGAAGTATTGTCACTCACCCAATTCGCAAAAGGGGTAATATATTGAAATATCTCGTTAGGAATAACATATATTGGTAAACTACCAGTATGATATCCTTTATCTAAAATTGCATTAGCATCATAATATCTAAAGGTCGTAGTACTCAGAGGCAATTTTTCAGTTAGTGGACTTTGTTCTATTTCCTCCCTAATAACATTATTGAATTCTGAGGGCATAGTATATCCTTCAAAAGAATTGTTATTATTAAAATAATAATCATAACAAGCTAATTGTGCTGAACAGCTTATAGATGCTGATGTAAAACCTTCTTCGTAAATGTACTTTCTAATGGCAAGTTCATTTGATTCCGTTACAACAAAAACTTGTGTAAGAAATAAACTGGCTAGAGTAAATCCTACTAATAAGAAAAAGTAATTTTTTTTATTGTTTCTTAGTAAGGTCTTTATCACAGCAGCTATCAAAGTTAAAACTCTCCCAATACATTATACCATATTTGCTTTTCAATGATTCTATATTATTACAAAGATATTTAAAAAATTAGTTTTTACAGATGTGACAAAGTAAAAAAATGTTTATAGGTCACTTAACCCAAGTATTATACAATCCTTTTTTTTGGAGAGAAAAATGAGGAATAAAAATGAAAAGGAAATTTGTAATTATTTACATTACTTGTATATTCACTCTATTGCTAAATTCAACTCTAAAAATCAGTGTTTTGAGAATAACTTTGAATAACTCAATGTGTAAAGATTCTTCATATCAAATTAATAGTCATAATTCAAACGATTACGATATATCTCCTTTAGATGAATGGAGTAGGAATTTTGGTGAAGTGAAGTATATTGAAAACAACGATAATTTACTATACCTAGTTGGTGGCGATAAGGAATTATTCATTGTAAATGTTTCTAATCCACTAAACCCAAAATTAGTTGGTAGTTATTCAAATAATTCAGAAGCACTTACATCAGAAATAAAAGAGGATCTTCTCTTTTTAGGATTAAAAGAAAATGCGTTAGAAATAATCAACATCAAAAACAAAACAAATCCAGAGAGAGTAGGATATTACAATACTAGTGGAATGGTAACGGATTTGTATGTTAAGGGAGACTATATCTACCTTGCAGAAGCGTCTTCAGGTATAGAAGTTATAAACATAGCAAACATATCTCAGCCTACAAGTATTACTGATTTTTATGATGGAGGTTCAGCAGAGAAAATCATCAGTATCAATAATTTCCTTTTCGTTGCTGATAGTATAGATGGTTTAGAAGTTTACAATATTTCTAATCCTAATGTTCTTCAAAAAATAGCAAATTTCACAGATGGTAATAAGATTTTTGATATTTCAATAGAGGAAAATTCTGCTTATATTTTGAATGATAATGACTCGATGAAAATATTGAACATCAGTGATTTTATGAATATCAAAGAAATAGCAGAATATTATATTGAGGATCCTACCAATATTGTCACTAAAGATAATTTAACATTGATAACAAATGACAATAAAATATCGGTGCTGAATTGCACTAATCCCTTGTACATTGAGGAAAATACAATATTCAATGCTACTGAAGAAATCATAACTTGGTCATTTGAAGATAATAACATATATTTAGTAGAAGATGAAGGAATCGAAATTGTCGAAATGAATTCTAATATTATTTTTAATATCAAACATAGATTTGGATTTGGTGAAATAAATCAAATGATTCTATCTGAGGAATATTTGTTTACTTCAATGGGAACAGAAGGATTAGCAATATTAGATATTAGAGAGCCAACTTCGATTTCTGCGATTGGTGAATATAACACATCTGGTAAAATAGATGCTATCGCTAAACACAGTCATTTTCTATATTTAGCAATTCAAAATAAAGGCATAGAGATAATCGATATATTAAATCCTAAATTACCGAGTAAAGTTGGAGAGTTCTTAACAGAAGGTGAAGCTAAAGCTATTTGTATTGCTAATGAAGAATATCTATTCTTGGCTGATGGTAGTGGAGGTATAAAGGTATATAGTCTAAGTAATCCTGAGCAACTTCTACTTGTTAATAATTTCACAGAAAGAGATGACTTTGTTAAAATAAAATTCTTTGATGACACACTATTCACTATAACAGAGGGAGGACAAGTTTATCTTTATAATTATTCGGAATTAATAATCCCAGAAAATGATTTCTCTAATTGTGATTATGGATTTATCACTGAAGCTGGTAGAGAATTTCTTGATGTTGTCTTAAAAGATAAAATTGTTTACCTTAGCACAGGAACAAGTTTAGTTATAGTGGATATAAACGATAGGAATAAATTTGAACAAATTTGGACTTTAACTGATGGACACTACTACACATTGGATTGTGAGGGAAATCTATTGTTTGCTAGAGGAAGAAGTTCAGTTCAGCTCCTAGATATATCAAATTATAATAGTATAAAACAAACTGAACTCTTCGTAAATAATACATTTCTAACGAATATTGCAGTAGAAAATGACTATTTAGTAGTTTCAAACATCGTAAAAGGGGATGACATGTTACTCTATCAACTTCATTATCCCGACACACAACCATCAAATACAATTTGGCCATATATAGTTGGACCGATTTGCGGAATAGTTATCCTTGTAATAGCGGTTTTTGGGATAATAAAAATACGAAAGAAAAAAACACAATGAACAACCTAAAATCAAAAAAAACATTGTTGAAAAGATTCCAAAAGAATCTTTTTATTTCTACTTTTTTAGCAAGGATTGTATTTGTAAAATATTGTTAGGGATGTTTTCTTTTAAAACAAGAGGTAATTTTTCCAAACATAGTCTTACTAAATCATCTTTAGGTTCAAAACTATCGAGCATAATTGTGTGAATTTCATTTGTAAAATCCAAAAAGTTCTTACTATCTTGGATTTTCTTATTATAATCATCTTTAAATTTGTTTAGTAAAAGTATTTGTTTCTCTAGGAAATTGCTTCTCTTTAGCATGGAAGTTAATTCAATTAAATTATTATTTAATAGATTCTTAGTCGTTTTAAAGTAATAATCCCAAACTCTCCTAACAAGAACATTGTCAATATTGAGAGAATACTTTCACTTATTGTAGAACAATACATTCTGTTTAGTGGCTTTTTTCAAATAATAGTTAAGTTGAGTTCTTTCCCATTTGAAAAAGGGTTGTAATTCACTAATTGTATAACCTTTTAAAATTCCAATTCTTCGATATTTCAAAGTTAATAACTTAATCATCGAATAAATAGCATATTCTTCGAATAGTAATAACTGGTTTATTAAAAAAGATAAATGGCCTTCTTGTAACTCTTTCTTAGATAAATTGAGTAATTTATTCAGTAAGTATTCAATTGATTCTTCTTCAAGTTCTTCTTTTATCAAAATGGTCTCCCCTAATTTACACTTTGAAAGGTGTAAGGTATAATTTTCAGTTTCGAAATTATTTGTTCCAACTGGAGAACAATTTTTTGTATTTGTTCATCATCTATGAATTGCCAAATTTGGTATTGTATAACTATCCAAGCTGCGAATTCTTGACCGTGGTGTTTAATTTGAATAGTATAACTAACTTCGATTAATCTTTGGATCCAGAATTTCACTTGTAAGAAATATTGTTTATACTCTTCTCTCACAGAAAGTTTTCTCCCTTGTTGTTCTAAAGCAAAATCAACTTCCTTAATTAGCTGTTTATTCAGAACACTCTCTGGTCTTACAAAAAATATTTCTTGTCTCCTTCTGCCTACAATAGTAGCTATTTTCTGAAAATCAAACTTGTTTTCCAGAATCGCAAATCTATTTTTGTTTTCAACCATTCTTCAATAAATTCTCTAACCTAAACGTATCCTATAGTACCGGGTCCTAGATGAGTTCCAATAACAGGAACAATTTCCCCAAAAACATCCTCTCGAGTATAGAACTCCATAGTAGACATTTGGTTTAGTAATGCGATAAGCGTATCTTTTCTTATTTTCTGATAATCAATGTCTAAAATCCCTCGTAAATCCTCATTGTATTCTTCTACAACTTTCATTGCTTCATTTAGTGCTAAACCAATATTTTCGGCTTCAGGTAAATTAAGAAGATAGGAATACCTTGCTTTTTCAGGAAGATAAATTGCCCCACGTTCAATATAATCAGTTTCCGATATTTTTCTTCTTCTAGTGGGATCTTTTTCTTCTTTTTGTAATTCTTGTTCAATTTTTACAAATTTAAAATCAGCATAACGCAAGAAAACTATACCAAGAACTGGTTTTGCAAATTCAGAATATTTTAATGATGAATTTGCCCTAAGTTTATCTGCAGTATCCCAAAGTTCTTCTTTAAAATCTTTACTCAAAGCTTTGCCACTAACCTCGGTCTTTTCTTCTTTTGTGTTATTTTTCTTGCTTAATAAATTTGTTTTACTGGTTAATCAATCTAGCTAATTTTTTCTCACACACAATTAACAAAGGATCTTTTGGATCATAACCCGAGCTCTCCATAACAGAACGAATTTCTTCTATGAAGTCTATAAAAAGTGAGTTGTTTTGCAAAAGATCATCATTTCCTATAATTAATTCTAATTTTTCTTTCTCAATTTCCAATAATAGCTTCTTTTTTATTATTGATGTTATCTCTAGCATCTCTGATGAATTTGTATTTTCATTGTGTTTAGTGTTGATATAAAAATTCAATACTCTCTTTACAAGAACATGATCTAAATTTAGTGCATATTTTCGATTGGTTTGCTGAAGCACATTATATTTTACGGCTTGTTTTAGATAATGATCGAATTGTGTTTCTTCCCATTTGAAGTAGTAAAGCAATTCTTTTCTTTTATAAACTTTCAATATCCCTGTACTTCGATATTTCTTCACTAGAAATTTGATGATGGAATAAATAACGTATTCATCTTCTTCCCATAACTGGTTAGTTAGAAGCGTAAATTTTCCATTTTGTATTACTTCACTAGATAAATTAATCAATTCCGTTAGAAGGAATGCTATTGATTTCTCATCTTTATTCGTTTCTGTCAAAATTAATTTTCCTCAAGCTGGTTTTTGAAAGATGTATGGTGCTATAGCTAACCTAGCTATTATTTGCCCGACCCCATTCGTTATCTGCTGCTTTTGTTCACCTGCTAAAAATTGCCAGATCTGGTATTGTAATAGAGTCCAAGCAGCAAAATCTTGACCGTGATGAGTCACTCGTAAAGCAAAACTCTGGTCGAGTAACTCTTGCATCCAGATTTTTATTTGTAAGAAATAAGCTTCCATTTCTTTTTTCACAGTGAATTTATTTCCTTGTTGGTTTAATGCAAGGGTAACTTGTTCTTTTAATTGTTTATTGAGTTCACTCTTAGGTCGGATGAAGTATATTGTTTGTCTTCTACGACCAATAATACCAGTAATTTTTTCCAAATCGAATTTATTCTCATGAATAGCTTTACAAAGAACAGTTAATGACACTAGTTTGAATGGTTCAACTAGATCCAAATGCCAGCTATACACTCCCCCGTTTGTTTTCTTGTGACAAATACCAGGTAACCCATCCCAACAATAATTGATCATTGAACAATACTGTTCTACTTCATTGGAGGTTATTAGCATTAAGCCATTGATTATTGCATCGATCTCTGAATAAGCATAGTATAATCCGAATGGTTTGAACCGGTCTTCAACATGCCTTCCTAAAACACGTCCAGGAAACTCTATGCCTTCTTGTATAAGGAAATCCTTTATTGGGGTAAACATTGCATTTGCTGCTTTCATATCAATGTTATTCCAGATTTTAACAGGTAACAATTGATAACGTTTCAACCGTCTCATCTGCTCAGCTATTTTTTGAAGAGCATCAAGCCTTAGCTCTTCATTAACCATTCCGCGCAATTGTGCGAGCACTGTTTTCCTAGTCTTGAGAGTAGCACGGCAAAAAGAAGCATTAAGCAACTCTGTTTCTCGTAATAATTTCAAAAGACCAATTTCTTCTATCGTAGGGTCAGGGCTAATAAGTGATTTTTGCCCATTAATGATTTGAATTTCTTTATAATCATCTTCTAAAGCGTCTTTAATAAAATCATAATCATCCTTTGTTCTAACAACTATATAAGTCATTGAACTAAGTTTGCCTGTCCAATTAGCAACACTAAAGGTTTCTGTTTCGGTATCAATGAAGTATTCCTCACCTTCTGGTATGCTGATCCCATAATGAGGGCTGGAATATAATTTCATCTCTGAAGGAAAACCAGCTAATTGTTCAAAATTGTGGCGATAAAGATCGCCGAATTCTTCTGCACACAAGACTTCGTATTTTCCAACTTTCTCATTGTACGAGAGTTTGTACAAGGACTCACAATTTCCACAACGAATAACTGAACTACCTAGTAAGGGGATGAACCCTGAACCTAATTGATATAATACATCCGAACAAAAAATGCAGTGATATTTGGGAAGGATTGTTTCTGTTTCATCCTCATCAAACAGGTCTTCACCTATCTCAGGTAAAGTTAAATGAGCGTTCGTGTGATTAACATAGTCAGAGCTTCTTTGTATGGACAGCTCAATGAACTCTTCTAAAGAGAAAGTTAGAAAGCCTGTTGAACGAGCAATGTACCAGGAGCAACCAGCACACTTCTTGTTGAATTGACTATTAACGCGCTCTAATTCGCAAGGAGCACCGTGCTTATGGAGATCATTGTGAAAGATACAAGTACGAACAGTGCTTTTGTAATGACAGTCTTTGCATTTGGTTGAAAGAAAGGTTGGCCATTGTTGGTCAGTAAGGATGTGGAAGGATCTGTACCCTTTGATCCAGGTAACCTCTCGAGTGAAAATCAATCCTGCTTTTCGCAACCTTGCTAGTGTTGTGGTAGCTTTTTGATTAGAAATGTTCAGCGCTAACTCAATTTCTTTGGTATATATCGGATAAGTCCCTTCATGATTCTTTAATAATGATAAGATTGTTTCCCCAATTTGATTAACCATTTCATACTCTCCTTATTTTATTCCCTTTTAGTACCAAGATTTCCTCTAAACCTTTTTGGAAATCTTTTGCTTCGAAACCTAGTTCGGGGTCCTTATTTGCTCTTTTTGTAGACTGTTCTTTTGATTCGGTATCACCAGAAGAAAGCCTTTTCTTCAAAGCATTTACTTCAGAGAGGACCTTGTCTTTGAAAGACCTTTGATCAAGACTGCTACTTAACGTGACTAACAATCCGTCAACAAAATCGTTGATGTGAACTTTAGAAAGAGTAATTTTTGATGATTGCTTTGCTTGAACTTTCTTCCGAAGAAGAAGAACCTCTTGTTCAAGTTCCACAAGACCACTGGATTGTTTTTCAAAAATTCCTTTTAGCTCTCTTCTCATTTTCAAGCGATTTAAAGGCTCAAAATTCAACCCCGTACAATAACTGATCCGACACTGCAAATCTTCTTCCGGCAAGGTGAAGATCAACGAATATCCTTTACCGTTTCTTCTTTTCTCAAGCCAACCTCTTTTTATAAGAGATTTAATATTATTACCAATAGAGTTTTCGTGACAACCAATAGCTTTTGCGAGAGCTTTTTGCCCCCCGGGAAACGTATTTGTTTTTTGTTCAAGTAACCGCAGCATGAAGAAATTATAGATCTTGTACTCTACTTTTTTCAGGTAATGATCAACAGGTTGTTTCTTTTCCAAGGCGAATCATCCCTCTGTGCTACCCGCAAGGGAGTTTTGTCGGTACGCGCTTGATTAACTACTGATAAAATTTGCTATAAAAAGAGCTAAACCAATTAGCTCCTTAAAAGGAAATTTGTCTGAAAGAAGACTATGTCAGCTTTTAACCTTAGCAAAACAGAATTCATAGCCTACTTGGAATGTCCATTACAATTCTACATCATTAGAAGTTTGAATCAAGGAATACCTTATGGTTCGAGGGGTGACAGGGATTATTCTGAATTCTCGGATGATGCTAAAGATGGTATGTTTTGGCATTGGTGGTTTGAAGGATTCCATGACAAGTACTATAAGGATATAAGCAATGGCCAACCTGCACCAGCAGGAGAGACGCAAAAAAATACGAAAATTATGAAGCTGTTTTACGAAAAAGAACGAGAACGGTTCACTAAACAACCCGACTTTTGGTTTCCTAAGACAACAGAACAATATCTTGAGAGTGAAAACCTAAGAGGAGAGGTAGACCGCATAGATCAACTCAATGAACAAGGAGATTGTTTATTGATCGAGTACAAGAAAAAGAAAAACCAATTCGATGAACAAGAATTGCTCTTCTATGCTTGCTTGATAAATCAAGTAGATGGGATTATTAGTGAAGAAGAACCACTTATACAGATTACTGAGGTAGAAGTTTACTACTACTTGACTGGAGAAACAATGAGAAGAAAATTGATGGAAGATGAAGTAGCTTCTTTTAAAAACTATTTACAATCTATCAAAGAAGAGATATTTATGCCAAACTGGGTGAGAAAAGAAGAATGTGATATGCGAGATACTAATTGTAAATTCAAACGAATATGCAAAAATATACCAGAAACCCTCTTACTTTCGAATGAATCACAAAAAATTGTGGAATAAGCATTTTTCAGTCACAAAAAATCGGGATTTTTTCCATCAATCACAAAAAAT
>Ga0307376_10000122_pt1 | contig 113950 bp, 108 predicted proteins | sample TR2MG_FD_202536 | JGI IMG/M metagenome (GOLD analysis project Ga0307376, IMG submission 202536) | Soil microbial communities from Risofladan, Vaasa, Finland - TR-2 | ecosystem: Environmental > Terrestrial > Soil > Coastal area > Acid sulfate soil | place: Finland: Risofladan, Vaasa...
GCCAAACTTCTTGGCCAACACGGTCGTGATCGCCGCGGTCAGCGTGGTCTTGCCGTGATCCACGTGGCCTATCGTGCCTACGTTGACGTGCGGTTTGGTGCGCTCAAATTTGCTCTTTGCCATGATTTTTCCTTAAGATCAATGTCAAACGTTAATAATAAAAACAATACTCTGAATATTCCACGAAACAATACGCCACTAAAATACTTGGTGCCCATGGCGAGAATCGGACTCGCGACCTCTCCCTTACCAAGGGAGTGCTCTACCACTGAGCCACATGGGCAGACATACAAACTGGAGCGGGTGAAGGGAATCGAACCCTCGTCGTAAGTTTGGAAAACTTCTGCTCTACCATTGAGCTACACCCGCAGGCTTTCCTTTCAACGCAACGACCTAACAGCAATTGCCACAACGCCAGCCCAACTAACTACCCACAAAAATTCAAGCAAAACAGAATCATGTTGGTGGAGGGGGAAGGATTCGAACCTTCGAAGGCAGAACCGTCAGATTTACAGTCTGATCCCTTTGACCGCTCGGGAACCCCTCCAAACAGAACCCGCGATTATGCCGACCGGCAACATGGATGTCAAACTGAATTAGCTACCAAGGTGAAGATAATGGTAAAAAAATGTGATTCGGCAGTTTTCACCACTCGATATACCGACCCACCGGCATGAACTGGCAATTTCACACCAAATAATACGAAATTGCGGTCCGCTACCGGGCCGTATAAACCATACCGCCCTTTTCAAAAACCTGAAGATTATTTGGTTAGGGAAATAAATAACTGCGGCAGACGCTCCGGCAGTGATTCAACCCGATCAATGATGGTGTACTGCTTGCCAAAAATATCTGCAACGTATTCATCCGCCTTGGGATCTAGGTTAATACAGTAAGTAAAGATACCCTGTTGATCCAGCTCCTTGACCGCCTGACGCGCATCTTCTATCAGAATGCGCCCGTCCTTGCTATCGATATCGGCCGGCTCACCATCGGTTAGGATCAGCATCAATTTTTTATCGGCCTGCTGCTTTTCCAGATAATGTGCGGCATGGCGCATTGCTGCCCCCATACGCGTGGAGTAGCCCGCCTCCATCGCTGCCAGACGCCCTTTTACCTCATCGTTCCATTGCTCGCTATATCCCTTGATATGCAGATAGCGCACGTCGTGGCGCGTATTGGAATGAAACCCTGCAATGGCGAACGGATCTCCCAGCTTTTCGATCGCCCACGCCAGTAGCGACACCGCTTCCCGGCTCAACTCCAGAATTGTCTGGTCACAGCCTGCCGCTTTATCGTTGAGTGACTCGGACAAATCCAGCAATATCATCACCGCAATGTTGCGCCCGTCATTGCGATGACTCATGTTGATACGCGGATCGGGGGTTGCACCGCTCTTGTAATCGATCAGCGAACGCAACGCGACATCCAGATCCAGCTCACTGCCTTCCTCCTGGTAGCGAATACGCACTTTGTCCTGCGGCTTGAGCAGGTCGAGCATCTTCTTCAATTGTTTTGCCAGTGAGGCGTGCTTGGCCAACAGCCTGTCGATATCCGCAGCGTTGCCTTTTGGATGCAAGGCCTCGTAAACGCTTACCCAGTCCGGGCGATAACTATGGGTGTTGTAATCCCATTCATGATAATGGCGTGGAGGCAGACCTTTGAGCTCTTTTTCAGGTTCGCTTTTGCGTTCTTCATCGAACGCCTCTTCTTCATCACCCTCCTCAATGAATTTCCACATATGACGATTGTCGTCACGATAATCGATCACCGTGTCCTTGAAGTGCGTCTTGGCCAACTGGTCGCTTTGACGCCGCGTCTTCGTAACGAAAGAAATCGCCAGATCGGCCATCTCCTGCGTGTTCGAATCGCTCTGCCGCATCAAATCGTGAAAACGTTGCGCAAATTCGATGATATGAGGATTTTTATAAGGGTGATCGGAATCGAGAATGGCGCGCGACATCATGGTCAAACGATGGCGCACACCGGACTCCTTTTCAGGATCACAGGCGCGCTCATCAGGAATCGGATGAAGCGCCATGAAAATACGGCGCAAGCCCGGATATTCGCGCATCGCCAGATATTCGACCCGACTATCCTCGAAGAACTCTGCGGCCATACGCTGGAACGGGCTGAAGTTGTCGGCAAAAATCGCCGCAGTCCAGCGTCGATGACCCACGATATGCGCGAGTGCGGCACGGTAGCGGTCGATGCCGGATATGCCGTGCGCATCGCTGTAAACATCTGGCAGGCGTATGCCGAGCTTGTCGTAATACGGGATTGGCTGGCGCAACTCGTCGAAGCCGGTGGAATATGGAATCAACAAATCCCCGTCCCGCCACAAACCGCGCAAATACATATCCAGCTTGCGTTCGTTGTCCACCAGCAGGGTGCCGTGTCGTTCGCGCTGCAACACCGCCAAACTGTCCGGTGATTGCAGGCTGAAGTAATCGACTTGCCGATCCGGATGGTCGCTGTAATACCTTATCCCGTAATCCACCCAGCTCTTCAGGCCGCCCAGGGAAAGTTGAGCAAGCAAAACCGAAATCCGCTTGAGCATCTCCGGGAGACCGGGGCTTGGAAATGTTTGGTGGATGCCATGCACCGACCCGGTAGTGCGTTCCATCAGGTCAAGCGCTATGGCAAGGTAATCGCTTAACTGATCACGCGCTTGCAAACGTCGGGCTGTTACCGGCAACGATTGCAGAAACGGGGTGATTGCCTTGGCGTTGGGAGAATTCCCCATCCTGCCGATAAATTCCATGACGCCGGGCAGCGCATCTTCACCCAGCGTCCCGGCAACCGCCGGCCATTCCTCCAGGAAGATCAGGATAGGCTCTGCGCCGCGCCCCATCTTGCCGAGGAAACGCGCGTGCTCAATATAAGCATCGACCCCCCTGCTTGAGAGGGTCGCCAGCGCCTCACGCATACATTCCGGGAAGACCTGCTCGACGCGGGGAAATCCGCATTCCAGCCGCTCCCAGTATGTTTGCAGTTCCCCGGGTATCACTGCCGTTTCCATGGTCTGTTACCTGGTGGTGTTACGCAAACACCGCATCAATGGCGTGATCCAGCGTGTCGCGAATATCCGCATCGTCTGTGATCGGTCGCACCAAAGCCATGCGGCATGCGTCACGGGGCTCGACCCCACCCTTGATCAAGGTGGCTGCGTACACCAGCAAACGCGTGGAAATCCCCTCATCCAGGCCATGCCCTTTCAGGTTACGGGCCGTCGCACCAATCTTCACCAGCTTGGCCGACAAATCGCTATCCATGCCGGTTTCCTTGCAAAGAATTTCGGTCTCGACAGCTGCCTCGGGATAATCGAAATCAAACGCTGTAAAGCGCTGCTTGGTGGATTGCTTCAAGTCCTTCAACAAACTCTGGTAACCCGGGTTATAGGAGATCACCAATTGAAAATCGGCATGCGCCTCGATCAGCTCGCCTTTTTTATCCAGCGGCAGGGTTCGCCTGTGGTCGGTCAACGGATGGATCACCACCGTCGTGTCCTGGCGTGCCTCGACGATTTCGTCAAGGTAACAGATTGCCCCGATTCGGGCCGCCGTAGTCAATGGCCCGTCCAGCCAGCGCGTACCGTTGGCATCCAGCAGATAACGTCCAACCAGGTCACTGGCCGTCATGTCCTCGTTGCACGCGACGGTAATCAGCGGCTTGTTCAGCTTCCATGCCATATATTCGATGAAACGCGACTTGCCGCAGCCCGTCGGACCTTTCACCATTACCGGCAAGCGCGCAGCATAGGCAGCCTCGTACAACTTCACTTCCTTGCCCTGCGCCTGATAAAACGGTTCTTTACGGACTTTGTATTGATCAATACTTTTTTTAGCCATGGCCTGCTCCAATGAAAGTCGTGTAAAACGCATACGCCGAATGGATGTAAATCCCGGATAAAAACGCCCCCAACAAGTGGGGGCGTTCAATATTGCAACATAAGGGCTGCGGCACCTTGCCCCGCTTCGGGGTCGCATCCATTGGCGCTGCGTACCAACAGACCATGCTCTTCCCTCCTCGGTCTTACTTATGCACGCCCAGCTTTTCGCGCCAGCCCGGATACAACTTGTCCGCATCCTTGGGGAAGGATTCGAATGCACGGGCAAACTCTTTGTGCGTTTTCGCATAATCGATGGGGTCAGCGCCTTCCTTCCAGCAGTTATAAGCCTGACGCAGGGAGATCGCGCCCGCTGCCGGAGAGTCAATATGGCCGTAAGAACCACCGCCAGCCGTGTTGATCACGTTGCCGTGACCCAGGTTTTCGAAGAAGCCCGGCAGACGCAGCGCGTTCATGCCACCCGAGATGATCGGGGTGGTGGGCTTCATACCCAGCCATTCCTGGTGATAGTAAGGACCATCGGCTGAATCGCGCTCTATCATGTAGGCAATATTGCGGTCGTCCGCGCCACCTTCCATCTTGCCGAAACCCATCGTTCCCACGTGGATTCCGGAAGCACCTTGCAGACGCGATATCTTTGCCAACACGAACGCCGTGTAACCGCGGACTGCAGATGGCGAAGTAATCATGCCGTGACCGGCACGGTGATAGTGCAAATACTGTTGGGGATATTGACGGCGGGCAGTGGTGATCATGCCGGGGCCGCCGACAAAACCGTCAACCAGGAAGGCCAGCTTGTTTGCGTCCGGACCAAACACGCTCAGTGCAAAATCGGCACGTGCCAGCATTTCGTAATGGTCATCGGCGGTAATATTCATCGAGAACAGTTTCGCATCGCCGGTCTCATCCATGGCACGCTTCATCGAATCGTACACCAGCGGCAATACTTTTTTCAGCGGGCAAAAAACCTGGTTGCCCTGCGGCTCATCATTCTTGATGAAGTCTCCGCCAAGCCAGAATTGATACGCGGCTTTTGCGAATGGTTCGGGACGCAAACCCAGCTTGGGCTTGATAATGGTGCCGGAAATGTAGCCGCCGTCCTTGATCGGACGACCCAGAATGCGCCACAGGTCGGATATATCGGTTGCCGGACCGTCAAACTGCATCAACATTTCAGGCGGAATAAAGAAATCCTGCATTTGCGCGTGCTTGATATCGCCCATGCCCTGGTTGTTACCGATCGCACAGGTCAGAAATGACACGATCATCGCGCGGCCGTCCGTGATGTTGCGATCGAACAATACCGATGGGTAAGCGATCTTCATGACGCCCTTCACTTCATCAATGGCGTATACCAGCGCATCCACACCCTTGGTAAATTCGTCCGTGGTCGAAACTTCCACATTGGTGCCGGTTGAAGATTCAGCCGCAAAGTGGGCGGCCGCTTCCAGATAACCGTGTCCCTCTGATGGGCGCATGTGGTAAGCCACCAAAATGTGCTTGCCATTCTTGATCAGATCCTCTTCTTTCAGACTCAGGTCCGCATAACGATTTGATTGATCCATAGCTTCTTCCTCCCTAACTAACAATTAATTTTGACTGGCTTAAACTCGCAACGGGCCGAACTATAAATAGATTAAGATATAAGATAAAGTCAATTATTGTTATTAAAACCATAAGCAATTCTTATAGTTTGATATAATCAGCCAGATTTGATTCAAGGGCGGAAAACCATGTTTCACTTCACGTTGAGACAATTGCAAGTATTTGAAAAGGTGGCAAATCACCTGAATTATTCGCGTGCAGCCGAAGAACTATACCTCTCGCAACCGGCAGTGTCCATGCAGATCAAACAGCTGGAGGGGCACATCGGTTTGCCGTTATTTGAGCAGATGGGGAAAAAGATTTTTATGACCGAAGCCGGGCGCGAACTGCATCACTACGCCAGAAGCATCGCGCAACAGCTGACCGAGATGGAAGCCGTGTTCGATGAAATGAAAGGGCTGGGACACGGCAAACTGACAATTTCAGTGGTAAATACTGCCAACTATTTCACGCCCCAATTGCTGGCCAGATTCTGCCAGCGCTATCCCGAGATCAATGTGATCCTGCAGGTCGCCAATCGAGATGCGGTACTCAAGCAACTGGCCGACAACAGCACCGACCTGGCCATCATGGGGCAACCGCCGCAAGGACTGGATCTCATCGCGGAGTCATTCCTGGACAATCCGATGGTGGTGATCGCCGCACCCAACCATCCGCTCACGACAGTCAAACAGGTCAGGTTCGACCAGCTCGCCGAACAGAGCTTTGTGTCGCGCGAACAGGGCTCGGGCACGCGCAGCGCAATGGAACGTGTTTTCGAAAAATACAGTATCCAGCCGCGCATCAGCATGGAAATGGAAACCAACGAAGCCATCAAACAGGCGGTTCAGGCCGGAATGGGGCTGGGCATCCTGTCGCTGCACAGCATCGAACTGGAACTGGAGACCGGGCGGCTGGCCATGCTCAATGTCGAACACTTCCCGCTGCTGCGCCACTGGTTCGTCGCGCATCGCAGCAACAAGCGCCTGTCCAGCGCAGCGTTGGCATTCAAGGACTTCTTGCTGGTCGAGGCGAAAAAAATAATAGCCGCGCGCCGAAACGCGCCGCCAAGAATAACGGCTTCACAAGGATAGCCAGCACTTACACCACTATAATATCTGCGCGGCTTCCGCAAAGGGCAGGCGCGGATTGCGCGGGAACAATTTGGCGGGAACCCCGTAGCCCAGGTTGATCATGAAATTGGATTTCACCTTGCCGTCATGGAAGAATTCCTTGTCCACTTTGGCATTGTCGAATCCGGACATCGGCCCCGCATCGAGTCCCAGCGCGCGCGCCGCGATGATCAGATAGGCGCCCTGCAGCGTGCCATTGCGGAACGCGGTGGTGTCAATCAGGGGCTGGTTGCCGGCGAACCAGGAACGCGCATCGGTATGCGGAAACAATGTCGGCAGCTTTTCATGAAATTCGGTATCGTGGGCAATAATGGCCGTCACCGGCGCGGTGCGGGTCTTTTCCACGTTGCCGGGGATCATCGCCGGCAGCAAACGCTGTTTGGCCGCCGCACTGCGCACGAACACGATGCGTGCCGGACTTGAATTGGCACTGGTCGGCGCCCACTTCATCAAATCGTAGATCTGGTGCAGCAGTTCATCGCTGACCGGCTTGTCCAGCCAATCGCTGTGGGTGCGTGCTGCGCGAAAAATGATGTCCAGACTGCGATCGTCGAGTTGCATGGCTTTACTCCTTATTTGAATTAAACTAGTTTACATCACTCATATGCCGGTGCCCAGAAAATGGAACACGCAAATGGACCGGCAGAAGTAACCGTTTAAGGAAACAGCAAGTATGGATTCATTAGTTGTTGCAGCAGTCTACAAGTTCGTAAAATTACCCGATTGCGCGGCATTGCGCGCGCCGTTGCAGGCGCGGTGCGAAGCGCTGGGCATCACCGGTACGCTGCTGCTAGCCGAGGAAGGCATCAACGGGACGATCGCCGGCACTCGCGCCGGCATCGACGGGATATTGGCCTATCTGCGCAGCGACCCGCGCCTGGCCGATCTGCAGCACAAGGAATCGGCCGCCGAACTGCCGCCGTTCTACCGCATGAAGGTCAAGCTTAAAAAGGAGATCGTGACCATGGGTGTGCCGGGTATCGACCCGACCGAACTGGTCGGCCAGTATGTCAAGCCGGAAGACTGGAACGCCCTGATCAGCGACCCCGACGTGCTGCTGGTGGACACGCGCAACGATTACGAGGTCGAGGTCGGCACGTTCAAAGGTGCGGTCGATCCGCGCATCACCACCTTCCGCGAATTTCCCGAGTACGTGAAAAGCAACTTCGATCCGGACAAGCAGCCGCGCATCGCAATGTTCTGCACCGGCGGCATACGCTGCGAAAAGGCCTCGGCCTACATGCTGCAACAGGGATTTCCCGAGGTCTACCACCTGCAGGGCGGGATACTGAAATATCTGGAGCACGTGCCGGAGGAACAAAGCCTGTGGGAAGGCGAGTGCTTCGTGTTCGACCAGCGCGTCGCGGTCGGACAGGGTCTGGCGCCGGGACATTATGAACTTTGCTACGGCTGCTCGCGCCCGATCACCGCCGAGGAAAAAGCCTCGCCCAAATACCAGGCCGGCGTGTCCTGCCCGAATTGTTTTGACAGCCTCACGCCGGAAAAACGCGCCGCCGCGCTGGAGCGGCAAAAACAGGTGGAGCTGGCCAAACAGCGCGGCGAGGCGCATATCGGCAAACGGGGTAAAAAACCCGCAAGGATCGTCTAGTTTGTAGCCTGGGTGGAGCAGCGTTACGCGGGCTGATTCTTCTGCAGAAAAAAGTCCCCTATCCATTTCCCCTTTTTATAGTCGATCGTCAGCCGCTTCGGCACGAAGGCCTCCGGCCTGACGATAGGGAAATCTTCCACGGGCGGCTCGACCTCGAAATCCTTCACGTTGCAGGACTTGGTCATCACCGGGCGAAAACCGATTCTCAAATAAGGCGCAGCGGTCGCAAAGTTTGCCGCCTGCGCGTCCCCGCCGAACCGGACCGCCTTGCGGATCAGGCAGCTGAAGTACAGCTCCATCTCGACTGCCAGTGGTTCGGTCAGTTCCTGCAGCTTTTTGTCGGCGGACGAACTCCACTCCACCAAGACTTTCCTGCCTAGAATCTCGACTGTGTTTTGCATTATCCGCCCTCCCTAATTGATGCAAGTTGCACATACTACAACTTCGCCGGGGGTAGCCCGGCAGCTAGTTACTTTCTTTTGCTTCGCCAAAATAAAGTAACCAAAGAAAAGGCGACCCAAGCTTACCGCCCCTGCGGGGTACCCTCGATCAGTCGCAAGCAAGCGGGGCTGCGCAACTCGACCTGGCGGGGCGCACACCCCGCGCCCCACTGCGGGACTCGAACAGTGCTCGCCTAAACCTCCGCTTCCTTGCGACTGATCGAGGCGGTGCACATGGGGCTCAAAAGCAAAACCCCTAAACCCGCGAGGAGGGCATACCCTCCTCGCATACAAATGAATCGTGCGCTCAGCGCACACAAAACCGCTTTGCTTTCTTTCCCCTGAGCGCCGCCGAGTAGCGGAGGCTGGTCAGGGGATTTCGGCGAGGACTGTTTGAGCGCGTAGCGCGAGTTCCGCAGCCGCCTGACCAGGCGAGCAACGCAGGGCACCCGAAGGGCGGCAAACCGGGGTCGCCTTCTTCTTGGTTACTTCTTCTTGGCGACGCAAGAAGAAGTGACTAGCTGCCGGGCTACACCCGGCGGTTTTCGATGGGTATCACTGCGCTCAACCCACCCTACGCGCTGGAGCAAGTCGGCGTTGATGCGGTGGTTAGCTGTCATGGTGCATCGAGAGATTGCTTTTGCCAATATTGATATCCTTCGCAAGAGTTTGAAGGTTCTCCATCACTGTCTCGCCGCCCTTGTCCCATGAAATGATGTGATCAACCTCAAGAATTACCGTTGGGTCGGTAGCCGGTGAACGCCCCGAAATACGGCACTTAAAGTTGTCTCGACGCATTACCAGAAAGCGAAGGCGGTAATTGATATTACGTGGCGTTCGATGCCGAGCGGTGCGTTCGTTAAGCGAAGGCTCAGCGGCGTGAGCCTCGCCTTCGTTGGCCCAAGCCACGAATGCTTCAAGTGCCTTTCTCCACCCCCCAAAACGATTTTCATAAGTGCCGTTGGAAAATCGAGAAGAGCGCGATGTGAGATCGTTGTACTTGGGCTGCCGGCCAAGCCGTGTCCAGACTTCAGCCAAATTCTGGAACAGGTCGTCGTTCGAGATATGCAGCACGCGCGACTTGGCGAGGCCCGCCTGCTCAAGCGCCTTGAACCATGACCCAAAGCGACGCGCCAACGATGAGGCGTGGAATCGGCCGCGTTCATTGTATTGATCGATGGTTACGGTCGGCTTGGCAAGCTCTCTCGCGACGCGTTGTATATCCGCGACGAATTCTTCGTCTGGTACGTTTCGGTGATGAGGCTCCAATTCGAAGCGCGGTGCCATAAAGTGACGGCTAACGTAGCTTCGGAGTCGTACAAACCACATCCGCATTCTGCCCCCGATTCCTCAGCGCATGATCCATCAACACCAACGCCAGCATTGCCTCCGCGATCGGCGTCGCGCGTATGCCGACACAGGGATCGTGGCGACCGTGCGTCTCCACGGTAACCGCCTCGCCCTGCAGATTGATCGTGCGTCTCGGGAGACGGATGCTCGAGGTTGGCTTGATCGCGATGTGCGCGACGATGTGCTGTCCGGTGGAAATGCCACCGAGTATCCCGCCGGCATGGTTGGAGAGAAAACCTTCCGGCGTCATCTCGTCGCCGTGCTCGGTGCCTTTTTGTGTCACGCAGGCGAAACCCGCGCCGATCTCGACGCCCTTCACCGCGTTGATGCTCATCATTGCGTAGGCGATCTCGGCATCGAGGCGGTCGTACACCGGCTCGCCGAGGCCGACCGGCACGTTCTCGGCGACCACGGTCAGCTTCGCGCCGATCGAGTCGCCGGACTTGCGCAATGCGTCCATGTAGTCTTCCAGTGCCGGCACCACGCTGGGGTCGGGAGAAAAGAACGGGTTGTCATTGACCCCGTCCCAGCTCTTGAACGGGATCTCGATTTCGCCGATCTGCGCGATGTAGCCGCGTATCACCACACCGTATTTTTCGCTCAGCCATTTCTTGGCGATCGCGCCGGCCGCGACGCGCACCGCGGTCTCGCGCGCCGAGGAACGCCCGCCGCCGCGATAGTCGCGGAAACCGTATTTCTGCGTGTAGGTGTAGTCGGCGTGGCCCGGGCGGAAAGTGCTGGCGATGTTGCCGTAATCCTTGCTGCGCTGGTCCTCGTTGCGGATCAGCAGCGCGATCGGCGCGCCGGTGGTCTTGCCCTCGAATATGCCGGAGAGTATCTCAACCGTGTCCGATTCGCGGCGCTGCGTGACGTGACGCGAGGTGCCGGGCTTGCGCCGGTCCAGGTCATGCTGCAGGTCGGCCGCCGACAATTCCATGCCCGGCGGGCAGCCATCCACCACGCAGCCGATCGCCGCGCCGTGCGATTCGCCGAACGATGTCACCGTGAACAGGGTGCCGATTGTGTTTCCAGACATGGCCAAACCTCGCGTAATTTTGCCGCGAGTTTAACATAACAGACTGCATGCAAAGGCCAACGAGCCCGGAGATTTGCTGACCAAAGCCATAATGATGACCGCTGCAGGTGGCGCCAAAGCGCCGGGCAAGATCGTCCCGGCGATGGATTGAACCCGGCCTCAACCTTCCCGGTTGCGCATGTGATCCGCCACCTTGGCAAATGAGGCAGACAAATCCTGACGCAATGCCGCATCGTCCACCACTTCGGTCAACGCCTGGTTCATGCACATCAGCCACTGGTCGCGCTCGGTATTGCTGATGGGAAACGGCAGATGGCGAGCGCGCAACATGGGGTGTCCGTATTCATCGACATACAACTGCGGCCCGCCCATCCAGCCGGTCAGGAATTTGTACAGTTTGTCCGTTGCACCCTGCAGGTCGGGTGCATGCAGTTTGCGGATGCCATAGGCCTCGGGTAACTCGTCCATCAATTGGTAGAATCGAACCACCAGCGCGCGTACCTTCTCCGCGCCGCCGATACGTTCAAAATGGGTCAGGGGTTTGTTCATGTCTGGTTCGCATATAAATTAGATTGCTGCAGATTCTACCCTACCCCGAGCGGAAACCTGGCCAGCACCCTGTAATGCGTCTCCCCATCCAGTTGCGCGGACTGCAACAGCGCAAAATCCTTGATCTGCCAGCACACCGGCGGCATTTCCGGCAGCGCTGCGTCTGTCCATCGGGCGTTGCGCAACAGCGTGGCGTGGGGTTGGTATGCGCGCTGCTCGAACTTGAAGCCGTGCTTGGTCAGGCGTTGTTGCAGCGCACCGACAAGTTGCGCCAACTGTTGCGGCACTTCGCCCGGCGCGGCATACACGATGTGGTTATGCCCCCAGTAGCCGGCGACTTCAAAACATAGCTCGAAGGTTTCCCCTTTCACTTCCTGTGCCGCCAATTGCAATGTCTCAAGCCTGGCCTCCCCGACATTGCCGATGAACACCAGCGTGTTATGCAATGTCTCGCCGCGCATGGCCCGCCCGCCGCACAGGTGCTGCAGCGGTTGCTGCCAAGCGGCCAGGTGGCCGCGCTCGGCGTCAGACGGCCACAGTGCGAAAAACACCTTTGCTTGCGGGTTGCCGGATGAGTGGTTCATGTCCGGCATTTTATCCGCATCTTAAACATAACCAGCGACTAGGTTATTGCCCTTGGATAACCTAGTCGAATGGCTATAAACAATGACTTGCCGCTTCAGCGGCTTAGTCAGTTGGCTAGCAGCCCCATCAGTCGTTTCAATAAGGTCGAGTAGCGCGCCGCATTCAGGTAAAATGCGCGCCTTGCCGAGCCCGAGATAAGCCAAAGAAAATAATGACCGCACGTTTGCGCGAAATCCCCTATAACTACACTTCGTTTTCCGACCGCGAGATTGTGTTGCGCATCCTCGGTAGCGAGGCATGGGACATCATCAACACGCTGCGCGAGGAACGCCGCACCGGACGTTCTGCCCAGATGCTTTACGAAGTACTGGGCGATATCTGGGTAGTATCGCGCAATCCATATCTGCAGGATGACCTGCTCGGCAACCGCAAGCGCCGCAACGCCCTGATAGGCGCATTGCATCACCGCCTGGATGCGATCGATGCGCGCCGCAAAGACAATGAAGTCGTCAAGCGCCTGCTGCAACTGGCCAGATCGGCGGTCGATGGATTTGCCGCCGAATTCGAGCAAACCCTGCAACTGCGCAAACGCGCGTTGCGCGAGTTGAGCCGCATCACCCGCCGCGACAATATCCAGTTCGACGGCCTGGCGCGCGTTTCCCACGTCACCGACGCGACCGACTGGCGCGTGGAATATCCGTTCGTGGTGCTGCATCCCGATACCGAGGAAGAAATCGCCGCGCTGGTGCGCGCCTGCATCGAACTGAAGTTCACCATCATCCCGCGCGGCGGCGGCACCGGTTACACCGGCGGTGCCGTGCCGCTGGATAAGTTCTCCGCGGTGATCAACACCGAAAAACTCGAAGCCATTTCGGCGGTCGAACATCTGGTCCTTCCCGGTCTGCAACAGCCATATGCCACCATCCATTGCGGTGCCGGCGTAGTCACGCGGCGCGTGATGGAAGCCGCTGACAATAGCGGCCTGGTGTTCGCGGTGGATCCGACCTCAGCGGATGCCTCGTGCATAGGCGGCAATGTGGCGATGAACGCCGGCGGCAAGAAAGCCGTACTGTGGGGAACCGCCCTGGACAATCTGGCATCGTGGCGCATGGTCACGCCGGATGGCTTGTGGATGGACGTCGAGCGACTGAACCACAACCTCGGCAAGATCCATGATGTTGCTTCGGTGAGTTTTCGCATCAGCCGTTATGAAACAGACGGCAAAACACTGCACTGCGAACCTGAAATCCTGACCATTCCCGGCAGCGCATTCCGCAAGGCCGGACTGGGCAAGGATGTCACCGACAAATTCCTGTCCGGCCTGCCCGGTATCCAGAAGGAAGGCTGCGACGGCATCATCACCTCGGCGCGCTTCATCCTGCACCGCGCGCACCGGCACACGCGCACCGTATGCCTGGAATTCTTCGGCCAGGTGCGCGAAGCAGTTCCCGCCATTGTGGAAATAAAATCCTATATGGATGCGCATCCCGGCGCGCTGCTGGCCGGACTGGAGCATCTGGACGAACGCTATCTCAAGGCGGTGGGTTACGCCACCAAATCGAAACGCGGCACGCGCCCGAAAATGGTACTGGTCGCCGATGTGGTCAGCGATGACGCGGATGCGGCGGCACAGGCCGCCTCGGAGATGGTGCGACTGGCCAATCTGCGCAGCGGCGAAGGTTTTATCGCGGTGTCCGCCGAGGCGCGCAAGAAATTCTGGCTGGACCGCGCGCGCACCGCAGCGATCGCCAAGCACACCAACGCGTTCAAGATCAACGAGGATGTGGTGATCCCGCTGCCGCGCATGGGCGATTATTGCGACGGCATCGAACGCATCAACATCGAGCTGTCGCTGCACAACAAGCTCAAACTGCTGGACGCGCTGGATGAATTCTTCGCCGGCGAACTGCCGCTGTATTACCAGGACGACAAGCAGCTCGGCGATGCCGAACTGCTCGGGAATCGTGTGCACGAAGCCACGCAAATACTGGCCGATGTGCGCAGCCGCTGGCAGTGGCTGCGCGACAACCTCGATGCGCCGCTGACAGACTGCCCTTTTGCACCCGCCGGCGCGCAAGACGCCGGGAATGTGTTCGAGTCTGTCCAGCGCCACCAGCTCAGCGCTTCCTGGAAACGCGAAGTGCGCGAACCGCTGCGCCAGATTTTCAACGGCAGCACTTATCAGCTCATACTCGAGCAGTGCAACACCCTGCACCAGAGTGTGCTGAAAAGCCGCGTGTTCATCGCGTTGCACATGCACGCCGGCGATGGCAATGTGCACACCAACATTCCGGTGAACTCGGACAACTACGCAATGCTGCAGCAGGCCAATGGCGCAGTGGCGCGCATCATGCGCCTGGCAAAAGACCTGGGCGGGGTGATCTCCGGCGAACACGGCATCGGCATCACCAAATTCGATTTCCTCGAGGCGGACGAGATCGCCTCGTTCACCGCCTACAAGCAGCTGGTCGACCCGGAAGGGCGCTTCAACAAGGGCAAGCTGCTGACCGGCGGCAACCTGGAACGCGCCTATACGCCGAGCTTCAACCTGATGGAACTGGAAAGCCTGATCCTGGAAAAAAGCGAGCTGGGCGAGATTTCCGATTCGATCAAGGACTGTTTGCGCTGTGGCAAATGCAAGCCGGTGTGCAGCACCCACGTGCCGCGCGCCAACCTGCTGTATTCGCCGCGCAACAAGATACTCGGCACCTCGCTGCTGATCGAGGCATTCCTGTACGAAGAACAGACCCGGCGCGGCATCTCGATCCGGCATTTCGACGAATTCAGCGATGTCGCAGACCATTGCACGGTGTGCCACAAATGCCTGAACCCCTGCCCGGTCGACATCGATTTCGGCGATGTGTCGGTTGCGATGCGCAATTTCCTGCGCAAGCAGGGCAAGAAAAATTTCAGCCCGGTCACCTCGGCTTCCATGCTGTTCCTCAACGCCACCGATCCGACCACCATCAAACTGGTGCGCAAGGTGATGGTCGAGTGGGGATACAAGGCGCAGCGCCTTGGCTACCAATTCGCCAGACGTTTCGGCCTGCTGAAAGGCCAGCTCAAACATCCGCCTGCCACGGTGGGCGGTGCCCCGATCAGGTCGCAGGTGATTCACTTCGTCAACAAACCGATGCCGGGCAACTTGCCGAAGAAAACTTCGCGCGCATTGCTCGATATCGAGGACAACAGCGTCGTGCCCATCATCCGCAACCCGCACAAGACCGGCGAAGACAGCGAAGCGGTGTTCTACTTCCCGGGCTGCGGCTCGGAACGCCTGTTCGGCCAGGTAGGTTTGGCGACACAGGCGATGCTGTATGAGACCGGCGCGATCACGGTACTACCACCCGGCTATCTGTGCTGCGGTTATCCGCAGAACGCTTCCGGACAGGCGGACAAGGCCAGCCAGATCACCACCGACAACCGCGTGCTGTTCCATCGCGTCGCAAACACGCTGAACTATCTCGACATCAAGACTGTGATCGTGTCGTGCGGCACCTGCATGGACCAGTTGTTGAAATACCAGTTCGACAAGATCTTCCCCGGCTGCCGGCTGCTCGACATCCATGAATACCTGCTGGAGAAAAACGTCAAGCTGCAGGGCGTGGAAGGAGTGCGCTACATGTATCACGACCCCTGCCACTCGCCGATGAAGACCTACCAGCCGCTCAAGGTGGTGAACGAATTGATGGGCACCGATGTGCCACTCAACGAACGCTGCTGCGGCGAATCCGGCACCTTCGGCGTGACCCTGCCGCAAATCGCGACACAGGTACGCTTCCGCAAGGAAGAAGAGATGCGCAAGGGTTCCGACGCATTGCGCGCGGACGGCTTTACCGGCGAAGTGAAGATACTGACATCCTGCCCGTCCTGCCAGCAGGGCCTGTCGCGCTACAACGACGACAGCGGCACCACGGCGGATTACATCGTGGTGGAAATGGCAAAACATTTGCTCGGCCCCAACTGGCTGCCGGAATATGTGGCCAAGGCAAACAACGGCGGTATCGAACGTGTTCTGCTGTGATTCGATTGCGGCCGGAATGCAACCTGCCGCGGGAGCGCGACTGCCTGTGCCCGGCTTGACTGCAAGCCGTGTCTGATAGAAAGTGCAGGCTCACATCGAAAATCCGACCATGTTGACTCTGCCACCCGAACCGACCGACCACAGCGCCGATCCGCTTTTCAGGGATGCCGAGAGTTGTGCTCAATGGCTGAATCAACTGCAGCTGACCAACCTGCAACTGGCTCACAGCCTGCTGCTCACCCAGATCAACGAATTTAACCGGCTCCCGCTGAACGGCCTGGAAAGATTGAAAACGCTGGAGCTGCTGCGCGATACGGTCCACTACGTGCAAAGGGAATTCGCCAGGAAGTTGATCTCCAGGCCTTTGCCGCTGGGTGACAGCGAACTGATGGTATTCCTTTCCATCGTCAAGCTTTGGCAGGCGATGGCGCTCGGTTACCAGCATTGCCTGCAAGACCGCATCAGCGGCGACAAGCGGCTCGGCAAACGCGCAGCGCTGCTGTGCCAGCGCTGCCTGCTGTATGGCGGATTGGCGATCCTGGAACACCTGCGCACCGGTTATGAATTCGATCCCGGGCTGTGGCAGCAACTGCACAGTTTGTATGCCTTTGCCGAAGGTCAGGGACTGCAACACAAGGAAATCCCCGACCCCTTCAATGGCGGCGTCCCGCTCAGCAGCTGCCGCAACAGCTATGTAAAGATCCTGCTCACCTGCTATGCGCGCACCGCAGAACTCACCCGCACGCAACTGCAGATGCTGGACACGTGGCTGTCGGAATGGAGCGCTATTGTTCCCGTGCAGCGCAGCTATACGACCAGCAGGGGCGATGCCCAGCCGCTCGCGCTGGATCTTGCCGGCACGCAAGGATTACAACCGATTCAATTTTCTGCGCATAAAGCAAAAATGCGCTATCTCACCATGATGCCGCTAAGCAAACAGCTGCGCGTAAGCACCATCCTGTTGCAACAGGGCAAAACGCCCCGGCAGCTGGGACTCGGCGATCACTACAACGCACTGGAATGTATCGAGCTGCTCACGTTCCTGCACCAGTGCTGGTGCGAAGACAACAACACCCGATTTGCCAGCCGGAGTCCCGGTTCGCAACAAGCACAACTTTGTTCCCACCCTGAAAATATTTACGCAGTGCTGTCCGGCAACCCGTTCAAACAGGGCGGCGCCGCAACCGTCACGGCGCAACCCGAATCTGGAAACCCGCTGGAGGGCTGGCAACTCGAAAACCAGAGCCTGCTTGGCGCGATGCTTTCGCGCGTTGACGCGGTGGGCGCAAGATTGGCCGGCCGTCAATTGGTGGCCTTGCGCATCGGCGACGCAGAAACTTTCATGCTGGGAATAACCACCTGGGTGAGCGTGACGCGCGCCGGACAATTGCGTATCGGCGTGCGTTATCTTCCGGGAACCGTCCAGTCGTTCATGCTGCACGCAGCCGGTGCCAGCCCGGCCGAACCGGATATATCCGCCCCCGGGTTTTTATTGCATACCGTCCCGGCGCTGAAGACACCTGCCAGCCTGATCATCCCGAACAACTGGTTTCAACCCGGACGCGTCGTCAGTATCCGGCATCTGGACGGAGAGAAGCAGCAGGTAAAAATGGGCTTCAGCGTGGAACGCGGCATCGATTACGAGCGGGTAAGTTTTACGCTGTTGTAAGCACCGCTTCCATTACACCGCCAACGCGTGGCTCACCCGGTTTCTTCCCTCGCGCTTGGATTGATAGAGACGGTCATCGGCAGCGGAGATGATCTCATCCATGGACAAGCATTGCGCCGTCCTTTGAACCACGCCGAAACTTGCCGTAAAGCGGATTTCCTTTCCCTGATACACCAGCTGCATCCCGGATATCAGCGTACGCAGCCTTTCCGCCAGCGCAATTGCCGCATCGAGATTGGTTTCCGGCAGAAGCAGAATGAATTCCTCGCCGCCCCACCTCGCCAGCACATCGCCATCTCTGGCCGATCTGGCGAGGACGGCTGCGACCGCGACCAGCACCTCATCACCGCAAGCGTGGCCATGGGTGTCGTTGATCCGCTTGAACCTGTCGATATCCACCCCGATCACCGAAATATCACGCTTGTTGCGCAGTGCGGTGCTCCAGACGGGCTTGGCGATCTGGTAAAAAGCCCGCCTGTTGTTCAAGCCGGTCAACGGGTCGACCTTCGCCATGAGTTCCGCCTGGAACTTCTCCTGTTGGCCGACCCGGAACTGGTATGCCAGCGCCAGCGCCAGCACGGAGGCATCAATCAGCATCCCGATTTCGACCGCCCGGTAAGTGAATTCGTTATAAGGGATGAAACCGGCGACAGACAGATCGGTCATCAACGCGCCCGCCATCGCGGCGATTGCGCCAAACAGAAAATAGCGCGCTGGTTTATGCCCCGAACGGACGGCCAGCACGCCCAGCAAAATCATCAGGCATGAAAATATAAAGACAAAAAGGAATGCAATCGCCAGGCCGGCGGCATTGTAATTGAACAAAAAGGTGGCAAGCAGAAGCAAAGCAAACAGCGCGCATGTCCAGATAACGATCCGGTGCAACCGGGGGAAATTATTGGGTGTATCGAGGAAGCTGGCGGCAAACTGCAGGCCGGTTATTCCGGTTAATACCATCAGGAAAGGAATGATCCAGAGTTCCAGCTCCACACGATCCGGCCATAACCATGCAAAGCCATGTCCGGTATAGGCAATGTTCAGCAGCGTAAAGGTGGCCAGATAAACGGCATAGAAAATATACCGCCGGTTGCGCAGGCCGACATAAAGTATTGCGTTGTATGCCAGCAGCGCAAACAGGAATCCGTACACAAAACCATAACTGTATGCTTGCCACCGGTCGAAGGAAATCGCAGCCTCTGGCGTGCGCAGATGGGCAGGAACGACCATCGGATCGCTGGTCTCGACCCGGATGAATACCTCGCTGATGCCTGGATCGAACCCATGGTCGACTTCGAAGAAACGGCTGTCGATCGGACGCTGTGCAAATTTCAGCGCGTCACCCATGTGGTAACTGGCAATGACCTTTTGTCCTGTTCGAAAGTAAACATCAACCTTGTCCAGCCATGATGTCTCTATCGACAACCTGCGCAACAGGCTTGCTCCGCTCCGGTTGTCCACATCGAATTGAATCCAGACCGGGCGCGAGCCGATGCCAAAATCGAGCACCGGCGTATCGCCGGAATGAAATTTCCCGCTGTCATAAGCCGTGATGGCATCGCTTATCGTTAGTCCGGGGCCCGCTTCCTTGAAGTAACTCGAATGGAGGCCAAGCGAATTTTCGGGAGGATTTTGCGCAGATACCGTATCCGCCAGGGCGGCCGTAACCCAGCATACCGAGAGCAGCGCGAGCAGGATTGCGAGTATGCGATCACAAACCGGCTTCATCTAACTTCAATATTCATGTTGAAAAGCAGGCAAGTAATTCCCATTCAAAGCAAAAGGTTTATTTTAATGCACGCTTGACCGGAAACACCAGCGAGAAAGTACTGCCCTTGCCTTCCTCGCTGGCAATTTCGAGCCTGGCCTGATGGCGCATCGCGATGTGCTTGACGATTGCAAGTCCCAATCCGGTCCCGCCCGTTTCACGCGAGCGGCTGCGATCGACCCGGTAGAAACGCTCGGTCAGCCGCGGAATATGCTGTGCGTCGATGCCGATACCGCTGTCGTGCACCGAAAACACCGGCGAACTGTCGCGTTCCGACCAGCGCAGCAGGATCGCACCATCCATCGGCGTATAGCGTATTGCATTGCTGACCAGGTTGCCGAATGCGCTGTGCAGTTCGTCACGGTTGCCCAGCAGTCTGGGCGGACCGGCAACCTCGATCTGCAGCGCGTGGCGGCCCCCGCTCAGCAACTTGCCGTCCCGGTATACCTCGTCGAGCAGTCCTTTCATGTCAACCGTCTCATCGCGCAACGGGCTCTGCTCGTTTTCCAGGCGCGACAGGGTCAGCAAGTCCGCCACGAGGTTGTCCATACGCCTGGTCTGGTCTGCCATCAGGTGCAAAGCTCGCCGTGCACTGTCCTGGTTGAGGTCGGGCATGTCCTCGAGGTTTTCGACAAATCCGCTTACCACGGTCAGCGGTGTGCGCAGCTCGTGCGACACATTGGCGACAAAATCGCGGCGCATGGCCTGGTTGCGCTCGAACTGGGTGATGTCGCGACTGATCAGCAGGCGCTTGTTGCCGCCGTAAGGGATCAGCTTGATGGATAGCACCATATCCTCATGGCGCGCGGGAACCATGATCAGGGGCTCATTGAAATTCGACTCATGCAGGTATTCAATGAATTCCGGCTGGCGCACCAGGTAAGTGATGTCCTGCATCGTGTCGTGTTCTGCATCAAGGTCGAAGTGCTGCTGGGCAAGCGGGTTGAACCATTCGAGGCGATTCACTTCATTCAGGATCGCCACGCCTTCCGGCAGCGCGGAAGTGGCTTGTTCGATGTGGTGCAGTTCAGCGGCCAGCTCCTGCTTGGTCTGGTTATGCTGCTTGACCATCTTGTACAGCTGCGTAAACACCTCATCCCATATACCGCCCGCTTCGGGAATGGTTTCCAGGCGCGCATCGACCAGCCATTGCCCGAGCTTGAACAACTGGCGAGCGCGATAGGCCATCACGATCAGCAACACAATCAGCATGAACCATAGCGCAATGACGGCCGAGAACAGGCCCCACATCAACAAAGCCCCCAGCACGCTTAGCAACACCGGAACACTTACCCGAATCCAGAAATCTTGCAAATGAATGCCCTCGATGAAACAACTGATACAACTACGCCTGATGCAGTCCGCAAAAATACTTCAGCCAAATCACTGGTTATAACTGGTTGAAAATCGGTAACCGCTGCCGCGCACGGTTTGAATAACACGATCCATTTCGACCGGCTCCAAAGCGGCGCGCAGACGGCGTATGTGCACATCCACCGTGCGCTCTTCCACAAACACCTGCGTACCCCATACCTGGTCGAGCAATTGCGTGCGGCTGTAAACGCGTTCGGGGTGGGTCATGAAAAAATGCAACAGGCGAAACTCCGTTGGTCCCAATTCGACCGCCTTGCCATTTGCCGCCACGCGATGAGACGATGGCGACAACTCCAATCCATCCGCAGCCACTGTTTCGTCCGGCATGGCCGGGATATGACGGCGCAATACCGCACGGATCCGCGCCATCAACTCGCGCGGCGAGAACGGTTTGGTGATGTAATCATCCGCTCCCGATTCCAGGCCCAGTATCTTGTCGCGCTCGTCGCCGCGCGCGGTCAGCATGATAATCGGGATGTCCTTGGTCCGCGCATCGGCACGAAACTGTTTCGCCAGAATCACGCCGCTGGTATTCGGCAACATCCAATCCAGCAAAATCATATCCGGTGCGGATCCGCGTATCTGCTGCCAGGCACTGTCCGCGTCCTCTGCGCGCAATGCCTGGAAACCGGCCTGCATCACATTGAACGCCAGCAACTCCTGGATCGCCGGCTCATCTTCCACAATCAATATCTTCGCACTCATGATTCAGACCTCATCTTCATATCCCTTCATAGACCCAGGGTTGCGAGAATATGAACAAATTATGACAGGAAGATGACAGCCTTGAGTTTATATTTGGCAGGGAAGATCAAGCAACACCGTCTCCTGCCCGGCGCGGCTTGCGGCAAGGTCGCCTACCCGGGCGGCCGATAACAGACCGAGTGCCAACTGAACGCCCAGGCTGGCAGTGCGTCATGCGATTTTCAGCTGCCCTTGAACTCCTGCCAAGAAAAAGCCACCCCGAAAGGTGGCTTTTGGCCAAACAGCGCAAACCGTGGTTACAGTTCTTTGGCGTGGGCTGCCAGGTATTTGGCCACACCTTCCGTTGAAGCGCCCATACCGGCCTTGCCTTTGCTCCAGCCTGCCGGACAGACTTCGCCGTGCTCTTCGGTAAATTGCAGCGCATCCACCATGCGCAGCATTTCGTCGATGTTGCGGCCCAGCGGCAGGTCATTCACCACCTGATGGCGCACCACACCGGCACGGTCGATCAGGAATGAACCGCGGTAAGCCACGCCGCCTTCCGCTTCCACATCGTATGCCTTGCAGATTTCGTGTTTGATATCCGCCACCAGCGGGTAACGGACCTGGCCGATACCGCCGTTGTTTACCGGGGTGTTCTTCCAGGCAAAGTGGGAAAATTGCGAATCGATGGACACGCCGATGATTTCCACATTGCGCTTCTTGAACTCATCCAGCCGGTGATCGAAAGCGATCAGTTCCGACGGGCAGACAAAAGTAAAATCCAGCGGGTAGAAAAATATGACGGCATATTTTCCGGCGATATGTTTTTTCAGGTTGAACGTTTCGTTGAAATCGTTGTTGCCCATAACCGCAACAGCGTTGAAATCGGGGGCGGCTTTGCCGACGAGTACAGCCATGACTTGCTCCTTGAGAGTTAATTATTTTTTGAGGCGCGCAATCTAGTCGTTTGCCTTCGTCTCGTCAACCTTGTGCCGCTTGGGGGATTTGATACGCATCAGAATGCGTGTCCGGTTGCGCGCCGAATTGCGCAATACCGGGCGGACCCGGCACAAGAAAATTCACAGCATATCGGTCAGGTCACGCCACATCGTCATCACCAGCGCCATCAGCGCCGGGCCGACAAACAAGCCGATCAGGCCGAACACTTCCACACCGCCAAGAATGCCCAGCAACACCCACAGGAAGGGCAGCTTGACCGCATCACCGATAATATTCGGGCGCACAAAATGATCGCCGACAAACAGCACCAGCATGCCGAAAGCGAAAACCGAAATCCCTGCAACCGTGCTTCCCTGTATCAGCAAGACGACGGAAACCGCGCCGAAAATGATCGGCGCAGCAAAAGGAATCGTCGCCAGCACGCCGGTTGCCAGGCTCAACAGGGCGGGATGGGGTGCACCGGCCAGCACATAGGAGATGCCGATCAGCAGGCCTTCCGCCAGCCCGACCAGCACCAGTCCGCTTACCGTGGCACGGATTGCAACGGCAGCCTGCAATCCGTAGCGATCCCCGCTTTCACCCGTGAGCTTGTTGAGCAACCCGAGTGTTTTCCGCTCCAACTCCCTGCCGTCCCGATAAACAAAGAAAATCACGACAATGGTAAAAACCAGGGTAAGCATTCGATGGGCGATCTGGGCGCCAAATCTGCGCACAAACTCCGAAAGAGTCGCATTATCGCCATGGCCGATCAGCGCGGATAATGCGGCGGGGTCCGACAGATACTCGCGCCACCATCCTGCAGCCGCCCCACCCACCTTGGGAATAGCGGACAACCACACCGGCACAGCGATCCCGGATTTCTGCGCACCAAGAATCCAGTGCGCCACGCCACTGGCCTCGGTCGCCGCGTGAAACAAGGCGTAGCCGATCGGGAAAAAAAACAATGCGGCCACGATGGATGTCATCACGATTGCCACACCGGTATTGCCCAACCTTGTTCTGGCTGCCACCTGCACGCGCAGCGGCCAGGTGGCAATACCGATCACGACCGCCCACAGCAAAGCATGAATGAAACCATGCACCAGCCATGCGGCTGATGCGAGCAGTATGATGGACAGGTATACCCTGAGCTTGTCCTGCGTCAGCATGACTTATCCGAAAAACAGCCGGCAGGCCGAATCCGGCAAGATCATGCGTGCGCAGCGCGGCGCGACACTTGGGCGGCAACGATATGCAGCAGTGCGGCAGCGATCAGATACAGGAACGCACTCTGCAGATACGGGATGAAATATTGGGTTACCCGGCTACTGTATTGAACCGCGCTCAATTGGCCGAATTTTTCGGCAAGCAAATAAAAGCTGATATTGGAAATCAAAAAGGCCGCGCCGGTGGCGGCGAAGGAGATTGCCGAAAATTCAAGCAGGCTGCGCAGCGATAACCGGTAGCGTGCGGCATAAAATGATCCGGCGTACCACAGCACAAAATAAGTCGGAATCAGGAACCAGTAAGCCGGCGAGAAACACCAGCCGTCCACACCGCCGTAGTTGAGCGCGAAGTAATCCACCAGCCCCGCCTCGATCAACAACACCGGGAATGCCCAGCGCGGAAGATAAAAACCCGCGAGCAGGAACACCGCCAGCGAAGCATCCGGCAGGTGCATTGTCGTGCCGAAGTGGTATTCCCGCGTCGCCGCCATCAGCGCGGCCAGCGTTACAAAAATTGCGATCGTTTTGGTTTGGGTGTGATTCATTGCATTCCCCGAATTTGAGTTGATTTGATAAAGGCAACAGTACACGAAGCCTGAGAAAAAGCAAAGGCGGCCATGCCGCCCCTGCCTGCTGTATTGGCCAGTTAGCGTCCAGCCTAAAAACTATAGGTTGCATTCAGCAAAAAGTTGCGCTGTTGCATTGGGTAAGCATTATAGCGTCCGGGCGTGAAGGTACTGGCAACACCATAAGTGAAATATTGCCTGTTGAACAGGTTGTTCACCGCTGCGGTCAACAGCCAAGAACCTTCCTGGCGGGAAAGCTTCGTATCCACCGTGGCGTAGGCAGGCATCTTCTGGCCAAAGGTGTTGGCCGGGTCGTTGTCGAAGTATTGCTGCCCCACATAGCTCACATTTCCGCTGAGCGTAGTTTTATCGGAAACCTTCCAGGAAGGGGAAAGCGAAAATCGTTGCCGCGGTACCAGCGGAATGTTATCCCCCGACACGTTTATGCCGCCGTAACTACCCTCGCGAAACTTTGCCACGGTATAGCTATACGACGCAGTAACAGACAGCGCATCCGTATAATAATGCGTACCTTGCAGCTCCAGTCCAGAGCGGCGCGTCGGCGCAAGGTTCATGTTGATATAGGTGAGCGCATTGTAATAAATCTCGTTATTGAGATTCATCTGAAAAACTGCCATCCGCACGGTATTTTTTCCGTTCTGGTAGTCGATACCCACCTCACTATCCACGGAAGTTTGTGGTTCCAGTATGGATACTATTGAGTCGTAAGACGGCCCGCCGTATTGATTGAATATTTCATCTACTGTCGCAATCCTGAAACTGCGCCCGATGCGTCCAAACAACGACAAACCCTGATTCAGCTTCTGGCGCAGCCCGACTTCGTAGGCATTCACGGTACGACTTTGATCGCCTGACGCGTATGCCGCAGGATTAACCGTATCACGTGCCCGGTAAACAACCTGTTGTGAACGCGCGCCCAATATCAGTTTGGTATCCGCACCCAACTGCGAGGTATTTTGCAGATACAGGGCCCGATTTGACTGCGTCGCCAGGATATGCGCGGTCGGCGTGCTGAGGGTAGCCGGACTGGTCGAACGTATGGAATCATAGTTCCAGTTGGCTAGATCCGCACCGACGACCATTTCATTCCCAAAGCCGTTAATCCGAAATGGAATCTTTACACGTGGTGTAAAGGAAAGCAGGTTGAGGTCGGTATTCAAATAGCTGCCCCCGTAAGCTGCAAAATATGCCTGCTGTTTGGTGTCACGGTATGAAATCTCCGAGGCCATCTGCCCGAAATCAAACTGCTGGGTGGTTCCGAGGCTGACATGTCCGCCGTCGCTCTTGCCGTAGTCCAGCGGGGTTGACGTCCCGCGCGGGTCGGTTGCCAGTTGGTTTAGGCCGATCGTCGGGTCAACTGTTCGCGAACCAGGGTAGCGCAAATCCTGGTTGTCCGCGCCAAATTTCAATACAGCTTCGCCATTCCCGACAACCGAACGAAAGTCACCTTCAAGATTGCTTTGATTGATGTTGTTATTGGCGCGGTAGTTGGACGAATTCTGCCCACTGGCCGTAACGCGCATCCCGACCGACTTGCCCGAACCGGACAGCGCCAGTTGCCATTCCTTGTCGCTGTAACTTCCCAGGCCAACGCCGGCACTGCCATGCATTTTCTTGTCCGGATGTTTGGTAATGATGTTGATGGTACCGCCGGTCGCGCCACCTCCATAAAGCACCGCGCCGCTGCCGTTCATGATTTCAATCCGCGCTATCGATGCGAGCGGTATCGACGACCAGTGTATCGAAGTCAACTGTATGTCATTGAGCGGATGACCATCCAGCAAAACCAGGGTGTTCTGGTTTCCGGTCATACCAAATCCGCGCAAATCGATCGCCATGTCCGGCGTACCGTCATCGCTGCGCACCTGGATACCGGCATATTCCGACAACAAGGCCGGCAAAGTTTTCGCTGCACTTTTTTCGATTTCATCGGCGCTGATTACCGTCACATCCACGGGAGTGCTTCCCGTTACATCCGGAAATCGCGTGGGTGTCACAATCAGCAATTCCATCGGCGTGTCGGCATATGCCGCATAGGGTAGTGAGAGCGCACCGAGCAATGCACCCGTAATAAGCAGATTTTGTTTCATTGTCGTTCCCTGAGTAAATTCCAAGCGTCCCCGTTGGAAAATCAATAATCAGGAAATGCGGCAGGCAGATAAAACAGAACAGTGACGACAGTGCCGTCATGTATTGTTCGGATGTGCCGCCCGCAGCATTTCCCGTCCATGGCAGCTCTCAGGCCGGTATCCGGGCTCACAAGTCTTGATTCACCGCCTTCCCATAAGATCCCCCGGGGGGTTGCTCACAGTGGCATGCTGGCAAATCCACACTCGCTTACCGTTGCGGGGGCAGCTCAGGCATAAGGAACCGACGTTCCCGCACCTGCTTCCCGTTTAACTCGCCTGCAAGCAGACGAGCACCTCAAAGCGGCGCGCACTTTACCACAAGCATCTGAGGTCCTGCCGAAACATGGTCAGCCAAAACCTACAAACCGCTTCCACAAATCCACCTTACCGTTTGACTTGTCTACACTTTTCATTCTATAGTCAGACCATGGAAAACGAACTGACCGCACTGGAAAGCAAACTCGCCCAGTTGATACAATTCAACGGCCAGTTGCGTGCCGAAAATCAGCAGCTGCGCCAGGATTTGGCACATGCGCTGAGCAGCAATCGGCAATACAGTGAAAAAATGGATAAAGCAAAAGCGCGCCTTGAGAAGCTGCTGGTTACCCTGCCCGAAAATCAGACATGAGCAACCCCACCAAAACGCTGGACATCAAGCTGCTCGACCGTGAGCTGCGCGTCGCCTGCCCCGAGGAAGAGCGCACTGAATTGCTCGAGGCGGTGGCCTATCTGGACAAGCGCATGCGCGAGATTCGCGACGCCGGCAAGATCGTCAGTGTCGAACGCATTGCGCTGATGGCCGCGCTTAACATCACCCACGAACTGCTCGGCATGAAAGTCGGGCGCGGCATTGACCTCGCCGACTTTAGGCGTAGAATGGATTCCATGCAGACAGCAATCGATGAGGCCTTGGCCGATCAAGATTCGCTGTTTTAACAAGAATAGCAGCCATCTGACTGGCACAACAAGCCGGCAAATTTCACCGGGCAAGTCGGTGGTTCTGGTTTTCCCCTGCGGTGTTCGACAGGCCTATAATTCTTTGAACCAATAAGCTTTGCTTAAGGCCGCAACCTTTGATGTTACTGTTGTGCGCGTCCCTAGTGGATGTACCTGATGTAACTTGGAAGCGGCCCTCTTGAACCCAGGTTCAAGATGCTGGGTCAACGGCACAGGCGGGGGATCTTATTCCGGTGCGACCCCAATTGGAACGGGTCGCACTTTTTATTTCCGGACGTGAATAATGCGCTACTGGCTGATGAAATCCGAACCATCCGACGTCAGCATTGACGACCTCGCCAACCTTCCCGATCAAAGCGTCGCCTGGTATGGCGTACGCAATTATCAGGCGCGCAACTTCATGCGCGACCAGATGAAGGCCGGCGACGGCGTGCTGTTTTACCATTCGAACTGCAAGGAACCCGGCATCGCGGGCATCGCCAGGGTCAGCAGCATCGCCTACCCCGATGCGACCCAGTTCGAGCGCAACAACAAATACTTCGACCCCAAGGCCACACCCGAGCAACCGCGCTGGTTCAATGTGGATGTGCAACTGGTCAAAAAGACTGCACTGATCTCGATCGATGAACTGCGCAAGCATCCGGAACTGCAGCGTATGCGCACTCTGCAGCGCGGCAATCGCCTGTCCATCACACCGGTCGACCCGGCCGAATGGAAATTCATCACCACCAAACTGGTGCACGATTGATATGGAGTGGTACCTCGGTTATCTGGCGCTCGGCGCGGTTGCGGGATTCCTGGCGGGAATGTTCGGTGTCGGCGGCGGATTGATCCTGGTACCGGTGCTGCTGTTTCTGTTCGACCTGCAGCATTTCCCGGCAGAACATGTGATGCTGCTTGCGCTCGGCACCTCGATGGCTGCCATTCTGTTCACTTCGCTGTCCAGCCTGCGCGCGCATCACAGCCACGGCGCGGTGAACTGGCGCGTGGTGCGCAACATCACACCCGGCATCCTGATCGGCACGGGCATCGGCGCATCAATTGCCGCATCCATCCCGACACACGGTCTGGCCATATTCTTCGCGCTGTTCGTGTATTTCGTCGCTGCGCAAATACTGGTCGACTTGCGCCCGCAAGCTGCGCGCCAGTTGCCCGGCCCAGTCGGCATGACGCTGGCCGGCATGCTCACCGGCTGCTTGAGCAGCCTGGTTTCCATCGGCGGTGGCTCCATCGTTGTCCCGTTTCTGGTGTGGTGCAACATATCGCTCAGGAATGCGATCGGCACCTCGGCAGCAATCGGCTTTCCCGTGGCGGTAGGCGGTACGATCGGTTATGTGGTCACCGGCATGAACAACTCCTGGTTGCCGCCCCACAGCCTCGGCTACGTCTATCTGCCCGCACTGATCTGGATCGCGCTCGCCAGTGTGATCACGGCTCCGCTTGGTGCAAAAGCCACTCACCGGATGAAGACCGGGCTGCTGCGCAAACTGTTCGCCCTGTTGTTGCTGATACTGGCCACCAAGCTGTTGTTCAAGGTGATCGCATGATCTGAATGTGATTGCCGTTACCGCTGACGGCGCTCGGGCTGTCGAAATATTTAGACACGAATTTAACACCTTTTTCAATTGGCCTCGTTATAATCAAATGCCGCGTCTGCAGTGATGCTTCTTGTTACAGGCAACACAAGGAAGCGGTTCGAATCTTTACAATTGTTTGTCCAATTCATTCAACCGAGGAGCAATAATATGACTCTGCAATATTCCCGTTTCATGCGCTGGACCAGCCGCGTGGTGATATTAAGCATGCTGACCATGGGCCTGCCAATGCAAGCCTTCGCCGGCATGATTGACACCGGCCAGGCAGTTTCCCACGAGCTGGCAAATCAGGATCGCGCCAAGATCAATGCTTTCCTCGACCGTCAGGATGTCGTCGCCCAGCTGCAAAAACAGGGCGTGACCGCCAATGAAGCAAAAGCGCGCGTCTATGCGCTGACCGACGGTGAAGCGCACAATATCGCCGGGAAGCTGAATCAATTGCCGGCCGGTGGCGATGGCGTTATCGGTGTGCTGCTCACCGTATTCATTATTTTGCTGATAACCGACATCCTCGGCTTCACCAAAGTCTTCCCGTTCACCCATTCGATCAATAGCCGGTAATATATGCCGACCCTGAACGCCCGCTCGCTGGTGGGCGTTTTTCTTTTGTGCCTCGGCGCCTGCGCGACTCCGCCGCAGACGCGCCTGATGCTGGGTTCTCCCCCACCCACCCTGCCCAGGCACACCGAACTCACCAAGGTTCCCTATTTTGCGCAGGATGCCTATCAATGCGGCCCGGCATCGCTGGCGATGACGCTGAATGCAGCCGGGGTTGCGGTGACGCCCGAAACGCTCAAGCCGGAACTTTATTTGCCGGACCGGCATGGCAGCCTGCAGGTCGAAATGCTCGCCGCCGCGCGCCGCAACGGCACGATCGCCTACCAATTGGCTCCGGAATTGAGCGATGTGCTGCGCGAAATCGCATCCGGGACGCCGGTGGTGGTATTGCAAAATCTGGCCCTGTCCTGGTATCCGGAGTGGCATTACGCGGTCGTGATCGGCTACGACATCAACCAGGCTCAAATCATCCTGCGCTCGGGCCCCGAGCAACGGCAAGTCTTGCCAATGGGCACATTCGAATACACCTGGGCGCGCAGCGGCTACTGGGCGATGGTCGCCTTGCCGCCGGGCAGGATTCCCGTGACCGCCAAGGCCAATGCTTATATTGAGGCAACCAGCGCATTCGAAAGAATCAACGGCTCCGCACAGGCACAAAAGGCCTACGTTGCCGCATTGCATCGCTGGCCCGGGAATCTGTCCGCGCAAATCGGCGTCGGCAATGCGGCCTATCAATTGCACGACCTGGCCGGTGCGGAGAGCGCTTTTCGCCAGGCTGCACAAGACCACCCCGATTCGGTTGCCGCATTGAACAATTTGGCGCAAACACTGGCCGACCAGGCCCGTTATCCGGAGGCGCTGGAAACCGCGCAACGGGCAGTCAGCCTGGGCGGGCCGCTGGCACAGACTGCGCAGGGAACGCTGGCAGAAATCCAGCGAGCGCTTAAAAAATAGCCTGATCGTCCACGCTGTTCCAGCGTGTACTTATGCTGCCCCTGCATCAATGCAATAATGTTCCATGGTTACCACACCCAAACAATCGCCTTCATCCGGCAACATCCAGTCCCTGCTTGATACGGTATCAAGGACTTTTGCGCCTGCGGAAGTCGGCCTGATACGCGATGCCTGCGAACTGGCCGGCCCGCTGTATGCGGGGCAGCTCGAATTGACCGGCACACCGCTGTTGCAGCACGCGCTGGGCGCGGCAGATATCCTGGCCGGTATGAATATGGATCACGAAACGCTCGCTGCAGCCATCCTGCATGCGGTGCCCGAATATCTGGACGACTGGCAGGAACAGATAGCGGAACGCTTCGGCACCGGCGTGAAGATGCTGGTCACCGGCATTTCACGGGTGGAACAGATTGAACAATTCAGCGAGATGGCCGGCCTGCACAAGAAAAACCGCGATGAAGCCGCCCAGCAGGTCGAAACCCTGCGCAAAATGTTTCTCGCCATGGTCGAGGACATCCGTGTGGTGCTGATCAAGCTGGCCGAACGCACCCAGACCATGCGCGATTTGTCCGGCGCGAGCACCGAGCTGCAGCAACGCATCGCGCAGCAGACGCGCAGCATTTTTGCGCCGCTGGCGAACCGTCTCGGCGTGTGGCAGCTCAAGTGGGAACTGGAAGACCTCTCGGTACGCTATCTCGAGCCGGCGTTGTACAAGCAAGTCGCGAGGCTGCTGGATGAACGGCGCGTGGATCGCGAACAGTATATCGCCGCGGTGGTCGCGCAGCTCAGACAGGCGCTGGACCAGGCCGGGATAACCGCCGAAGTGACCGGCCGCCCCAAGCACATCTACAGCATCATCAACAAGATGAAACACAAGCAACTCGATTTCGGCGAACTGTACGACGTGCGCGCGGTGCGGATACTGGTAGGCGGCGCGACACCGCGTGACGACATCACCGCGGCGGGAATCCCGCCATCCGCCTCCACCCGAAAATTGCAACTCCCCGCCAACCCGGCGGAGGCAGACAACAGCAAGATTGATGGCATCACCGGATGTTACGCGGCGCTCGGCCTGGTCCATGAATTGTGGCCGCCGATCGAAAGCGAATTCGACGACTATATCGCGCATCCCAAGAGCAACAATTACCGCTCGCTGCACACCGCAGTAATCGGCCCGCGCGGTCTGCCGCTTGAGGTTCAGATACGCACCCGCGAAATGCACCAGCATTCCGAACTTGGCGTTGCCGCCCACTGGCGCTACAAGGAAGGCGTGAAATCGGATAGCCGCTTCGACGAAAAAATCGCCTGGTTGCGCCAGATACTGGAATGGAAAGAAGAACTGGCCGACCAGGGCGATCTGCAGGAACAATTCAGGAACGAATTGTTCCACGACCAGGTTTACGTGCTCACGCCGCTGGGCAAGGTGATTGCGCTGTCCAAGGGCGCGACGCCGGTCGAATTCGCCTACACGCTGCACACCGACCTGGGGCACCGCACCCGCGGGGCCAAGGTTGACGGCAGCATCGTGCCGCTCAACTACAAACTGCAGAACGGCCAGCGCGTGGATATCCTCACCGTCAAACAGGGCGGACCGAGCCGCGACTGGATCAACCCCTCTCTCGGCTTTCTGCAAAGCCCGCGCATCCGCGCCAAGGTGCGCGCCTGGTTCAAAAGCCAGAACTTCGACGAAAGCGTTTCACAAGGCCGTACTCAGCTGGATCGCGAATTGCACCGCCTCGGCATCACCTCGATCAACCAGGAAAAACTCGCGCAACGGATGCATTTCAACAAACTCGACGATTTGCTGGCTGCCATCGGACGCAGCGAAGTCACCCAGCGCCGCATCGCGGTCGCGATCCAGGAAGAGTTGCCCGCCAAGGTGATCGCGCTGGCAAAACCGAAAGTATTCAGGCCGGCAAACGAGCGCACTTCCCAGGCGGACATCACCGTCGGCGGCGTGAACAACCTGATGACCCGCATCGCAAAATGCTGCAACCCGGCACCGGGAGACCAGATCGTCGGCTATGTGACCCGCGACCGGGGAATCACTATACACCGGGAAGACTGCCCGTTCATGCTGCGCCTGACAGAAACCCGGCGCGAGCGAATGCTGACTGCACAGTGGGGTGAACAGTAAAGCGCGTTGTCTGCCATTACAATCCGGGGTAAAGAAAAAAGCTCCGTCAGTTTCCTGACAGAGCTTTAAATTCTGCATCCCTGCCGAATGGCCGGTTTAATCGCCGATCATTCGATAATTTAATGTTCCGGTTGACCGGATCGAATCAAAACGGATTAGATTGCCATCTGCCGTTTTTATCGTCTTTATCCTGCCCACTGCCGCCGAAAAGATCGGACATCACTTTAACGTCAGCATCGCAGGCGTGGTTCAGACAGGGCAATCCCAACCCCGACTCAATCGACTTGAGCAGCGAGAAATGGTTGTAGTAGGTTCCGCTACGCTTCCCGCCCGTACCGTGGTTGGTAACGACGAGCAGTGGTACCTGATTGGTAATCGGCTTCACGCTGTAATCGTTCTCATCCCACAACACGACAATCGCATTGTTCCCTTCCGACCAGGCCGGCGAGCGCTTGATTGCTGTCACAAGCTTCTGGATTTCCACATCGCCGCGCTGAATCAGTGCCGGGTTGACGCCGGCCTGTGTGCCACCGGTACCGGCGGGATCAGGATCGTAGTTGCAGAATGCGCCGGCATTACCGCGTCCGTGCTGGTCGTTGCACTGGTTAGGCGCAATGAAAGAAAATGCCGGCACGTTGCCGGTGCTCAAATCGGCATACAACCCGTTCGGACCGTCAAATCCGACTGTGTCGGCCAGACTCAGGCCGGGATTGCTTCCCTCCTGGACGCTCTGGAAATAGACGAACGGATTATGCTTGCCGGCATAAAGGTCAACCAAATCGGCCGAAGCCAGCGGTGGATTCTGGGCCGGCAGCATTTTGCTGAAATCGGTCTTGTCGGTATACACCCCATCGCTATAGGTCACTCCATCAGCACCCTGGATCGGCAGATCTTCCTGGTAGCTTTTCCAGCTGCTGCGGGCTTCGAACAACTGGTCGGCGATGGTTTTGCCGGATATGCCGTTAGCCGCTGGAATAGCCCTGATACCATCGATGTTGTTCAGGCCGGGCTGGCCCTGTGTCTCGTTGGTAAAATCGATAGCCGGCGTCGCCGCATCGGTACCGGTACCGGAGATCGGACACACGGCCGAGGGGGTTGAGGCTTCATTATTCGTCGAAATCGCGACGAGATTGTTTACGCAGGATGCGTCATGCCAGTCGGACGCATGGTCGCTCTGCACGCCGAAGTTGGAACCGCCCACCACTTCCAGATAATTGGTCAGGCTCGGATGCCCGATGCCGTAGTAATTGGTCGCGAGGTTGGCCGATTGTGCGAGCTGGTTGATGAATGGTGCGTTGGGATTGCCGATGATCTGGTTGTATGCCTGGTTTTCCATCATGATCACGAAAACGTGATCAAGGTGGCGTACACCCTCGGGAACATTTCCCTCGTTGGCGAATACCGGGCTCGCCAGCGCGATGCCCAGCAGACCCAGTGCTGCAATTGATTTCCTCATGCTGATAAACTCCTAAATAAGTTTGTAGTATGGTTCGTAGAAATATCTAGCCTGATACGGTTAATTCCCGTCCTTAAATTCCTCCGGGGCGCGCATAACCGGTCAACACCGCGATGACAAAATCGTCTACGCAGGGTCAACAAGCAATTTACCGGAAACGTATTGCGGAATTATGAGAGGCGTGTTGCGGATTTATGAATGGCGTATTACGGACATCGTGCCGGTACAGTCGGGAACGTGAATATCCGCGCTGATTTTGCCGGGATGAACGCAGGTGTGGAATTACCCCGGTCAGCCGCCCAAATATGCACGCTGCACCGCATCACTGCCCAGCAGCTCTCCTGCCGCACCGGACAACGTGATCGAGCCGCTTTCCATCACGTAGCCGCGCTGGGCCGCTTCAAGCGCGAGTTTCGCGTTCTGCTCCACCAGCAGGATGCTCATCCCCAGTGCGGCAATGTCGCGGATGGTATCGAATATCTTCTGCACCATCAGCGGGGCCAGTCCCATGCTGGGTTCGTCCAGCATCAGCAGGCGCGGACGGCTCATCAGCGCGCGCGCCATCGCAACCATCTGCTGCTCCCCGCCGGACAGGGTGCCGGCCAGCTGGTGCTTGCGTTCGCCGAGGCGCGGGAACAAGCGGTACATGCCTTCAAGGTCGGCGGCAATTTCGTCCTTGTCGCCGCGGCAGTATGCGCCCATCAGCAGATTCTCCTCTATCGTCATGCGCGCGAATACGCCGCGTCCTTCCGGCACCAGCGCGATACCCATTGCGGCACGCTGGTGTGCCGCAACATTGTGCAGGCTCTTGCCACCGTAGTGGATTTTCCCGCCGGCAGGGTGAAGCAGGCCGGCAAGGGTTTTCAGCGTGGTGGTTTTGCCCGCGCCGTTGCTGCCGATCAGCGCGACCAGTTCGCCCTGTGCAACATGCAGGTCAATTCCCTTGAGTGCATGGATGCCTCCATAGGCAACCTTGAGGCCACTGATATCGAGCAGCCGGTCAGTCACTGCCGCCCCCGAGGTAGGCCGCAATCACGGCCGGATCCTTGCGGATTTGTTCCGGAATGCCTTCCGCGATTTTTTTGCCGTAATCGAGCACCGCGACGCGGTCGCATAATCCCATGATCAGTTTGACATCGTGCTCGATCAGCAACACGGTGATGCCCTGGTCGCGGATGGCCTTCAACAGCGTCTTGAGACTCCCGGTTTCGCTGGCATTCATGCCCGCGGCGGGTTCGTCGAGCGCAAGCAGCAGCGGTTCGGTGGCCAGCGCGCGCGCGATCTCGAGACGGCGCTGTTCCCCGTAGGAAAGATGCTTGGCCAAAGTCTGCGCGGGCTTTTCGATGCCGACATAACGCAGCAGTTCGCGCGCGCGCGCGGCGATGGCGTGCTCTTCCCTGCATGTGCCGCGATCGCGCAGCAGCGCGCCGAACACGCCGGCGCGGGTGCGCACGTGGCGTCCTATCATCACATTTTCCAGCGCGGTCAGGTTGGCGAACAGCCTGATGTTCTGGAAGGTGCGCGCGATCCCTGCCTGCGCCAGCAGATGCGGCTTGCCCGACTGGTAGTGCATGCCATTGAATCGAAACCCGCCCGCGCTCGGCTGATACAGCCCGGTGAGAACGTTGAACAGGGTGGTCTTGCCCGCGCCGTTCGGGCCGATCAGGCCGTAAATCTCGCCGCGCCGGATATGCAGCGACACGTCGTCGAGGGCGCTCAATCCGCCGAATTTTTTGCCGATATGCGCGGCATGCAGCAATGCGCCATCAGTGTGTGACATCGTATACGCTCTCTTCCGCAGCCGGCTCGTCGCCGCCCAGTTCGCGGCGGCGCAGGCGCGATGGCAGCAATCCGGCCGGACGATACAACATCATCACGATCAGTGCGGTGCCGAACAACAGCATGCGCAGACTGTTCGGATCGATCAGCGTCCTGCCGAACAGGGACTGTTGCAGCGGCACCACGATGTTGCGCAGCACCTCGGGCAACAGCGCCAGCAAAACCCCGCCGAGAACCACGCCGGCAATGTTGCCCATCCCGCCCAGCACCACCATGCACAGCACCATGATGGATTCCGTCAGGCTGAAACTTTCCGGGCTGACGAACCCCTGAAACCCCGCGAACAGTGCGCCGGACGCACCGCCGAACATCGCGCCCATCGCAAAAGCCAGCAGCTTCAGGTTGCGCGTGTTGATGCCCATCGCCGACGCGGCGACCTCGTCTTCGCGTATCGCCATCCACGCCCTGCCGATACGCGATCTCTCCAGACGCTGCGAGACGAATATCACCAGTGCGGTGAATGCCAGGAACAGATAGAAATACAGGTGCACCGAAGGAAACGCAATACCGAGAAAATGCTGTGTCTTGTTCAGCGATACACCCATCACGCTGATCGGATCGATGAAGCTGATGCCCTGCGGACCGTTGGTCAGGTTGATGGGCGCGTCGAGATTGTTCAGGAAGATGCGGATGATCTCGCCGAAGCCAAGCGTGACGATGGCAAGATAATCACCGCGCAGGCGCAATGTCGGCGCACCGAGCAGCACGCCGAAGCCGCCCGCAATCAATGCCGCCATCGGCAGAACGATCCAGAACGGCAGGTGTACGCCCAGGTGAAAAACAACCGGGAAAGCCTGCGCGAGATGCGGCGAATTGGTCAGCGCATAGCAATACGCCCCGACAGCGAAGAACGCGATGTAACCCAGATCAAGCAAACCGGCATAGCCGACCACGATGTTCAACCCGAGCGCCAGCATGATGTAAAGCATCGCAAAATCGACGATGCGCACCCAGCCGCGCCCGAGCAGCGCGTCGGTGATGAACGGTAATAGCAGCAACGCGATGCCGAATGCAATGAGCAGCAATTTGGATTTGCTATTGGGCTTCATCTTCGGGAAGCACTTTGGGATTTTCAGGCTCATGCACGTTCCGCCAAACGCTCTCCGAGCAAACCGGAAGGTCTGAACACCAGCACCGCAATCAGCACGAAGAAGGCAAACACATCCTGATAATTGCTGCCGAAAAATCCGCCGGTCAGATCTCCGATATAACCCGCCCCCAGGCTCTCGATCAACCCGAGCAGCAATCCGCCCAGCATTGCGCCGCGCAGGTTGCCGATGCCGCCCAGCACCGCGGCGGTGAAGGCCTTCAGGCCGAGTATGAAACCCATGTAGTAATACGCCAATCCGTAGTTGGCGCTGACCATGATGCCGGCAATGGCGGCGAGCCCCGAGCCAAGCATAAAAGTGATCGAGATCACGCGGTTGATGTCCACACCCATCAGTTGTGCCGCGTGCTGGTCCTCGGCCACTGCGCGCATCGCGCGTCCGAGACGGGTACGATGCACAATCGTCATCAGTCCCGCCATGATCGCCAGCGCCAGGATAAATATGATGATCTGGATATTATTGATGATCGCACCGCCGATGTTATGCGGCGTATTGGCGATCAGTTGCGGGAAAGCGTGGTACTCGCGTCCCCAGATCATCATCGCCAGATTCTGCAGCACGATGGACACGCCGATTGCGGTGATCAGCGGGGCCAGGCGCGGCGCATGGCGCAACGGACGGTACGCGATGCGTTCGATGCCGTAACCGAGCACCATGCAACCCAGCATCGCCAGTACAACGCTGGCAGGCAGGGCCAGCAGCAGCGGCACACCCCACCCGAGCAATGCGGTCAGCGAGGAAAGCGCCAGCATCGCGCCTATCATCACCACTTCCCCATGCGCGAAGTTGATCAGGCCTAGTATGCCGTACACCATGGTATAGCCCAGTGCGACCAGCGCATACACACTGCCCTGCACGAGACCGTTAATGATTTGCTGTAAGAGAATATCCATAATTGCCAAACAAAAACGACACGCGGACGTGTCGTTTTGTGTTTTACCGGTGCCGCATCAGTTAGCCGCCGGCTTGGCCGCACCCAGGGTTTCCAGCGGCACCCACTTGCCGTGCTGCACCTGGTACATGGTGATGGCACCGCCCTTGAGATCGCCCTTTTCATCGAACTGGATTTTTGCCGTGACACCATCATATGTAATATCGGCAAGCGCGGGCAGATATTTTGCGGGGTCCGCCGAACCGGCTTTCTGCATCGCGGCAATCATCACATTCACCGCATCGTAGCAGTAGGGAGCATACAACTGTATGGGGCCGTACTTGGCGATGAAGCGGTCGGCGAACGCCTTGCCGCCGGGCATCTTGTCCAGCGGTACACCGGGCAATGAGGCATAGGCACCCTCGGCAGCAGCGCCTGCCAGCTTGATGAATTCCGGCGTATAGCCGCCGTCACCCGTCATGAACTTCGTCTTCACCGCAAGCGCCTTGAGTTGCTTCATCATCGGCCCGCTCTGCGCATCCATCCCGCCATAGAACAGCAGGTCCGGCTTTTTGCCCTTCACCGCAGTCAGCACCGCGGTAAAGTCCATTGCCTTGTCGGTGGTATATTCATGCGCAACGATCTTCGCACCGTTGGCCTCGGCGGACTTGATGAATTGATCAGCCAGGCCCTGGCCATATGCGGTGCGATCATCGATCACCGCAATCCGCTTCGCGCCCAGATTTTTTGCCGCATACTCGCCCAGCACGTGTCCCTGCTGCGCATCGTTTGCCATCACGCGGAACGCGGTCTTGAAACCCTGCGCGGTATAGGCGACTGCCGTGGCGGAAGGCGATATCTGGGGAATGCCGTTATCACTATAGATTTTTGCCGCGGGTATGGTGGTGCCGGAATTGAGATGGCCGATGACGCCGTTGACCTTTTCGTCCACCAGCTTCTGCGCCACGATAGTCGCTGTCTTGGGATCGGCCTGGTCGTCTTCGCTGATTAATTTGAAATGCACCTTGCGGCCGCCGATTTCGATACCCTTGGCATTGGCATCATCTATCGCCATGCGCGTACCGTTCTCGTTGTCCTTGCCCAGATGCGCCTGAGGGCCGGTTAAAGGCGCTACCGCGCCTATACGCACGATCAGATCTCCTGATGCATTTTGATCCGTTGAGGTCGACTTTTGACAGCCGTAGAGCGCCAGAGAAACAGTCACCGATGCGATGGCAACGAAAAATAGCGAACGAACAGAATGTAGCGACATGATCAATCCCCCCGATGTGTGAGCTTTGATTATGGGGAGCAGATACTCGGCTTGTCAATCAAACGGGCAATAAAAAGCCGGCTTGCGCCAGCCTATGCCGCATCATGATTCGAGCCTGTTTCGTGGCCAAATTATTTGGTGGCGAGACTTTGCTCGAACTTGACCAATTCGGTGATTTCCGCCTTTTGGGCACCGGTTGGGTCGTTGGCCGGCATCGGCATGGTGCCCCAGTTGCCGGAACCACCATCGGATACCTTCATCACCAGGCCTTCGATCAAGGGATATTCCTTGCCCTTGTAGGTGTACGTGGTAATCCCGCTGCCGGTATATCTTTTGGCAACATCTCTCCAGGCAGGACCGACTAATTTGCGATCAATGTCGTGACAAGCGGTGCAATGGAGCTGGTGGGCTAGCGGGGGCATTTCTGTCGCCATTACACTGCCCGCAATCATCAGGCCTGCCGCCGCAACCATATTTCCGACAATAGCTTTCCCGACATTAGCTTTCATAGGCTTCTCCATTTATATCATTAAGGCAGTTCAACCCGCGAAGCTTTGAACCTGCCGGGCAATTCTAAACAACTCGTTGTGCTTTGCATAGCATTCTCATCAGTTGATGGAGCGGCAAATTAACCTGCCCAAGTTGTCAGGGCGGCGGCGGGGACAAAAGCTTCATCTCGCGCGCGGACTGTATGCAGGCCATCAATGCGTATCTGCTCAAGGTTGACTGCGCTGCACCAAGATTGCTGCTACGCTCAGGCAAAGTCGACGCTCGGGAAAGCAATACCGCATCAGCAGGCAAAAAAAAACCGGCGTGTGCCGGTTTTTTCTGGTTGCGCTCCATTCGCCCACAATGCTCTGTCGAGCAAGACGGAAGCATACAGGTCAAGCTTATTTCTTTTTTTCCAAACCGAGAATGAACTCAACCAATTTCTTGATATTTTCCTGGCTAACCCTGGGTGAATTTGGAATCATGGAGGTGCTTGTAAACCAGTCACCATGACCACCCTTGGATACTTTTTCGATTAACCATGCTTCTACGGTCTTCTGGTTATGTTCCTTCAGGATGGCAGATACTTTCTGCGTGGTCTGGTATTCCGGATTTACCGCAGTACCGGTAGCACCAACAATGTTGTATGCCTTGGAAACATCACGCCATGCCGGTCCGACCAGCTTCTTTTCGACCGTGTGGCACGCAGTGCAACCATTTTCTTTCGCCAGCGGAGGCATGTCTTCTGCCACAACGCTGCTTGCCATTACCAAACCCAGTACAGTGGCCATGCTCAAGATAATTGTCTTCATATTCTCATTCCCTCCATTTTTTATTTGAAAGCTTTGAAACGATGTGAAGGCAGGCTCCACCTCCATCTTCGATACTAAACAACCCCCATCTGATTTGCCAATAAACTTGACCGGCAAAATTGTTACCAACGGTAACCAGACAACGTGGCACCCCGGACCCAAGTTGACATGCGTGACAAACCCGGTTCATAAACCCTATTTAAATCATCATGCTTGCTTGCGGCCGGCTTCCCTGTGATTGCGGCAAAGTTCGGGCGAAAAAATCGCATTCACGGGCAGCTAAACCGGTTCGGCACGGTATTCGACGATCATCGTGTGCCGGGCCCCCGCCGCAACTTTCACCACATTTTCGATCGCATTCACCGACTCCACACAAACCATTTCGCGCCAGCCATCGGGCTGCCCCATGTCGCCCATCTTGCCGGCCTTCTCCGCCCATGGCGTCCAAACCACGGTGGAGAAACTGCCGGATTTGGCAACATATATGCGGCGTTTGAGCTTGTCATCTTCGATCACGCACTCGGCAGCGGTGTTGATATACACGCGATCTGTCTCACCGCTGAAATCAATAACACCGGATTGCTTTTTTAGCGTGGAGCCGCCGACCTTGTCCCAGTAATCGCAGTTCTCGAGTCCTGACACCCGTACCGCCCCGATGTCGCCGATCCGAAAGTAGGTATGCAGCGCTTCTCCGATAACGAAATCAGCGGCGCCGGTATTTTCGGTGGTCAATTCCATGCGCAGGGTTTCACCGACAACCACGGTCAGATCCAGCATGCAAGCATGAGGCCACTGGGCGCGCGTCTTCTCGTTTTCCTGCAGACGCAGTGTCAGGCGCGTCGCGCCGTTCGGCTCCGTGCCGGACCCGACCACACGCCATGGCACCGTGCGTGCAAAACCGTGCCCGGGAAAACCGGCTTCGGATGCATGCGCGCCAAACCAGGGCCAACAAACTGGCGCCCCGCCGCGTATCGATTTTCCCGCCGCAAGCTTTGCATCGCGCGACAACCACACTACCGGCACCGCCTGACTCTTCGGCTGCCAGGTCATCAGGTGCGCGCCCTGCAGGCAGAGCGACGCTGTGGCTTGCGCATTGCTGATTTTCGCGACGATCAACCCGCTTGAATCTTCGTTAAAATTCAGTTGCCCCCTGATGCCGAATTGGGTGTCCAGTTGTTGTGCGATGGTCATGCTTGATTTCCTTATTGTTGGTTGCTGTTAAATTTTTCAGTGATTTCCAGTGAGTTGCCGTTAAATTGGCTATTCGATTTGCGACACGTCGCGAACAGCACCTTTGTCGGCTGAAGTCACCATGGCAGCATAAGCTCTGAGCGCAGCCGACACTTTACGTTGCCGTACCGTTGCGGGTTTCCAGGCCTGCTTTCCTTTCGCTTCCATCGCCGCGCGGCGTTTAGCCAGTTCGGCATCGCTAATTGCCAGATTAATGGTACGGTTCGGAATGTCGATCTCTATCGTGTCGCCTTCCTCGACCAGCGCAATTGCCCCGCCGCTGGCCGCTTCCGGAGAAACGTGGCCGATGCTCAAACCCGAGGTGCCACCGGAAAAACGGCCATCGGTAAGCAGCGCGCAGGCCTTGCCCAGACCTTTCGATTTCAGATACGAGGTGGGGTACAGCATTTCCTGCATTCCCGGACCGCCCTTCGGCCCCTCGTAGCGGATCACCACCGCGTCGCCCGCGACAATCCTGTCATCGAGTATGGCTTCAACCGCAGCATCCTGACTCTCAAACACACGCGCGCAGCCGGTAAACTTCAGGATGCTTTCATCGACCCCGGCGGTCTTGACGATGCAGCCATCCAATGCAATGTTGCCTTGCAACACCGCCAGCCCGCCGTCCTGCGAATAGGCATGCACCCTGTCGCGGATGCAGCCCTTGCTGCGGTCCGTATCCAGCTCCGGATAATGCGCCGACTGCAAGAACGCGATCGTGGTGCTGATGCCGCCCGGTGCGGCGCTGAAAAATTCCTTTACCGTTTCATCGCTGCTCTGCTTGATGTCCCATTGTTTCAATCCGTCGCGCAGTGTCTTGCTGTGCACCGTGCCAACTTCGCCGTGCAGCAGGCCCGCGCGATCCAATTCGCCAAGGATCGCCGCAACACCGCCGGCGCGATGCACATCTTCAAGATGGTATTCCGATGACGGCGCGACCTTGCACAGCGTGGGCACATAGCGCGACAGCCGGTCCATATCCTTCATCGTGAAATCCACTTCGGCTTCTCGCGCAATTGCGAGCAGGTGCAGCACGGTGTTGGTCGAACCGCCCATCGCGATATCCAGCGTCATCGCATTCTCGAACGCGTCGAAGGTCGCAATATTTCGCGGCAATACGCTGGCGTCGTCATCCTCGTAATAGCGTTTGCACAACTTGACGATCAAACGTCCCGCGCCCAGGAACAACTGCTTGCGCTCGGCGTGCGTCGCGACCAGCGAACCGTTGCCGGGCAGCGACAGCCCCAGGGCTTCGGTCAGGCAGTTCATCGAGTTCGCGGTGAACATGCCGGAGCATGAGCCGCAGGTCGGGCAGGCTGAACGTTCGATCGCGTCCACCTCCTCGTCGCTGTACTTGCTGTCTGCTGCCGCGACCATCGCATCAACCAGGTCGAGGCCTTTCACCTTGCCATGCCAGTTGACCTTGCCCGCTTCCATCGGCCCGCCGGAGACGAATACCACGGGAATGTTCAGGCGCATCGCCGCCATCAGCATGCCGGGCGTGATCTTGTCGCAGTTGGAGATGCACACCAGCGCGTCGGCACAATGCGCATTGACCATGTATTCCACCGAATCGGCGATCAGATCGCGCGAGGGCAGCGAATACAGCATGCCGTCATGCCCCATCGCAATACCGTCGTCCACCGCGATGGTGTCGAATTCCTTGGCAACACCGCCCGCTTTCTCGATCTCGCGCGCCACCAACTGGCCCAGATCTTTGAGATGAACGTGGCCCGGCACGAACTGTGTGAAGGAGTTGGCAATCGCGATGATGGGCTTGCCAAAATCGCCGTCGGTCATGCCGGTGGCGCGCCACAAGGAGCGCGCGCCGGCCATGTTGCGGCCATGCGTGGAAGTGCGGGAACGATATTGCGGCATGACGTCTCTCTTTAATAAATGAATGCAAGTATAATCAGCCTTTAAATTTTACCCGATTCCAACATGTTCGTTCGCCCGCAATTCGACCCTGTCGCATTCCACATCGGCCCGCTTGCCGTTCACTGGTATGGCCTGATGTACCTCGCCGGTTTTATGGCTTTCCTGTGGCTGGGGCGCAAGCGCATCGTCAGGCTGAACAACCCGCAGATCACGGTCAAACTGCTCGACGACCTGCTGTTCTATGGCGTACTCGGGGTTATACTGGGCGGGCGGCTGGGCTATGTGCTGTTTTACAAGCCCGATTATTACGCCGCACACCCGCTGGAAATTTTCGCGGTTTGGCAAGGGGGCATGTCCTTTCACGGCGGTTTTCTTGGCGTGCTGGTGGCGATGGCCTGGTTCGCCCGCAAGCATAACTTGCGCTGGCTGGAACTGACCGACTTCATCGCCCCGCTGGTTCCTCCCGGTCTGGCTTTCGGCCGCCTCGGCAATTTCATCAACGGCGAACTGTGGGGACGCCCCACGAATGTGCCATGGGCAATGATTTTCCCCAACGTAGACAACCTGCCGCGCCACCCCTCCGAGCTGTACGAATTTTTTCTGGAAGGCGTGGTGCTGTTCACGGTGCTCTGGCTATATGCACGCACGCCGCGCCCCCTTGGCGCCATTTCCGGCCTGTTTCTGATCGGTTACGGCAGCCTGCGCTTTCTCGTCGAATTCACCCGCGAGCCCGACAACTTTCTCGGCCTGCTGTCGCTGGGCTTGAGCATGGGTCAATGGCTGAGCCTGCCGATGATCATCGCGGGCGTGGTGTTGATGATCGTCAGTTACCGCCGCCCCACTTGACACTCGCTTTGCTCTCGCACACTATTCTCATCGTCGAAATGAACGCCATACCATAACCAGGGCATCACTTTGGACGAACTTTCACTAGCCGCACTGTTTGGTATCCTGCTGTTGCTGCTGGTTTGCAGCGCTTTCTTTTCCGGCTCGGAAACCAGCATGATGGCGATCAACCGCTATCGCCTGAACAGCCTGATACGCAGGGGAAACCGCAGCGCAAAACTGGTCAGCCGCCTGCTCGGCAAGGTGGACAAACTGCTCGGCTCGATATTGCTCGGCAACACCCTGCTCAACGTGCTTGCTGCCGCGGTGACCAACATCATCATCTTTCGCCTGTACGGACAGAACGACCTGGCGCTGCTGCTGGGCACGCTGACGCTCACCTTTGTGCTGCTGGTATTCAGCGAGATCATGCCCAAGATCATCGCGGCAAGCTATCCCGAACGCATCGCGCTGCCGGCAAGTTATCTGCTCACGCCGCTGATCACGCTGTTCCAGCCGGTGGTCTCGATAGCGGGCGGCCTGGTAAAGGGGGTGCTGTGGCTGCTGCGCATCAAGATTGAAACCGATCAAAGCAAGCAAAAAATGACGATCGAGGAACTGCGCGGACTGGTATTGGATGCCGAGCATTTCCTGCCGCGCAAGCACCAGAAGATGCTGCTCAACCTGGTCGATCTGGAACGCATCACGGTGAACGACGTGATGATTCCGCGCAACCAGATTGAGGCGCTGGATATCAATGCCGACGAAAGCGAGCTGCGCCAGCAGATCATCACCTGCCACCACACCCTGCTGCCCGTTTACGCCGACACGCACAGCAATATCATCGGCATACTGCACATCAAGCGGGTGCCGGCGCTGCTCCAGGAAACAAAGCTGGATCTGACCAGGCTGCGTGAAATACTGAACGACCCTTATTTTATTCCGTCCGATACGCCGCTGCTCAAGCAGCTCCAGCAGTTTCAGGAGCGCCACACGCGGTTGGGCCTGGTGGTGGACGAATACGGCGAACTGCTCGGACTGGTCACGCTGGAAAACATCCTTGAGGAGATAGTCGGTGAATTCACCACGCAATCGCCCGCGCAAACCGGCAAATTCCTGCGCCAGGAAGACGGCAGTTTTCTGCTTGAAGGCAGCAGCAGTTTGCGCGAGCTGAATCGCAAACTGGGTTTGCATTTGCCGCTTGATGGGCCGAAAACGCTGAACGGCCTGATCCTCGATCATCTCGAGGATATTCCGGAAACCGGCACCAGCCTGAAAATCGCGGGTTACCCTATCGAGATCATCCAGACCCAGGATCGTATTGTGAAGGTGGCGCGTGTTTTTCCTGCCCGGCCGGATAATCTGCAATAAGGCGCATACCTTTACAAGAAGACCAAAGCTCGGCATGATGCCCGCAAACAATTTGATGAGTGGCCCAAGGGAGACACGATGGCTGTCGCACAACGAGACCAGAAAGCAAAAGTTTTTACCTACGCCTGGGAAGGAAAGGACAAAGCCGGCAAGCCGGCTAAAGGCGAAATGCGCGCGCCCGGCGAGGCCAGCGTGTCTGCCCATTTGCGGCGCCAGGGATTCAATGTCACCAAGATCAAGAAGCAGAAGAGCAGCGGCAAGGCTATCTCCGCAAAGGACATAACGCTGTTCACGCGCCAGCTTGCCGTGATGATGAAATCGGGCGTCCCGTTGTTGCAGGCTTTCGACATCGTCGGCAAGGGACACAGCAATCCTTCCGTGGCACGGCTGTTGTTCGACATCAAAACCGACGTGGAAACCGGCAGCAGCCTGCAACAGGCCTTCCTCAAGTACCCGCTTTATTTCGACGCGCTGTATTGCAACCTGATCGGCGCCGGCGAAGCGGCGGGTATTCTGGACGGACTGCTGGAGCGCCTGGCGACCTACATGGAAAAAACCCAGGCTCTCAAAGGGAAAATAAAATCCGCGTTGTTTTACCCGGTTTCCATCATTGTGGTGGCGTTCCTGATCACCGCCATCATCATGATCTTCGTGATTCCGGCATTCAAGGAACTGTTCAGCGGATTTGGCGCAAGCCTGCCGGCACCGACCCTGCTTCTGATGAGCATTTCCGATGCCTTTGTAAAATACTGGTGGGCGATCTTCGGCGGGCTCGGCGGCGGCATTTATGCCTTCTTCTACTTCTGGAAGCGCAGCAAGAAAATGCAGGACGTGATGGACATGCTGCTGCTCAAGCTGCCCATTTTCGGCGAACTGATCCGCAAGGCCACAATCGCACGCTGGACGCGCACACTGGCAACCATGTTTGCGGCAGGGGTACCTTTGGTCGAATCGCTGGATTCGGTTGCCGGTGCGGCGGGCAATGCGGTTTATTACAATGCCACCAAAGTCATACAGCGCGAGGTCAGCACCGGCAGCGGCCTGACTGTCGCGATGCAGAATACCGAGATATTCCCGAGCATGGTATTGCAAATGTGTGCCATCGGCGAGGAAGCCGGCTCGCTGGACGAAATGCTCAGCAAGGTGGCCGATTTCTATGAAGCCGAAGTGGATGATGCGGTTAGCGCGATCTCCAGCCTGATGGAGCCGGTCATCATGGTGGTCCTGGGCACGCTGATCGGCGGCATGGTGATCGCGATGTACCTGCCGATCTTCAAGATGGGCGAAGTGGTCGGATGAAAATTCAGGAACAACCGGCAAGACACAAGGTACAAGGCACGAGCTTCCCTCCCGGCAATCAGCCTTTAAGTGCCGTTGCGGCATGATGAATCTGGTCGAGCCTTTGCAGACGGGGCAGTCTGCAGTTGCTGTTGCTGGCTTGACCGGCCGGCCAAGGGCCTGCGTGTCTGCCCCTCACCTCTCCCCGCACTGACCTGTCTGCACTGAAACTGCCTATATGAATACATTACCCCAACTGCTTCAATCCTCACCGCTTGCATTTATGATCATGGCCGGCGTGCTGGGCCTGATGGTCGGCAGCTTTCTCAATGTGGTGATACACCGGCTCCCGAAAATGATGGAACGGGCCTGGCAGCAACAGTGCGCCGAGCTGTTGCAAAGCGGTGAAGATCAACCCGATCTTGCGCCATACAACCTCATCGTTCCCCGCTCCGCCTGCCCGCATTGCAATCACGCCATCAGCGCATGGGAAAACATTCCCATCCTCAGCTATCTGCTGTTGCGCGGCAAATGCAAGGGCTGCGGTGCGGCCATTTCGCCGCGCTATCCCGTCATCGAGGCGATCAGCGGCATACTGTGCGCGTATGCGGCCTGGCACTTCGGCTTCGGCTGGACTGCCGCCGGTGCGCTGTTGCTGGTCTGGGCATTGCTGGCGCTCACTGCCATAGACTTCGACACGCAACTGCTGCCGGACGCAATCACCCTGCCGCTGCTCTGGGCGGGTTTGCTGTTCAACCTGTTCGGGGTATTTACCACTTTGTCCAGCGCAGTGCTGGGAGCGGTAATCGGTTATCTCGCGTTGTGGAGTGTGTACTGGCTTTTCAAACTGGTCACCGGCAAGGAAGGCATGGGCTACGGCGATTTCAAGCTGCTTGCCGCGCTGGGCGCCTGGCTGGGCTGGCAGTTGCTGCCGCTGATCATCCTGCTTTCGTCGCTGGTTGGCGCGGTGGTCGGCATCACCCTGATCGTGGCACTCAAGCATGGCCGCAACATTCCCATCCCGTTTGGCCCCTATCTGGCCGGCGGTGGGCTGATCGCGCTGTTCTGGGGACCGGTACTGACACAAACCTATCTGCGGCTGTTAGGCTAGCCATGGTGTTCTGTGTAGGGCTTACGGGCGGGATAGGCTGCGGCAAGAGCACCGTGGCGGCGCTATTCGCCGAACATGGCGCCGGCATCATCGATACCGATGCGATCGCACGCAGCCTGACCCAATCCGGCGGCGAAGCGATAGACGCGATCCGTGCGGCGTTTGGCAATGCTTACCTCACCCCAGAAGCGGCATTGGACCGCGCCAAAATGCGCGCGCTGATCTTTGCGGATGCCGCCGCCAAACAACGGCTGGAGCTGATCCTGCACCCGTTGATCCTGGAACAGGCCAAAGTGCAACTTGGCCGGTTGCAGGACAAACCCTACGTTATCATCGCCGTGCCGCTGCTGCCGGAAAGCCCGGCGTTCAGGCAGCTGACCCAGCGCATACTGGTGGTGGATTGCGGCGAAAGCGCCCAGCTTGCGCGTGTCGCCGCACGCAACCGGATGAGCGAGGCAGAGATTCGCAGCATCATCGCGCAGCAAACACCGCGCGCCGAACGCCTGAAAATTGCCGATGATGTGATACACAATGATGCAAACCTGGACAGTTTGGCAAAACAGGTCAGCGTTCTGCATGTACACTACTCTTCCATGCAAAACAACATTTGACGATAACCGGATCTTCAATATATCGTTACATCTGATTTCTTCCACGGCACATGGCCAATAACGGAACAGCACAGCGGGCAATAACGGCGTGATCAGCTACGAATTTCCTCTCAATGAAAAGATCCGCACCCTGCTGCGCCTCGAGGATTTGTTCGCGCGCATGGCGCACTTCACCGAACACGATCACAGCATGGATCACCATGCCGCACTGATCACACTGTTCGAGATTCTTGAGGTGATCTGCCGCGCCGACCTGAAATCGGATTTATTGAAGGAACTGGAACGCCAGAAGCGCGTGCTGTCCAACCTGCGCAGTAACCCCGAGATTTCCGAAGATGCGCTGGATGCGATTCTGACCGAGATCGAGCAGACTTATGAATTATTGCTCGCGATGAGCGGAAAGATCGGACAGCACCTGCGCGAGAACGAATGGCTGATGAGCATCAAGCAGCGTGCCGTGATGCCGGGCGGCACCTGTGAATTCGACCTGCCTTCCTATCACTACTGGCAAGCCCAGACTGCAGATCTTCAGCGCGAGAACCTGCGCTCCTGGCTGGCTCCGCTGCTGCCGTTGCATTCCGGGATGAGAATCATCCTGCAACTGTTGCGCGAAAACGGCAAATCCTTCCACTTCACCGCGCATCAGGGCACTTTCCAGCAGATGCAGGGCGGGCGTGTCGCCCAGATGCTGCGCGTCCGCATGAGCAGGGAACTGCCGTGCATACCCGAAGTCGGCGCCAACAAATACGCGATCAACATCCGCTTCATCGCGGCAAACTACGCTGCAAAGACCACGCTGTTCGAACAGGATGTGCCGTTCGAGCTTACCTTCTGCAGCCTGTCCTCATAATGCAAAAAAAACCGCCCATCGTTGCCTGTCCGCGTTGCGGCAAAGAACACCAATGGGACACCAACAACCGCTTCCGCCCGTTCTGCAGCGAACGCTGCAAGATGATCGACCTGGGCAAGTGGGCGAACGAGGAATATCGCGTGGCCCAGCCGGCGGATCAGGACGAGCAGGATTTCACCGAGCCGCCTCACCAGGCCTGACGCAGTAGCGCGATACCATGTGCCCCATGCTGCCACGCGGCATGCATGTCGGCATGGGTCAATCCGCCCAGCGCATACACCGGAATCGACACGCCCGCCGCGATCTCCGCAAACTTCTCCCAGCCCAGATGCGGCGCACCCGGATGCGATTGCGTCGCCTGCACCGGACTCAGCAGCGCGAAGTCGCAGCCCAGTGCCTCGGCACGACGCAGCTCCTCCGCGTTATGGCAGGAGGCCGCGCACCAATCCACATCGGGACGCTCGCTCAACCCGGCCAGCTGTGTGCCGGTCAACTGCACCCCGTCCGCACCGATCTCCCTGCATAACTCGATATCGGCATTGATGATCAGCCGCGCATCATGCCGACGCATCAGCGGCAACATCCTCAGCGCCAGCGCACGCAGCATCTCGCGCGAATAATCCTTCTCGCGCAGCTGCACCAGCCGCAAGCCATTTTGCAGCTCCGCTTCCAGCCGCAGCATGAACTCCTGTTCACCCAATTCCTTGACATTGCTGATCGCATACAGCGTCGGCAAGGACAGCGAGCGCAGGACAGGACCGTTGGCGGGCAGCACCGGTGCAACAGGAACATCGGATACCTGCTGCCAGGAAAACTGCTGTCCCTCGTGCGGATGCAACTCGCCGCTCCACTCAGTCACGCGAAAGAAACTCAGCCGCACGGTCGCATGCGGATAGGTGAACACGCGCGTCAGCCACGGGTAGGCGGTCTGGACTGTTATGCCCAGTTCCTCGCGCAGCTCGCGCACCAGCGCATGGTAGGGGGTCTCGCCGGATTCGATCTTGCCGCCTGGGAATTCCCAGTAGCCGGCCCAGATTTTGTCTGCTGGGCGTTGGGCTAACAGGAATGTACCGTCTGGTTTTTGCAGGACGGCGGCGGCTACTTCGACGATTTTTGTTTTTTCAATTGTGTTGTTCAATGAAACCTCATTCTTATTAGGCCGTTCGCCCTGAGCTTGTCGAAGGGTCGCCGCGTTGCGGCGAGGAATCGTCTGTAGGAGCGGGCCATGCCCGCGAACAAAATACAATCGCGGGCATGGCCCGCTCCTACCATTTATACCAAATCAACTTCGCCGGGGGTAGCCCGGCAGCTAGTCACTTTCTTTTGAGTGGCCAAAAGAAAGTAACCCAAGAAAAGGCCACCCCGGTTTGCCGCCGCTACGCGGTCCCCTGCGTTGCTCGACTGCTCAGGCGGCTGCGGAACTCGCACGATCCGCTACGCGGCCACGTGCTCAAACAGTCCTCGCCGAAATCCCCTGACCAGCCTCCGCTACTCGGCGGCGCACAGGGGATGAAAAGCAAAAATCCAAAACAATGGGTGGACACACCGTGCCCACCCGATTCGACTGGACTGTGTAAAAGCTAAATACAAACTTCTAAGCACCCAAAGGAAATAGATTCTCTCTATCCATTTTGGAAATAAAATCTTCAATAGTTTTATCTGGATCAATAGGTAATCTCAATTGCTCAAATGCAGATACCAACCCATCTTTTGTCAGCAGAATCACTTGATGATTTTTTAAATCTTCAGGGCGACTAGCCACTTGATCTTTGGGGAGGGCACATACAAGTATCGCGTCAATGCGTGATGGCCTCTTACTTTCTTGCAGTGCTTTTAATAATGAACCCTTTCGATCTACTAATTTACCTAGCTTTGAACTAAAGTCAGCCATGCGGGTTGTGCACTCAACTAGGATAAGCCTTCCACTTGGAGTTGTAACAACAATATCTGGCGAGTCAGTTTCAATCTGCACTGCAGAAGAAAAACCCATAAGAAAAAATAGTGCTGCGACACCCAGCTCAAAACGCGTGGAATCCGTTGAATCAAATATCGCATTCCTAATCATTCGAAGGTCTTTGTCAAAGTGTTGAACTGCTATCAATCGGCTGTTATCACCTTTTACTGGATCCAAAAACCACTGTCTTCTGACAGTAGTTTCGCCAATCATAAGCATGGCTATCGCACTATCTGCATTTCTGAGTGGGATTTTCGCCACCCCTTCTTGCCTTCCCTTACGCGCCTTTTTCCATTTAATCTTCGCAGCTACTTGTTTCCTACTACTTACTCCCTTCCCAGGAACTGCGCGAACAGCCAACCCTAAGCGCTCGAAATCAAAAGTTGGGTGCGCGTGTAGAAGTATTTGAAATTTGTCTTTCTCCAAATGACACTCGGAAAGAATTAGATCAACTGGCGGGAGGACTCGAATATTAATTGAGGGTGATTCATGACTTAGCTGCGGATCTTTCAATCCAAGCCACCCGGATAGATCAGAAAGACCATCAAAAGGTGTTGAACACTGTCGAAGTGCGTTATCTATACTACTGAAACTTATTTGAGAAGAGGTTGTAGCACTATTACCAACAACTTGAAGGTGTAGATCATAAAACCATCTATCCCTAAAGTTCATATCCGAATAATAAGAATACTGATGCTCACTTTTTAAAGTAAGTAGCTGTCCATGAGCTTCTATCTGACCTTGTATTGCCTTATTTAATATCCCTAGCAAACTCTCTCTTTTTCCTGTTAACTGTATTTGCCCCGCATACAAACCATTCGCCTCAATATTAAAGCCCATATTCTCTGTTGGTGGGAGTGGTGACAATCCTATAAAGGCCGCATATAAGCAAATTTCTTCGCCATCCCTTCGGGCAATGTAGCGAATATCGATTGAATAAGAATCGCAAACCCAATCGTTTGTAGCTCGGAGAAATAAGTCTTTATTGAGGTCGTTCAATATATCCACCTAAAAGTGAATTATTCCGGATGAATTCATTTCCTATCAGCAAATTTAAAGAATAGGTCATGTCTTTCAAGTTCCCAATGTACCGGAGTCGAATTGGTTTAGCTATTGACTTCAACATGGTGGGCAGTTTGTTGCCCACCATACGGGTTTAAGGTTTTGGATTTTCATCCCCTGAGCGCCGCCGAGTAGCGCAGACTGGTCAGGGGATTTCGGCGAGGACTGTTTGAGCACGTGGACGCGTAGCGGATCGTGCGAGTTCCGCAGCCGCCTGAGCAGTCGAGCAACGCAGGGCACCGCGTAGTGGCGGCAAACCGGGGCGGCGTTTCTTTGGTTCCTTTCTTTGGCCGTACAAAGAAAGGAACCGGCGTGCGGGGCCGCACCCCGCGACTTTGACTTTGAAGTTGGGTTACGCAATAAAACCGCTAACCCAACCTACTGCCGTCCCGCCCAATCCCTAGCAAACTGCCAAGCCACCCGTCCACTCCGTGACCCCCGCTGAATCCCCCATTGCAACGCCTCCTGCCGCGCAGCTTCATCAAATGCTGCAGTCACTTCAAAGTACTTTAACCAGTGCGCAACGATGTCCAGATACTCGTCCTGGCTGAACGGGTAGAACGACACCCACAGACCGAAGCGCTCCGACAGCGAGATTTTCTCCTCGACGCTTTCACCCGGATGTATCTCGTCGCCGACATATTTGGTTGCAAGATTGTCCTGCATCGATTCCGGCATCAGGTGGCGGCGATTGGAAGTTGCGTAGATCAGAAGGTTGTCGGAGAACGCGACCAGCGATCCGTCCAGCGCGGCCTTGAGCGCCTGGTAGCCGGGTTCCTCGGAATCGAACGACAGGTCGTCGCAATACAGGATGAAGCGCTCCGGCCTGCCCGCAACCAGCGCGATGATGTGCGGCAGATCGCCCAGCGCCGGTTTGCCGACCTCGATCAGGCGCAGTCCGTCCGCGGCAAATTCGTTGAGCAGCGCCTTGACCAGCGAAGACTTGCCGGTGCCGCGCGATCCGGTGAGCAGCACGTTGTTGGCAGGTCGGCCCTGCACGAACTGTCTGGTATTCTGGCTGATAAGCTGCTTTTGCCTGTCGATGCCGAGCAGGTCGGTCAGGCCGATGCGATGCGGGTGCATCACGGGAACGAGCCTGCCCTGCTCCCAGCGAAACGCGTTGGCTTTATCCCAATCGGGTGCGGCGGAAGAAGCGGATGGGAACAGGCGTTCCAGCCGGTCCAGCAGCGCGTTGGCCTTTTCAAACAAGTTATCAGTATTGATGTTCATTTCCTGTTCCAAACGTGGTCGGTTAATAATATGAAAATTACCGCGGCTTACGCCGTAAGCGGGCGCGGCCGCGAAATGCCGAAACCCTGTGCGAAATCGATACCGATTTCTGCCAGACTGGCAATCGTTTCTTCGCTCTCCACCATCTCCGCGATGGTTTTGACCCCGATCACCTTTGCGACCCGGTTTATCGCTGTCACCTTGGCGAGTTTCGCCGGGTCGTGAAGAATGCCCAGAATGACGCTGCCGTCGATTTTGAGAAATTCCACCTGGAAGCCGCGGATCAGGTCAAACAAAACCCGATCCCGGCCAAAACCGCTGAGCGCGACACGACAGCCGAACTGCCTGACCTGCCGCGCAAATTCTGCCACATCCCCGGTTCCTGATGCCAGATCGGAGTCCGATATTTCAAAGCACAGGGCCTTGCCGGGCACACCGTATTCCAGCAGCGTCAGTTGCAGAAATTCCGGGAAACCCGAATCGGCAATCGTGGCCCCGGACACGTTGATGAAGTGCATGGAATTTTCCGGTGCACCCTCGCGATGCTTTTGATGGGCAACCCATTCCGCAACGTGTTGCACCACCCACCGGTCCAGATGCGGCATCAGGCCGTATTTTTCGGCAAGCGGGAAAAAGGTACCCGGCGGCAGCATGCTGCCCTCTTCCTCGTTCAGGCGAACCAGTATCTCGTAATGCTCGGCACGCTCTGAATCAGCAGCCAGCGGCGTTATCAACTGGCAGAACAGCGTGAATTCCCCATTCTCGATTGCAGCCCTGATCATGCCCGAATCATGTTGCCCGGCAACCTGTTCGGAGTATGCATCGACAAACAGATTCTGGTCGGCCGAGGATTCATTCTTGTCCGATGCGCGCACATCACCCGGTCCGGTGATATCGTTGATCAACAGGTAAAACCCGGCAACTTTGCCATCCTCCCCAAACTGCGGAACATGCTCGACAGCCAGCCTGTAGACCGCGCCATCGGGCATTTTCTGCGTACGCTGGTAATGCACCGCATGGCCGTCCAGAGACTGGCGGACCGCGGTCGCTGTTTCCTGGTAGATCTTGCTGCCCAGCACGTCGCGCATATGCCGGTGATTGACCTGTTCAGGCCGCAGGTTCAGCCACGCCAGAAAGGTCTTGTTGCAATATTCGCAATGACCCTCCTTGTCCACGAACGCAACCATGGTCGGCAACACCTCGTCGAGCAAATGCAATCTGGGTTTGCTGGCGGCAATGGTCTTCTCTGCCGCTTTGCGCAGTTGCGTTTCGCGTTCCAGCCTGGATTTTACTTTTGACAGCTGCGCGGTGCGGCGCGTGAGAGTCCACTCTGCATGCGACCTGCGTGTTGCTTCCGCAAGTATCGCGGCCACCAGAATCCCGGTCAGGAAGGTGATCCATTGCTCGCCAAGCTGGGTAAAGTAGATTGCAAAAACGAGAACAGTTGCGGTAATAATAACCGCTGCAGCCGAGATGAATGGTCGAATGGCACGAAATAGCTTGCGGCCTATCATTTACGCTCCTCTCTGTCCGGCGTACCGCCTGCTGCGGCAACATCTGCACCGTACACGGTGAATTGTGCGTGGGACTATAACTCCTTTTTGCGGAACCTGCGGGCCATCCCGCAACACCGATCGCTAACTCCGGTAGCTGGCGTTGATCTTCACGTAGTCGTATGAGAAATCGCAGGTCCACAGCGTGGCATGCGCCGCGCCGCGATCCAGTACCACGCGTATGGTGATGTCGCTCTGCTGCATGACGCGCTGGCCGTCTTCTTCACGATAACTGGTCGCACGCCCGCCATGCTCGGCAACCAGCACCTCATCAAGGTACAGTTTGAGCCGGTCGACATCCAGATCATCCACGCCCGCATAACCGATTGCGGCAAGGATGCGGCCGAGGTTGGGATCCGAGGCGAAGAATGCGGTCTTGACCAGCGGCGAGTGCGCGATGGCGTAGCCGATCTGCTTGCATTCCGCTTCATCCCTGCCGCCCTCGATTTTCACCGTGATGAACTTGGTCGCACCCTCGCCGTCACGCACGATGGCCTGTGCCAGGTGTACCGCGACCTCGGTGACAGCTGATTGCAAAGCTTTGCAGGCTGTGCTGTCGGCAGATTTAATTTCGGGCAGCGGGGATTTTCCGGTGGCGATCAGCATCAGCGCGTCGTTGGTGGAGGTGTCGCCGTCCACGGTGATGCAATTGAACGAGCGGTCACCGGCTTCGCGCACCATCGCCTGCAGCAACGGTTGCGCGATCGCCGCATCGGTGGCGATGTAGCCCAGCATGGTCGCCATGTTGGGGTGGATCATGCCCGATCCCTTGGCAATGCCGGTAATGGTGACCAACACGCCGTCTATCGACACTTGCCTTGAAATCGCCTTGGCGACGATGTCGGTGGTCATGATCGCCTCGGCGGCATCGAACCAGTTATCCGCACGCATGTTCGCCACTGCACCTGGCAGGCCTGCGGCGATCCTGGCGAGCGGCAGCGGCTCCATGATCACACCGGTGGAAAACGGCAATATCTGCGCTGCCTTGCAGCCCAGCAGGCCCGCCAGCGCCGCGCAGCTGGTGCGCGCGTCCCGCATGCCCTGCTCGCCGGTGCCGGCATTGGCGTTGCCGGTATTGACCAGCAGCGCCCGTATTCCGTCCGAACCTGTCACCGCGGCCTGGGCGAGATGCTCGCGCGCAACGATCACCGGCGCGGCACAGAAACGATTTTTGGTGAACACACCGGCAACCCGTGCGCCCTCGCACAGCTGCATCACCAGCAGATCCTTGCGCTTTTCGCGTTTGATATTCGCTGCCGTGATTCCGAGGGAAACACCCGCAACGGGCAATAGTTGTGCCGCGACGGGCTGGGTCAGGTTGACTGGCATAAATATATCTTTCTAGTTGCAGTAGGGTTTTGAAAAACGTAGCGAGCGATGGCGGATCAAGGCGCAAAAGGGCGAAAAAGTAGCCGCTCTGACACGGTGTTGCAAAGCATCCTGGTGCGGGAAGAGCGAGCTGCATTTGCTCCCGCAATCGGCTGGCTTCGCCAGTAACGTGTAGCAAATGCGGTTTACATTTGAGTTTATCGCTTGGCGATCTCGCATTTTGAGCCCTTGAGCAACGCAGTTATGCCGAGCGCAGTAGTTTTTCAATACCCTACTAATAGCGGCCGTGGGTTTTATAGATGTAGTTGCTCAACTCTGCCGACTGGCTGTTCACGCGCCGCACGATGCCGTGCACATTGCGCACCACGCCGCGCATCACCTTGTAAACGATCATTGGATGCGAGTTGACCAGCCTTTCAAAATCCGCCCTTGCCATGCTCAGCACTTTGGTTTTGCCTACCGCGTACAGTGTTGCGCTGATATCGGAGGCGGCACCACCGACGAAGGTGATGATGCCGGCCAGGTCTCCCGGCTTGAGCACATGAATGATGGTTTCCTCCTGGCCGCTGGCTATCCTGACCTCGATATCGCCATGCGCCAGGATGTACAGATTGTCAGCCTGCTTGTCACCGGGCTGGACGATTTTATCGCCGGACTTGTAGTCCTCAACGCCGAACAGTTGCTCGATAATTTCAACTTCTGCATCACTCAGCTCTTCGGTGATTGTCGAGGTGCGCAGCGTATCCTTCACTAAAGACATTTCAAGTTCCTGCGAGAATTAGCTCAACCTGCCGTGGCACTGCTTGTATTTCTTTCCCGACCCGCATGGACACGGATCATTGCGCCCCACCTTCTGCCCGGTGCGCACAAACGGCTTTTGCTCTTCACCGGCCGGGCCGCCCTCGTCAGACTCGCCCAGCGCCTGCTCGTAATCGGCATGATGGTACTGGACATTTTCGGGTGCCGGCGATGCTTCGACCACCTCGACATCCGATTCACCGCGCACTTGCACGGTCATCAATGTTTGCGTCACTTCGAGCTTGATGGCCTCCAGCATCGTTGCAAACAGCTCGAATGCCTCGCGCTTGTATGCCTGCTTGGGATCCTGTTGCGCATAACCGCGCAAATGGATGCCCTGGCGCAGATGATCCAGTGCGGAGAGGTGCTCGCGCCAATGCGCATCGAGACTTTGCAGCATCATTGCGCGTTCGTAATGGTGCATCACCTCGGGGCTCACCGCCTCGACCTTGGCCTGGTATTGCTGCTGGGCGATCTCCCGGATGCGCGCGCGCAGCGCGGCTTCATTGAACGCCTTGTCCTCATCCAGCCACTGCGCCAGCGGCAACTCCAGGCGAAAATCGGCAACCAGCTTTCTTTCCAGCGCGGGCACATCCCATTGCTCTTCCATGGAGTGCGGCGGAATGTACTCGCTGACGGTGTTTTCCAGAACGTCGTCGCGCATCGCCTGGATAGTTTCGGTGATATCCGCGCTTTCCAGCAACTCGCTGCGTTGCTGATAAATCACCTTGCGCTGGTCGTTTGAAACGTCGTCATATTCCAGAATCTGTTTGCGCATGTCGAAGTTGCGCGCCTCGACTTTGCGCTGCGCATTTTCGATCGCGCGCGTTACCCAGCTGTGCTCGATCGCTTCGCCTTCCGGCAACTTGAATTTGTTCATGATCGCGGTAACGCGATCGGAAGCAAAAATGCGCAACAACGGATCTTCCAGCGACAGGTAAAAACGGCTCGATCCCGGATCGCCCTGGCGCCCGGCTCGCCCGCGCAGCTGATTGTCGACGCGGCGCGATTCGTGTCGTTCGGTGCCGATGATATGCAGTCCGCCGCTGTCCAGCACCTGCTGGTGCAGCTGTTGCCATTCGGATTTTATCTGGGCGATGCGCTGCTGTTTGGCTGCCTCATCCAGGCTGGCATCTTCACGCACCAGTTCAGTTTGCTTCTCTGCGCTTCCTCCCAGCACGATGTCGGTACCGCGTCCCGCCATGTTGGTGGCTATGGTCACCATCTTCGGCCGTCCGGCTTGCGCGATGATTTCAGCCTCGCGTTCATGCTGCTTGGCATTCAGCACCTGATGCGGCAGCTTTTCGCGCTCCAGGTATCCCGACAGCAATTCCGAGTTCTCGATCGAGGTCGTGCCCACCAGGACCGGTTGCCCGCGCTGGTAGCAATCCTTGATGTCTTCGATCACCGCATGATATTTTTCCTTGGTGGTAAGGAACACCTTGTCCATCATGTCCTTGCGGATGGTCGGACGATTCGGCGGGATGATCACTGTTTCCAGATTATAGATTTGCTGGAACTCGTAGGCCTCGGTATCCGCCGTTCCGGTCATCCCGGCAAGCTTGCTGTACATGCGGAAATAATTCTGGAACGTGATCGACGCCAGCGTCTGGTTTTCCTTCTGGATGGTCACGCCTTCTTTGGCTTCCACCGCCTGATGCAGACCATCCGACCAGCGCCGCCCCGACATCAGGCGGCCGGTGAATTCATCCACGATCACCACCTCGCCGTCTTGCACCACATAATGCTGGTCGCGCAGATACAGGTTGTGGGCGCGCAACGCGGCATACAGGTGATGGATCAGGGTAATGTTGGCCGTGTCATACAGGCTGCCGCCTTCGGGCAGCAGTCCGGCCCGGGTGAGTATGTTTTCAGCGTGTTCGTGACCGGATTCGGTAAGCAGTATCTGTTGATTTTTTTCGTCCACGGTATAGTCGCCGGGCCCTTCTTCGTCCGGGTCCCCGGCCTTGCGCACCAGTTGCGGAGCCAGCTTGTCGATACGCACATAAATATCCACGTTATCCTCGGCCTGGCCGGAAATAATCAGCGGGGTGCGCGCCTCGTCAATCAGGATCGAATCCACCTCATCCACGATCGCGTAGTTGAGCGGGCGCTGGAAGCGTTCACCGACCTGGGTTGCCATGTTGTCGCGCAGATAATCGAAACCGAATTCGTTGTTGGTTCCATAGGTAACATCGGAGGCATAAGCGGCTTGCTTGTCAGCCGACTCCATCTGCGACAGGATCACGCCCACCGACAAACCGAGGAACCGGTACAGCCTGCCCATCCATTCCGCATCGCGGCTGGCCAGATAATCGTTCACGGTAACGACATGCACGCCCTTGCCGGAAATCGCATTCAGGTAGACCGGCAAAGTGGCCATCAGGGTCTTGCCCTCGCCGGTGCGCATCTCGGCAATCTTGCCGTAATGCAGAACCATCCCGCCGATCAGCTGCACATCGTAGTGGCGCATACCCAGCACCCGGCTGCTTGCCTCGCGCGCCACGGCAAACGCTTCCGGCAACAGCGCATCAAGCGCTTCGCCCTGCGCAAAGCGCTGCCGGAAACTTTCGGTTTTCTCGCGCAATCCATCATCGCTCAACTTGGCGATTTCGGATTCGAGCTTGTTGATGGTTTGGACTGTAGCGCGGTATTGCTTGAGCAAGCGATCATTGCGGCTACCGAAGACACTTTTCAGTACTTTGGAAATCATATTTTTAATTTTCTCGACTACAAATAATAGAGGGTGAGGCGATTGATCACCTCACCCTCACCAATAACCATCACTGTTAACCGGAGGATTTTTGCAAAAAACGCACGGGATTCTGGGCAACGCCTTTATAACGTACTTCGAAGTGCAGGTGGTTTCCGGTAGAACGACCGGTACTGCCCACCAGTGCGATCTCCTGGCCACGCCGCACAACCTGGCCGACCTTGACCAGCACTTTCGAAGTATGCGCGTAGCGCGTGACAATATCATTGCCGTGATCAATCTCCACCATATTACCATACGACGAATCCATGCCCGCATAGTCCACCACCCCGCCGGCCGAGGCATATACCGGCGTCCCGGCATTCGCCACAAAATCCACGCCTTCGTGCATCGCCATTTGGCCGGTAAACGGGTCTATGCGCCAGCCAAAATTCGAGGAATAGTAACCGGTATGGACCGGCGGCAGGGAGGGCAACAACCTGCGGCTCAATTGATTCTGCATCATCATGGTTTCCAGGGCAGTCAGCTTGTCGCTGCGATCGTTTACCACATGCCCCAGCCTGTCCAGCTGCTGGTTCAAACCGTTCTCCGACATTTTCTTCTCGGTAAAAGGCACCTGCGGTCCGCCCATTGCGGGCAGTTCTGAAAACTGAAATTCCGTCGGTTTCATCCCGGCCAGTTTGGTCAAACGGGCGCCCAGTGCGTCCAGGCGCTGCACTTGCGCCTGCATCTGCCCGACCCTTAACGCCATCGCATCCAGGCTGTTCTGCAGATACATCTGCTGCTTTTGCTGTTCGTTGTTGCGCACCTGGGACAACAGGGTGCGTATCTCGTTGCTCAGACTTTCCGGGGCAAAGCGGACCAACGCATATTGCAGTGCAAGCGCGGCCCCCAGCATCAATCCGGAAAACAATACCAGCAATAGCGTAATTTTTCCCACGCCCAGAGTAATGCTGCGAGTTTTTGCCAGACGGTTGGAAACTAGAATAATATTCATGCCTCACCCCATACCAAAGTATTCAAAAAAATTGTGGCACAACACCTGAAATCATTGCTCAGCGGAAATTCCGAACTGCGCCCGCTGCTGGCAAAAGCCCAAGTCTTGTCGGCCTTGCAGCGCCATTTTATCAGCATTGCCCCGCCTGATCTTGCGCAAGCCAGCCAGGCACAGGTTTTGGGTCTGCAACTCGGCACACTCAGCATCGCCGTTGCCAATGCAGCAGTCGCCGCAAAATTGCGCCAAATGGCACCCCAACTGGTGTCCGCTATGCAGGACAGGGGCTGCGAGGTTAGCGGAATCCGCATCAAGGTGCAAGTTTCCTTCGATCGCCTCCAACCCAAACCCGTCCCGCACAAACTCAGCCATTCGGCACAGGAAGCACTGGCTGAACTCAGCAGCAACCTGAACGACTCGCCGCTAAAATTTGCGCTGGAAAAAATGGCAAAACTTAAAAACTAGCGCTGGCTGCTGCGCACTGTGCCTTTATGCGGGCTTAATCTTAATACAGGGGGGTGTCAAAGTATTCCCAGCCAACCCACCAGCACATAGCGCTCAAGCACAAACAGCAGCGCGAAAACCAACAGCAGCAGCACTGTGAAGCGCACCGTTTGCGATGCAAATTCAAGATAACGGCGATTGCGTGTGAGTATATACATCCCGCCGCTGACAACCAGCAGCAATGCCACCAGCATGATTACAAAGCGCAGGATCAGCATGGTTCAACCGCTTTCATGCGGGCTTATACGGACTGCAGCTGCAAGCGCAGGAATGCGGGGGCTTCTTCCACACTGTCGAAGGTGACAAATTCCCAGGCCTGTTCATCGGCAAGCAGTTCGCGCAACAGGGCATTATTCAAGGCATGGCCGGACTTGTATCCGGAAAACGCGCCGATCAGCGGATGTCCGAGCAGGTACAGGTCGCCGATCGCGTCAAGCACCTTGTGCTTGACGAATTCATCCTCGAAACGCAAACCGTCCGCATTCAGTACCCGGTAGTCATCCATCACGATTGCGTTGTCCAGGCTGCCACCCAAAGCCAGACCTTGTGCGCGCATATACTCGACATCCTGCATAAACCCGAAAGTGCGCGCCCGGCTGATATCGCGCACATAGGACTCCTCGCCCAGATCGACCGTTACGTGCTGTTTGGTATTGGCAAATACCGGGTGGGCGAAGTTGATGGTGAAAGTCAATTTGTAGCCTTGGTGCGGTTCGAAACGCACCCATTTGTCGCCCTGTTTCACCTCGACCGTCTTCTTGATGCGGATGAATTTTTTGGCGGCGGATTGTTCAACAATACCGGCGGATTGCAGCAGAAAAACGAACGTCCCGGCGCTGCCGTCCATGATCGGCACTTCCGCGCTGTCCAGGTCGACATAGGCATTGTCCACGCCCAATCCGGCCAGCGCCGACATCAGGTGCTCGATGGTGGCGATGCGCACACCGCCCTGCTCCATGCAGGTGGACAAACGAGTGTCATGCACCAATTCGGCGCGCGCGCAAATCTCCTCGACCGGTTTCACATCCACACGGCGAAACACGATACCGGTATTGACCGGTGCCGGACGCAAACCGAGCGTGACTTTCTCGCCACTGTGCAAGCCAACTCCCGTCACACTGACGGAACTTTTCAAGGTGCGCTGTTTGACCATCTTCCTCATATTACCCACTGAAATCCCGGGTTATTCTAGCACATTCAACAAGCAAGACTTGTGCCCTCCCGTTGATCAATCCGCCTGTTTGCGCAGGAAGGACGGAATATCGTAGGTATCCACGCCTGATTTTTCCATCGCATCCACCGCCGCCCTGCGTCCGCTTCTCATGATGGTGGGCGTTTCCAGCTCCCCGTAATTCACGCCGGACAGCGGCTCGTCATGGGTGCCGGTACGCTGGAAATCCTGGTTCTGGTAAACGATTTCGGGTTTGGCCTGTTTGCGCGCCAGCGGGGCGCCGAGGCCGGTGGCCACCACGGTCACGCGCATTTCGTCACCCATAGCTTCATCGAACACCGAGCCGACGATCACGGTCGCTTCTTCCGCTGCAAACTGGACGCACTCCATCACATCGTCGATTTCCTTCAGCTTGAGCTGCTTTGAAGAAGTGATGTTCACCAGCACGCCGCGCGCACCCGACATATCCACGTCCTCCAGCAGCGGGCTGGCGATCGCGCGTTCGGCGGCAACCCGCGCGCGGTCCGAACCCGACGCGATCGCCGAACCCATCATCGCCATGCCGTTTTCGGACATCACGGTGCGCACGTCGGCAAAGTCGACGTTGATCAATCCGGGCACGTTGATCACTTCGGCAATACCCGCCACCGCACCCTGCAACACGCCGTTGGCAGCCTTGAACGCCTCCGGGACGGTGACATCATTGCCCAGCACTTCCATCAATTTCGAATTGGGCACGATGATCAGCGAATCGACGTATTCGGTCAGCGACTCGATGCCGGCCTTCGCGAAACGCATCCGGTTGCCCTCGTAGGCAAACGGCTTGGTGACCACTGCAACGGTCAGAATATCCAGCTCCTTGGCGATTTGCGCAACGATCGGCGCCGCACCGGTCCCGGTACCGCCGCCCATGCCGGCGGTAATGAACACCATATGCGCACCGGTCAGCATCTCCTTGATGCGTTCGCGATCTTCTTCGGCGGCCGCCTGGCCAACCGAGGGTTTGGCACCCGCACCCAGACCCTTGGTGATGTTCACCCCGATCTGCAGCTGGGTTGGCGCCTTGCTGCGTTTGAGCGCCTGCGCATCGGTATTGATGACGATGAATTCGACACCCTGCACACCCTGTTCGATCATGTGATCTACCGCGTTGCCACCGCAGCCGCCCACACCGATCACCTTGATCACCGCATCCTGCGTTTGTGCTTCCATAATTTCAAACATCGCTGTCTCCTTAAAATAATTGCCGATAAACCAACTGTGTAATTCCCGAACTACCCATTCCCTGAACTGCTAAAAATTCCCCTGAAACCACGCTTTCATTCTTGCCAGTACGTCACCAAATGAATTCGATTGCATACGCGTCTCCTCATTGCGTTGATGATGTTCCAGGCCATATAAAAGCAGCCCGACACCGGTCGCCATGCGCGGCGTTTTCACCACGTCCGACAAGCCGCCGATGTATTTCGGGATACCCAGGCGCACCGGCAGATGGAAGATTTCCTCGCCCAGCTCGACCATGCCCTGCATCGCGCTGCTGCCGCCGGTAATCACGATGCCGGACGACAGCAATTCCTCGAACCCGCTGCGGCGCAATTCCTGCTGAACCAGCGAATACAGTTCCTCGACGCGCGGCTCGATCACCTCCGCCAGGGTCTGGCGCGACAACATGCGCGGCCCGCGCTCGCCCACGCCGGGCACCTCGATCGCGCCGCCATCGGCCAACTGGCGCAACGCGCAGCCATGTTTGACCTTGATGTCTTCGGCATCCTGTGTCGGGGTGCGCAATGCCATCGCGATATCGTTGGTTATCTGGTCGCCGGCAATCGGGATCACCGCGGTATGGCGGATCGCGCCGCCGGTGAACACCGCGATATCGGTGGTGCCGCCGCCGATGTCGACCAGGCACACACCCAGCTCCATTTCATCGTCAGCCAACACGGCCTTGCTCGATGCCAGCGGCTGCAGGATCAACTCGTTTACTTCCAGACCGCAGCGGTGTATGCACTTCATGATGTTCTGCACCGCAGCGACCGCTCCGCTGACGATATGCACCTCGACGTCCAGGCGCATCCCGCTCATGCCCAGCGGCTTGCGGATGCCGTCCTGCCCGTCGATGCTGAATTCCTGCTCGAGGATGTGCAGTATCTGCTGGTCACCCGGCAGGCTTATCGAACTGGCTGTCTCGATCACACGCTCGATGTCGGCGGCAATAACCTCTTTCTCCTTGATCTTCACCATGCCGCGGGAATTGATGCTGCGAATATGGCTGCCCGCGATGCCGGTATAGACCTCGGTAATTTTGCAATCGGCCATCAGTTCGGCTTCCTCCAGCGCGCGCTGGATCGCGCCCACCGTGGCTTCGATGTTGACCACCATGCCCTTCTTCATCCCGGACGACGGATGCATGCCCATACCGATCACTTCCAGCATGCCGTCCGGCTTGGCCTCGCCGACGATGACCACGATCTTGGACGTGCCGATGTCCAGCCCGACCACCAAATTTTTAATTTCCCTGTTTCTGCTCATCATTTGTTCCCCGCTGCCGCCTATCAACCTTGTTTGCCCAGCCCACCCACCGCAAATCCGTTGCGATAGCGCAAATCCACATACTTCACCCGGTGCTGTACTGCCGCCAGGCTGTATGGGTAAACCTTCACGAACCTCGCCAGCCTTTGCTGCACATCCTCGCGCCCCAGTTCCAGTACCATGCCATTGCTCAGATGCAGCTGCCATGCATGACGCGGCGTCAACACGATCTGTTCAACCTGCAAATCCAGTCCGGCAAGCTGCTGTTCAAACTGCGCGTAGTACTGCGTTACCTCGGCAGCCGAATCGTCCGGCCCGATGAATCCCGGCAGCACCTGTTTGCTCTGTGCCGCAAAGACCTCGCCTTGCCGATTCACCAGCGCGCTATTGTTCCAGTGCGCCAGCGCCTGGTGTTCTTCGATCTGCACTTCCAGACTGGATGGAAAGTCACGGCGTATGTCGACGCCGCGCACCCATGGCACCTTTTCCAATGACTGCCTTAGCTGCCTGATGTTCACGGTAAAAAAGTTTCCGTCCACCTCGTTGCGCACCACCTGCAACACTTCCCCTGCATCTACCCGCTGCGGCTTGACCATCAAACGTACGCTGTGCAGCGGAAACAATCCCGGCAGATGCGTCACGTAATAGATCGTGCCGTACAGCAGCGCGCACACACTGAAACCGAACAGCCAGTTGGCAATGTTGCGCAGCAGTGGCGCGTTATCCCACATGGGCCAACTCCAGTATGCGCAGCACCAGCTGTTCGAAACTCATCCCGTCCTGGCGCGCTGCCATCGGCACCAGGCTGTGGTCGGTCATGCCCGGCGAGGTATTCGCCTCGAGCAAATACGCTACGCCGTTATCGTCTGCCAGAAAATCAACACGTCCCCAGCCCTGCCCGCCGATCAGCGCAAATGCCCGTTTGGCCAGCTCCTGCATCCCGGCTTCCCGTTCCGCGCTCAGCCCGCTTGGGCACAGGTAGCGTGTCTCGTCGCTCAGATATTTCGCCTCGTAGTCATAAAATTCGTTTGCGGGCTCGATCTTGATTACCGGCAGTGCCCGGTCGCCAAGAATCGCAACGGTATATTCGCCGCCGCCGATATAGCGTTCCGCCAGCACCAGCCGATCGTGCCTGGCTGCTTCCCGGTAGGCGGCAGGTAATTCCGCGGCCGATTTGACCTTGCTGATGCCGACACTGGAACCCTCGTTATCCGGTTTCACAAACAGCGGCAAACCCAGCTGTTGCGCGACACTGCCCCAGTCGCTGTGTTCATCGAGCAGCGCGTAGTCCGGTATCGGCAGGCCGCCCGCCTGCCACACCAGCTTGCTGCGCCACTTGTCCATGCCCAATGCCGATGCCATCACCCCGCTGCCGGTATAGGGGATACCCAGCAATTCCAGCGCGCCCTGCACCGTGCCATCCTCCCCGTAACGTCCGTGCAGCGCGATGAAGGCGCGCTCAAAACCATCGTCAGCCAGCCCCTGCAGGTTCTGCACGGCGGGATCGAACGGATGGGCATCCACGCCGCTGCGCACCAATGCGGCCAGCACCGCGGCGCCGCTTTTCAGCGACACCTCGCGCTCGGCGGATTTGCCGCCGAACAGCACCGCCACCTTTCCAAAATTTTGCATTTGATCCATTTATAAATCCAATCCCGCCACACAAATCACAGAGCGCACCGAGAAAACCTGCGCACCCTCTCTGTGATCTCTGATGAAGCCACTGATAAAACGACTGATAAAACAACTAGCCACCCCACTAAGCAACCAGAAGACGGTTGCAAAGTGGTTGGTTATAGCCATTCGACTATGCCGCCAACAGACGCAGGCCAATTCGCTGGTTATGTGGCTAGTCATGGTTTTCCCCAATAATTCGGACTTCCTGATGCAACTTGATGCCGGTCTGATTCTCTACCGCTGCCTGCACTTCCAGGATCAGATTCTCGATATCAGCAGCCGTTGCCGCCCCGGTATTCACGATGAAATTGGCGTGCTTCTGCGAAACCTGTGCGCCGCCGATTTGCCTGCCTTTCAATCCGCATTGTTCGATCAATCGCGCCGCGTGATCCCCGGGCGGATTGCGAAACACCGAGCCGGCATTCGGTTTGTTGAGCGGCTGGGTCGCGATGCGCTTGCCGAGCAGGGCCTTGATACCCTGTCGCGCCGACTCGCCGTCACCCCTCGGAAATTGCAGCCAGGCTGCGATAAAGAATTCCGGCAAGCCAGATTGAGCAGGCAAGGCGCAAGATGCAGGATTGGACTCTTGTGTCTTGATTCTCATCACATGCCGGTAACCGATCTCATAATCGGCTGCCGTGCGTATGTGCACCACGCCATATCGGTTCACGGTTTGTACACGCAGCACTCTTTCCCAGGTTTCACTTCCGTAACAACCCGCGTTCATCGCCAGCATGCCGCCCAAGGAACCGGGAATACCGGCAAAGAATTCCGCGCCCTGCATATTGTGCAGTGCAGCAAAGCGCGCCAGTTTCGCGCCCGGCACACCGGCTTCGGCATAGATACTGCCATCCAGTTCAAGGTGCAATCCGCCCAGTGTTCCGTGCAGCATCAAAACCGTGCCGCGCAATCCGCCGTCCCGTACCAGCAGATTGCTGCCCAGGCCCACCGCATACAGCGGCTCGTCGGCCGGCAGGCCGCGCAGGAACACCAGCAGGTCGTCCAGATCGGCGGGCTGGAACAGCCGCTCGGCTGTGCCACCCGCGCGCCAACTGGTGTACTTGCTCATCGGCACGTTGAGCTTGAGTGCGCCGCGCAATGGTGTGTTGGCAAGATTTGTCAGCTCTATCATGTTCATAACTCACCCGGGTGCTTTGCCTGCATGGCCGGTAATTTCCCGGTCGCCTCGGCGTCGCTGTTGCCCGACAATCTGTTCGGCACGCCGCCGATCGAGCCCGCCCCCATGGTGATGACCACATCACCATCGCGAGCCATCTGCATGATCGCCTGCGGCATCTGCTCTATATCTTCGACAAACACCGCTTCGCTCTGCCCCGCCACACGCAGGGCATGCATCAGCGCGCGTCCGTCTGCGCCGACGATGGGCGGCTCGCCTGCCGCATAGACTTCCGCCAACACCAGCGCGTCCACCCCGCATAGCACCTTTACAAAATCCTCGAACAGATCGCGCGTGCGCGTGTAACGATGCGGCTGGAACGCGAGCACCAGTCGTCGGCCGGCAAACGCACCGCGCACCGCCTCCAGTGTGGCGCGCATTTCCGCGGGATGGTGCCCGTAGTCATCGATCAGCGTGAAGCTTCCGCCATTCTCCGGTAATGCTATTTCACCGTAACGCTGAAAGCGCCTGCCGACACCCTCGAATTCGGCCAGTGCCGCCACGATGGCCTCATCCGCCACGCCGACTTCCAGCGCGATGGCGATCGCGGCGAGCGAGTTCAGCACGTTATGGATACCCGCCAGATTGAGCGTGATATCCAGGTCCCTGGGATTTCCGTTGTGGCGGCATTGCGCGGTAAAGCGCATCTGGCCGCCCTGATGGCGCACATCGACGGCGCGGATCTGCGCACCCTCGCTCAGGCCGTAAGTCGTCACCGGCTTGCTGATGCGCGGCAGGATTTCGCGCACGTTGGCGTCATCCAGGCACAGCATCGCCCTGCCGTAGAACGGCAGGTGCTCGACGAAATCGACGAACGCCTGCTTGAGCTTTGCAAAATCGTGGCCATAGGTTTCCATATGGTCGGCATCGATATTGGTGATTACCGCGATGATCGGTTGCAGATGCAAAAACGAAGCGTCCGATTCATCGGCCTCGACCACGATGAACTCGCCGGTACCGAGCTTGGCATTGCTGCCGCTGCTGTTCAGTTTTCCGCCGATCACGAAGGTCGGATCGAATCCGCCCCTGGCCAGCACACTGGCGGTCAGCGAAGTGGTGGTGGTTTTGCCATGGGTGCCGGCCACCGCGATCCCCTGGCGCAAACGCATCAGTTCGGTCAGCATCATCGCGCGCGGCACCACCGGAATGCGCCGGGCGCGCGCCGCCAGTACTTCGGGATTGTCATTGCCCACTGCTGTTGAAATAACCACCACATCCGCATCCGTCAGGTTCTGCTCGGCATGCCCCAGATACACCGTCGCCCCCAGCTGCTTGAGGCGTCGCGTTGCCACGTTCTTGCCGATATCCGACCCGCTTACCTGAAATCCGAGATTGAGCAGCACCTCGGCGATGCCGCTCATGCCGGCACCGCCGATACCCACAAAATGAAGATGTTTGACTTTGTGTTTCATCCCGCCAGCTCCCCGCATATTGCGGCCACTGCCAGTGCCGCATCTGCCTTGGCCAATCCGCGCGCGTGCTGCGCCATCGCCAATAATTTTTCGCGGCCTTGTTCTTTATTCCCGAAATCCCGCAGCAACTGCGCCAGCTTTTCCGCGCTCAACTCGCCCTGCGGCAGCAACGCCGCGGCACCGCGCTTGCTCAAAAACTGCGCGTTGCGGGTCTGGTGATCGTCTACCGCAAACGGGAACGGAATCAAGATGCTTGCCACACCGGCAGCGGCCAGTTCCGCGACCGTCAATGCGCCGGCGCGGCAGATCACCAGATCGGCATTGCCGTAATGTTTGGCCATCTCGTCCATGAACGGCTTGATGTCGGCTTGCACACCGGCTTGTTGGTAGGCCCGCTTCACCGCCTCGAAATGCTGCTTGCCGGTCTGATGCAGCACGTTCGGACGATCATTCTGCGGCAGCAGTGCCAGCGCCCGCGGCAGTGCCTCGTTGATCGCTTTCGCGCCCAGACTGCCGCCCACCACCAGCACATTCAGCCTGCCGCTGCGTGCGGCATAACGCTGCTGCGGCTCGGGCAGCGCGGCAATATCCTTGCGCACCGGATTGCCGCACCATATCGCTCGCGGCAACACATCGGGGAATCCGCTCAGCACTTTTTGCGCAAAGCGCGCCAGCACCTTGTTGCCCAGGCCGGCGATGGAATTCTGTTCGTGTATCACCAGTGGCCGTCTCAGCAACGCTGCGACGATCCCGCCCGGAACGGTGATATAGCCACCCATGCCCAGCACCACATCGGGACGATGGCGCAATATCGCGGCGCCGCTCTGCCACATCGCGACCAGCAGATCGAACGGCAACCGCAGCAGGCGCAGCAAGCCCTTGCCGCGCACGCCGGAAAAGCGCACCCAGGCCATTTCATATTTATGCCTGGGAATCAATTCGGCTTCCATGCTGTTGGGCGCGCCCAGCCAGGTCACCTTCCAGCCCTGTGCACGGAGGATATCGGCCACGGCCAGCGCCGGGAATATATGCCCGCCGGTTCCGCCTGCCATAATGAGTATTGAACGGTTCATACCGGCAACCCCCGTGCAATGCGCCTGTTCTCGTAATCAACCCGCAGCAGCAACGCTGCCGCGACGCAATTGACCACGATGCCGCTGCCGCCGAAACTCAGGAACGGCAGGGTCAATCCCTTGGTCGGCAACACGCCCATGTTCACGCCGATATTGATGATTGCCTGCACACCTATCCATACGCCGATACCCTGGGCAACGAGTGCCGAAAAATTTCGCTCGAAAAATGCCGCATCGCGTCCGATCTTGAACGAGCGCATGACCAGCAGCGCGAACAGCGCGATTACCGCCGCCACCCCGGCCAGCCCCAATTCCTCGGCAATCACCGCCATCAAAAAATCGGTATGCGCTTCCGGCAGGTAGAACAGTTTTTCCACGCTTCCGCCCAACCCGACACCCAGCCATTCACCGCGCCCGAACGCAATCAGCGCATGGCTCAATTGATAGCCGCGCCCGAACGGATCGGACCATGGATCCATGAAGCCGATCAGGCGATGCATCCGGTACGGGGCGGAAATTATCAGGGCGCCAAACGCCAGCGGCAGCGCCAGCAGCAGCGCGGCAAACACTTTCAGGTTGAAACCGCCCAGCCATAGCGTGGCCAACGCGATCACGCAGATCACCACAAACGCGCCCATGTCGGGTTCCTGGAGCAGCAACGCTCCGATCAACACCATGACCACCAGCATCGGCACGAATGCCTTCCTGAACAAATGCCCGACCTTGCCCTTGCGCACCGTGTAATCGGCGGCATACAGCACCGCAAACAGCTTCATCAGTTCCGACGGCTGCAAATTGATGATGAACAGCGATAACCAGCGGCGGCTGCCGTTCACCTCGCGGCCGAGGCCCGGAACCAGAACCAGCACCAGCAATGCCGTTCCGATCAGGAACAGCAAGGGCGCATAAGCCTGCCAAATTTGCACCGGCACCTGAAACACCAGCAACCCGATGACCAGCCCCGTCGTAATGAACACGCCGTCCCGCAACAGATAATAGGCGGGCTCATGCCCGGTAAATTTGCTGGCCTCGGCCGTGGCGATCGAAGCCGAATAGACCATCACCAAACCCAGCGCCAGCAGCGCTATCAATACCCAAATCAGCAATTCGTCGAAGCGCGCCTGTGGCGGCGGGGTGCGCGTTTTCACCGCAAATGGGCGCGGGTGTACACCCCGGGTTGCCGGTTTCTCGCTCGACTTGTCGGACAGTGATTTGCCCGGCTTGAACATATTCAATCTGGAGGCTAGTGATGCCATGCGCACTCCTTGCCCAGATCGTGCACCGCCTGCACAAACATTTCTGCGCGGTGCTGATAGTTGCGGAACATGTCGAAGCTGGCACAGGCAGGCGACAGCAGCACGGCATCACCGCTTTGCGCAAGGCGGGCAGCCTGGTGCACCGCATCACTCATGTCTTCGGCACGCGCCACCTTGATACCGCACCCGGCCAGGGCGGCCGCGATTATCGGCGCATCACGCCCGATCAGCACCACCGCCCTCGCGTGCTGCGACACGACCGGATTGAGCGGCGCAAAATCCTGTCCCTTGCCCTCGCCTCCGGCAATCAACACCGCCTTGCACCCCAAGCCCTGCAGCGCGGCAACGGTTGCGCCGACATTGGTGCCTTTTGAATCGTCGTAATAGATGATGCCGCCTATCTCGGCCACGCGCTCAACGCGGTGCGGCAAACCCCTGAAACTGCGCAACGCATCGGTCAAGGCAGGCAGCGGAACATCGATGGCGCGGCACAGTGCCAGTGCGGCCAGCGCATTGGCGACATTGTGCAATCCGGCCACCTGCATCTCGCCGGCCTTGAGCAAGCGTTGCTCGCCCTGCTTAAGCCAGATATCCCGGCCCGAACTTTCTATCCCGAAATCATTCGCCGAGCCCGGCTCGCTCAAGCCGAACGTCACGGTTTTACCATCCTTGCGGGCCATACTCATGCAGCGCGCATCGTCCCGGTTCAACACCTGCACGCCGCATCCCGCGAAGATACGCGCCTTGGCGTCGCTGTATTCGGCGAGGCCGGCATAACGGTCGAGATGATCCTCGCTGACATTCAGCACGGTCGCCGCATCAGCACTTAAACTGTATGTGGTTTCGAGCTGGAAGCTGGACAATTCCAGCACCCATACCCGGGGCTGGTTCACGCCGCGTTGCAGCACGACATCAAGCACTGCGGGAGAAATATTGCCTGCCGCCACCACGTCTTTCCCCGCCGTCCTGCACAGATGTTCGACCATGCTGGTGACGGTCGTTTTTCCGTTCGATCCGGTAATCGCCAGCACGCGCGGGCGAAGATTGCCTTGCGGCAGTGATTGTGCGAACAGCTCGATATCGCCCAGCACCGCAATGCCCGACGCGACGGCGCGCGCCACGGCAGGATCGCGCAGCGGCACGCCGGGACTGATCGCGATCAGCTCGACGCCGGAGAACAATTCGTCGCTGAATGGGCCGCAATGGATGCGCGACTCCGCCACATATTTTTTTGCTTCTGCCAAACCGGGCGGAGCGCTGCGGCTGTCCGCCGCGCGCAGGCGCGCACCCTGCGCACCCAGGTAGCGCAGCATGGACAGGCCGGTCTCACCGAGACCCAGCACCAGCACCGATTTGTCCTTGAGTATCGTCATCTCAGTTTCAGCGTCGCCAAACCCACCAATACCAGCAACATCGTTATGATCCAGAAGCGCACATAAGCGTTTGGTGTCGCCATAACGTTCGCTGCGCTCACATGAGTCTCCCCCAACGCTTGCGTGCCGCACTTCTTCATTTGGTTCTTCACGATCATCTCAATTTGAGGGTTGCCAGACCCATCAATACCAGCAGCATCGTTATGATCCAGAAGCGCACATAAGCGTTTGGTGTCGCCATAACGTTCGCTGCGCTCACATGAGTCTCCCCCAACGCTTGCGTGCCGCACTTCTTCATTTGGTTCTTCACGATCATCTCAATTTGAGGGTTGCCAGACCCATCAATACCAGCAGCATCGTTATGATCCAGAAGCGCACTACCACTTGCGTTTCTTTCCAGCCCTTCAATTCGTAGTGATGATGCAACGGCGCCATGCGGAACACGCGCTTGCCGGTCAGCTTGAACGAGGCTACCTGTATCATCACCGACACCGCCTCGACCACGAACACGCCGCCCATGATGAACAGCACCAGTTCCTGGCGCACGATAACCGCCACCGTGCCCAGTGCCGCACCCAGCGCCAGCGCGCCGACATCGCCCATGAACACCTCGGCGGGGTAAGCGTTGAACCACAGAAAGGCCAGACCGGCGCCGGAGATTGCGCCACAGAACACCGCCAGCTCCCCCGCACCGGGGATATAGGGAACGCCGAGATATTTGGAGAACACCGCATTCCCGGCCACATAAGCGAATATCCCGAGCGCGCCACTCACCATCACCGTTGGCATGATGGCCAGGCCATCAAGGCCGTCGGTCAGGTTCACCGCGTTGCTGCTGCCGACAATGACCAGATAAGTCAGCGCGATGAACATGATTGCCGGGAGCGGAAACACGAAAAATTTCAGAAACGGTACGATCAGTTCGGTGTTCGCGGGCAGGCTGGCGGTTTTCCACAGGTAAACTCCGACTACCAGCGCGACAACCGACTGCCAGCCCATCTTTGCCCTTGCCGACAAGCCTTTGGGATTGCGATGCACCACTTTGCGATAATCGTCGACCCAGCCGATCACCCCGAAGCCAAGCGTCGAAAGCAACACCACCCACACATAATGGTTGCGCAAATCGCCCCATAGCAGGGTGGTGATCGCGATCGAGGTCAGGATCAGCGCGCCACCCATGGTTGGCGTGCCGGCCTTGATCAGGTGCGACTGGGGGCCGTCGCTGCGAACCGACTGGCCGATCTTGTATGCGGTCAACTTGCGTATCATCATCGGGCCCACCAGAAACGAGATGAACAACGCAGTCATTGCGGCCAGCACGGCGCGAAACGTGATGTAATTGAATACGCTGAAAAACCGTACATCTTCAGCCAGCCATTGTGCCAGTGCCAGTAACATGCGCTCTCCTCAGTGCACCGTAAGGTGCTCGACCACGCGTTCCATTTTCATGAATCGCGACCCCTTTACCAGCACGGTGGTGTTGGCATCCAGTTCGTTTTCCAGCGCATTCTGCAACTCCTCGATTTGCCCGAAGTGCTGCGCGCCGCTGCCAAATTCGTGCACCGTGTTAACGCTCAGCATGCCCAGCGCGTAAAGCTTTTCAATGCCGGCGCTGCGCGCTTCCGCGCCGATCTCCGCATGAAAGGCCGCCGCCTCGCCGCCCAGTTCGCCCATGTCACCCAGCACCAGAATGCGCTTGCCGCCAGCCTGCGCAAGCACGCTGATCGCGGCGCGCATCGAGGACGGATTGGCGTTGTAGGTGTCGTCTATCAGGCTCGCGCCATGCAGTGCGTACTTGAGCTGCAGGCGCCCGGGCACACCGGTGAATTTTTCCAGTCCCTCGGCAATGGTTGCCAGCGGAATGTTCAGCGCGGTTGCGGCAGCTGTCGCTGCCAGCGCATTGCGTACATTGTGCGCACCGGGAACCTGCAGGTCCGCGCTAAACATCCCCTGCGGCGCAGTCACATCCAGCTGCACACCATAACCATGCGGCTGCCATGTGCCGGAGATATCAGCGTTGGCATTCAGGCCGAATTCGAGCAATGGGTGCGCACCAACCAATGTTCGCCAGACCTCCGCGTACTGATCGTCGGAATTGATCACCGCGGTTCCATGATGTCGCAGCCCCGCGAATATCTCGCCCTTGGCACGCGCTACCGCTGCCACCGATCCCAGCCCTTCCAGATGGGCACCGCTGGCATTGTTGATCAGCGCGACATCGGGCACCGCAATCCGGGTCAGATAATCGATTTCGCCCGGATGATTCATGCCCATTTCGATCACGGCATACTGATGCGCCGCATTCATTTGCAACAGGGTGAGCGGCATACCGATATCGTTGTTCAAGTTACCCCGGGTTGCGAGCACCCCTTCCGCGCTGCCTGCCGCTACACGAAGAATGCTGGCGAGCATTTCTTTAACCGTGGTCTTGCCGTTACTGCCGGTGATCGCCACCACGGGTATCTCGAACCGGCTGCGCCACCACCCGGCCAGGCGTCCCAGCGCCAGGCGGGTATCATCTACCAGCAGCAGCGGAACCCCGGGAATATGTCTTGCCGTTTGCCCCTTGCCTGTTGCCGGCTGCTCCTGAAAGTTGTCCGCATTTACCATTGCTGCTGCCGCACCGGCCTGTGCAGCCGTATCGACAAACGCGTAACCGTCGAAATGCTCGCCGCGCAGCGCGATGAACAGGTCGCCCTGCGCCACCTTGCGGCTGTCGCTGGATACGCCGTTGACCGTTACATCGCCCGCCATGGCCCGCGGCCGATGGAGCAGCTTTCCGCCGGTTGCCTGCGCGACTTGCGACAGCAGCATCATTGCCCCACCCTTGTGGCGCGCAACGCCTGCTGAGCCACCGACACATCGTTGAACGGATGCCTTACACCGTTGATCTCCTGGTAATCTTCGTGCCCTTTTCCGGCGATCAGCACGGTATCGCCGCGCCGTGCCTGCCGGATCGCACCCTGTATCGCTGCGGCACGATCCACGACGATCTGGTGTTTTTTTCCGCTCATCCCGCCGACGATTTCCGCGATGATTTCATCCGGATTTTCGCCGCGCGGGTTGTCCGAGGTGACAATGCATAAATCCGAATATTTCTCGGCCACCGTGCCCATCATCGCGCGCTTGCCGCGATCCCGGTCGCCACCGCAGCCGAACACACAAACCACCCTGCCGCCCGAAGCGATACTGACTTCGCGCAATGCAAGCAGCACTTTTTCCAGCGCGTCCGGGGTGTGGGCGTAATCCACCACCACCGTCGGCTGTTGCGCGTTGCCGAGCCGCTGCATGCGACCCCGCACCGGCTGTACCCGGCCCAGCGCAGCGACTGCATCGTTCAATGCGACCCCGCTCACCAGCAATACCGCAAGCGATCCGAGCAGATTTGCCGCGTTGAACCGCCCGATCAGCGCACTGTCCAGCTGCGCCGCACCCCAGCTGGAGTGCACCGCAAGTTTCAGCCCCTGCCCGGACATTTCCAGCAGGTTGCCGTAAACCATGCGCAACCCCAGTCGCTCCGCGAGCTGCAACGCGCGGTCGCTCAGGCCGTAGGCGATCACTTCCGCATTGTTGCCCTGCAGCGACTCGGCCAGTTCGATGCCGTATTCATCGTCCAGATTGAGCACCACGAAGCCGAGCTGCTGCCAGTCGAACAGCTTGCGCTTGGCTGCTGCATAACTTTGCATGTCGCCGTGGTAATCGAGATGGTCGCGGCTCAGATTGGTGAGCATTGCCACATTGAAGCGCACCGCGTTCACCCGACCTTGGGACAGCGCATGCGATGACACTTCCATTGCGACGGATTGCGCACTTTCGCGCAGATAGTCGGCCAGCAGTCCATGCACGCGCACCGCGTCCGGTGTGGTGTTTGCGGTCGCTTTCAGCCCGGCGTCCTGGCCGTTGCCCCCGATAAAACCATTCCCAAGCGTGCCGATCACCGCGCAGCGCTTTCCGGCTGCGCTCAAAGCATGCGCGATCCAGTGGCTGGTCGAGGTCTTGCCATTGGTTCCCGTTATCCCCACCACCCACAGCTTTTCAGAGGGCATGCCGTACACCGCATCGGCCAGCCAGCCAGCCCGGTGACGCAAATCGGCCACCGCAAGACTGGGCACTTGCCAGGCATCGTTCCAGACAAAACTCCCCGGTTCGCCCCGCTGCACGGATAGTTGTGCCTCATAAATCACCGCATTGGCACCGTTCTGGATCGCGCTTGCGATGAACTGCCGCCCATCTGATTTTTCGCCGGGATAGGCGACGAAGGTATCGCCGTGCCGTATCGCGCGACTGTCTGTCACCAGGCGCGTCACCGGGACATTCAGCACCGCCATTTGTTCTACAGCCCACTGATGGAGAGAAGCGCTCATACTTCCTCCTTCACGATACCCGGGGGCGGGGCAATGACGTTGTCCATCGGCGCATCGTTGGGCACATTAAGCGCATGCAGTGCCGCTCCGGTGACCTTGCTGAACACCGGTGCGGCAACTTGTCCGCCGTAATAATCGGCGCCGCTCGGATCATTTATCAGGACCGCCACGACCAGGCGCGGATTCGATGCCGGCGCAAATCCCACGAATGAGGCGATGTAGTGGTTGTCGTAACGGCCATTTTTCAGCTTGTGTGCGGTACCCGTCTTGCCCGCCACCTGGTAACCGGCCACTTGCGCCAGCGGCGCGGTACCACCCGGCTTCACCACCATTTCAAGCATGCTGCGTATTTGGTTGACGGTATGATCCGAAAATATCTTTCTTCCCACCGGCGGGGCATTCAGCTTGAGCAGTGAAATCGGCTCCAATACGCCGTCGTTGGCAAAAATGGTATAACCCCGCGCCAGTTGCAGCAGGTTTACCGAAACGCCGTGCCCGTATGCCATCGTCGCCTGCTCGATGGGGCGCCATGTCTTCGGATCGTGCAACATGCCCAGCGCTTCGCCCGGAAAGTTGCTCCCGGTATGTTCGCCAAATCCGCTGTCCGACAGGCCTTGCCACATCATTTCGGGCTTCATCGACAATGCGATCTTGGCGGCGCCGATATTGCTGGATTTCTGGATCACTTGTGCAACGGTCAATACAGACTCGGGTTCGGCATCATGGATTGTTCTGTTGCCTATCTTGTATACGCCATGATCGGTATTGATCAGGGTATCCGGGGTCACGATGCCGGTTTCGAGTGCTGTCGCAATGGTAAACGGCTTCAACGTCGAACCCGGCTCGAATTCATCGGTAATGGCGCGGTTGCGCATTGCTTCGCTGCTGGTATTGCCGCGATTGTTCGGGTTATAGCTGGGGTAGTTCGCGAGCGCCAGCACTTCGCCGGTGCGCGAATCGAGTATCACGACTGCGCCCGACTTGGCCTGGTGCGCCCGAACCGCATTTTCCAGCTCGCGATAGGCGATATGCTGCAAATTACTGTTCAGGCTGAGTGTTATATCGTTACCCGGCTTGGGCGGATTGAGACTGCCGGCATCCTGAACAATGTATCCATGGTTATCCTTGATCACGCGCTGGCTGCCCGGCTTTCCGGCAAGTTGTGATTGCAAGGCCAATTCCATCCCTTCTTGTCCGGTATCGTCCAGACCGGTAAAACCCAAAGTCTGGGCGGTCTCATCCCCGTCCGGATAATACCGGCGATATTCGCGTTGCAACGAAATCCCGGGGAGGTGCAGATTCATTACTTTTTCCACCTGGTCAGGCGGCAACAGTCGTTTTAGATAGACAAAATCGCGCGAAGTATCGGACAGGCGGCTATTCACTTCGCCAGGATTCATACCGAGAATCTGCGCCAGCTTTTTTTCCTGCTGACTACTCGCGTCGACATCCGACGGACTTGCCCACACCGATTCGACCGGAGTGCTGACCGCGAGCGGCACGCCGTTACGATCGTAGATAGTGCCCCGGTGTGCGCTCATCTCGATCACGCGACTGTAGCGTGCTTTGCCTTTTTCCTGCAGAAAGTCATCGTGTATCCCCTGCAAATACACCCCGCGACCGAACAACCCTGCAAGCCCGGCGAGCAACAGCGAATACAGAACAGTGGAGCGCCATTCCGGCAAGTTCGCCTTGATCTCCGATTTTGCGTTGGCCGCGTAATTCATTGTTGTGGTTTTATCCCGCTATCAGGCATTAGCTGTATAAATTTAATCTGTCCGCTTTTCGGCAACTGCATTTGCAATTTATTCACGGCTATTTTTTCCACGCGTGCCGGCGTAGCCCATGTGCTTTGCTCAAGCTGCAACTGCCCCCACTCGACATCCATTTGCTGCGCCTGGTCCTTGTCCCTCTGCAATTCGACAAACAGCTTGCGCGCCTGGAACTGTGAGGTAACCACGCTCAACCCGCACACCACCACCACCACCAGCAGCAAGCCCTGGTAGACCGGGCTGAGCCTGTCGAACCTGCCCATGAATTGCTCCGGAAAACGCCCGATCGCCGTCCTCATATGTGTTCGGCTCCCGTTGTTCCGCTATACGGCATCGCTGCGCTCCGCAACACGCATCACCGCGCTGCGCGCGCGCGGATTGGCTTGCAGTTCCGCGGCGCCAATGCGAACCGCCTTGCCGATTAATTTCAGTTTTCCCGGGGGCACTTCGCTGGCACGGATAGGGACATTGCGCGGCAACTTGTCACCCTGCGCCATATCACGCAGGTAGTGCTTCACGATGCGGTCTTCCAGGGAATGAAAACTGATCACCACCATGCGCCCCCCGATATTTAAGCGTGTCATACACTCCGGCAAGACCCGCGCAAGCTCTTCGAGCTCCTGGTTGATATAAATCCGTACAGCCTGAAAGGTCCGTGTCGCCGGGTTCTGCCCTGCCTCACGGGTGCGCACCGCTTTACCAACCAGCTCGACAAGTTGCCGCGTGGTGTGAATGGGCTCGATTGCGCGCGCCGCAACAATCGCTCTTGCAATCTGCTTAGCAAACCGTTCTTCGCCGTAGTCACGTATCACCTCCGTTAACAAGCCTTCGTCCACCGTTGCCAGCCACTGCGCCGCCGTGATCCCGCTGCTGCTGTCCATACGCATGTCCAGCGGCGCATCAAAGCGAAAACTGAAACCGCGCGCCGCTTCGTCCAGTTGCGGTGAAGACACCCCCAGGTCAAGCAGTATGCCGTCCACCCGATCCACGTTCTGCTCACCCAATACTTCCGCAATATGCGCAAAGCTGCGATGCACCATGCTGAACCTGGTATCGCGCCATTCCTTGCCAACCGCCACGGCTGCCGGATCCTTGTCGAGCGCAATCAATTTTCCCCGGCTGCCCAACCGTTCCAATATCATTGCGCTATGCCCACCGCGTCCGAATGTACCGTCTACATAAATGCCATCCGATTTGATCGCGAGCGCTTCTACTGCCTCATGCAACAGAACAGTGGTATGGGCCAGGCCCTCACTCACTGAAACCACCGCATAACGACTGCGCTTGCTGATGCCGGGTTAAAAAATAGCTCGGCGTCCTCATGTGCAAATCGCGCATTCCGGCTCTTCTCTATTTTTTGCCTTGCCTCAGCTTTGCTTGCCACGTTCCGCATAGGTTTTACAAGGAAAAACCTTCCAGTTCGGGCGGCAACTCACCGTCCATGAACGACAGCGCCGCTTGCTGTTGCGCCTGCCATTTTTCCTCGTCCCACAATTCGAATTTGTTGCCCTGCCCGACCAGCATCACGCGCTTGTCCAGCGCGGCATAGTTGCGCAAGGCCGGAGAGATCAATACACGCCCGGCACCATCCATCACCACATCTTCGGCATAACCGATCAGGCGGCGTTGCAGGGCGCGGATCTTTGGATTGAGCGCGGAAAGCTTGAGCAGCTTTTCGCGTATCGGTTGCCACTCCGGTTGCGGATAGACCAGCAGGCAACCGTCGGCATCGGCGGTCAGCACCAGGTTGCCCGCGTATTCGCTGAGCAGCATGTCGCGATGACGCGCCGGTATCGCGAGCCTGCCCTTGCTATCCAGATTGAGTTGCGCCGCTCCCTGAAACATCCCTTAACCCCCACTTTTTCCCACTTTTTACCACTTGAACCCACTATATTGAAAAAAAACCCAATGGTCAAGCGGAAAACAGGATTTATCTTTACAGGACAAGGAGTTAGAGCGGAAAGTTAATGAAAAATAAATACGCTTAATAAATAATGCATTGCGCAGGCAAGCTAAAGCTGTTTGTAATGAGCGGGGGAGAATTCGGGATCAGAAAGGCTACGAAGCGGGTCTGGATAGGAGGTTCTAGCGATTTCAAAAAATCTGGTTTCGAACAAATTGCGTCGCGCCAGTTTGCACAAGCACGCATGAAACAGGTGAAGCTGGCCGATAAGCCGGGTTCTGTCGTGGACAGTCATTCCTCTAGGCGTTTCGTTACCTGACGCTCAAGCAACCTACCCGCTGGCGACGCGAGCAACGTCATAGCCAGCTTATTTGGTCTTGCTCCGAATGGAGTTTACCGTGCCGTCCGTGTTACCACGTCCGCGGTGGGCTCTTACCCCGCCGTTTCACCCTCGCCGTTACCTTGCGGTACTTGGGCAGTTTATTTTCTGTGGCACTGTTCATCACCTCACGGTGTCCGGTCGTTAACCGGCATTCTGCTCTGTGGAGCCCGGACTTTCCTCCCCGCACTTGCGTGCGCGGCGACTGTCTAGCCAGCTTCGGGGCACAGTTTAACACGCGGCATGGCGCCGCTAGCCCATATCGACGCCGGCCTGGTGCGCCTGCTCGTCGGCAAAATAACTGCTGCGCACCATCGGCCCGCAGGCCGCATGGCTGAAGCCCATTTCTTTTGCCGCCTGTTCGAACATCGTGAATGATTCCAGCGGCGCATAGCGCAATACCGGCAGGTGTCCCTCGGAAGGTTGCAGGTACTGGCCGATGGTCAGCATGTTCACATCGTGCGCACGCAGGTCGCGCATCACTTCCAGCACTTCCTCGTCGGTCTCGCCCAGCCCCAGCATCAAGCCGGACTTGGTCGGGATATGCGGAAAGCGCGCCTTGAAATCCTTGAGCAACTTCAGCGAGTGCGCATAATCCGCGCCGGGGCGGGCCAGCTTGTACAAGCGCGGCACGGTTTCCAGATTGTGGTTCAGCACATCGGGCAGGCTGATGGAAAGCGCATCCAGCGCCTCATCCAGCCGGCCGCGAAAATCCGGCACCAGAATCTCCAGGCGCGTCGCGGGTGAACTGGCGCGGATCGCCCCCAGACAATCGGAAAAATGTTTTGCGCCGCCGTCGCGCAGATCGTCGCGATCCACGCTGGTGATGACCACATATTTCAGTTTGAGCAGCCCGATCGAGCGCGCCAGATTGGCGGGTTCGTTCGCATCCGGCGCCAGCGGCTTGCCGTGTGCCACGTCGCAGAACGGGCAGCGCCGCGTGCACACGTCGCCGAGGATCATGAAGGTCGCAGTACCCTTGCCGAAACACTCGCCGATATTGGGACAAGATGCCTCTTCGCACACTGTGTGCAGCTTGTGCTCGCGCAGCATGCGCTTCACGTCGTGATAGCCCTGCCCGCTGCCGGACTTCACGCGTATCCAGTCCGGCTTGCGCAGACGTTCCTGCAACGGAATGATCTTGATCGGATTGCGCGCTGTTTTGGCTGCGCCGGTTTGCTTGCTCTCAGGGTTGTTCATTAGCCGGTCTTCTTTCCATATGTCGTTGTAGTCCGTGTACCAGGTTTTGCGCAAGATGGGCCTGCAGCTCATTGATCGAGCAGGTAACACCCTGCTCGCAAGCCTGCGTGATACGCAGTCCGGCATAACCGCACGGGTTGATGTTGGCGAACGGTGTCAGATCCATGTCGACGTTGAACGACAGGCCATGATAACAATAGCCGTTCTTGATTTTCAATCCCAGTGCCGCGATCTTGGCATCGTCCACATACACACCGGGCGCGTCTTCGCGCCCGTGCGCAGCCACCCCGAATTCGGCGAGCAGGTCGATCACCGCCTGCTCCATCAGGCGCACCAGCTGGCGCACGCCGATCTTCCAGCGGCGCATGTCGAGCAGCAGGTAAGCGACAATCTGGCCGGGACCGTGATAAGTGATCTGCCCGCCGCGGTCGATCTTGACCACCGGGATTGCGGTGTTGTGCAGCAGGTGTTCCGGTTTGCCGGCCAGGCCTTGCGTGTACACAGGCGGATGCTGCACCAGCCAAATCTCGTCGCGCGTTTCGCTGTTGCGCTCGGCGGTGAATTTCTTCATCGCGTCCCAGATCGGCTGGTATTCGACCAACCCCAGCGAGTGAATGACAGGCGGCGCAACATGTGCATACACTGAGGCCTCGGCTTGCCCCTTTTCTCTTGCCCCCTGCACCTGTTTCGTCATAACACCATTACGATCAAAGGATGATCGCACAGGTCCTGGTACAACGCGTCAAGCTGCTCGCGCGAAGTGGCGCGCACGGTGCAGGTCAGGCTGATGTAACGCGCGGTTTTGCTGGCGCGCATCTCCATGAAGGATGCAAGGAATCCGGGATCGTGCTTGTTAACCACTTCCAGCACCGCTTGTGCGAATCCCGCCTGCTGCTGCCCGAATATCTTGATCGGAAAGTCGCAGGGATATTCGATCAGGCTCTCGGTCAATTCGACTTTTGGCAATTCTTCCATGGTTGTTTACCTGTCGGCGCGCATCACATCGCGCTTGAAGTCCTGATACAGCTTGTGCAAGCTGGCGAACATTGCGCCCGGCTTGCCGTTGCCTACCGGCTTGCCATCGAGGCGGGTAATCGCAAGCACTTCCCTGGTGGACGAGGTGAGCAGCAGTTCATCCGCGGCGAATACTTCGCCAACGGCAATCTTGCGCACTTCAAAAGGGATATTGTTTGCGGCGGCAATCTCCAGTATCACGTCGTAGGTGATTCCGGGGAGCATCAGGTTATCCTTGGGCGGCGCGAGCAGCTTGCCGTTGCTCACCACGAAGATGTTGCTGGCAGCACCCTCGGTCATGAACTCATTGTCCCGAATCAGTACAGTCTCCGCGCATCCCGCTTCCACTGCCATCTGGCGCAACAGCACGTTGGGCAACAGCGCAATGGACTTGATATCGCAGCGCAGCCAGCGGTTGTCCTGCGCGGTGACCGCGCCCACACCGCTTTGCAGCAGTGCCTCGGGCGGGACCGACAGCGGGTTACTCATCATGAATACCGTCGGCCTGACCGGCGGGTTGGGGAAGGCGTGGTCGCGTTTCGCCACGCCGCGCGTGATGTGCAGATACAGATATTGGTCGTCGCCTGAATTGCGCGCAATGATTTCGTTGGTGATGTCGGCCCATTCGCCATCACTGTGCGGATTGGCAAGCTTGATGCCGTCCAGGCTGTACTGCAATCGGCGCAAATGTTCGGCCAGACGAAAGGCTTTGCGCGAATACACCGGAATGACTTCATACACGCCATCGCCAAAGATGAAGCCTCGATCCAGCACGGAAATCCTGGCTTCTTCGATGGGCATGTATTCCCCGTTCAAATAGATCGTCATGGCCTGGCAACTATTGGAACATCAGGCGGATGTTGTCCCATCCGCGCGAAAATACATTGGCGAGCGGCACACTTTGCAGTGCCTCAAGCGGGAATTCGGCATAAGGCTTGCCGGCCAGCGTCAGTTTGAGCATACCCAGTTTTTGCCCGCCCATGATCGGGGCAAGAATGGGTTGGTATGTTTCAATCTTTGCCCTGAGCTGGGAAAATGTTCCCTTTGGAATGGTCAGAAACATGTCACGGCGAAAACCGACATCGAGGAGGCTCTCGGTGCCTTTCCAGATACGCAACCGGGTAACCGGCTGGCCCTTTTGATACAAACGCAGGGAATCGAAATGCTGGAAACCGTAATTCAGCAGCTTCTGGCTTTCCGATGCCCGCAAGCGGTCGGAATTTGCGCCGAACAGCACCGTGATCAACCTGTGGTTATCCCGCTGGGCCGATCCGACCAGGCAAAACCCGGCCGATTCGGTATACCCGGTTTTGACGCCGTCCACATAGGGATCAATCCACAGTAGGCGGTTGCGATTGGATTGGGTGACGCTGTTGAATGTGTAGTTGCGCAGCGAGAACAGCGAATAATACTGGGGATACTCGCGGATCATTGCTGCCGTAAGCACGGCCAGATCGGATGCACTGCTGTAATGCTCCGCGTCTGGAATACCCGCCGGATTGGTGAAATGGGTATTCTTCATACCCATGCGTTTCGCTTCCTGGTTCATCATGTCGACAAAACCCGCTTCGCTGCCCGCGATATTGACGGCGAGCATGATAGCTGCGTCGTTGCCCGAATCCACAATCATCCCGCGCAACAGGTCCTCCACCGTGACGATTTGTCCCGCCTTGAGAAGCATGCGAGACTCGTCGCCCAGATTGCGCACTGCAACAGCAGGGACACTCAGTTTTTGATTAATTGACAGGGTGCCGTGCCTGATCGCATCGAAAGTCAGGTAGGCAGTCATCAACTTGGTCAGGGAAGCCGGCTCCATGCGGGCATCACCGCTCTGATCCAACAGTATCTGGTTGCTGTTGTAGTCAAACAATACGTATGACTTGGCCGCGAGCTGGGGAGCCTCGGGCAAAAGATCTGGTTGCGCGGACGCGAGCACGGGTACGAGGCAGAGAAACAATAGAATAAGTTTCATGATTCAAGGCAATTTTCCGAGGGTGCAATTATAGTCGGCTGTTCATGGGAGAGGGAACAATCCGCTGCTTCCGCATACAGTTATAATCCGCGGCTGATATTAACCATCGGAAAGATAATCATGATCAATTTGATTCGGTTTGGCGGGTTGCTGGCAGCCCTGTTCTTTTGCACCAGCGTTTATGCCGGCGATATCCAGATAGAAAATGCATGGGCACGCGCCACTGCCCCCGGACAGGATGCGGCAAGCGTGGACCTGACCATCACCAGCAAACATGCCGCGGTCCTGTCCGGAGTGTCCAGCCCGGTTGCCAGGACTGCCGCGCTGCACAGCATGGTGATGGAAGGCGGCATGATGAGAATGCGCAAAGTGGCATCGATTGATTTGCCCCCCGGGAAACCGGTCAATCTGGGCGAGAGCGGCTACCACGTGATGCTGGTCGGGCTGAAGGCGCCGCTCAAGGAAGGTGATACCGTGCCGTTGATGCTGAGCATCAAGGTGGGCAAGCTGGGCGTGATCAAGGTCAAAACCCGTGCCAAAGTGATATCGCTCACCGCGGCCGCCCCGCCCGCTGAAAATACCAACCATCAGCAGATGAACATGCATTGAGTGAGTGTTGGCTACGCCGGATGATCAGGTACCGCTTGCCGCCAGCGGCATTAAGTAGCCCTGACTTATTTCATCTGGTGTAGAATTCGCGGCATATTTTTTTGAGGGAACACCATGCCGCTTTCTGCTACCTCTGTTGCGCAAAAAGCCCGCACCTTGTCCGAGGCGCTACCCTATATCCAGCGTTTTTTCGACAAGACCATCGTTATCAAATACGGCGGGAACGCGATGACCGATCCGGCCTTGCAGGAAAGCTTCGCGCGCGACGTGGTGTTGCTCAAACTGGTCGGCATGAATCCGGTGGTGGTGCATGGTGGCGGCCCGCAGATCAACGATTTGCTCAAAAAAGTCGGCAAACAGGGCGAGTTCATCCAGGGCATGCGCGTCACCGACGAAGAGACCATGGACGTGGTCGAGATGGTGCTGGGCAAGGTCAACAAGGACATCGTCAACCTGATCAACCGTTTTGGCGGCAAGGCGGTTGGCCTGACCGGGCAGGATGGCGGTTTCATCCGCGCCGAAAAATTGCTGCTGGAGAGCATCACCGAGCCGGGCAAGATGCTGGACATCGGCCTGGTCGGCGACATCAACAAGATCGATCCTTCGATTATCACTTTTCTGGATTCCGGCGATTTCATTCCGGTCATCGCGCCGATCGGGGTATCGCCGGACGGTGAAACCCTGAACATCAACGCCGATGTGGTGGCAGGCAAACTGGCTGAAGTGCTGCATGCCGAAAAGCTGGTGTTGCTCACCAACACCCCCGGGGTGCTGGATAAAGACGGAAAACTGCTGACCGGTCTGACGCCGAAACAAATTGACGGGCTGGTGGCGGATGGCACGCTGTCCGGCGGCATGCTGCCCAAGATCAGTTCTGCACTGGACGCCGCCCGCGGCGGGGTGCGTGCCGTGCACATCATCGACGGGCGGGTGCAGCACGCGCTGTTGCTGGAGATATTGACCGACGAAGGTGTTGGAACGCTAATAAAAAGCAAATAACAGAAATTTTATAATGAGCGGGCGGCTGTGGATTTTCGATCTGGACAATACATTGCATGATGCCAGGCCGCACATCTTCCCGCACATCAATCGCAGCATGACAGCCTATTTGCAGGAACATCTGCAACTGGACGAAGCGGCGGCAAACAATTTGCGTGTGCATTACTGGCGCAGGTATGGCGCGACATTGAGCGGCATGATGCGGCACCACGGCACGGATCCGTTCCACTTTCTGTGGCATACGCACCAGTTTCCGGAACTGGAACGAATGGTGCTCAGGGCGCCTCGTCTGCGCCACATACTAAAAACATTGCCCGGCAGGAAAATGGTATTCTCGAATGCCCCGTCGCACTATGCGCATGCCGTGCTGAAGCTGTTGCGTGTGGATGACCTGTTCGATGATGTGATGGCGGTGGAACACACCCGCTACCGCCCCAAACCGGATATCTTCGGCTTCATTCGGTTGTTGAAAATGCATCGCATCAAAGCACCGCAATGCATCATGGTCGAGGACAGTCTGGAGAACCTGTATACGGCAAAACGGCTGGGGATGCGCACCGTGTGGGTGAATGCCGGCAACAAAAGCGCGCCTTGCGTGGATGCGAAGATTCGCGATGTGATGCAGCTGCCGGGAATATTGGGGCGTATAGGTTAATTACAAACTCTCTTCGAAACTCTTCCCCCGCTTGCCGGAAGAGGAGTTTCGAAGAGGGTAATTGATAGGGAGACAAACATGGCCGCAGCCAAACCGGGCGAAAGAAAATTACAAATATTGCAGGCCGTCGCCGGGATGCTCGAACAGCCCAAAGGCGAAAAGATCACCACAGCTGCACTGGCGGCACGCCTGGAGCTTTCCGAAGCCGCGTTGTACCGGCACTTTGCCAGCAAGGCGCAGATGTTCGAGGGCCTGATCGAGTTCATCGAACAGACCGTGTTCGGCCTGATCAACAAGATAACCCAGGAAGAAAAAAGCGGCGTGAAGCAGCTCGAAGCGACCGTGGCCATGCTGCTCAATTTCGCGCAGAAAAACAGCGGCATGACACGCGTGCTGATCGGCGACGCGCTGGTTAACGAGGATGAACGCCTGCAGCAGCGTGTCAACCAACTGCTGGATCGCATCGAGGCCACGCTGAAGCAATCACTGCGCATCGCCACCACACAAGGCGAGATGGGCGCAGCGGTGGATGTCGGCGCACACGCCAACCTGCTGCTGTGCTATGTGATCGGCCGCTGGACGCAATTTGCCAAGAGCGGATTTGCGCGCGAACCGATGGCGTTGTGGCCGGCGCAGTTGGCAATTTTGTTGCATAAATGAACGGAAAGAAAAAATGATACTGATACTGAAATCCAACGCCGGTGAACATTCTCCCGAATACAAACAGTTGCAGGCTCACCTCGCCGGGTTGCCGGGCATCCAGACCCGCGTGCATCTCGAGCGCGGCAGCGAAAAAACGTTGACCGAGATATACCTGATCGGCAACACCAAGGCGCTTGAAATCGAGGACATGCAAAACCTGCCTGGTGTCGAACGCGCGGTGCGAGTTTCCGAAGAGTACCGTATCCTGGGACGGCACAAGGACGATCAGCGTCCCACCCACTTCGAATACAACGGTGTGCGCTTCGGGCAGGATACGCTGAATGTGTTTGCCGGATTGTGCGCGGTCGACAACCGGGAGCATGTCGAAATCATGATGAAAGCCGTCCATGACAACGGCCAGGTGTGCACCCGCATGGGCGCATACAAGCCGCGTACCAGCCCCTATGCATTCCAGGGCCACGGCAAACTGTGCTTGCCTTATGTATTCGAACTGGCGGGCAAATACGGTATCAAGGTGATCGCTATGGAGATCACCCACGAATCGCATTTGAACGAGATCAAGGAAGCCCTGCACCAGACCGGCAATCCGACCGGCGTGATGCTGCAGATCGGCACGCGCAACACGCAGAACTTCGAACTGCTGAAGATCGTCGGGCGGCAAACCGAGATGCCCATCCTGCTCAAGCGCGGTTTTGGCATCACCCTGGACGAGTCATTGAATGCCGCCGAATATCTGGCTTCCGAAGGCAACCGCAACGTGGTGTTCGGGCTGCGCGGCATGAAGACCAACATGGGCGACCCGCACCGCAACTTTGTGGATTTCTCGCACGTGCCGGTGGTCAAGCGCCTGACGCGCATGCCGGTGTGCATCGACCCGTCGCACTCGGTCGGCTCGCGCGCCGCTTCGCCGGACGGCATCCTCGACATGATGCACGTCACCGCACAGGGTGTCGTTGCCGGCGCCAACATGGTGCTGGTGGATTTCCATCCCGCACCACCCAAGGCGCTGGTGGACGGCCCGCAAGCAATGCTGCTGAAGGAGCTGCCGTACTTTCTGGAAGATATACAGATCGCGCGCGAGGCATACCTGAAACGCGCCGCACTCAGAAAAAATCAGGGATAGTTCTTGAATCTTCCTGTGGAACTCAAGACAGTGAAGTTCTGCTTGCCCATTGCGAACTCCCTGGATCCTTCGGACCTGCCACCATCATCGAGGCGGGATTCGAATCTTTCCGGGAATTGCACGTTCAGCCACTTCAGGATGGGCGTCAACTCCTGCCTTTCGGCAACAGTGGCGTACTCGTCCATTTCAAATACACCCAGCCCCTTTTCAGAGGCGTACAGATAATTCTCGGAATCGTGAATGCTGGTCAGGAATGGCAATTTCAGGGAATTGAGAAACCGCTGCAACGCCTCATAGACAGTCGAGGAGGAGTTGCGGACCCGGTTTGCAACCACCGCGATCTTTGCCCCGGAGGTACGCGCGCCACCGAACAGGAACAGCTCCTTGATAAAATCCGCAGTGGCGTGGATGTCGATGGGAGAAGGTGCGACCGGGATAACAATAAAGTTCGATTTGCGCACCAAATCCTGCAACAGCAAACCTTTCGCTCCGGCCGGCGCATCGATGATCGTGATTTCGGTATCCGCCGGAACCCAGGCATGGGTGCTACGCAAGGGAATGGCCCCTTTGGCTGGAGCGGCATTCGCCCCATAGATCTTTATCGCCTCATCAGGCCGTAGCCTCAACCATTGTATGCTTGAGCCCTGCGGATCGTAATCCATGATTGCGATCTGGATCTTCCTGGTGGCGTAGTAACTGGCAAGATTGGTGGCCAGGGTGGTTTTTCCCGAGCCTCCTTTCGAGTTAATCACGAGTATCGTCAGCATGGCGTTCCTGCTGTGACGCTAAGCAGCTTGCGCGCTGACCGGGCGCTTTTGAATTGGACATCCCGAGTCCCGGTGCAGCAAGACAGGGAACATGCGTGTGTGCTGCTCTGCTGAATTTGTTGGCGTGATTTTTCCGGCAAAGCAATGCGGGCCAGGAGGGCCGCGACAGGCCCCGAGACCTCAGGACAATTGCCGGAGAACAACCGACAAGTCCACGCTTCCACGCTGTTGCGTGCCTGGTTTTGCTCCAAAATTAAAACGAAAAACGCCCGCGGCAGACCGATAACGGTCGCCACACAGCCAGGTAGTTCCCATCTCTTTAGAGCCAGCATAGCGGGTATCTTTCCGGAGAACAGAAAATTATTCCACTTCTTTAATAATTCTCACTCTTTGATAACAAAGAATTAAGTGAACATTAGTCGGTTCGGGGCCGCGCGTCAAATATTAGCTCGAATTTATTGACTGTCAACACCCGCGCCAATATCATTACAGGCATCAAGGTTTCGGATTGTCCGACTTTGATTTTTGATGAGGTGACAAGATGGTAATGCAAAAGAGCAAGCCCGCTACAGGCAAAACCTCCGCTGTTAAATCCAAGTCCCCGAAACCAGCTGTAGCACCGGCTGCCAAAAAGGCCGCACCGAAAAAGGCTGATGCCGCTGCATCCGCGTCAAAAAAGCCCCAATCTACCGCAGCAAAGAAAATATCCGTACCGGCATCCAAACCCGTAAAAAAAGTCGCCGCACCGGCTGCAAAAATCAAGACGCCTGCCAGGCAGGCAGCCGCCAAAGCCAATCCACCCGAGGCTGATGGCAAGGCAGCAGTAAAACCAACCCGCGAGGAACGTTATCGCATGGTGGAAACAGCTGCCTACTTTATTGCCGAGCAGCATGGCTTTCAAGGCCGCTCGGATGAGCATTGGGCAGAAGCAGAGCGAGCGATTGCGGCAAAACTGGGCCAATAGACAAATACCGGTACATTTCCTGCTGCCGTTCCGGCTGATATCGGTTGTGCATCGTTCCTGCAAAAATTTACCGATACTATCTCCAACGCAAGTCCATCAGCATTTTGCGCATACACCCGAAGCCGTATCGCTTGAAGCTGCATTATTAACTTCTGCATCCCTGCCTGTGTCTTTGTCTTTGGTAAACGACGCACCCTCGCATTTCCAACACTTGTTCACAATTTCAATTGCTGCCGGATGGTCAAACACCTTTGGGAATAGCATCCCCGCAGCAATGCAGGCTCTTTCCGCTATCCGTCGGTTGGGATGGATTCCAATACGCAGGGCAGGAGTTGATAAAGTGGTGGCAGTGCGCAGCCGCAATTAACGAGCCGTCAATCTCGAGCCGGAGGGATTAGTGTTTGTTCAGAAATGCATGTCCTGCACACTGGCAGGCAAGACATGGAACAATTCTGCGCATGAAGATATCGTCAAAAAGACCGGCCGAAAATTGTCCTGAAGCCTGACTCTTTGGAAAGCCGCCTTGCTTGAAGGCGACTATATGGGTGAAGCCACCAGCCCTCATGGAAGGCTGGTCTCTTCTAGTGCATTTATTTCTTTGCGCCGTTCACAGCTGCTTTCAGCGTAGCGCCAGCCTTGAAAGCCGGGACTTTGGCAGCCTTGATCTTGATTGCTTCGCCGGTGCTGGGGTTACGACCCGCGCGTGCTGCACGCTTGCGCACTTCGAATGTCCCGAAACCGACCAGCGCAACATTGTCACCCTTCTTCAGCGTGCCGGTGATGATTTCAATCAGAGCCGAAATATTGCGGTCAGCATCTGCCTTGGAGCTCCCTGTCTTGTCAGACAATGCATCGATCAATTCTTTTCTGTTCATGTTATTTCCTTTGTTGTTATTACTGCAAATGCAGCGAAGCATAGTCTAGCACCAGTCGGGGCCGTTTAAAATCTTTCAATGAGGCCGGATGTATGCCCCGCCTCATTAACCACGACTACTTGGCACGCCCGTATTTTGCGGTGAAACTGGCCTTTCCCAGCATATTCCCATGGATCATATAGCCGGTCAGCGCTGCAGTGGCATCGGCCGGGACATCAAGCTTGTCGGTTTTGAGCGCATATACGGTAAAAATATAGCGATGCGGCTTGTCTCCTTTCGGCGGGCAGGTCCCGCCGAAAGCCGCCACACCATAATCGGTACGGCCCTGGATCGCGCCTTTAGGCAGGGTCGTGCTGTTTAGCGCCCCGGCATTCGCAGCCAGCTCATGGACATCGGCCGGGATATTGAAGACTACCCAGTGCCACCAACCCGAACCGGTGGGCGCATCAGGATCGTACAACGTCACGGCAAAGCTTTGGGTTCCCTTCGGTGCACCGCTCCATTTCAGTTCCGGCGACTTGTTCTCCCCGGAACAGCCAAAACCATTGAATTCGAAGCGCTGGGGAATCATGTGATTGGCCTTGATTTCCGTGCTGGAAAGCTTGAAGGCTGAAGCGTAGGTGAAAGTCGAAAAAGCAGTCAGAACAACGGCAAACAGTATGCGGCGCATGTAACTCTCCTTCATGGACAAAACGGGGAAAGAATTGTAGCACCATTGCAATAGCCGCAAAATTGCTCCGGCTGGCGCAAATTTTGCGCATTCCTGACCGGCCAACCATTGCATAGTCGGGACGAGAAGATCACCAGTACTGGGCCGGGCCGATTGCCAATGCGCGCCGCCGGCGGAAGATTTCAGGGATTGCCCGGCGCGCTGCCTGAATGTCCGCCACTCCTGCTCTTACGGGCACCAAAAATAATCGGGCTGCCGCAACTGCAAATGTGGCTATTTGTCGCGACGCCATAAAGTCTCTGCTACTGCCTGTGCCCGGTTGATGCAGCGGCTCAGCACAAACAACAAATCCGACAACCGATTAAGATAAGGAAGCGCGTGTTGCGGAACGGCATCGTGTTGGGAAAGTACGGCCAGATCGCGCTCGGCCCGGCGCGCTACAGTGCGTGCCACATGGCACAACGCACCCGCGCGCGAACCGCCCGGCAGGATGAATTCGCGCAGCGGCGGCAGGTCGGCGTTGTAATGCGCAATCTGTTCATCCAGCCAAGCGATCCGGTCTTCCGGGAACGCATCCCGGGTGGGCAGCGCAAGCGCCCCGCCCAGGTCGAACAGGTCGTTCTGAATCCGCAGCAACACCGCGCTGATGCCGTTCGGAAGCGCTTCGGCAAGCAACACGCCAAGCTGGCTGCTCAGTTCATCCACGCTGCCCAGCACGGCGATACGGGCATGGTCTTTTCCAAGGCGCGTACCGTCTGCCAGGCCGGTTGTTCCCTTGTCGCCGGTGCGGGTGGTGATCTTGGATAATCTCATTTGAATGCCGGTTTATTGTTGTTCAAGACACGCGAAGTATACCGCCGCATCAGGCTGAGTATGCTTGCGTTGTGCCTGCCAGATCATCTCGCTGAGACATTCCATCATGCGATGTTGCGCATCGTGTTCCGATTCTAATTGTTGCGTCAGACGCACGAAATGAGCCCGTATCCCCGGCGGCTGGTCGATGGATATCTGCTCCTCGATGGTCAGGTGCATCATCAGGTGCAGGAAGGGATTGGTCTCGCCCTGTTCCGGCGAGTAGTCCTTTTCCTGGTGTGATTCCAGATCCTCCAGCACGGAAAAATATTCGGGATGCTTGGCGATAAGCTGCACGGCAAGATCTTCCAGCGGGGTGAGCAATTCGCCTGCGCGGCGTTTGCGCCAGGATTCGAACAGAAAGTTGCGAGCTTCGTCGCGCGATGGATTGAACAGCATCAGCTTTCTTTCTTTTTGTATTCACACAAATCTTCAATGATACACGCGCCGCATTTGGGTTTGCGCGCCTGGCAGACATAACGGCCGTGCAATATCAGCCAGTGGTGCGCGTCATGCTTGAATTCGTCCGGCACAAACTTGATCAGCTTCCTTTCCACTTCGGCCACGTCCTTGCCGGGTGCCAGTCCGGTGCGGTTCGATACGCGGAAGATGTGCGTATCCACCGCGATAGTGGGCTGACCGAACGCGGTGTTAAGGATCACGTTTGCAGTCTTGCGCCCCACCCCCGGCAGGGCTTCCAGTTCCTCGCGGGTTTGCGGCACCACGCCACCGTGACGTTCCAGCAGCAGCCGACAAGTCTGCATCACATGCTTTGCCTTGGTCTTGTACAGACCGATGCGCTGGATGTATTCGCGCAACTTCTCCTCGCCGAGTGCGAGTATTCCTTGCGGCGTGTTCGCGACCGGAAACAGATGCCGCGTGGCGGCATTCACGCTGATATCGGTGGCCTGCGCCGACAGCATTACCGCGACCAGCAGCTCGAACGGTGTGGCATAGTCCAGCTCGGTAGTGGGATGCGGGTTGGCGGCTTGCAGGCGCAGGAAGATTTTGCGGCGTTTGGTGGGGTTCATAAAAATTCCCGGAAAAATACAGGGTGAGGCATGATCAAACGCTGCTGGTTACACCCTGCTCCTGCTTCAATGCATCGCGGGTGAGCACCCGCCATCCACCGGCACGATAGTCGCGCTCGCGCCTTTCAGCCTTTTTTCGGCGCGCAGGTTCAGCCAGTTTTTTGCCGCGATCAGCATGCCCAGTGTGATGAATGCGCCGGGCGGCAGGATGGCCAGCAGGAAGCCGTGATAGTCCGGCACCACGGTAATCACCCAGGATTTCGCCGTTTCGCCGAACACCATGTCGATGCCGGACAGCAGCGTACCGTGCCCGAATATCTCGCGGATGCCTCCCAGCACCGCCAGCACCGCGGTAAGTCCCAGACCCATGGCAAAACCGTCCAGCGCAGATTCCAGCACGGGGTTCTTGGAAGCGAACGATTCAATGCGCGCGAGCACGATACAGTTGGTCACGATCAGCGGAATGAAAATGCCCAGCACCACATACAGTTTGTACATGTATGCATTCATCGTGAACTGGACCACGGTGACCAGCACGGCGATGATCAGGATGAATACCGGGATGCGCGCCTCGTTCGGGACGAGTTGCCGGATCGGCGCGATGGCCGCACCCGACAAGGTCATCACCAGCATGGTTGCAAGCCCGAGGCTCACTGCATTCACCACCGAACTGCTCACCGCAAGAATAGGACACAGCCCGAGCAGCTGCACCACCCCGGTGTTCTGTTTCCATACACCGTTGTAAAAAATGTCCTTGAATTCCCGGCTGGTCACTGCTGCTCCCCTTTAACTTTTTCTGCCTGTGCTGTGGAGGCATGCGCCTTGAACAATATTTCGCGATGCAGCGCGTAATACTGCAATGCATTGTGCACCGCTTTCACCACCGCGCGCGGGGTGATCGTCGCGCCGGCCATATAATCAAACACACCACCATCCTTTTTGACTTTCCACCCGCCGGCATCGGGATTGTCCAGCGCTTTCCCTGCAAAGCCGTTGATCCACTTGCTCTTGGCGATCTCGATGTAATCGCCCAGCCCCGGCGTTTCCTTGTCCGACACCACGCGCACCCCGGCGATTCTACCATTGCTGTGGATGGCGATAACCATATGGATCTTCCCGCCATAACCATCCGGGGCGATGACCTGCATCACCACGATGGAAGGTACACCGTTGAGTCGGCCGAGGTAGGCCGGGGTGGCGGTGTCGTTACCCAGCAATTCATCCGGCCCCAGTTCGGTCGTGTCCTTGATGATGTCGTTGTCATAGCTTCCCGCCGGCGCAATCTGTGCAATCAGCTTCAGCTTTTCCATTTCCTCACTGCGCTCGATGGGGTCATGCGTCAGCTGATAAGTGATCGCGAGCACAGCAGTACCGATCAGCGCAAAAAACAGCAGGTTGAGCGCGGTAAGCAGCGAGGCTTTCGCGATCGTGCGTCTCATGGCTTGTCGCCCCTGGCTTTTTTCCCGAACACTCCGTCTTTTTTGCCAAATACTGGCGGCTGGGTATACAGCACGATCAGCGGCACGCAGATGTTCATCAGCAGCGTGGCGAACGCGACACCGTCCGGAAAGCCGCCGAACACCCGGATCAGGTATGTGAGCAGCGCGGCTCCCGCGGCAAAGATCAGCCGCCCCTTGTTGGTGGTGGGACTGCTGACCGGATCGGTGAGGATGAAGAAAGCACCCAGCATCGATGCGCCGGCGAACAGGTGGAACAGCGGCCCGGCGTAATGTCCCGCATCGACCAGATGAAATATCCCCGCGATGACCAGCAGCGTGCCGAGAAACGCGACCGGAATGTGCCAGCTGATAATGCGCGAGGCGAGCAGATATAGACCACCCAACAGGAATCCGCCCGCCACCATTTCGCTGCCGTGACCGGCCAGATGCCCGTAAATCGGCATTTCCAGAATCTGCCGGATGGGCTGATCAAGGTGCAGATGGGTCTTCAGCGTGTCCAGCGGCGTTGCCATCGTTACTGCGTCCAGCGTTGCCCGGTCCGGCAGCATGCCATGGAAGATATATTCCAGCTGTTGCGAGAAAGTCAGTCCGGACGACACCAGCCCCCCTTGCTCCAACCCATGGGGTGCTATCCAGTGGGTCATCTGCGCGGGAAAAGAAATGATCAGGACCGCATAGCCGACCATCGCCGGATTGAACAGGTTGTTACCCAACCCGCCGTACAGATGTTTGGCGATCGCGATGGCAAAGGCCGTGCCGACCACCACCAGCCACCACGGTGCCAGCGGCGGAATGGAAAGTGCCAGCAGCCAGGCAGTGAGCAGCGCGCTGTTGTCCCTGAGGAAGGGCATGACCGGCCGGTCGCGCAGCCTGAGCATGACAGCCTCCGTGCCCAGCGCGGTAATGCTGGCCAGCGTGATCGAAACCAGAATTGCCGGGCCGAAATACCATACGTACAACGCAATGCCGGGCAGCAGTGCGAGCAGGACCTTGAGCATGATCTGCGCGACGCTGTCCGGCTTGCTGATAAGGGGAGTAAATAGCATTTGGATATATTATTCTTTAACCTGTTCGACTTCGGATTTGGCCAGTTCGATGATATGCGCACGGCCTGCTTCCAGTTCGGCTTGTGCTGCCTGTTGCTTGGGTGTCAATGACTGGATGCCGGCAAGCTTGGCGGTTTGCGCGGATTTTTCCCTGGCGGCCAGTTTTTCTGCCTTTTCGCGTTTTTCCCGTTCGATGCGCTGTTCGTGGAAATCGTGGCGCACCCTTGCCTGATCCGCGAGCTGTTTGTCATGCTCGCGCGCGCGGATCTCGCTCTTGGCAAAACGGTAATACTGCACCAGCGGGATGTGGCTGGGACAGACATAACTGCAGGCGCCGCACTCGATGCAGTCGAACAGGCTGAATTTCTGCGCTCTGCCGAACTCCCTGGATTGCGCGAACCAGTACAGATCCTGCGGCTGCAGGTCCGCCGGGCACACTTCGACACAGCGCGTACAGCGTATGCACGGCATGGCCGGCGGGGGTGGCGGGAATAGCTTTTCCGACGCGACAATGATGCAGTTGGTGGCTTTCACCATCGGAACATCGAGTGCAGGCAACGGAAACCCCATCATCGGGCCACCCATGATGTATCCGCTGGTGTCGGGCAGCGCGCCGGCCAGCGCGACCAGTTCTGTTATCGGCGTGCCGATCAGCGCTTCATAATTCTGCGACTTACGGACGTTGCCGGTGATGGTAATGACGCGCGACAGCAACGGCTCGCCGTGCGCCAGCGCGCGATAAACCGTGCAGGCGGTGGCAACGTTGAAGCATTGCACACCGACGTCGGTGGGTAACTTTCCGGAAGGCACTTCCAGCCCGGTGATTACGCGGATCAGTTGTTTTGCGCCGCCGCCCGGATAAATCGTCGGGATAGTGACCACTTCATGGCGTTTGTTTTGTTGAAGCGCGGGCTCGTTTGCCGTGATCGCCTGCTGCAGCGCGGCAATCGCTTCCGGCTTGTTGTCCTCGACGCCGATCAGCACCTCGTCCGCGTCCAGCATGTAACGCAAAATCTCCGCACCCTGCACAATTTCCCCGGCGCGCTCGCGCATCAGCATGTCGTCGCAGCTGATATAGGGTTCGCACTCCGCACCGTTCAGAATCAGCGTGGTAATCTTTTGTTTGCCGATGCGCAACTTGATGTCGCTGGGAAACCCCGCTCCGCCCAACCCCACCACACCGGCCATGCGCAGCAGGTGCTGCAATTCCGCGCTGCTGTGCTCGCGGTAATCGACGGATTTGCGCGCTATCCATTCCTCCTTGCCATCCGGTATCAGGGTGGCGCAAAGATTGGGCAGGCCGGAAGGATGGGCAATCAGTTGCATATCGATCGCGGTGATGGTTCCCGAAGTGGGCGCGTGCACCGCGCTCGACACAAAGCCGTCCGGCATGCCGATCAATTGCCCCTTCAGGACATGGTCGCCGGCTTGGACCATCGGCTTTGCGGCTTCTCCTGCATGCTGGTGAAGCGGAACGACCAATTTGGGAGGCAGCGGCGCATGTGCTATCGCTGTCCTGGTGGACTGCGCCTTGTTGCTTGGCGGATGGACTCCGCCATGAAAATGATGGAGCTTCCTCATCGCGTTGCCTCAGCAGCTTCCGCGACGGTAAAAGCATACAGCGGATATTTCCATTTCCAGTTGCCGATCTTTTCCTCAATGACCGGCATGCTGATGCAATCAACCGGGCAGGGCGCAACGCACAGTTCGCAACCGGTGCATTCGGCGGCAATGACGGTGTGCATCTGCTTGGCTGCCCCAACGATGGCGTCCACCGGGCAGGCTTGAATGCACAAAGTACAGCCTATGCAGGTGCTTTCGTCGATCAGGGCGACCGATTTTGGTTTGGGTGCGGCAGTGTCACTGCCGAAGGGTTTGAATTCCACACCGAGCAGATCGGCCAGCTTCTGTATGCCCTCTTCTCCGCCCGGCGGGCAGCGATTGATATCCGCTTCCCCTGCCGCAATGGCTGTCGCATAGGGCTTGCAGCCGGGATAACTGCATTGTCCGCACTGTGTTTGGGGAAGAACCGCATCGATCTTGTCGGCCAGCGGATTCCCCTCGCTGTGGAATTTTATCGCGGCGAATCCCAACACCGCGCCAAGCACGGTCGCAATTGCCGCCATCACCAACAATGCACTTAACATCAGGAGACCTCTAGAAATTCGTTTTGCGGGATCAAGCGCAAGGAGCCGCACAGCGAATGACGAGGCATATCATGTCGATAGACGAGAAATGAGCGAGCATGTGACGCAGCGGTTTGCCCGAAAAACGGATTTATAGAGGTCTCCATTACTTGATCAATCCGGAGAACCCCATGAAGGACAGGCTCATCAGTCCGGCGGTAACCATCGCGATCGCGGAGCCTTTGAAGATCACGGGAACATCCGCGCCTTCCAGGCGTTCGCGCATCGCTGCAAACAGTACCATCACCATGGAAAACCCCAGTGCTCCGCCCATGCCGAAGAAAATCGATTCCATGAAATTGTGTTTCGCCTGCACATTGAGCAGCGGAATGCCGAGCACTGCACAGTTGGTGGTGATCAGCGGCAAATAGATGCCCAGAACCTGATGCAGAACCGGGCTGGTTTTCTGCACCACCATCTCGGTGAATTGCACAATACCGGCAATCACCACGATGAACGACAACGTGGTCAGGTAGGAGAGTTGGGGGCCCAGCAGATAATGGTTGATCAGGTAACTCGAGCCCGAGGCCAGGGTCAGCACAAAAGTGGTGGCTGCACCCATGCCGATGGCGGCTTCCAGGTTTTTGGATACCCCCATGAACGGACACAACCCGAGAATCTTGACCATCACGATGTTGTTCACAAACACCGCGCTGATGAGTATCAGCAGATATTCTGTCATTGCAGAACCTTAGTCAAATCAGGCGCGGATTATCCCCTGATTCATATGCCGCTTCAACCTCGTTCGCGGCATATGAATATTCCGAAATGTTTGCTGATCACACCGAATTTTCTGGTGAAGTCTCGCAGGACATTGGGGCAATTGTATTATCACCAACCGACAACAAGGCCGGAATCAGATCTCGATCCGGGTCCCCATCTCAACGACCCGGTTGGCCGGGATATTGAAGAAATCCGTTGCATTCATGGCATTTTTGGATAACGCCACGAATAGCCGCTCGCGCCATTTGGCCATACCGGGTTTCGGGCTGGAAACGATCAGGGCGCGCGAAACGAAAAATGAAGTGGTCATCATGTCGAAGGGCAATCCTTCCGCGCCGCATAATTCCAGTGCAAGCGGAATGTCAGGGGTTTGCATGAATCCGTAAAATAATTTCACGCGATAGAAGTTCTTTCCCAGATCCTTGATCAGGAAACGATTTCCTCTTGTGACATAAGGCTTGTCCTCGACTACCACGGTCAGCAGTATGTTGCGTTCGTGCAGCACATGATTGTGCTTCAGGTTGTGCAGCATGGCAGACGGCGCCCCGTCACCATCAGGGGTCAGGAATACGGCCGTACCGCTTATTCTCTGCATATTCTCGACATCATCAATAATAGCTTTCAGGGGCACTGTCAGGCTTGTGACCTCATCAAACAATAATTTTCGACCGCGCTTCCAGGTGGTGAGCACGGTAAAAGATACCAGTGCGACGCCCAGCGGGAACCAGCCACCTTGGGGAATTTTAAGGGTATTGGCGGCAAAATAAGTTATATCAACGATCAGCAACACCGAGATAACCGGAATGGCGACAAGCAATGACCAGCGCCATAGCAGCACAATCACGAATGAGATCAGGATGGTGGTAATGGTCATGGTACCGGTGACGGCGATACCATATGCCGCCGCCAGATTGCTGGAGCTTTGAAACGTAAATACCAGGAAGACTACCGCCAGATAAAGCGTCCAGTTGGTCAGGGGAGCATAGATCTGTCCCTGTGCTTTATCGGAAGTCTGGCGGATTTCCATGCGTGGCAAGAAACCCATTTGTACGGATTGATTCGCCACAGAGAATGCACCGGATATGACGGCTTGCGAGGCAATCACCGTTGCGGCTGTCGCGAGCAGCACCATCGGGATCAGCGCCCAGGCGGGGCCAAGCAGATAAAACGGGTTATCGATCGCTTTAGGGTTATGCAACAGCAACGCCCCCTGGCCGAAATAATTCAATACCAGCGCAGGCATCACAAACAGGAACCAACTTAAACGGATCGGAAATTTGCCGAAATGTCCCATGTCGGCATACAACGCTTCTCCGCCGGTAATGACAAGAACGATCGCGCCAAGCGAAAAGAACGCAAGCCGCGGGTCGGCAGTTAAAAAACGAAATGCATAAACAGGATTAAGCGCAAATAATACTTCCGGACTCCGTACGATGGCGATGACACCGAACACTGCCAGGCAAACAAACCAGAGAATCATTATCGGGCCGAATGCCATGCCCACTGTTCCTGTGCCGCGCTTCTGGATAAAAAATAATCCGGTCAGAATGAGAAAGGTGACGGGAAGTATGTATATCTCGAACTGATGCGAAACCAGATCCAGGCCTTCGACTGCCGACAGTACCGAGATCGCCGGCGTGATCATGCCGTCGCCAAAAAACAGCGCGGCAGCAAAAACACCGAGCGCGGTGACGAACCATCTTATTTTTGGATGTGCTTTGGTCAGGTCGCTCACCAAAGCCAACAGGGCCATCGAACCTCCCTCACCGTTGTTGTCGGCCCGCATCATGATGACCACATATTTGAACGAGACCAGCAGCATGATGGTCCAGAACATCACCGACAGCACACCCAGAATATTGGCAGCATCAACAGGCAGAGGGTGAGAACCGGCAAAGGTTGCATGCAGCGCATACAGCGGACTGGTCCCGATATCGCCATACACCACGCCGATTGCTCCCAGCAAAAGGGGGGATAACTTCTGTTCTGCCTGTGTACTGCTCATGCTCCAACCGTTCACTGTGGAAGAATGCGGCGGCACTCTACGCCGGCATTGCGCGGAAAGCAATCATCGTGAGCTTATTCTACGGATTTTCCAGGCATGCCCATGACTTGCACCGCCCCCCCGGTTCCGTGCAATCGAATCATGAAGAACCCGTGCAACTTGGCGCACCGGGGCTTGATGTGGCCGGGGTTGCCGGCCACATCAAGCCGGCCCTAGAGTTTCTTGTGCGTGCCGTCGCACAGCACGCCGTTTGCGCTGTGCTTGCAGCCGCAAAAATACACCGCTTCCGATTTGGCGGCTTTGTACTCGACCGGGGAAAATTCGCTACCCTTGTGCCTACCGTCGCAGAACGGCTGGGTGGCACTTTTTCCGCAGGCACACCACCAGTAGCTTTTCCCCGCTTCTACCTGAACGACGTACGGTGATTTTTGGGCGATAACAGCTTGCTTGTCCGACATTTTGAAGCTCCTTGGTTATAAAAACGACACTAAATTTCCTCCTGCTTTTTTGCAGGAGGCCCAACAAATCCATTGCCCGAGAACTCAGGCGATATCCGCAAGTATCCTTACTTCCATGAGTCGTGCGCGTTAGCAAACGCTTCCCGCAAACGGCGCAGGGTTCCGGTCATCCCGGTCAGTTCCTTCTGCGGAAAATCCGTAAAGGCGCGCTCCATATGCGCCAGTTGAGCCGGAAAAGCGCTTGCAAATAATTTTTCGCCCTGGGTTGTGAGCTGGACAATCTGGCAGCGGCCGTCGCTGGGTAGCGCACTGCGACGCACCAGTTTTTTTCCTACCAGACGATCCACCACGCCGGTCAGCGTGCCTTTGGTGATCAGCGTCTTTTCACCCAACTCCCTGGCCGTCATGCCGGGCGTGTTGCCCAGGGTGGCGATAATGTCGAATTGCGCCGGGGTCAGGCCCAGCGAACGCACATGCGTCGACGAATAAACCTCAAAGGCCTGGTAAGTGCGGGACAATTCACGCATCAGCTGCAAGAAGATCGGTGGTGACATCAGTAGGCCGGCTGGTTATAACCCGCGCAATAATAGTTCTAGTTAGAACCAATGTCAATTTTCCGGATTCGTCGCTGGGTGGATTTTTTGCTCATCCCGCGTGTAACTCAGTACAATCCCGTGGACTAACCTTCAACATATCAACGGTTACTTTATGAAATTGATCCCGACGATCCTGTGCGGCGGAGCAGGCTCACGGCTCTGGCCGGTTTCCCGCGAATTGCACCCCAAACCGTTCATCCGTCTGGCGGACGGGCAGAGCCTGTTGCAAAAGGCCTGGCTGCGCGGCGTAACCCTGCCGGACGTGGCAGAGACACTCACCGTCACCAACCGCGAGCTGATTTTCAAGACCGCGGACGAATACCGCGAGGTCGCCGGCTCCAGCCACAAAGACCTCGCCAACAGTTTCATCCTCGAACCCTTCGGACGCAACACCGCTCCGGCGATTGCCGCCGCCGCCCTGCACGTGGCTGCCAGCCATGGCGTTGATGCGGTCCTGCTGGTGCTGGCCGCCGATCACCTGATCACCGACCAAGCAGCTTTTGCGCAGGCCGTCGCCGAGGCAATGCGACTGGCCGCGCAGGGCAAACTGGTCACATTCGGCATCAAGCCAACATCACCCGAAACCGGTTATGGCTATATCGAGGCGGACGGCAACTCGGTGGTGCGCTTTGTCGAAAAGCCCAGTCTTGAAACGGCCCGCAAATATCTGGCGTCCGGCAATTACCTGTGGAATTCGGGCATGTTCTGTTTCTCTGCCGGAACCATGCTGCGCGAAATGCAACTGCACTGCCCGGAAATTCTGGCTGCAACCCGGGCCTGTCTCGAACAGTCGCGCCGGGCAGAAGGGAAAAGTCACATTCAGATCGAACTCGACCCGGAATCTTTCGCGCGCGTGCCCGACGACTCAATCGACTATGCCGTCATGGAAAAGTCCGGGAATGTCGCGGTGGTGCCGTGCAATATCGGCTGGAGCGATATCGGTTCGTGGAACGCGGTCGGCGAACTGACGGCACCGGATGCCGATGGAAACCGCATTGCAGGCGAAGTCATGCTGCATGATGTCAGCAACTGTTATATCCAGGGCAAGCAGCGCATCGTCGGTGCCGTTGGTATCGACAATCTTATCGTGATCGATACCCCCGATGCGCTGCTGGTTGCGGACCGCAATCGCGTTCAGGATGTGAAGCTGCTATACGCGCGCCTCAAGGCCGAAGGCCATGAAACGCACAAATTGCACACCACCGTGCACCGCCCCTGGGGAACCTACACGGTGCTGGAGGAAGGCCCGCGCTTCAAGATCAAGCGCATCGTGGTCAAACCGGCGGGCCGCCTCAGCCTGCAGATGCATCATCACCGCAGCGAGCACTGGGTCGTGGTCAGCGGCATGGCAAGGGTCGTCAACGGCGACCAGGAACTGTTCATCAACACCGACGAGTCCACCTATATTCCCGCGGGCCACAAACACCGCCTGGAAAATCCCGGCGTGGTCGATCTGGTCATGATCGAGGTGCAAAGCGGGGAATATCTGGGCGAGGACGACATCGTGCGATTCGAGGATATATACGGCCGCTAGCGATGGTGAAGTTGTTGGCTGAAGCTGGCGTCGAAAGTATCCGCATCAGCTGCGGACAGATCCCTGTTTTCCACAAATAATTATTGGTACAACGCCGGAAACTTTTCGCGCAAATGTTCCAGCTTGGGCATGTCGTTGAAAACGATATAGGGCTGGTATGGATGCAGCGCCAGATAGTTCTGGTGATGCGCCTCGGCTGGGTAGAACTGCTTCAGCGGCACGACTTGTGTGACGATGGGGCCGGAAAATGTGTGCGCGTCGGTGAGCTGCCGGATATAGTCTTGCGCAATCTTCTGCTGTTCGTCGCTGGTATAAAAAATTACCGAACGGTATTGGCTGCCGGTATCCGGCCCCTGGCGATTCAGCTCGGTCGGGTCATGCGCCACTTTGAAAAATACCTGCAGCAGCAGCTGGTAGGAAACCTGCGCAGGGTTGAAGTGAACGCGCACCGATTCGGCATGGCCGGTGTTGCCCTGGCTGACCATCTCGTAATGGGCGGTTGCCGCGGCACCCCCCGAGTAGCCCGACACCACGTCGGTCACGCCCTTGACGTGTTTGAACACGGCATCCACTCCCCAGAAACAGCCGCCGGCAAATACCGCCGTTTCTTCAAGCGGTGCAGCGGCGGCATTTGACAGCGCACTCAGGCCGAGCACGACGCACAGGCCGGCGCTGAAAAAATAACGACGGATAACATTGATGGTCAGCATCATGGCACTCCTTTAAAAATCAGCCAAAAGTAAACGCAAAAACCCGGGCACCGGCGCCCAGAAATTCGATGCGAAAGGTGTGAACCCCGATCTTTCCGCGTTGCCGGATGAGCTGGTACAACCGTTCCTCGTGTATCACACCGTTGCCCTGTGCATCGATATCCGTCCCGTGGTCCACCCCGGGCGCCGCGCCGTCCAGGGTGACCCTGAAACGCACCGGTTTGGCGCCGGCCGAACCAAGCACCAAATGCAGGTCGCGCCCCTGAAAACGGTAACTGATTGCACCGCCGGGAGCCTGCACAGCAGCCGCTTCCGCGGATACTCGCCAGCTGCCGCTCAACGCCCACTGGTCCGGCTTGAGAACATTCGGAGCGCTGTATTGCGCCGCAACATCACGCTTGACTGCCTCCGGTGAAACCAGATTCTGCTGGCGCGCATAACCGACATAGGTTTCCGGCGAGCGTTGCGTATCCATGGCGGGAGCGGTGACACCCTTTCCGGTCACCCGGACCAGGCCCTCGTTCATCGAAAGCAAACCGTGGTGTGCCTCCTTGAGCAGCGACTGAATCATCCGTTCGGTTTCATCATACCCGCCTTCGCCGAAGTGTTGATCGCGGATCCTGCCCTGTGCATCGACCAGATAATGCGCTGGCCAATACTGGTTGTTGTATGCATTCCAGATCGCGTACTGGTTATCCATCACGACCGGATATTTGATGCCCAGATCATGGATTGCCTGCCCGACATTTTTCGGGTCTTTCTCGAACGCAAACTCCGGCGTATGCACGCCGATGATGACCAAACCCTGGTCGCGATATTTTTCATCCCAGGCCTTCAGATAAGGCAGCGTGCGCAGACAATTGATGCAGGAATAAGTCCAAAAATCCACCAGCACCACTTTCCCTCGCAACGACTCGCTGGTCAGCGGCGCCGAGTTGAACCACTGCGTTGCACCGGCAAATGAGGGCATCATTGGCAGGCTGGCTTCTGCCGGAACGGCTGTACCGGATTGCTGAAGTGCGGCCGGCTTGGCCAGTTTCGCGATCAGCTTTTGCTCGGTCCCGGCCGTGTTTAAAAATTCAAATTGCGACAGAAAACGCGTATCCCAGCCCAGCGCGATCGCCACCACGCCGACCAGCACCGCGACACCCAGTCCGCGCCGCAACCATTCTTCCGCACCCAGGCCCCGTTTCATCAGGCTGAACACGCGTCCGCCGGCCAGCAGCGCCACCGCCAGCGAAGATGCCGCGCCGGCCGCAAACACCAGCAGCAGCAACGCGCTGTGCAGATTCGCGCCGTTCAGCGCGGCGCCGGCCAGCACCAGGCCCAGAATAGGCCCGGCGCAGGGCGCCCACAGGAACCCGACCGCGACGCCCAGCAGCAGCGAACCCCTGATGCTGGATTCCCGGTCGGCACGCTGTTGCAAACGGCCGCCGAGCGCGACGAACGGGCGCATCATCCGGTCCGCCAACGCCGGAAATATCAGCGCCAGTCCCATCAGCAACAGCAGCAGCATCGCCGCATAGCGGCCGTATTGATTCAGTTCGACCAGCCATGCGCCGCCGACTGCCGCGAGGCTGGCCAGCACCGTGAAGGTCGCCGCCATGCCGAACAGGATCGGCAAACCGGAGCGCCGGAACGATTTATCCGAACGGGCAAAAATGAACGGCAGTACCGGCAGTACGCACGGACTGAAAATGGTCAGCACGCCGCCGAGGTAAGCCAGCACAAAGATCAACATGCTTCCCGCTCCATAGAACTGTGCATATTCAAGCTTCGGTGAAGGGAGATCAAAAATTCCAGAGTTCGCCCAAATACAAGGCGCGTGAAAAATTTTGCAGCGCCGCATATACAGAATATGCAAGCAAGAAATTTCTTACGCAACGCAGTATTACCAGCGACTTGGCTGTTGTCTTTTGACAGCCAAGTCGAATGGCTAGTAGTTTCAGCAGCTGGGATGAAATCTGGAATTTTAGACTCCCTGATGCGGAATGAAGCGCAGCGCCACCGTGTTCATGCAATAGCGCAATCCGGTCGGCTGCGGGCCATCGTCAAATACATGGCCCAGATGGGCATCGCACAGGGTACAGCGCACCTCGGTGCGCGTCATGCCGAACATGTGGTCGGTAATTTCGCGCACATTCTGTGACGCGATCGGTTGCCAGAAGCTCGGCCAACCGGTCCCGGAATCATATTTGGTGGCGGCATCGAACAACGCGTTGTCGCAGCACACGCAGCGATACAGGCCCGGTTCATGCCGGTCGTAGCCCGGCTGTGAAAAGGCCCGTTCGGTACCCTGCTCGCGCGTTACTTGATAAGCCAGCGGCGATAACCGCTTTTTCCATTCTGCATCCCTGCTCACCCTGTCCAGGGTTACCAGCCCCAGCGGCTTTCCATCATCGGTAAATTGCATAATGGTCACCTTGCCGCTGCCGGAAGGCTGATCGGCGGCAAAGGAACGGGTCGTCAGGGCCAGGGTGAGCCCGGATAATGTGTATAAAAAATGTCTGCGTTGCATGTAGGTAGCCTCCTTGGTCATGTTCGACCGTTAAATCCCGGGCCGGGTTCAAGACAAGTATCAAAACCAGTTATGATTCATCCTGCTTGCCGGATTATTCGGGCAACACACTGAAAAGGTTACATCAAGGGCCCACGTGACTGATAAAACTCACCATCTTGAAACATTGATGAAGCAGGCCCTCAACGGGGACCAGCGTGCTTACGCTGAAATACTGCAGGAAACCGCGCGCTTTCTCAGGCCGTTTCTGGCAAAACGGCTCAGTTTCACCAATGAGCCTGATGACCTGCTGCAGGAAATCCTGCTCTCCATCCACAAGGTCCGTCATACCTACGATGGTAACCGGCCCTACAAACCATGGGTGTATGCCATCGCCAGGTTTCGGCTGCAGGATTATCTGCGCACGCATTATGCCGACCAACTTCACCATGCGGACGATATTTCCGAACTGGAAAATTATTTGCATGAAAATGTAACCGAATCTGTCATTTCATACGAATCCATCAGTGGCGAAATCGGAAAACTCCCGCAACGGCAGGCAACCATCCTGCAACTGATGCATCAGGAGGGCTATACCGCCAAAGAAGTGGCGGAAAAGCTGGGCATGAATGAATCTGCCGTCAAAGTGGCGGCGCACCGCGCCTACAAGGTGTTGCGCCAAAAATTGGAAAAATAATGGGAAATATCGAAGAACTGATCAACAAACTGGCGCAGGACACCGCAACAGTGAGGCCTGCCCCACACCCCTTTATGCTCAGCCTAAAATTGACGGGATGGGCAATGGCCTATCTTGTCGTCGCGCTGCTGTTTTCCGGGTTGCGCCCGGATCTGGCGGTCAAACTCCACGAGCCCCTGTTTGTTGCCGAACTCGCCGCGCTGGCCGGCATCTTCATCACGACGTCGCTGAGCGCCTCATTGCTGTCGTTTCCCGACATCCACCAGTTGCGCCGGCTTGCATTTGCGCCGGCAATTGCATTCGCGCTGTTTGTGCTTGTCATGTTCCTCGCATGGCAGACAGACAACCCGCCAGCCCCACTACCCGTCCACAGTTTCCAGTGCACACTGGCTATTACCCTGGTGTCGCTGTTGCCGGCTGCCTGGATGTTTTATGTGATGCGCAAATTTGCCAGCACCCATTATCATCTGGCCGGCTGCTGCGCGCTGCTGTTCGCATTCAGCATCGGAGCGATATGGCTGAGGCTTTATGAGGTGAACAACTCGATCATGCATGTCATCGAGTGGCATTACCTGCCGATGATCGCTTTCGGCATTACCGGATTGTGGTTGGGAAAAAACGTATTGAAGTGGTGACAGAACCGATGCCGGCCTGATTTCGCAAGCCCGCGCATGTGGTGCCGGTGTCAGACACCGAGAAAACGTACCTGGTTGCGTCCACCTTCCTTGGCCTGGTACATCACCATATCGGCCCGTTTGAGCAGGTCGGCCGCCCGGTATTTGTGATCGATGAACATCACCACCCCGATACTTGCACTGCAGCGATATTTAATGGTCTTTTTTGCATCGCCTTCCTGTAGCACCAGCTTGTACGGCTTGGCAAGAATTGCCCGGATCTTTTCGGCAACAATCCCGGTCTGGGCAATGGAAGACTCTTTATCGGTATCAAGTTCGGTCAGCATCACCACAAACTCATCGCCGCCGAAACGCGAGACCGTATCCATTTCGCGAACGCAACAAGTGATGCGATGCGACACTTCCTTCAACAGCAAGTCGCCCGCGCTGTGTCCATACTGGTCATTCAGCGGCTTGAAATTGTCCATATCCAGAAACATCAGTGCGGCATAGCGGCCGGAACGGTTGCTGGCTGCCATAGCCTGGTTCAACCGATCATCAAACATGCGGCGATTGGGCAACTTGGTCAATGAGTCATAAAAAGCAAGGTTCCGGATCTGATCTTCGGCCCTGATACGCTCGGTGATATCGCGGGATACAACGACGACGCGCGAGGGCCGCCCCAGACTGTTTCTGATTACCCCGCCGCAGGATTCCATATGACGGATACTGCCATCAGGCATCGCAAAGCGGTATTCAATGCGCAGTCCGATGCCGGTTTTTACGGTTTCCATAAACACCTGCCTTACATGCTCCCGGTCGTCAGGATGTATCTCAGCGAACGAATCCGTACCCTTCAGTGATTCTGGATCGCCAAACAACCGGGCATAGGAAGGACTGTTGTAGAGCCGCCTTCCATCCAGATCAAGCACCGCAATGAAATCATCGACATTCTCGGTAATCATCCGGTAGAACTCTTCCTGTTCGCGCAGTTCCTCCTCGAAGCGCTTGTTTTCGGAGATGTCGGTCAGTACCACGCGCACAACAGTCGATTTGTTATCTTTCACAAGACGCTGGCTGTCCAGCCTGAGCTGGCAACGCGTATTGTCTTTACGCATGACGGCCAATTCACAGGTCAATTTGTCATCTTGCTGAAGTACACGGGTGAAATATTGGCCCCAGTGCCCGCTGTCTTCCGGTGCAACGAAAACGGCAAACTGCTTGTGCAGCAGTTGACTGCGTGTTTTCCCAAGCAGCATGGCACCGGTCAGATTGATTTCCCCGATCCGGGCATCACTGCCCAGCGTGACATAGCCGACTGGCGCCAGATCATAGAAATCGGTGTACCGCTCGCGCAATTCCTGCATCATGCGCTGAGCGCGCTGCAGCTCCTGGTATTGCATGCCAAGTTCGATCTGGCATACCTGAAGTTCACGAATGATTTCTTCGGTCGGGCGTGATGAAATATCTGCGGGGGGCAATTGTGCCAGATGATTTTCGGCCGCGGCCCGAAGTGACCCGGCCAATTGCGGGTCCGCACCCTTATCAGGCAAATCGGAATCTGCTGATCTGTTGCTCATGCTTCCCCCTTTGCAACCGCGTTCAGTATGGCATATCGCGCTGCTTCCGCAATACTTTTCAGGTTATTTCCGGCAAACCAAATCCGGCTTTGGCGAGTCTCATGCTATAATTATCAAGTAATTTCATGCACTACAATTACCCAGACCGGCTATTCCGGTCATGATGAATCGACTCCGGCCACTCTTGATTCGATTTAAAAGGTCTACACGAAATGTGCGGGCCTTTTTCATTTTCACGCACCTGGTTGCACCAACGAAAGCAGTCCAATGAACAACGTCACCGAAGATACAGGCACCAGCGCATTAGCAGCGAGTTCTGACGCCACCGCGCGCGGTGGCGATATCGTGCGGGAAGTCAAACGCCGCCGCACCTTCGCGATCATTTCACATCCGGATGCGGGCAAGACCACGCTCACCGAAAAACTGCTGCTGTTCGGCGGCGCGATCCAGATGGCGGGCACGGTCAAGGCGCGCAAGAGCGGGCGCCACGCAACTTCCGACTGGCTGGAGATCGAGAAGCAGCGCGGGATATCCGTCGCCAGTTCGGTGATGCAGTTTACTTACGATGACTGCGTGATCAACCTGCTCGACACCCCGGGTCACCAGGATTTCTCCGAGGACACTTACCGTGTGCTGACTGCGGTTGATGCGGCGGTTATGGTGGTGGACGCGGCCAAGGGCGTTGAGGCGCAGACCATCAAGTTGCTGGAAGTGTGCCGTTTGCGCAACACACCCATCATCACGTTCATCAACAAGATGGATCGCGAGGTGCGCGATCCGCTGGAAGTACTCGATGAGATCGAGTCTGTGCTCAAGATAAAATGTGCGCCGGTCACCTGGCCGATTGGCATGGGTAAACGCTTTCAGGGTGTATATCACCTGCTCAACGATGAAGTGTTGCGCTTCCTGCCGGGCGAGGCGAAAGCCGGGCAGGAGGTTGAGACCCTGCGTGGCTCTCAGATTGATCAGCTTGCGCAAAAATGTCCGAGCGAGATGCAGACCATGCGCGACGAAACCGAACTGGTCATGGGTGCGGGTGCATCGTTCGATTTGCAGGAGTTTCTCGGTGGGCAGCAATCACCGGTATTCTTCGGCTCCGGCGTGAACAATTTCGGTGTGCGCGAAATACTGCGCGCGCTGGTTGACTGGGCGCCCGCTCCGTTGCCGCGCGAAACCGATGTGCGCATGGTACAACCCACCGAACCCGCGTTTACCGGTTTCGTATTCAAGATCCAGGCCAACATGGACCCGAATCACCGCGACCGCATTGCGTTCCTGCGTGTGTGCTCCGGTCGCTATACCCAAGGCATGAAAGTCAAGCACCGGCGCACCGGCAAGGAAATGAAGCTGGCCAATGCGGTGACCTTCATGGCCAACGAACGCACGCGCATGGACGAGGCGTACGCGGGCGATATCATCGGTGTGCATAATCACGGCCAGCTGCAGATCGGAGATGTACTCACCGAAGGCGAGGCGTTCACCTTCAAGGGCATTCCCTATTTCGCGCCGGAACTATTCAGCCGCGCGCGGCTGCGCGACCCGATGAAAGCCAAGCAACTGCAAAAGGGCCTGCGTCAGCTCGGCGAGGAAGGTGCGGTGCAGGTCTTCGAGCCGCTGCAGGATACCAACCCGCTGATCGGCGCTGTGGGGCAGCTGCAATTCGAAGTGGTCGAGCACCGTCTGAAATCCGAATACGGCGTGGATGCGGTTTTCGAGCGCGCCGGTATCCATACTGCGCGCTGGGTGACCTGCGCGGATAAAAATCATCTCAATGAATTCGTGAAAGCCAACCAGGCTCGCCTGGCCAAAGACGTGGATGGCAACTATGCCTATCTTGCCGACACCGGTGTGAACCTGCGCCTGGCACAGGAACGCTGGCCGAAAATTCAATTCCATGCGACCCGCGAGCATGGCCAGCAACTGGGCTGACCGCTGATTCAAATCACAGGTGCGCGCGATAAAAGTCTGTGAAATCTTCAGCCGACAATGGCCGGCTGAAAAAATATCCCTGTATCTGGTCGCAGCCCATGTGCTTCAGCGATGCCAACTGCGCTGCGGTTTCGACACCTTCCGCCACCGTCGTCAAATCCAGCGCTTTCGCCATCGCGATTATCGTCCTGGCTATCGCCACGTCGTCGGTATTTTCAGGCATGTCCTTGATGAATGCGCGGTCGATCTTCACACAATCGATGGGGAAGCGCTTGAGATAGGCAAGCGAGGAATGGCCGGTACCAAAATCGTCCAGCGACAGGCGAATGCCCCGGTTGCGGATTTTATCCAGCAAATCAATCACCCGCTCGGGATCCTCCATCACCATGCTTTCGGTGATTTCCAGTTCCAGCGAACTTGCCGGTAACCCTGATTCAGCAAGCGCCCGATCAATTTCATCGGGAAGATTGTCGGAGCGGAACTGTCTTGCGGAAAGGTTGACCGCCACCCGGATCGGGCGCAGCCCGGCCTTTTGCCACTCTGCATTTTGCCGGCATG
>Ga0307376_10000123_pt1 | contig 113221 bp, 126 predicted proteins | sample TR2MG_FD_202536 | JGI IMG/M metagenome (GOLD analysis project Ga0307376, IMG submission 202536) | Soil microbial communities from Risofladan, Vaasa, Finland - TR-2 | ecosystem: Environmental > Terrestrial > Soil > Coastal area > Acid sulfate soil | place: Finland: Risofladan, Vaasa...
TGCGCATAAATTGTTGAGGCAGGCCTTCGCGGTGGCAACGACCAATGCGCCTTTTTCGACAGAATATGCTTGACGAGAAGCACAGTTCATTGCGAGCGCAGCGAAGCAATCCAGCGTATCGATTAAGTGGGCATTTCTGGATTGCCGCGTCGCTGCGCTCCTCGCAATGACAAATTAATCGGCGCTTCCCTAAAGAAGTGATCGAGCTGCCCTATAAAAGCCTTGTGGAGGCACTGTGAATCCGTTTATCCAGGACATGCCGGAGATTCACGACTGGAAATGGGAACTTATCCATGAATAAATTGAGACAAATTTGGAGCAATCTGCGGTCGAGCTTCTGGTTTTTGCCTTCGCTGATGGTCTTGGGCAGCGTTGTCTTCGCGGCAGCGTTGATCGAGGCAGACTCTGCCTGGAGCGACCGCTGGCTAACCCAGTGGCCACGCCTGTTTGGGGTCGGGGCGGAAGGCGCACGCCAGATGTTGTCCACGCTTGCCGGTTCGATGATGACCGTTATGGGCGTCACGTTCTCCATGATCCTGGTGGCGTTGGCGCTGGCTTCGAGCCAATACACCCCGCGCATCCTGCGCAACTTCATGCGCAGCCGCGTCACGCAGGTCACACTCGGTATCTTCGCCGGTATTTTTGCCTATTGCCTGATTGTGTTGCGCACCATTCGGGGGGGCGAAACAGAATTTGTGCCGAGCCTGGCGGTGTCCTTCGCATTTTTTCTGGCGCTCGGTGGCGTAGGCGCTCTCATTTTCTTTATTCATCACATCGCCTCGTCAATCCAGGCTTCCAACATCATCGCCTCGATTGCTCATGAAACCATCGCGGCCATTGAACGGCTGTTTCCGGAAAAAAAGGCACACGAACCCGATGAAGATGAGGGGCAGAGTCAGGTGCTTGAGGCTCTGGATGAGAGGACCTGGTACTCAGTGCCGGCAGCGGTGAGCGGCTATATACAGAGCGTGGATAATGATGTGTTGCTGCGCCTGGCGCGGGACAGCAAGACCATCGTGCGGATGGAACGCGGTGTCGGCGCATTCGTTGTGCAGAATACTGCGTTGGCATCGCTCGCCCTGACGTACCCGCCGGATCAGGAGATGATTGCTGCCCTGAACAAGGCTTACAGCATCAGCCGCCATCGCACGGCGGAACAGGATCCTTCTTTCGGCATCAGACAGATCGTGGATATGGCATTGAAGGCACTTTCGCCCGGTATCAATGACACCTCGACGGCCGTGATGTGCGTGGATTATCTGGCAGCGATTCTGACTCGGTTGGCCTGTCGGCAATTCCCGCCATCGCACCGCTACGATGGCGAAGCGCTACGTGTGATCTCTATCGTTCCGACCTTTGAAGGCCTGCTGGCGGAATCGTTCGACCAGATTCGGCGTAGCGCCGAAGGCAATGTCTCCATCATGGAACGTATACTCGGCGCCATCGAGACGATCGCCAGCCTGACGGTCAGCCCGTGTCACAGACGGGCACTCAAGGAACAGGTGCAGCGGATCGCCGGGTTGGCCGATCGTAGTATCGCGTCCACACATGATCGCGCGCAGATCAAAAGGCGGATGATTCACGTACGCGAAGCGCTCGAGGCCCAGCTTGCTTTGAACGCTGGGGAAGAGCGGGCATAGCGTTATAGCGTTATGAAGCCGAACAGAGAAATGCCACGCAAAGCCCGGTTAGCGAATTGCGGTGTGGTCGTTACAGTGCAAGGCGGGAAGGCACAGCTTTTTTGTGGCGCGGCGGAATTTACCTGTCAGTGGTTGTCTGCGATGCAGTTCGATCTCGGCACTTTTATCGAAAGCTTGGTCGGCAAGTACCGAAGCAGGAACCGCGATCCAGCGGCTCCGAGCGAGAGTGTTCCCGCGCAACGATTGTCTCGCAGTTGTCATAAGCTGTTTCTGAGGGCAGTGTTGCTCGGTTCTGTGTGCTGCGTGCTGCCATTGACGGTCGTGGCGCAGGAACCCGTCGGTAAGGCCGGCGAAGCGCAGAAGCTAACCGCACCCGCCAAACAAGAGCTCTCCTTGGCACCCGCAAAGGTGGACGTAAAACCCGTCGCGCACGATGAAGAGATCCGCATGAGACTCCAGCGTGTTCTGGATGCCACCGACTGGTTCACCGACCCACAAGTCCGGGTCGAGGAGGGCGTCGTCTTTCTCAATGGCAAGGTGGAGTCCGATGAGCTGAAAAAGTGGGCCGGCGATCTGGCACACAATACGCAGGACGTTGTCGCCGTGGCCAACCGGTTGCAGGTGACCCAGCAATCGGTATGGGATTTCCGCCAAGCCTGGGGTGGCGTAATGCTATTACAGCGCGACTTCATCCGCGCGCTGCCTTTGCTTGTTTTTGCTCTGCTCATTCTGGCTCTGTCGGTTGGCAGTTCCCTACTGACAATTCGCGGCGTCCAAGCGCTGCTGCGCCCACGGGTTCGGACCAAACTCCTGCAAAATGTGATCGCGCGTACGGTGGGCGGACTCGTTCTCATCTGTGGCGTCTATCTCATTTTGAGAGTATCCGGCTTGACGCAACTGGCTTTGACGCTGGTCGGCGGCACCGGTCTGGTCGGCCTGATCATTGGTATCGCATTCCGGGACATCACCGAGAATTTCCTGGCGAGCATCTTCCTCAGCACGCAGCCCCCGTTTGAAACCGGCGACCTGGTTGAGATTTCCGGCGTGACCGGCTACGTGCAGCAATTGAACATGCGCACCACGATCTTGATGACCCTCGATGGAAATCACGTGCAGATCCCGAACGCCAACGTTTACAAGGCCATCCTCAGTAATTTCACTACCAATGCCAACCGGCGCGAGGAATTTATCGTCGGTATCGGCTACGACGATGCGATCAACGAGGCTCAGGAGATTGCACGAGAGGTCTTGGCGAACCACCCGGCCGTTCTGAGTGATCCCGAACCCGCAGTGTTGGCGGACAATCTGGGGGCGGCCACAGTCAACCTGCGCGTCTATTTTTGGATCAACGGCCGCGAATACAGTTGGTTGAAGGTGCGTTCGTCGGTGATCCGGCTGGTGAAACGTGCCTTTCAGGAACATGGCATCTCGATGCCCGACGAGGCCAGGGAGGTGGTCTTCCCGCAAGGTATCCCCATCACCATGCTCGATGGGGAACCGGCAGAGGCGCACGCTGCAGCACAGGGAAAACGATTCTCCGCTGAAGCGCGGCATGAGGAACTCGATGTGGTGTCTACGAAAGCGGAAGCCGGTTTATACAGCGAGGCCACCGTCATCGAGGAACAGGCACGGCAGGCACAACCGCTGAAGGAAGAGGAGAATCTCTTGCCGGGTACTTCCGCAACCGCCGCCGAGAAACAGGCGAAAGAATCAAATCCATAATGAAAAAGACATGAGCGACACCACCTTGAGTCCCCGACGAAACATCAACAACGTTGGAGATCGCCAATTCGTTGGAGGAAGATAAGGCATGGTTTTATGAAACCGAACAGAGAAATGCCACATAAGGCCCGTTTAGCGAATTGCGGTGTGGTCGTCGCGGTGCGCGGCAGCGTCGTGGATATCCGTTTCGATACACAGTTGCCACCCATCCACACCTTGCTGCACGCGATGGCGGGAGAGATCGCCATCGAGGTTTTGGCGCAACTCGACGCGCACCGCGTGCGAGGCATTGCACTGACCCCCACCCAGGGCCTCGCCCGTGGCATGGCGGTGGATTCCACGGGCGGACCGTTGAAGGCGCCGGTAGGCAATGAAATTCTCTCGCGAATGTTCGATGTGTTCGGAAGCGCCATCGACCGCCAGACGGCACCGACGGATATCCAGTGGCGCACCGTCCATCGGGCCCCGCCGCCGCTGGCACGACGCTCTACCCAATCCGAGATCTTCGAGACGGGAATCAAGCTTATCGATGTGCTGATGCCGCTGGAACGTGGCGGCAAGGCAGGCCTGTTCGGCGGGGCGGGCGTCGGCAAGACGGTGTTGCTCACCGAGATAATCCACAACATGGTCGGGCAACAGGAAGGCGTGAGCATTTTTTGCGGCATCGGTGAGCGCTGCCGCGAAGGCGAGGAACTCTACCGCGAGATGAAAGCAGCGGGCGTGCTGCCGCACATGGTGATGGTGTTCGGCCAGATGAACGAACCGCCCGGCGCCCGTTTCCGCGTCGGCCATGCCGCGCTGACGATGGCCGAGTATTTTCGCGACGACGAGCATCGCGATGTGCTGCTGCTCATCGACAACATCTTTCGGTTCATCCAGGCCGGCATGGAGGTGTCCGGCCTGATGGGGCAGATGCCGTCGCGCCTCGGCTACCAGCCGACCATGGGCACCGAGCTGGCGCAGCTGGAAGAGCGCATCGCCAATACCGATACCGGCGCGATTACCTCGATCCAGGCGGTGTATGTGCCGGCGGACGACTTCACCGATCCGGCGGCGGTTCATACCTTTTCGCACCTTTCCGCGTCCATCGTGCTGTCGCGCAAACGGGCCAGCGAAGGACTCTATCCGGCCATCGACCCGCTGCAGTCCAGTTCAAAAATGGCCACGCCCGGCGTCATCGGCGAGCGGCATTACGCCCTCGCGCAGGAAATCCGGCGCACGCTCGCGCAATACGCGGAACTCAAGGACATCATCGCGATGCTGGGCCTGGAGCAGCTTTCACCGGAAGACCGCAACGTGGTGGGCCGCGCCCGGCGCCTGGAGCGCTTTCTCACCCAGCCGTTTTTCACGACCGAACAGTTCACCGGCCTCAAGGGCGCGCTGGTCAGCCTCGACGACGCGCTGGATGGCTGTGAACGCATCTTGCGTGACGAATTCAAGGACATGCCGGAGAGCGCGCTATACATGATCGGGACGATAGCCGAAGCCAAGGTGAAAGCCCAAGCCCAAGCCGGTTCAAAACCCCAAGCGGAAGTCGAGCATGCCGTCAGCGCGCATGAATCTTAAGGTTCTTCTACCTTTCAAAATCTTCGCCGAGAAGACCGCTGTATCGCGCATCGTCGCGGAGACGCGCGAGGGCGCATTCGGGCTTTTGCCCCACCGGTTGGACTGCGTGGCAGCACTCGTGCCGGGGATACTCATTTTCGAGACCGAAATGGAGGGCGAAGTTTACGTCGCCGTGGATGAAGGGGTGTTGGTCAAGACCGGCCCGGAGGTGCTGGTTTCCGTACGCCGGGCGCTGGCCGGAACGGACCTCAGCCAATTACGCGACGCAGTGGAGCAGGAATTTCTGACCCTGGACGAGCACGAGCAAAGCGTACGTTCGGTGCTGGCGAAACTGGAAAGCGGTTTTATTCGGCGCTTCGCGGCGTTTCATCATGAGTGAAAATTCCGAAATCAAGCCCAAGCCTGTCGAGACGGAATTCAGCCAGCTGGTGGGCGAAAAGGCGGCACGCAAGCTCAAGGCGCAACGTCATGTCACGCAGACCGTCTGGTCCGGTTTGGGCATGATGGGCCTGGTGGGCTGGTCGGTGGCGATACCCACGTTGCTTGGCGCAGCACTCGGCATCTGGATAGACAAGCACCACCCGGGCAGCCATTCCTGGACACTCGCGCTGCTGGCCATCGGTTTAGGCTTGGGTTGCGTCAATGCCTGGCATTGGGTGTCCAAGGAAGACAGGGAAATACACGAGCAAGAGGAGAACAATCATGAGTGAGCTGTTGAGCCTGGCAGCCGCGTCGATTGCGGGCATCATGCTCGGCGCATTTTTTTTCGGGGGACTTTGGTGGACCGTTCGAAAGGGGATGGCGTCTGAACGGGTCGCACTCTGGTTTATCGGCAGCATGCTGCTCCGAACCGGTGTAGTCCTGCTGGGCTTCTATTTTGTCCTGGGGGACGATTGGCGGCGACTGGTCGCGGGTCTGCTTGGTTTTGTCGTTGCGCGCCTTATCGTGATGCGGCTCACCCGATCAGCGGCGAAACCAACCCCATTTATACAGGACGCCCGTCATGCACCTTAGTCCCGATCAGATCATCTTTTGGCAATACGGGATTTTCAAACTCAACGCCACGATTGCTTACACATGGGGGCTGATGTTCGTGCTGGCGGTCGGTTCAAAACTTGTCACGCGCAAGCTTGCCACAGGTCTGCAACGTTCGCGCTGGCAGAATCTGCTGGAGATCGTCGTCACCGGTATCGAGAAACAAATTGAAGAGGTCGGCATGAGTCAGCCCCAAAAATATCTCGGCTTTCTCGGTACCTTGTTTCTGTTTGTCGCGATGGCGAGCCTCTTCACCATCGTTCCCGGCTATGAGCCGCCGACCGGTTCGCTCTCGACCACCGCAGCGCTGGCTATCTGCGTGTTTGTGGCGGTGCCGCTGTTCGGCATCGAGGATCAAGGGATGGGTGGATATCTTAAGGAATATCTCAAGCCGACAATTATCATGCTGCCGTTCAACATCATCAGCGAGCTTTCGCGCACCCTCGCCCTGGCCGTCCGCCTGTTCGGCAACATGATGAGCGGCACGATGATCCTCGCCATTTTGCTGACCATTACACCCTTCATCTTCCCGATCGCGATGAGCGCGCTCGGCCTGCTGACCGGCATGGTGCAAGCCTATATTTTCAGCATCCTGGCCACGGTTTACATCGCAGCCGCCACACGCGTCCGCAAGCCCCAGCCAGAACCCGATGCATCACATTGACGTATGAACCACTTTTATTTAAGGAGATACCATGGATAGCATGACCATTATCGCGGTGGCATCAATTGTCACGGCTGGCCTGACCATTGCCATAGGGGTCTTGGGACCTTCGCTTGGCGAAGGACGCGCGGTTGCCACGGCGCTGACCTCGCTGGCGCAGCAGCCCGATGCCTCCGCCACCATCACCCGGACGCTATTCGTCGGCCTGGCGATGATCGAGTCCACCGCGATCTACTGCTTCGTGGTCTCGATGATTCTCATCTTCGCCAACCCGTTCTGGAATCTCGTCATCGCCCAAGCCGCTGGAAAATAAGCCATGCTGATCGACTGGTTTACCGTCGGTGCGCAAGTCGTCAACTTCCTCATTCTGGTGTGGCTGTTGAAGCACTTTCTATATCGGCCCATTCTCGACGCTATCGATGCACGCGAGAAGCGGATCGCCAGCGAGCTGGCAGACGCCGACGCGAAGCAGGCCGACGCGCAGAAGGAGCGCGACGAATTCCAGCATAAGAACGAAGCGTTCGAGCAGCAGCGCGCCACGCTCATGAGCCAGGCAAAAGACGAGGCCAAAACCGAACGTCTGCGGCTCCTGGACGAAGCGCGGCAGGCAGCCGAATCCCTGAGTGCCAAGCGGCAGGACGCGCTGAGGAACGATGCCCATCACCTGAATCAAGCCATCAGCCGCCGGGCTCAACAGGAAGTATTCGCCATCGCTCGAAAGGCGCTGACGGATCTCGCCGGGACAAACCTGGAAGAGCTCATGAGTGAAGTCTTGATTCGCCGCTTGCGAGAACTGGATGATCCGACCAAAGCAGGCCTCGCCAAAGCCTTCCAGTCAGGCTCCGAGCCTGTGCGCGTACGCAGCGCGTTTGAGCTGCCGGTGGCGCAACGTACCGCCATCCAGAGCGCGCTCGACGAAATCTTCTCGGCCGAAATCCACGTCCGGTTCGAGACCGCGCCCGATTTGGTCAGCGGCATTGAACTCACCACGAACGGACAAAAGGTGGCATGGAGCATTGCGGATTATCTGATGTCGCTGGAAAGGGGCGTCGACGAACTTCTGAAAGAGAAGGGAAAACCCGAAGTCAAAGCCGAGCCAAAGACTGAGCAAAGCACCAATGAAAATAAACCCTGAGAGCCTTCAGACCGTATTCGACAGCGCGTTTGCGGGAATTAGCCAGGCGCGGGAAGCCTTTGTGCCGCAGATCAGGCCACGGGAAGTGGGCATGATCACCAGCATCGCCACCGGCATCGCAAAAGTCTCCGGCCTCCCCGGCGTGGGATTCGAGGAAGTGCTGAAGTTTCCCGGCGATATGTATGGCATCGCATTCAACGTCGACGAAGACGAAATCGGCGTCGTTCTGCTGGGCGACTACTGGCACCTGCAGGCGGGCGATGAAGTCGAACGCAGGGGGCACGTGGTGGACGTTCCGGTGGGAGACGGCTTGATCGGACGGATCATCAATCCCATGGGCCGGCCTCTGGATGGCAAGGGTCCGGTGCTTTCCAGCACACGTCTGCCCGTCGAACGCCCCGCCCCGCCCATCATGGACCGCGCGCCCGTCACCGTACCGCTGCAAACCGGCATCAAGGTCATCGATGCGCTCATCCCGGTTGGGCGCGGCCAGCGCGAGCTGATTCTGGGCGACCGGCAGACCGGCAAGACCGCCATCGCGCTCGACACGATACTCAATCAACGCGACCAGAATGTGCTGTGCGTGTATTGCGCCATTGGCCAGCGCGCGTCCGGCGTGGCCAAGGTGATCGCCACCCTGCGCGAAAATGGTGCGATGGATTACACCGTCGTGGTCGTCACTGAAGGCAACGAACCCCCCGGCCTTGCTTATATCGCGCCGTACGCCGCGACCAGCATCGCCGAGCGTTTCATGGAGCAGGGCCGCGACGTGCTGATCGTTTACGACGACCTCACGCATCATGCGCGCGCCTATCGCGAACTGTCCTTGCTGCTGCGGCGTCCGCCCGGCCGGGAAGCGTTTCCCGGCGACATTTTTTACATCCACTCGCGCTTGCTGGAGCGCGCAACCCACTTGCGCCCGGACCTCGGCGGCGGATCGTTGACCGCGCTGCCCATCATCGAAACCGAGGCGCAGGATATTTCCGCCTACATCCCGACCAACCTGATTTCCATCACCGACGGGCAGATCTATCTATCGCCATCGCTATTCGAATTAGGCGTGCTGCCCGCGGTCGATGTTGGAAAATCTGTTTCGCGTGTAGGCGGCAAGGCGCAGCGTGCCGCCTACCGTGCCGTGGCGGGTGACCTCAAGCTCGCCTATGCCCAGTTCGAGGAGCTCGAAACTTTTTCCCGCTTCGGCGCCCGTCTGGATGAAGAGACCCGCAAGATCATCGAGCACGGACGGCGTATCCGCGCCTGCCTCAAGCAGCCGGAATTCGCCCCGGTTTCCGTGCCGGCGCAAATCGCCGTGCTGCTGGCATTGACTGCCGGGCTGTTCGATGGCGTACCGCCTGACCAGATGGACAATGCGGAGAATGCCGTGCGCGAGGCAGCAATGAATTTTCCGGATGAGGTGGTCGCGCGATTCGACACCGCCGATAAACTGAGCGATGAAGATCGCAAATCGATACTCGCAATCACGCGTCAGGCACTTGAGGCATTCGCGCCGGGACAGAAACCCGAAACCAATACAGATGCAAATGTCCAGGTCGGGATGAAGGCGAAGCCGGAAAGCAAGCCGGCGTCATGACCGAAACCGTGGCGAGCCTTCGCCGAAAGATCGCCGGTGCCGGTGATCTTGAATCCGTGGTGCGCACGATGAAAGCCATGGCCGCGTCGAGCATCGGGCAATACGAGAACGCGGTGCACGCTCTGGACGACTATTATCGAACCGTGCAATTGGGCCTGGCCGCGAGTTTCCGACAGAATGCATCTGCTACAACCGTGACAAGCGTGCCGCAAAAGGATATCGGGACGATTGGTGCCGTCGTGTTTGGATCCGACCAGGGACTGGTTGGCCAATTCAACGATGTCATGGCGGAGTTTGTCGTGCAGACACTGGGGAATCTGCCCGGTAAAAAAATAGTCTGGGCAGTCGGTGAACGCATTCAATCACGCTTTTCCGACACGGGCATGCTGGCACGGGAACACTTTGCCCTACCCAATTCCATTAACGCGATTACGCCGCTGGTCGGACAGGTCCTGATCGAAATGGAAGCGCAGCGTGAAAAAGGCGCGATCACACAGGTTTACCTGTTTCACAACCGCCCCAAGTCCGGGGCAATCTACACGCCTGTGAGCCAGCGGCTGCTACCACTGGACAACCTGTGGCGGCGTGATCTGGCTGCTATCCGCTGGCCTACCAATAATTTGCCCGAAGTCATGAATGGCAGGGAACAGACGCTGTCTGCCCTGGTTCGCGAATATCTCTTCGTTTCACTTTTCAGGGCATGTGCCGAATCCCTGGCAAGTGAAAACGCCAGCCGCCTGGCTGCGATGCAGCGTGCTGAAAAAAATATCGATGAATTGCTGGAGGATCTGAACCGGACATTTCACCGCCTGCGTCAAAGCGGTATCGACGAGGAGTTGTTCGACGTCGTCTCTGGCTTCGAGGCACTGGCCGAGTCCAACACCCATCAGGCCCATTAGGCCTCGTTTTGACCCCTGCAATGCGATGAGTGCAGTTTTCCTATACTGATTATGCGGAGTCCCTCAGGGAAAATCATTCATGTTCGACGTTGCCGTTATATGTCTTGTGTTGACCGCTCTGCTGTCCTACCTGAATCACCGGTTTATAGGCTTGCCAACCACAATTGGCGTAATGGGCACTGCCTTGCTCCTTTCATTCGCGCTGTTGGGACTAGCCAAATTCGGTTTTGGCGCTTTGCGTGACTATGAGGTGTCACTCCTCTCATCAATCGATTTCTCGGAATTACTGATGCAGGGGATGTTGTCCCTCTTGCTATTTGCCGGAGCACTGCATGTCGATCTGAGTGAGTTGAAAGCGTACAAATGGCAAATCGGTATCCTGGCGGTGTTCGGCACACTGACATCGACCCTGCTGGTCGGCTTTGTCCTGTGGGCGATCCTGCCGTACCTTGGCATCGCACTGCCGCTTTCCTACTGTCTGATATTCGGCGCATTGATCTCGCCGACCGATCCGATTGCCGTGATGGGCATACTGAAATCGGCCGATGCACCGAAAAGCCTGGAGATCGTCATCGCCGGCGAGTCGCTGTTCAATGACGGTATTGGCGTGGTCTTGTTCACGTTGATATTGGCGATGATCGCCAGCGGCGAGCCTCCGACTGTAGCGCACGGTGCCCTGTTACTGCTTGAAGAAGGCGGCGGCGGGATCGTGTTCGGATTGGTGCTCGGCTATCTGGCCTATCGCATGCTGAAGAGCATCGACAGCTACCAGGAGGAGGTTTTGATCACGCTGGCCACCGTACTTGGCGGCTACGCGCTGGCGAATCATCTGCAGGTGTCCGGTCCACTGGCCATGGTGGTGGCCGGACTGATCATTGGTAACCATGGCCGCGCACTGGCGATGTCGGACAAGACGCGCGAACATCTGGACATGTTCTGGGAATTGCTCGATTCAATGCTCAATGCGGTGTTGTTTGTGTTGATCGGACTGGAAGTGGTCCTGATCGAGTTTTCGACCAGCCTGGCGCTGGCCACGGCAGTCGTCATTGTCATTACCCTGTTGGCACGACTGCTGTCGGTGGGCGCTCCCCTCGTTCTGTTACAACGTGTGTTCAATTTGCCACAAGGTGCATTACAGGTGCTTACCTGGGGCGGATTGCGCGGCGGTATTTCGGTGGCACTGGCACTCTCGCTTCCAAGCGGGCCACAACGCGATTTGGTGCTGGCTCTGACCTATGGGGTAGTGGTGTTTTCGATCCTGGTTCAGGGCCTGAGCATCGGTAAGCTGGTGCGCGCGCAGAGGGGTAATGCCAGTCAGCCCTGCCTGCATGCGGATTGACAGATAACTGCTTTTATCAAAAGCCGGTCTTGTTGTCGGCGGAAGGATAGCGATGAAAATCAAGTCAAAGGATTACCGGGTTCAGGAAGGCGACAAGGTCAATCTCAAGAAGTGGCCGACGCGTGTCGATCCGGCTTACAAGTCAAAGAAGAATTATCACAAAAAGCTAAAAAACCAGGTGGAGGAGTTAAGCGAACTGCAGCGTCTGCACTACGCGTCCAACCGCTATGCGCTGCTGCTGATTTTCCAGGCCATGGACGCTGCAGGGAAAGATGGTGCCATCCGCCACGTGATGTCCGGCGTCAATCCCCAAGGCTGCCAGGTATTCAGCTTCAAACATCCTAGTGCGACGGAACTGGATCATGATTTCCTGTGGCGCACCACGCAGTCACTGCCGGAACGCGGCCGCATCGGCATCTTCAATCGCTCCTATTACGAGGAGGTGTTGATCGTTCGCGTCCATCCGGAGATTCTCCGCAGCCAGGGGCTTCCGGAAGAGCTGGTCGATGAGAAAACGATCTGGCAGGAGCGATATCGTTCCATCATGGGCCTGGAAAATCATCTTTATCGTAACGGCACCCGGATCATCAAATTCTTCCTCCACCTGTCGGAAGAAGAGCAGCGCAAGCGCTTCCTCGATCGCATCGACGAGCCCGACAAGAACTGGAAATTCAGTATTGCCGACATTGAAGAGCGCAAATTCTGGAAACAGTACATGCAGGCCTATGAGGGGTGCCTCGGCGCAACGAGCACAAAAAGTGCGCCCTGGTATGTGGTGCCCGCCGACGACAAGAAGAACGCCCGGCTGATTGTCTCCCGGATCATTCTGGATACGTTTAATGCCCTTAACATGCACTACCCCGAGACCGACGCCAGGCGCCAGCAGGAATTGCTGTCAATCCGCCAACAGCTGATGAAGGAAGCGCCCGGTGGCAACTGAGCGCAGCCGCTTATGTGAAACCTCGATGATCTGTCATCGACCTATTGTGTTGAAAAACGGCTAAAGGCCTGAAGGCGGTTACAGCATCGTTTGCCTAATGTAAGGACCAGCCCGCCACAGCTTCAACCGGCCACAAAAAGGCGGCCGATCTTTCGATGGCCGCCTTCAGCATGCACCCACAGGCGCACGCCTTGAATACTTTCGTTTTTCAAGCTTCAAGCGCGTCCAAAGCGGTTTCCAGGTTGAAGCAAAATCGAACGGGACGTTTGGCAGTAACGCCATGGCCGTTAAAACCGCTCAGGCGGCCAGGCTGTCCTTCACCCGTAGCAGGCGGGTACGCGCTTCGATCGCGACATTGTGCACGGCCGGGTTGCTCACCAGTTTCTCCATGATGCCGGGGTCGAGAAAGGACACGGTCACCTTGCCGTCCGTTTCCTCGCGCACCACGACGTTGCACGGCAGCAGCATGCCGACGTCGGGTTCGGCGCTGATGGCCTGGTGCGCCAGCGGCGGGTTGCAGGCGCCGAGGATGCGATAGGGGCGGCCGTCGATATTGAGCTTGGCCTTCATGGTGGCCTGCACGTCGATGTCGGTCAGCACGCCGAAGCCTTCGGCTTTCAGTGCGGCGGTGACCTTGTCCACTGCTGCGTCGAAGGGGCCGCTGATCTGGGTGTCGAATCCGTATTCGCTCATGGTGTTGCTCCTGATTGGGGGGTCAATGAGGCATTTTACCTGCTTCGCCGTGACAGAGACCGCAATGCAATCAGGGTTCGGGCGATTGTCGCTCCATCTTCCACCACGGCTGGTATGCCTCGTCGGACCGCAGCGAAAAATGATTCGGCGACATATACGTATTGATGCTCGAATTGGCTGGCTTATTCCCCGATTTCCTGGGCCCAGAGCATGGCGTCGATATGGAAGCTGCTGACCCGCCAGAGATCCAGCCCGATGGCTTGCGCGAGCGCGGCCACATTGTCGTTATCGGATTGCTCGCAGGCGATGGCCAGGTCGAGGTAGGGCGCATATTTCCCGGCTTGACGAAGCAGCGCCTCGTCAACCCATGGCGGCAGGCTGACCTGCTTCAGCACGTCCTCCATGGGCATGGACAGCACGACATCCAGCAAGGAAAACATGCCCGCCACGAACAGCTCATCCCGCTCCTCTGCGGACAGGGCGTCCCGGGCGCAAAGCTCGGCCAGCCGCGCACGGATGAGGGCATTTTCCATCACCGCCCAGTCCAGCCCCGTTGACTCGCCGCTGGTAAACAGCAAGAGCGTCAGCCAGCGATAAAATTTCTGCTCGCCCAGCACCATCAGCGCCTGCTCCAGGGTGGCGACCTTGTGCGTCAGCCCCGTTCCCGGGGAATTGATGTAGCGCAGCAGCTTGTAGGACAGCGCCAGGTTCTGCTTGATCAGGGCAGTCAGCTCGGACGCCCCCGCATCGCTTCGCAGCTTGTTCAGCAGCTCCAGAATCTTGAGGCGGCCGGCATCCATCTTCGGCGCGTCCAGCTTTTCCCGACTGGTGATGAAAGGCCCCTGGTAATACGCGAATGGCAGGCTGGCGCAGACGTTGTATTCCTCCAGGGTTTGAATGTTGGTCGCCACGAACCTGATTGCCGGGGCCAGCCTGAGCGCGGCATCCATCCGGTCGCTGATGACCGGGATATCGCTGTTGCCGATATCGATGAACAGGAAATCCGCCCGCGCCAGGAATGGCGCCATGCCCGGGAGTTCCATGACGTCTGCGCGCAGGCCGGTGCGATATCCCAGCGCCCGCAGGCGCCCCAGTCCGGCCAGGCCGGAGGCCTGGTTTGCGACGAGCTGCGTGTTGGTGCCCACCACATACACGATACCCTGCGGCTGCGGCGCTTCGAGAAAAGGCATTTCCAGGGAGCTGGCCGACACATCGACAAAGGCCAGCCGGTAGGCCAGCAAGCGCTGAATCCCCATCTCCTGCAGATTGCGCACCAGCACCTTGTCGTACAGGCGCTGGATGCCGATGCTGGAGGCCCACACCCGCGGGTTGATCTTGTACCCCAGGCTCAGGGCATACCCCGCCACGCGCGTGTTCTTCCCCAGCACGGCCTCGCGGCGCACGATCGCCCTGGCGGGCGGGGATGCCAGCGGAGCGGTCGAATGAGTCACCACCTGGGCGGGGGTTTTATCCACTTCGCCCGCCAAGGGCGCAACGACATTCAGCTTGCGAAAGGCTGCCTGTTCACGCTGCGACGCGAACAGGCGGCCATGCTCGGCGTCTTTGCGCCGCCGGGCCTTTTTCCCCCTCAACATTCCGATCAAGCGATCCAGCATCAAAAAGCCATTCTCATCAGGCATGCCCAAGCGACGGGCTTCGTTTCAGTCCCCGTCATCGGGCGGCGGCCCACTTTCGCCGGCTATTGTCGCGATTTTTGAAGCCATATGGGAAATCATGCCCCGACCGGGATCTCCGGACGTAAAAACGCCACCTCGACGGTGGCGTTTGTTTGGGTTCCAGCAAAGATCAGCGTTGGCCTTTTGTCGGCTTGTCTGCTTTGGGCGGGGTGATGAACGATCCGACCGGAACAACAACCTGCTTCGGTTTTTTGGGTTTCTTTGCTTCCTTGTTTTTACGTAACTGGCCTTTTGCCATGGGGGTCTCCTTGCAACAACTCCGGAAATACGACCGCGTTTGCAGAAGCAGACACGGCACGAAATGATCATAGACCCTTACGCGAGAATGAGTAGCTTTATATTAAGCCCAGATTGTCCATTCGGCACACGATGACGGTGCGACCGGGGGCGAGGTGGTTCGTAGGGTGCGCCGTGCGCACCGATCCATCCGCCATGGTGCGCACGGCGCACCCTACGCGCCACAAAGCGGCTAATGGACAATCTGGGTTAAGTTCACTTTGATGAACCGACAGGCCGTCTGATGGTCGCCGGTCTTTCTCCCGACGGGGAAGCGGCGCCGGCCCTGTGCGGCCAGCCGCCACGTGGCCCCTATTTCGTGTGGCGCCTGCGCTGTGCGCGTGCCGCCAGCATCGACGGAAAATCCGCCGCCAGAATCTCGGGCGTCAGATAGCCGAGGGCGAACTCGGTAAACGCTGCCACCTCGTGCGTCTGCCAGGCGGCATCGCGGTCCAGTGCCCCGGCCAGCAAGGACGCCACCCGGGGCGCGGCCTCGATGCTGGCGCGCGCATCCAGCAGCAGCGCACGGGTGCGCCGCGCGAGCACGTCCTGCACGCTGCGCGCCATTTCGTGCTGCGCCGCCCACACCACTTCAGCGCCGATGTAGGGCAGCCGCGGATGCAGGCGCACGGCCCAGTCCGGCCGCGCCTGCTCGGACGCCAGCGCCTGCACCGCGCCGGCGTCCGCGCCATAGACCCGCAGCGGGGTCGGCGCGGCTTCGGGGGTGGCGCCATGCAGCGGCAGGTTCGCGGTGCGGCAGGGGCGGCCGGGCAGTTGCGCGACGCGGGCGGCGGCGTCGACGGTCTGCTCGGCCATTTCGCGATAGGTCGTCCACTTGCCGCCGGTGATGCTGACGAGGCCGGATTCCTCGCGCAATAAATGGTCGCGCGCCAGCGCCGAGGTGGCGCGCCCGCTGCCGGCGCGCACCAGCGGGCGCAGCCCGGCGAATACGCTCAGCACGTCCTGCCGGCGCGGCGCTTCCTGCAGGTAACGCCCGGCGTGTTCGAGCAGGAAATCGATCTCCACCGGCTGCGCGCGCGGTTCGGCCTCGGCGTCCTCGACCGGCGTGTCGGTGGTGCCGACCAGCAGCCGGTCCTGCCAGGGAATGACGAACAGCACCCGGCCGTCGTCGGTCTTCGGCACCATGATCGCATTGCGGCCGGGCAGAAAGCGCCGCTCCAGCACGATGTGCGCGCCCTGGCTGGGCGCCACCAGCGCGGCGGCCCCGGGTTCGGCCATGCGCCGGATCGAATCGCAGAACACCCCGGTGGCGTTGACCACCACGCGTGCGGGGATCTCGTACTCGGCGCCGGTTTCGCGGTCGCGCGCCATTACCCCGGCCACCGGCGTGCCGGCGCCGCCGGCACGCAGCAATCCCGTCACCTGGCAGTAATTGATCGGCGTCGCGCCATGGTCCCAGGCGCTGGCCGCCAGGCAGACCGCGAGGCGGGCGTCGTCGAACTGGCCGTCGTGATACAGCACGCCGCCGCGCAAACCATCGGCGCGCAGCCCCGGCAGCTCGCGGCGGGTTTCGGCCGCGTCGAGCCGACGCGAGCGCCCCAGGCTGGCGCGCCCGGCGAGGCGTTCGTACACGCCCAGGCCGAAACCGTAATACAGGCTTTCGCCGCGCCGGTAGGTGGGGATGACGAAAGGCTGCTCGCTCGCCAGGTGCGGCGCGTTGGCCAGCACGCGCCCGCGCTCGCGCAGCGCGCCCATCACCAGTTTCAGATTGCCCTGGCGCAGGTAGCGCACCCCGCCGTGCAGCAGCTTGGTGCTGCGGCTGGAGGTGGCCTGGGCGAAGTCGTCGCGTTCCAGCAGCAGCGTGTCGTAGCCGCGCGTGGCGGCGTCGAGCGCGATGCCCAGCCCGGTGGCGCCGCCGCCGATCACGATCATGTCCCAGGGCGTGCGACGGGCGGCGAGGCGCTCGATGGCTTCGTCGCGATTCATGGCGTTGCTGGCCCTGCGTCCGGTTGCGCCCAGCCCTTGGAGCGCCCCACCGCGCGATCCCAGCCGCCGCGCAGGGCGTCGACCTGCTCGCGTCCCATCGCAGGCTCGAACACGCGCTCGACCTGCCATTGCGCGGCGATCTCGTCGAGCCCGCCCCAGTAACCCACCGCCAGGCCGGCCAGATAGGCGGCTCCCAGCGCGGTGGTCTCGGTGACCTTGGGGCGCACGACCGGCACCCCCAGCAGGTCGGCCTGGAACTGCATCAGGGTGTCGTTGGCGCTGGCACCGCCGTCGGCGCGCAGCTCGGCGAGGGTAAGACCGGCATCGGCCTGCATCGCGGTGATGAGGTCGGTCACCTGATAGGCGATGGATTCCAGCGCAGCGCGCGCCAGATGGCCGGCCGTGGTGCCGCGCGTGAGGCCGTGGATCGCGCCGCGCGCATACGGGTCCCAGTGCGGCGCGCCCAAACCCACGAACGCGGGCACCAGATAGATGCCGCCGTTATCCGGCACGCTCGCCGCAAGCGTCTCCACCTCGGATACGCTGCGGATGATGCCCAGCCCATCGCGCAGCCATTGCACCACCGCGCCGGCGATGAAGATGCTGCCCTCCAGCGCATAGCTCGGGCGCCCTGCGATGCGCCACGCGGTGGTGGTGATCAGGCGGTTGTGCGACGGGATCGGCGTCTCGCCGGTGTTCATCAGCATGAAGCAACCGGTGCCGTAGGTGTTCTTGACCATGCCGCGCCGGGTGCAGGCCTGCCCGAGCAGGGCGGCATGCTGGTCGCCCGCCACCCCGGCGATGGGAATGCGCCCGCCGCCCAGCAGGTCGGTGTCGCCATACATGGCGCTGGAGTCGCGCACCTCGGGCAGCATCGCGCGCGGCACCCGCATGACGTCGAGCAGCTCGTCGTCCCACGCCTGCCGCGTGATGTCGAACAGCAGCGTTCGCGACGCGTTGGTCGCGTCGGTGACGTGCAGCGCGCCGCTGCTCAGTTTCCACAGCAGCCAGCTGTCGACGGTGCCGAACGCCAGCTCGCCCGCCTCCGCCCGCCGTCGCGCATCGGGCACGTTGTCGAGGATCCAGCGCAGCTTGGTGCCCGCGAGATACGCGTCGAGCACCAGCCCCGTCTTGCGCTGGAACAGCGCCTCGTGCCCCGCCGCACGCAGCTCGTCGCACAGGCCTGCAGTGCGCCGGTCCTGCCACACGATGGCGTTGTGGATGGGCTGCCCGGTGCGGCGATCCCATACCACCGAGGTCTCACGCTGGTTGGTGATGCCGATGGCGGCGATGTCGCGCCCCGACAGCCCGGCGCTGGTGATCGCCTCGGCGGCGACGCCGATCTGCGACGACCAGATCTCGTTGGGATCGTGTTCGACCCAGCCCGGCTGCGGGAAGATCTGCCGGAACTCCTTCTGCGCGACGGATTTGATCTGCCCCGCGTGATCGAACACGATCGCGCGCGAACTGGTGGTGCCCTGGTCGAGCGCGAGCACGTATTTCATCTTCATCTCCGGATGTGAGCCATGAGCGACCCTGGTTTTCAATCAGGCGGCACATACGTGCGTGTCATATCGCCCGGACGGCGCTGACTGATTCAGCACGACCGGGACACACGTCGCGTCGACACCGCCTCCTGGCGAAAGACGTTCTGTTTTCATGCTAACACGGGATTTTTTCCGCCACGCGAGCGTACCGCACGGTACGTTTTGCGAGCGCCGAGCGAATGCGCAGGAAGGCGCAGCCTGTTTACGAAAGCCCATGGGCTTGTTGCATTTCCGTGCGGATGCTGTGAAGCTTGAGTCGAATTCGATCATGTACACGGTCAAGCAATTGAGTGACAGTCGCGGATGTGTTTGATGTCTGCACAAACGTCCCTGCTAAAAACGCACCCTGTGCATTGAGTCTAGGATCTCGCGTCTGCGGCGCCCGGCTGCTCACGTCAAACGCCGCTGGGTTGCGCGGGCACGTCAATAACAATCAACCGAGGATTCCCACACGATGCGGACACCGCTGCCCACGCTCCTGATTTTTCTGCTGATTCTTCTCGGCGGCAGCGGAACGGTGCGGGCGGCGACGCTGTCGATTTCCTGCGGCGCGGTCGGGGTGGAGCTACGCTTGTGCCGCCAGGGTGTCGAGGCCTGGGCACGCCAGACCGGTAACCCGGTCAAGGTCGTCTCGACGCCGAACTCGGCGTCCGAGCGCTTCGCGCTGTACCAGCAGATTCTGGCCTCGCATTCGTCCGACATCGACATCCTCCAGATCGACGTGGTCTGGCCCGGCACCCTGGCGCCGCATCTGGTGGATCTGTCGCAGTACATCGGCAGCGAGGCCACCCGGCAGTTCTTCCCCGCGCTGATCGCCAACAACACCATAGCCGGCAAGCTGGTGGCGATGCCGTGGTTCACCGACGCCGGCGTGCTGTACTACCGCAAGGATCTGCTGAAAAAATACGGTGCACAGCCGCCCACCACCTGGCAGCAGCTGACGGCCACCGCGCGCCGCATTCAGGCCGCCGAGCGCGCGGCCGGCAATCCGCGCATGCACGGTTTCGTGTTCCAGGCCAAGGGTTACGAGGGCCTTACCTGCGATGCGCTGGAATGGATCGACAGCTTCGGCGGCGGCACGCTGGTCGACGCCGACGGCACGGTGACGGTCGACAACCCGCGCGCCGCGGCGGCGCTGGAACTGGCCGCGAGCTGGATCGGCGACATCGCGCCGCGGGGCGTGCTGAACTACGACGAGGAGGAAAGTCGCGGCGTGTTCCAGTCCGGCAACGCCGTGTTCATGCGCAACTGGCCGTACGCCTGGGCGCTGGGCAATGCCGCGGACAGTCCGATCCGCGGCAGGATCGGCGTCGTCGCGCTGCCCGCGGGCGGGCCGCACGGCCACCACAGCGGCGTGCTCGGCGGCTGGCAACTGGCGGTGTCGCGGTATTCCAGGCATCCGCAGCTCGCCGCGGATCTGGTGCGCTACCTGACCCGCTACGCCGAGCAGAAGCGTCGCGCGATTGAAGGATCCTACAACCCGACCATCGCGGCGCTGTACCGCGATCCGGACGTGCTCGCCGCAGCACCGTTTTTCGGCACGCTCTATCCGACCTTCGAGCATGCAGTGGCGCGGCCTTCGCGCATCACCGGCAGCAAATATGCGCGCGTCAGCGCCGAGTTCTACTACACGGTGCACGACGTGCTGAGCGGCAAGACGGCGGCAGCGCCCGCGCTGGCGACGCTGCAGCGCAAACTGACGCGGCTCTCGCACGGGGGAAGCTGGTGAACGGCGCATCCGCACCCGTTTCGCGGCTGACGCGCCAGCGCGTACGCTCGGCCTGGCTGTTCCTGACGCCGATGCTGATCGTGCTGGCGCTGGTGGCCGGCTGGCCGCTGGCCAAGACCATCGCCTACGCCTTTACCGACGCCAGCCTGATCGACCCCGCTTCGGCCAGATTCGTCGGCTTCGACAACTTCGCCTATCTGCTGCTCGACGCGAACTGGTGGACGGCGGTGCGGAATACGGTCGTATTCGCCGCCATCTCGGTATCGCTCGAAACCGTTCTCGGCCTGGTGATCGCACTGGCGCTGAACACGCAGTTCCGCGGCCGCGGCGGACTGCGCGCGGCGATCCTGATTCCGTGGGCGATCCCGACCGTAGTGTCGGCGCAGATGTGGAGCTGGATGTTCAACGACGTATTCGGCGTCATCAACCATGTGCTGCTCGCGCTCGGTCTGATCGCGCAGCCGGTCGCCTGGCTTGCTTCGCCGGACACCGCGCTGCTGTCCATCATCCTGGTCGACGTCTGGAAGACCACGCCGTTCATGGCGCTCCTGTTATTGGCGGGGCTGCAGATGCTGCCGAAGGAATGCTTCGAATCCGCCCGCGTCGACGGCGTGCATCCGCTCAAAGTGTTCTTCCGCATCACGCTGCCCTTGCTCAAACCGACGCTGATGGTGGCGATCATTTTCCGCCTGCTCGACGCCTTGCGCATGTTCGACCTGGTCTACGTGATGAGCGGCAACAGCCGCGACACCATGTCGATGTCGGTGTATGCGCGCCAGCAGCTCATCGACTTTGGCGATCTCGGCTTCGGCTCGGCGGCGGCGACGATGATCTTCGCGATCATCGCGCTGTTCACCGTCGTCTATCTCACCGTGGCCCGCGTCGGCCGGGAGAACTGAAGCATGCCCCGCAGATTGAAACACCTGATCGGGAAAAGCGCGTTTTATCTGCTGCTGATCGTCATCGGCCTCTACACCGTGTTCCCGTTCTACTGGGCCATCGTCTCGTCGCTGAAATCGGGTTCGGCGCTGTTCCAGGTGGAGTTCTGGCCAACGCAGCCGCAGTGGCACAACTACGTCGCGGTGTTCCGCGAACAGCCTTTCGGCCGCAACATTCTCAACTCGGTGTTCGTGGCAGTTTCCACCGTGGCGCTGTCGCTGGCGCTGGCGCTGGCGCTGGCCGCCGCCTACGCGATCGGCCGCGTGCAGTTTCGCGGCCGCAGGCTGCTGCTGTTCGTGATACTCGGCGTGTCGATGTTCCCGCAGATCGCGGTGCTGTCGGGCATGTTCGAGCTGATCAGCGCGCTCGGGCTATACAACAACCTGCTGGCGCTGTCGTTTTCCTATCTGATTTTCACCCTGCCGTTCACGGTCTGGGTGTTGACCACATTCATGCGCGAGCTGCCGAAGGAGCTGGAAGAGGCCGCGATCGTCGACGGCGCGACCCCGCTCACCATCGTCACGCGCGTGTTCTTGCCGCTGATGGGGCCGGCGCTGGTGACCACCGGCCTGCTGGCCTTCATCGCGGCCTGGAACGAGTTTCTGTTCGCCTTGACCTTTACGCTTTCAAGCGACATGCGCACGGTGCCGGTGGCGATCGCGCTGATTTCCGGCGCCAGTTCGCACGAGCTGCCCTGGGGCAACATCATGGCCGCGTCGGTCATCGTCACCGTGCCGCTGATCGTGCTGGTGCTGGTGTTCCAGCGGCGCATCGTCTCCGGGCTCACCGCCGGCGCGATCAAGGGCTGATCCCCGTTGAGGAATTCACTGATGCACAAGAGGAGACCGTAACCCATGGCTGCCATTTCCGTGCAGGCTGTCGGCAAGCGCTTCGGCAGAACCGAAGCGGTCAGGAACGTCGGATTCGATATTCGCGACGGCGAATTCGCCGTGTTCGTCGGGCCGTCCGGCTGCGGCAAATCCACGCTGCTGCGCCTGATTGCCGGCCTGGAGGATGTCAGCGCCGGCAGCATTGCATTCGATGGCGAGGACGTGACCGAATGGGCGCCGGCCGAACGCGGGGTCGCCATGGTGTTCCAGTCCTACGCGCTGTATCCGCACATGAGCGTCTACGACAACATGGCCTTCGGCCTCAAGCTTGCGAAAACCGACAAGCGGAACATTGATGACCGCGTGCGCGAAACCGCCCGCATCCTGCAAATCGAACCGCTGCTCGACCGCAAGCCGCGCGAACTGTCCGGCGGGCAGCGCCAGCGCGTGGCCATCGGCCGCGCGATCGTGCGCCAGCCGCGCGTATTCCTGTTCGACGAGCCGCTGTCCAATCTCGACGCCGCGCTGCGCGTGCAGATGCGCATCGAACTCAAGCGCCTGCACCGCGACCTCGGTACGACGATGATCTACGTCACCCACGACCAGGTGGAAGCGATGACGCTGGCCGACCGCATCGTCGTGCTCAACGCCGGCGCGGTCGAACAGATCGGCGCGCCGCTGGAACTGTATCGCCATCCGCGCAACCTGTTCGTGGCAGGCTTCATCGGCTCGCCGAAGATGAATTTTCTGGCCGCCACCGTCACCGGCTGTGACGCCGGCCAGATCACACTCGACCTCGGCAGCCGCCGGTCCGTCGCCGCCGCCGTCGCCGACACGACGCGTCTTCGTCCGGGCGCGAAGCTCACGCTCGGCCTTCGCCCCGAACACCTGACAACCACCGCCACCGACGCTGCGCAACTCGACGGCGAGGTCATCGCACTCGAACACCTCGGTTCGGAATCCTATGTCCACCTCGCCTGCGGCAACAACGAACCCTTGGTGATCAAATCCGCCGGCGACACCGCGATCGAAGTGGGGCAGCGCGTGTCGGTCGCCGTGCCGCCGCACGCGTGCTACCTGTTCGACGAAACCGGGATGGCGTTGCCGCGACTGGATTGAATACGCGCGACGGGATCGCCATCAATGAGCACTTTTCGGCCGGAACGGTCATTTATCGCTTGATGCAAAAATGACCGTTGCACCTCGCATTACTGCCATTTGAGCAGCTTAAAAAGAAACTTTGGGCCGACGCGAAACCTAGATGCCGCTTACCGATAGTTGCCAATCACCTTTTCGATCTTTAGCGGGCGAGCTGGGGCGTCTGCTCTGTTGCGTGCGACGGTTGTGGTGGCTGAATGTGGTCTGGCCAGTACCTAACGCTCTGAAGGTATTCGGTCGACTCAACATGCTCTGCAAACTCCAGCAGGTTTCCCAACTTTTCCGAAAGTACTGTGCGCACGTCAGCAGGAGAGGCAAAGAAGAACTCCTTTCGATTATTCGCCCAGTTCACGCGACGCCCCGAGAAGTGCCCGTGCAACTCGTTCTCAAGACTCACGGCGTCTTCCGAAAAGAAAATTGCGTGTACGTCAAAACGGAATGGGACCGACGCGTCTCCAAGTTCATTGATACGATCAAGCGGCTCTAGTCGGCGGGTCAGTCCAATCTTCACGACGCGTTCGCCGAATGCACCGCGATTAGAGATGACATAGACGTAGCCCGCTCGAATGTTAGCTGCGCGGTAGTCATTCAAAGCAATGGAACTATCGATATCCGCAAGCTTGCGATCTAGATCAGGGTCGCTTGAGCCACTTGCTCGGACCTTCTCGAGCACCGTCAGGATGTGGCTACGCTCCTTCTCAAGACGTTCTCGCGCAGCAGCCAGCTCTAGTTCTACCTTGCGCTCCTCGCGCAGCCGCTCTCGCTCTGCGCGCGCGGCTTCTTTTTCCTCCTCCTTTTTCATCAAATAGTCGGCTATGAGCTCGATCTCTTCGATGCGGAGAGCATGGAACTCGTCTCCAATACGCATCTCCATCATCTTGCCAAGTTTGGCAATCGCTGTTCTGGCGGCGTCAAGTCGCTTGATGGCCGTTACAGTGTTTCCTGCACGAAGGGACCGCCCGACGTTATCCGCTTCAGCGTTGTAGGCACGGAGCATCAGCTTCGCCAAGTCGTTCGTCATCGCGCGACCCTTCGCCAACGAGCCGTCGAAGGTGAACATGTTCGATTTTTCGATCGCCGCGCCTGCTTTGACCATTTCGGCTATTCGCGACGATATGTCATCGAGACGTTCCCGATAGGCAAGCGCGTTTTCAAGCGGATGGTGATATCGATAGATTCCGACGTCCTGAAGAATTCGTTCGTCGTCGAGAACAACTACGTTGGCTGGGTCTGTACCAAATGACTCCAAGCGTGCGCGCAAGGCCGAGTTCTCCGCCTCCAAGAGCGCAATCCGCTGGTCCCTATTTTCTGGTGACTGCACCTCAGATTCATCTTGAGACTTCTGCACCGCGGCGGCGGAATCTAAATTACTGCGGAATTCACTAGTCTCAATTGGGGTGTCGTCTGGTATCCAGAGCTTCCAACCGGGTGGCGGAGAAGGCCAAGCAGGATCAGGTTTCCAGCCATTCGGCGGGGTCCACCCTTTTGGGGGCTTTGGCCACCCCGGTGGTGGGTTAAAGACTAACCGATCGGATTGCGTCACGACCGACGAACTCCGGAGCGATCGGCGGCAACCAGGCTATATGGATTCTTTGAAACGGCAGCGCCGAGGCGTGCCAGCGTGAGTGCAGGCACAACTGCCGACAAATCGAACGCAAGGAACGTTTCGCGTTCAGCGGCAGCGATCACGAAAGGAACGTAGGTCTGCTGGCCAGTTGCAGGGTCAATTGTGTTGGTACCGACCTCCAAAGAAATTGTCTTAATGAGACCGCGACGATCAGACTCGAATACTTCGTGGAAAGATCTAAGCGCTACCTGATGAATCGCGCCGGTGTATCGGTCGCGACACTCCTTTTGTGAGAGCGTCGTCGAGGTAATCTCGTCAGCGGCCTTTGTGTATTTATATGACTTGATCGCGGGGATATCGCACGGTCCGGGCACCAGCACGCGAAGGCGAAGTTCGGCAGTTGATGGGTCGAATTCGAACTCATGTATCACTTGGAACTGGTCTGGGTATACCGAATTCGACAGAACTATAGAGATGTACTCTTGGATCGCGTCAGTAGTCCCGTACCCCAGATTCGTGATTAGTTCGTCAAGCCGCCTGTTATTGACGGCAGCCTCCGATTCGCGTTCTGCACACTCTTGGGCGTACCGCTCACGCTCGACCCTGAGCGTGTCAAGACGCCTCTCTTCATCGCGGGCTCGCGTATCTTTGGCATTCTGGCGACGTGTCACGACATCGCGGCACACACTGTGCCACTCGTTCAAAGCCTGCTCATGTGCCCACTGCGCATTGGCTAAGGCCTCGGCGTACTTCTTCTTACCGAAGAAACTGGCCAGACCGGAGGGCGGGGTGGGCAGAACCAGAACCGGCTTTATAGGATCGGGTATGTGGGTCGGCTGCGGAATTGGCACTTCAAGATCAGTACGATCGAATGGCGGCTGGGTCACTTCAATTCGAAGTGTGTTTAGATCAACGTAGTCATCCACCGCAAGCGTGGAGGCAAGCAGCGAGTCAATCTCTGCGTAAATCTGTTCGAGTTTTTCGTTTCGCTCAAGTATCACCGCTTCCATCTCGGCTAAATGAGCTTCGCGGGCCTCCTTCTCTAGACGCTTACGTTCAGAATCCGCCGCCTTCGCGATTTGATTCTGGGCACGCTCCGACGCCTTCTTCGCCTCTTCGGCCTGTCGAACCGCCGCGTAATGGCGCTGAACCGCTTCTCGCTCTGCCCGCTCTCTCTCTCGTGCTGCCACGCGAGACTGATGCTGAAGCTCCGCAAAGAATCCACGTCGTGCCATAGCGCCAATCCTATGTCTATCTCAATGCAATATCGTAACCTAGACGACCAAGAGATATTCCATACAAGTACCTGCAACATACGGAAATACGGCAAGGGGTAATAAACGGCCACTTTGATTCATCGGCACAAATTTCCTTTCAGATCAGTTCGAATGGCAGCAATGAAAAATGGAACGGGCATTTAAGCATCAAGCCATCAATGGCGGTTTCGGCCGAAAAACACTCAGCCGGTTCCGGGATATCAGCGGCAGTTCCACCCCAGATAGCTGACCATCATTGCTTCGAAATCTGAACGGCGGTTCCCGGCCGATTTTAGACCACCCAATATAAATGCTGACACCCGCCGTCAGGTCCAGACTGGCCCTTTATACGCATCGACAAGCATTTGGCCTTACCCGCACAAGCTAAACCCGACTGGCAGTCTGCCGCATTACATTGGCAGCAAACCGCATCGCCCACTTTACCGGCAACGGCAAGGGCGCCCCGCCATGATCGACCGCGGTCTGCGCATGCTGCGCTTCGTCGATCTTCATCTGCTCGACCACCGCCCGGCTTTTCGTGTCGGCTTGCGGCAGTTTCTGCAGATGGCCGGCGAGATGGGCCTCGACCTGGCGTTCGGTTTCGGCGAGGAAGCCGAGGTTCCATTTGTCGCCCAGCAGGCCGGCGGCGACGCCCATGCCGAACGCGCCGCCGAACCACAGCGGGTTGAGCAGGCTCTTGCGGCCGCCGAGTTCGTTGATGCGTGTTTCGCACCAGGCGAGGTGATCGGTTTCTTCGCGGGCGGCCTGCTCGAGTTCGGCGCGTACTTTTTCATTTTTGGCGGTGAGCGCCTGGCCGGCGTAGAGCGCCTGCGCGCAGACTTCGCCGACGTGGTTGACGCGCATCAGCGCGGCGGCTTTCGCTTTTTCTGTATCGCTCATCTCGGCTTCCGGACCGGTGCCCGGATAGGGGCGACCGGCATGTGGGCTGGCGAAGACGGTGCGCAGGCCGAGGTCGAAGGTGGTGATGAGTTGGTCGAGTTTGTTCATAAGTGCCTCGGGATTCTCTTTAGGCGGCCGGGCCCTTCGACACGCTCAGGGCGAACAGATGGTCGAATGGACGCGCGCGTCATTTTACAAAGTAATTGAAGTTGGCATACGCCGCTTCGGCAACCTTGAACCACTGGAATTCGGTGTCGCGAAACTGCTTCCACGGCCGGTAGATGGCGGCGAAATCCGGGTTGGTGCGGGCCTCTTCCTCATACATCTGGAAGCTGGCGCGGCGCGCGGCGAGCATCACGTCCTTGGGATAGGCATGCAGCTTGACGCCCTGCCCCACCAGGCGCAGCAGTGCGGGCGGGTTCCTGGCATCGTATTGCGCCAGCATCAGCTGGTTGGCCTCGGCGGTGGCGACTTCGAAAGCCTGGCGGTAGACCTCGGGCAGAGCACGCCACGCGGCCTGGTTGACGTAGAAGGAGAGTTGCGCCTCGCCTTCCCACCAGCCGGGATAGTAGTAGTGCCGGGCGATCCGCTGGAAACCGAGCTTTTCGTCGTCGTAGGGGCCGACCCATTCGGCGGCGTCGAGCGCGCCGCGTTCGAGCGCGGGATAAATGTCGCCGCCGGGCAGGGTCTGCGGGACCGCGCCGAGCCGCGCCATGATCTGGCCGCCGATGCCGGGGATGCGCATTTTCAGGCCCTTGAGATCGGCCAGCGATTTGATCTCCTTGCGGAACCAGCCGCCCATCTGGGTGCCGGTGTTGCCGCCGGGAAACTGCACCACGTTGTACTTGGCATAGAGCGTACGCAGCGCCTCGATGCCGCCGCCGGCGTACATCCAGGCGTTCTGCTGGCGCGCGGTAAGGCCGAACGGCACCGCGCAGTCGAAGGCCAGCGCCATGTTCTTGCCGACGTAGTAATAGCCGGCCGAGTGCCCGCATTCCACGGTGCCGTTGCCGACTGAATCCAGCACTTGCAGGCCGGGCACCAGTTCGCCGCCTGCAAATATGCGAATCTGGAATTTGCCGCCGGTGAGCGCCGCCACTCTCCTGGACAGGGTTTCTGCTGCGCCATAAATAGTGTCCAGGCTCTTGGGGAAGCTCGACGCCAGCCGCCAGCGAATCACCGGCAGCTGCGTCAATTCGGCCGGCGCTGCCTGTACGGCCGACAACGGCAGCATGGCGGCCGCGCCGGCGCCCGCCAGAAAGTCTCGTCTTTGCATGATTCCACTCCGGTTTTGGCCGATTATACGAGCCGCTGCGAGAACCGCCGTGTGTTAAAATCGCGCTCTTTCAAGCCCTGTCCGACTGCCATGTTCAACCGCCAAGACACCCTCGCCAAGACCGATCCCGACCTGTGGGCTGCGATCCGGAAAGAAGACCAGCGCCAGCAGGACCACATCGAGCTGATCGCGTCGGAAAACTACACCAGCCCGGCGGTGATGGAAGCGCAGGGCTCGCAGCTCACCAATAAATACGCCGAGGGCTATCCCGGCAAGCGCTACTACGGCGGCTGCGAATACGTCGACATCGTCGAGCAGTTGGCGATCGACCGCGTGAAGGCATTGTTCGGCGCCGAGGCCGCCAACGTGCAGCCCAACTCCGGTTCGCAGGCCAACCAGGCGGTGTTCATGGCCTTCCTGAAGCCCGGCGACACCATCATGGGCATGAGCCTGGCCGAAGGCGGCCACCTCACCCATGGCATGAAACTGAACATGAGCGGCAAGTGGTTCAATGTGGTGGCCTACGGCCTCGACGACAAGGAAGAAATCGACTACGCGCAGATGGAGCGCCTGGCGCACGAGCACAAGCCGAAGCTGATCATCGCCGGCGCCTCGGCCTACGCGCTGCGCATCGACTTCGAGCGCTTCGCCAAGGTCGCCAAGGAGATCGGCGCCATCTTCATGGTTGACATGGCGCACTACGCCGGCCTGATCGCGGCGGGCGTCTACCCCAACCCGGTGCCGCACGCCGACGTGGTGACCTCGACCACCCACAAGACGCTGCGCGGTCCGCGCGGCGGCATCATTTTGATGCGCGCCGAGCACGAGAAGGCGATCAACTCGGCGATCTTCCCCGGCTTGCAGGGCGGTCCGCTGATGCACGTCATCGCCGGCAAGGCGGTGACGTTCAAGGAAGCGTCGAGCAAGGAATTCAAGCGCTACCAGGAGCAGGTCATCGCCAACGCGCTGGTGATGTGCAAGGTGCTGGTCGAGCGCGGCCTGCGCATCATCTCCGGCCGTACCGAAAGCCACCTGTTCCTGGTCGACCTGCAGCCCAAGAACCTCACCGGCAAGGAAGCCGAGGCCCTGCTCGGCCGCGCCCACATCACGGTCAACAAGAACTCGATCCCCAACGATCCACAGAAACCCTTCGTCACCAGCGGCATCCGTATCGGCACCCCGGCGATGACCACGCGCGGCTTCACCGAACTCGAAGCCGAACAGCTCGCCCACCTGATCGCCGACGTGCTCGACGCACCGACCGACGAGACGGTGATCGAGCGGGTGAAGGGCGACGTGGCGACGCTGGTGGCGAAGTTTCCGGTGTACGGGTGAGTGAGTGAGGATTTAGGAACTAGGAGCTAGGGGTTAGGGGAGGAGCGGCCTTCGGCCGTGTTTTTTAAGAAAAAGGCGCGAAGCAACATCCCCTAACCCCTATTTCCTAGATCCTAGATCCTAATCCCCATCCCCTAAAAAAATGAAATGTCCCTTCTGCGGCTCCCTCGACACCCAGGTCATCGACTCCCGCGTCAATGAGGCGGGCGATGCGATTCGCCGGCGCCGCCGCTGCGCGGACTGCGACAAGCGCTTCACCACCTGGGAAACCGCCGAGCTGCGGCCGCCGCAGATCGTCAAGACCAACGGCACCCGCGAGGATTTTTCCGAAGCCAAGCTGCGCGAGGGCTTTCGTCGCGCGCTGCACAAGCGCCCGGTTTCGACCGAGCTGGTCGACGCCGCGGTCGGCCGCATCCGCCAGCGTCTGCTGACGCTGGGTGAACGCGAAATACCTGCGCGCGAAGTCGGCGAGCTGGTGATGACCGAACTGAAGAAGCTCGACAAGATCGCCTATATCCGTTTTGCCTCGGTGTACCGCAGCTTCCAGGACGTCGACGACTTCCGCGATGTCATCCGCGACATCGATCAGTAAATGACCAGGATCGACCACTTCAGCGCCGCCGACCATGCCCACATGGCGCGCGCGCTGCAGCTCGCAGCGCGCGGGCTTTACACCACCAGCCCGAATCCGCGCGTCGGCTGCGTCATCGTCAGGGATGGCCATGTCGTCGGCGCAGGCTGGCATGAACGCGCCGGCACCCCGCACGCCGAAATCCACGCACTCAAAGCGGCCGGCAATGCCGCACGCGGCGCGACGGTGTACGTCACGCTGGAACCCTGCTCGCACCACGGCCGCACCCCGCCGTGCGCCGAGGCGCTGGTCAACGCGGGCGTGGGGCGCGTGGTGGCGGCGATGACCGATCCCAATCCCCTTGTCGCAGGCGGCGGCATTTCCATGCTGACGCTGGCTGGCATCGTGGCCGAGGTCGGGCTGCTGGAGGCCGCGGCACGCGCGCTCAATCCCGGTTTCGTTTCCCGCATGACGCGGGGCCGCCCGTGGGTGCGGCTGAAAACCGCATCGACGCTGGACGGCAAGACCGCACTCGCCAACGGCGCCTCGCAGTGGATCACCGGCGAAGCGGCGCGCGCCGATGTGCAGCGTCTGCGCGCACGCGCCTGCGCCATCCTCACCGGCAGCGGCACCGTGCTGGCCGACAATCCGCGCATGAACGTACGCGATTTCGACATTGACCGGCAGCCGCTCAGGGTCGTCGTCGACTCCGCCTTGCGCACGCCGGCCGACGCGGCCATCCTGCCCGCGCTCGTCGCCTGCCACCACGCCGAGCCCGATGCGCGCGCCGCACTCGAACAGGCGGGTGCGGAGGTGGTCGAACTGCCCGCAGCAGACGGCCGCGTCGATCTCGCCGCGCTGCTCGCGCTGCTGGCGCAGCGCGGCATCAACGAACTGCACGTCGAAGCGGGCGCCGCACTCAACGGCGCGCTGGTCAAAGCCGGGCTGATCGACGAATGGGTGGCCTACGTGGCGCCGATGGCGGTGGGCGATGACGCACGCGGGCTGTTTTCACAGCCCGCGCTCAGCGCACTGGCTGATGCCGCGCGATTCAAATTTAGCGATGTGCGGCAGATCGGCGGCGACCTGCGCCTGACGCTGCTGCCCGCTTAAGTCCCCCGGACCGAGAAGTTCTCGAACAAGCCGCTCAGTTCGGCACCGACTTCCTTCAGGGGACGTTCGCGCGTTGAACTCCGGCACACGCTTTCATTGCCGCAACCCTGACTGCGAAAAGCCTGTATCGCGTAGCGCTTGACGCCGCGTGTGGCCAGATCGCGGCCAACCTCGACAAGGTCCGAATCGGGCAGCAAGCCAGGATGCACGGTGGTGCGGATTTCATGGTCGACGCCGGATGCAATCAGCTGCTGCAGACCTTCGCGCGCACGCTCGCCGCTGCCCTCAACACCGGTGGTGAGCATGTAATCGGCAAACGGCGCCTTCACATCCATCCCCACCCAGTCGACCAGAGGCAACACCTCGGCCAGGCGCTTGGCATACATGCCGCCAGTGTGCAGCCCGATCTTGAATCCGAGTTCGCGCACCGCGCGCATGGCGTCAGGCAGGCCCGCCTGCGCGGTCGGCTCACCGCCGGAAAACACCACGCCGTCGAGCAGCCCCTGGCGCCGACGCAGAAACGCCAGCACGTCTTCCCAGGGGATTTCGTGGTCGCCGCGCGCGGGAATCAGGCCGGGGTTGTGGCAATAGCCACAGCGCCAGGGGCAGCCCTGGCAGAACACCACCGCGGCCAGCATGCCGGGCCAGTCGGTGGTGGAAAGCGGTGTCAGACCGCCCACGCGCAACGTCATGATGGTTGGCGTAGCGTCAGAATCGTGGGCGCGGCATGGCGGAATCAGCCGGGTGTGCAGCAGCTTTCGACGAAGTGGCGCCGCTCGCGATGCTCGCTCTGCTTGCCCTTGTTGAAGCTCGTCACCGGGCGGTGGTAGCCCATCACACGGGTCCACACTTCGCAGCGGGTGCGCTCTTCGTCTTTCAGGGCGGCAGCAGCGTTCAAAATTTGGGTCGGAATGGTCATATCGTTCATTTCAGTCTCCTTTATGGTTAGGGTCAAGCGGCAACAGCACGTTTACGGGACAGGGCTTCCTCGTCGCAGGTGGGGCAGAACTCATGCTCTCCGGCGAGGTAGCCATGTTTGGGGCAAATCGAAAATGTGGGTGTGATGGTGATGTAGGGCAGGCGGAAACGCGTAAGCGCGCGGCGAACCAGATTGCGGCAGGCATCGGCCGAGGAAATGTTCTCCGACATGTAAAGGTGCAGCACGGTGCCGCCGGTGTATTTGCGCTGCAAATCGTCCTGCCGTTCCAGCGCTTCGAAGGCGTCGTCGGTAAAGCCCACCGGCAACTGCGACGAGTTGGTGTAATACGGCGCGTCGTCGGTGCCCGCCTGCAGGATGTCCGGATAGCGCTTGCGGTCCTCCTTGGCGAAGCGGTAGGTGGTGCCCTCGGCCGGCGTGGCCTCCAGGTTGTACATGTGGCCCGTTTCTTCCTGGAAGGCGGCGATGCGTCCACGGATATGGTCGAGCAGCCGCACCGCGAAATCGTGGCCCCAGTCGGAGGTGATGTCGTGCTCGTCCGCGGTGAAGTTGCGGATCATCTCGTTGACGCCGTTGATGCCGATGGTCGAGAAGTGATTGCGCAGGGTGCCGAGATAGCGCTTGGTGTAGGGGAACAGGCCATTGTCCATCAGGCGCTGGATTTCCTTGCGCTTGATTTCCAGGCCGTTGCGCGACATGTCGAGCAGGGCGTCGAGGCGGCGCAGCAGGCCGGCTTCGTCGCCCTTGTGTTCATAGCCCAGGCGCGCGCAGTTGACCGTCACCACGCCGACCGAGCCGGTCTGCTCGGCCGAGCCGAACAGACCGTTACCGCGCTTCAACAGTTCCCGCAGGTCGAGCTGCAAGCGGCAGCACATCGAGCGGATGTGGTTCGGCTTCATCTCCGAATTGATGAAATTCTGGAAATACGGCAGGCCGTAGCGCGCGGTCATGGCGAACAACCGCTCGGCATTTTCCGACTCCCATGGGAAATCCGGCGTCATGTTGTAGGTGGGGATGGGAAAGGTAAACACGCGGCCCTTGGCATCGCCGGTGGTCATCACCTCGATGTAGGCGCGGTTGATCATGTCCATCTCGACCTGGAGGTCGCCGTAGGTGAACGGCATCTCCTTGCCGCCGACCACCGGTACCTGCTCGCGCAGGTCTTCCGGGCATACCCAGTCGAAGGTCAGGTTGGTGAACGGCGTCTGGGTGCCCCAGCGCGACGGCACGTTGAGGTTGTAGATCAGTTCCTGGATGTACTGCTTGACCTGGCTGTAGGGCAAATTGTCGTTGCGGATGAACGGCGCCATGTAGGTGTCGAACGAGCTGAACGCCTGCGCCCCGGCCCATTCATTCTGCAGCGTGCCGAGGAAGTTGACGATCTGGCCAACCGCGGAGGACATGTGCTTGGGCGGCCCTGCCTCGACCTTGCCCGGCACGCCGTTCAGGCCTTCATGCAGCAGAGTGCGCAACGACCACCCGGCGCAGTAGCCGGCCAGCATGTCGAGATCGTGGACGTGGATCGAGCCGTCGCGGTGAGCTTCACCGAGTTCGGGTGCGTAGACGTGGTTGAGCCAGTAGTTGGCCACCACCTTGCCGGAGACGTTGAGGATCAGCCCGCCCAGGCTGTAGCCCTGGTTGGCGTTGGCGTTGACGCGCCAGTCCTGGCGCGACAGGTATTCGTTGATCGACGTTTCCACGTCCACCACCGTCTTGCGGTCCTGGCGCAGCTTTTTGTGGGTTTCGCGATAGACGATGTAGGCACGCGCGGTGGCGAGGTGGTTGGCCGCGATCAGGCTCTGCTCGACCACATCCTGGATGCGCTCGATTTCCGGGGGCGAACCGCGGAAGCTGTGGATCAGCACCTTCGCCACCTGGGCGGTCAGCAGATCCGCCTCCGCCTCGCCGAATTCGCCGCTGGCCTGGCCTGCGCGCAGCAGCGCCGAGCGGATCTTTCCCGCATCGAAATCCGCCCGCTGCCCGTCGCGCTTGATCACCTCGTGCGGCAACATCGACACCACTGCACCCATCCCCACGTCCGACATCGTCATCTCCTTTTATCTATATTTTGTGTTGGCCACTCAGCAACCATACAACATGTAGATAAAACGTCAAGACGATTTGCCGGTTTGTTTGCCCTGATACACTCTGGCTTCAGCAAACACGGGAGAAACCGATGAGCACGATTGTGGATTTTATGGGCGGGAATCACCGCGCCTGCGACGATTTGTTCGCCGCCGCCGAAGTGGCCGCGTCGCAAAAAAACTGGGACAGTGCGCGCAGCCTGTTCGAGCGCTTCCAGGCTGCGATGACGCACCACCTGGCGATGGAGGAAAAGGTGCTGTTTCCTGCCTTCGAAGCCCGCACCGGCATGAGCGCGGGGCCGACGCAGGTCATGCGCATGGAGCACGAGCAGATGCGCGGCCTGATACAGGAAATGGCTGGCGCGGTAGCCAGTGCCGATCACGACCGCTATCTCGGCCTGTCGGAAACGCTCAACATGCTGATACAGCAGCACAACCTGAAGGAAGAGAACGTGCTCTATCCCATGTCCGACCAGATGCTGGGCGGCGAACTCGACGACCTGCTCCGGTCGATGCAGGCCGTTTCCACAGAACCCGAAGCGCCGTAGGGATTCGCATGCCCTCCCCGACGGACGAAATTCTCGTCGACGCGCGCTGGCTGGAGCCGCCGGAGCCGATGGAAAAGGTCTTGCACGCGCTGGATCAGCTGCGCCCCGGCCAGTCGATCCGCATGCTGCTGCACCGCGAACCGTTTCCGCTCTACCCCGTGCTCGCGGAAAGAGGCTATCGCCACACCGCGCAGATGAACACCGACGGCAGCTACGTCATCCTGATCCACCGGGCCGACGAAGACCTATAAACCCGCGAAAACCAGTAAAAAAAGGATCGCGCAATGAGTCAGCAAGCCGGTCTCTCCTTCGAACAGGCGCCGTCCTTTGCGCTGCCGCTGCGGTTTTTTCTCACCGCCCCGCTGTTTCTGCTGGCGGCCGCAGGCTTGATCGTATGGGCGCCCGAGACGCTGGCCTCGCGCTGGACGCCGCAGGCGTTCGCCCTCACCCACGCGCTCACGCTGGGCTTCCTCGCCATGGCGATGCTGGGCGCACTGTTGCAGATGCTGCCGGTGGTGGCGGGTTCGTCCCTGCCTGCGTCCCGGTGGGTGGCGTGGTTCAGCCATGTACCGCTGACACTGGGAACCGTCGCCTTGATGACGGGCTTTCTGACGGCCGCGCCGGCCGCTTTCGATATCGGCATCGCCCTGCTCGGCGGCGGTTTCGCGGTCTTTCTGGCGGCGGCATCGATCAGCCTCGCACGCGCCGTGGCCAGCGTCACCGTAACCGGCGTGCGGCTTGCGATGGCGTGTCTGGGCGTCACCCTGCTGCTCGGACTGGCACTTGCGCTGTTACGCGCCGGCTGGTGGACCCCGCCCGCCACCGAAACCACGATCGCGATCGCCGCACATGCCGCCTTCGGCCTGCTCGGCTGGGTGCTGCTGCTGGTGATCGGCGTGGCCTACCAGGTGGTGCCGATGTTCCAGATCACGCCGCCCTATCCGCCGCGGCTGAGCCGCTGGCTCGCCGGCGCGCTGTTCGCGCTGCTGCTGCTCCACGCCACCGCGCCGCTGTTTTTCCCGGTCGCCGCCGCCATCGCCGATGCCGGCCTCGCCGGCGGCATCCTGGCATTTGCCGTCGTTACCCTGCGCCTGCAAGCGCGCCGGCGCAGAAAGCTGCCCGACGTCACGCTCGATTACTGGCGCCTCGGCATGGCCAGCCTGATCGCCTGCGTGGCGGTCTGGCTGTTGGCCCGACTGTGGCCGGCGTGGGCAGCCAGCGACACTTACCCCCTGCTGCTGGGGGTGCTGTTCATCGGCGGCTTCGCGGTGAGCGTGGTAAGCGGCATGCTCTACAAGATCGTGCCCTTCCTCGCCTGGTTTCATCTGCAGGCGCAGTTGCAAGCGCGGGTTGGCAGCATCCCCACCATGAAGGAAATGATTGCGGGGCGCTGGACACGCTGGCAGTTCCGCCTTCACCTCGCCGCCTGCGCGCTGCTTGTCGGCGCCACCCTGTGGCAGCAGCTGGCCATTGCGGCGGGCGGCGGGCTGGCGCTGTCGGCGCTGCTGCTGTGGCTCAATCTGCTGGCGGCAGCGCGGCGGTTTTCGCGCCACGGCGGGCGCTTTTCCTGAGGCCGGTTTCCGGTAATCGCTACCGAAACCGGCCTTAACGCAACAGCAGCAGCGGCACTCTGGACTGGCGGATCAGCTTGGTGGTGGTGCTGCCGATCAGAAACTCGCGAATCCTGGAATGGCCGTACGCGCCCATCACGATCAGGTCGATGGCGTGCTCGGTGCGATAGGCACACAACACCGCTTCGACCTCGCCCGGCAGGATTTCAGCCGTCACGTCGAAGCCGGCGGTTTCCAGATGGGTTCGCGCCCAGTCCAGCGATTCCTGCGAATCGGCCCTGTCCTCGCCAACCATCACCACATGGCAGGGCAGGCCGCGGAACAAGGGGCTCGCCGCAACCATCTCGACCGCCTTGCGGGTGGTGGCGCTGCCGTCGAAAGCGAGCAGAATGCGTTGCGGCTCGGTGTAATCGGACGGAATGACCAGGATCGGGCGATGCAGGGTGCGCACCACGTTCTCCAGGTGGCTGCCGATGTGCTCGCCGGCACTGTCGCCATGCTCGCCCTGGCGCCCCATCACCAGCAGGCGAATGTCGGTTTCGAGTTCGATCAGGGTGTCGACCAGTTCGCCGTGGCGCTGACGGCTGGTGGGATTCGGCACGCCATCCTCGACGGCGCGCGCCCTGGCGGCATCGAGCATCAACCGTCCCTGCTCCAGCGCTACCCTGCTGCGTTTTTCATCCAGTTCGGCCAGTTCCTGCAGCAGGGCATCGCGGCTGCCCAGCCCGATATTGCCGCTGAAGTCGGCAGGGATGGGATATTCCGACCGGCCCAGCACGTGCAGGAAATCCAGCGGGGCGTCCAGGCGCCGGCTGGCCCAGGCGGCGTAGTCGCACACCGCGAGGGTGATTCTGGAACCGTCGATACATGCGATGACCTGCATCATTTTTTTATCCCTTAGTGGCCCATCAGATTATCCACGGCGCCCGGCTTATCGTGCGCCGCGAAGCGGTCGACGATGGTGGCGCTGGCCTCGTTGAGGCCGACGACCTCGACCTCGGTGCCCTCGCGGCGGAACTTGAGCACCACCTTGTCGAGCGCAGCGACGGCGGTGATGTCCCAGAAATGCGCCTGGCACAGGTCGATCGTCACCCTGTCGACGGCCTCCCTGAAATCGAAGAAGTCGACGAACTTGTCGGCCGAGGCGAAAAACACCTGGCCGAATACTTTGTAGGTACGGGTGAGGCCGTCTTCGCTCAGCGCCGAGTTGACGTACTTGTATTGCGCCACCTTGTTGGCAAAGAACATTGCCGCCAGCAGCACGCCGATGAACACGCCGATGGCGAGGTTGTGGGTGGCGACGACAAAAACAACCGTCGCCACCATGACGACACTGGTGCTGGCGGGATGCTTCTTCAGGTTGGCCAGCGAACCCCAGCTGAAGGTGCCGATGGAGACCATGATCATCACCGCCACCAGCGCCGCCATCGGGATCCGCGCGACCCATTCGCCGAGGAACACGATCAGCAGCAGCAGGAACACCCCCGCCGACAGGGTGGACAGCCGCGTGCGGCCGCCCGACTTCACGTTGATCACCGATTGGCCGATCATCGCGCAACCGGCCATGCCGCCGACCAGGCCGGAGGCGATGTTGGCGATGCCCTGCCCTTTGCACTCACGGTTCTTGTCGCTGGTGGTGTCGGTAAGGTCGTCGACGATGGTCGCGGTCATCAACGATTCGAGCAGGCCCACCACCGCCAGTGAAACCGAATACGGGAAGATGATCGCCAGGGTCTCGAAGTTGAGCGGCACCTCGGGCCAGAGGAAGATCGGCAGCGTGTCCGGCAGCTCGCCCATGTCGCCCACGGTGCGGATGTCAAGGTTCAGAAAAATCGCCAGCCCGGTCAGCACGACGATGGTCACCAGCGGCGAGGGGATCGCCCGCGTCACGTAGGGAAACAGGTAAATGATCGCCAGGCCGCCGGCGGTCATGGCATAGACGTGCCACGTCACGTTGGTCAGCTCGGGCAGCTGCGCCATGAAGATCAGGATCGCCAGCGCGTTGACGAAGCCGGTGACCACCGAGCGCGAGACGAAGCGCATCAGCGACCCCAGCTTGAGGATGCCGGCGCCGATCTGCAGCACGCCGGTCAAGAGGGTGGCGGCCAGCAGGTATTCCAGGCCGTGCGTCTTGACCAGGGTGACCATCAGCAGCGCCATCGCGCCGGTAGCGGCGGAAATCATGCCGGGGCGGCCGCCGACGAAGGCGATCACCACTGCGATGCAGAACGAGGCATACAGCCCGACCTTGGGGTCGACCCCGGCGATAACCGAAAAGGCGATCGCCTCGGGGATCAGGGCGAGGGCGACCACCATGCCGGCCAGGAGGTCCCCGCGGAGGTTGGAGAACCAGTCTTGTCGGATGGAATTGATCATTCTGCTGCCAGTAAATGAAGCGCAATGCATGCCACTTCCAGCCGAAAGGCGGACGCGGCCATGCACGAAATTTGTGGGGTGCGACGAATCGTGCCGGTGCAGAGCATCGAGCACAAAAAACGACAGAAGGAATTGTGGAAGGGCGTTACATTGGACGGCCGGGCGCTCGATATGGGCGTTCTCAGGCGCGCATTATTCCCGCTTGCCTGGCACCTGTCCAGAAACGGCCCGCGGCCGCACCTTGCATCCGCGCCGGAATGGGCGCTTGAGCAAGCCTTAAACCCGCGGCGCCCAGCCTTCGATAAAGGTCGTGGTGACGGCATCGACCTGCTCCGCCAGATCGAAGCGGTGGTCGGAGAGGATCCAGCGGAAAGCCAGTCCCTGCACTGCCGCGATCAGAATGCAGGCGTTCTGCTGGGGAACAATGTCCGAACGGATTTCCCCCTGCGCCTGCGCGGCGACGATCAGATCGGCGATAAAGTTCAGGAAGAACATCACCAGTTCGTTCATGCGGTCGCGGAAAATGGGGTCGCCGCTTTGCAAGGCCTCCGAAAACAGCAGGCGGGGAATGCCCGGCTGCTGCTGGATGAAATTCAAATGGGCGCGGATGACCGCCTTCAGGCGCTCCAGCGGCGTCATCTGCGCCAGGTCGAGCCCCGCCATCCCCTTCTGCAGCCGCTCCTGAATGGTGTCCACCAGCGCGACCAGGATGTGGCTCTTGTTGCCGAAGTGGAGAAACAGGGTGGGTTGCGCAATGCCGACCGCCTCGGATAGCGTTCGGGTGGTGAGCTTGCCCACGCCTTCATGGCGAATGATGTCCATGGCCGCCTCGATGATGTCGTGGCGGCGAACTTCCGCGGATTTTCTTTTTTTTACGGCCACTGTGTTTTGGCGCCCAAAGCAATACCAGCAAGCGAAATAGTACGTGCCGTCCGGGCCGGACAACATTGAACGCCTCCGCAAGAAGAAATGGCAGCAGCGCGAATGGCCGCTGCCGAAAGATCAGCCGTCACATCAAATCAGGAACAACAGCTGCCTTCTTTTACGCCGGATTTTTTGAGCATGAACGCCAGCGGACAGAAGCCGGTCACGCCGCTTTGCGCCAGGTTGGCGCCGACAAAAACGGCAAGCCAGATCCAGGTCGGGTTGGAAAAGTGGGCCAGTGCGATGCTGAACAGCACCATCAGGCCCGCCACCAGGTGCACGATACGGTCTACGGTCATGAGAAACTCCAGTTAGTGAACCGCCTCAAAGAGGCGGGAAATGCGGGGAACCCGGCCGTGCGGCCGGGCGTTTCGATCAGTACTTGTAGCTGAGCTGGAGGTTGACGATGTTCTGCTCCAGCTCGATCGTGGTGCCAGTTCCTGTATTCGAGGTGATTTCGTTGTGGAAAGCGTGAGTGTAGGCAAGCGATCCTGATACCTTGTCGCTGAATTTGCGCGTCATGCCAAGCGAGAGGTGTTTTTCGGTAATCGCCAGCGAGCCGATGTTGTTGTCCACATCTTCCGCACCGATGGGAGACTCGCCATAGTTGAAGCCGGCACGCACCGTGGTCTTGTCGTTGATCTCCTTCTGCACCCCGATGGCATACACGGTCTGGTCGTCCCAGCCGAAATTCATGCTGCTGAGGCCTCCCGGAGTCTGGAATGGAACACTGCCAAGCACGTCGCTGAAACCGATGTGCTTCACATCCGCCTCGATCAGCAGTCCCGGCATGGGCTTGAAAGCCACGCCCAGAGCGAATATCTGCGGCATGTCCAGGGTCATGCTGTAAGCACCGGCGGTGCTGTTCCACTGGAACTCGTCCATGTCGGTCTTGCTGGTCCAGCTTGCGCCCACCTGCACGGCATCGTTGACCTTGTAGATCAGGCCGGCGTTCATGCCTGCTCCATAGACCTGGGTCTGGGGCAGGGTGAAGCTGTTGTTGTGAATCGCCAGGCTCTGATAGCCGATTTGCAGCGCAGCGCCGACCGAAAGCTGGTCGCTGACCTTGTAGGCGAAGCCGGGGGCAATCTTGTAGGACTGCTTGGTGGTGACGACTGCCTGCGTACCGTCAACCAGGGGCTTCACGTCTGCAAAATCAACACCGCTGCCGGAAACGCCGCCCATGTTGAGGCCCAGGAACAGCTTGTCATTGACGTTGAAGGCGACCGCGCCCGCCGGCATCAGGTAGTAATCGGAATCGCTTTCCTGGTTATTGGCTTCGCGCGGCGGGTTGAGCACGCCCACGCCCATGTCGACGCGCACGTCCTTGATGCCCAGGGTGGCAAGGCCGGCGGGGTTGTACAGGATGGTGGCGGCATCCTGCGGTGCGGCCACGATGGCGCCGCCCATGCCCCACTGGGTGGCGGTGACGCCCAGCATCTGGTCGCCGTTGGTGGCGTGGGCATTGAATGCAAAGGACAAAAGTGCCGACGATACGGCAACCGATACAAGCTGTTTTTTCATTTTCCAGATCTCCTCTGATAGTGGGTGTTACTTGGATTGCGGGGTCATCAGATAGGCCGAATTGCCGGGCACGCCGCGGAATTTCTGATGGCAGGCAACGCATCCGGTCATGATGTCGCTCATGTAGGAAGCGGCTAACGCCATGTCGCCCGCATCCGCGGCTGCCGCCAGTTTGAGCGCGCTGCCCTCGACGGCCGTGTTCATCGCCGGCAGTACACCCATGTCGTCGTCGTTGACCTTATCCAGCGGGAAATAGGCCAGCAAGCCGCCCTTGGGGATGCGGTGGCTGGCCAGGCGGCGCGCAGCTTCGGCTGCCTGCTCGGCGTTGTCGGTCGCCACTGCCGAGGCGATGCTCTGATATTCGGACAGGATTTCATGCATGATCTGGCGCAGATTCGTTTCCTTGGCGCGACGCGGATGGCCCGCATGCAGTTTCTGGATGGTGGCCTTCAATTCGGGCGATAGCGCCATCACCTTCTGACGCAGTTCCGGCGTGTACGCCTTCATCATGGTCTGCATTTCGGCAGGCATGGGGGCTGCGGGTGTGGGTGTTTCAGCTGCCGCAAGGCCTGTCGAAACGAGACAGGCAGCCAGTATCAATGGGGTAAACAGGGGGTTTTTCATACAGATATCTCCAGGAGGTGATGGCACAGAGTGAACACATGATCACACGATCACATGTTCAGGCGATTATATAAGACAACTTTGCTTTCTGTGCAAGCGGATCGTGAAGTTTTGAAATGTCGCTGCAGGCCTTCCGGCCGACCGCAAGGAATCTTTCCGGTGTCATCCATGCGGCGTGCGGATACAATATTTCGTTATTCAAGCTGTTGAGTCGCGGCCTGACGACATGCCGGCGTTCCCGCAACACCCTTGCCCCCGGGCAGGGTGCCGGGCTCGCTCGCCGTCCGGGCCAGCCAACGAAACCAGAGGGTCAGTATGAAACGCGTGGATGATTTCCGCCTGTGCTTCGGCAAACAGGAACTGGTGCCGATCGTCATCGGCGGCATGGGCGTGGACATTTCGACCGCCGAACTGGCGCTCGAAGTGGCGCGCCTCGGCGGTATTGGCCATATTTCCGACGCTTTGGTGGAGTCCGTGTCAGACCGGCGCTACGGCACCAAATTTGTCAGCGAGAAGCTGAAAAAGTACAAGGCCAACGTCGCCAGCAGCGACAAGTCCGGCGTGCATTTCAACCTCGCGGTGCTCGAAGAGGCCACGCGCAACCACGTGAGCCGCACCATGGAGGCCAGGCGCGGCAACGGCATGATCTTCATCAATTGCATGGAGAAGCTGACCATGAATGCGCCGCGTGAAACGCTGCGGGTGCGCCTGTCGGCCGCGCTCGACGCCGGTATCGACGGCATCACGCTCAGCGCCGGTCTGCATCTCGGCTCGTTTGCGCTGATCGAGGATCACCCGCGTTTTCGCGATGCCAAACTCGGCATCATCGTCTCTTCGGCGCGGGCGCTGGGGATGTTCCTGCGCAAGAACGCGCGGTTGCAGCGCCTGCCGGACTTTGTCGTGGTGGAAGGGCCGCTCGCCGGCGGTCACCTCGGCTTCGGCCTGGACTGGGCGAAGTACGACCTGCGCACCCTCGTCGCCGAGGTGCAGGCGTTCCTCAAAACCGAACACCTCGATATCCCGGTGATCGCCGCCGGCGGCATTTTCACCGGCAGCGATGCCGTATCCTTCCTCGAACAGGGCGTGGCGGCCGCGCAGGTGGCCACGCGCTTCACCGTCACCAGAGAGTGCGGCCTGCCGGACAAGGTCAAGCAGGAATACTTCAAGGCCAGCGAAGAAGACATCGAAGTCAACACCATCTCGCCGACCGGCTATCCGATGCGCATGCTCAAGGGCAGCCCCGGAATCGGTTCCGGCATCCGCCCCAACTGCGAAGCCTACGGCTATCTGCTCGACAGCAACGGCCGCTGCAGTTATATCGACGCCTACAACCGCGAAGTGGAACTGCACCCGGGCGCGAAGAAGGTGAAGGTCATGGACAAGACCTGCCTGTGCACCCACATGCGCAACTTCGACATCTGGACCTGCGGCCAAACCACCTACCGCCTCAAGGACACCACCCGGCGCCTGCCGGACGGCAGCTATCAGGTTCTCAGCGCAGAACAGGTATTCCACGACTACCGGTTCAGTATCGACCAGAAAATCGCGCTGCCGCCCTGAGCGGCCATAGCCTCGGCGGCGGCATCCGCCGCCCGGTCAAGGCTGGACGGGCAGCAAATCGGCCAGGGTGTAGCGATCCAGGCGAGCCAGAAAGTCGTGGCTGGCTTCCGCCAGGATGGTCTTGAGCGCGCAGCCCGGCATCAGGCGGCACGCGGATTCGCCCGGCCGGAAGCACTCGGCGATCTCGAACCCCGTCTCCATATCGCGCACCACATCGCCTATCCGGATCAGTTCGGGGCTGCGCGCCAGGCGGAAACCACCGCCCTTGCCGCGCGTCGTTTCGATGTAGCCCTTGAGACCCAGCTGGTGCACCACGTGCGTCAGGTGGTGGCGGGAAATGCCGTGCACGGCGGCCATCCCCGCCACCGTGGCCTGTGCGTCGGGATGGCGTCCCAGGTGGATCAGCACCCTCAGGGAGAAATCGGTGAAGCGGGTGAGCTGCATGGTGGCGGACTTTAGATGCAATTAAAAAACACATTATAAGCCCGATAAAATGGCATCCTGTGTTTATAATATGCATTCCATTTACATCTACAGGACGACTGCCATGAGTGCCCACCTCCATCTTCGCCAGGACAACGTCTACCCCTTCGACGCGCGCGGAATCGCCAAACGTTTCCGCCACGCGGCCATTTTCGGTGCGCTGGACGCGCTGAATTCGGGCGAGCGCATGCGCTTCGTCAACGATCACGACCCGTTGCCGCTGCTCGACCAGTTGCGCGCCCGCTATGGCGACGCCGTTGAAATCCAGTACCTGCTGCGCAACCCGGGGGAAATCGTGATCGACTTCATCCGCAGCTGAGCGCCAAGGTGTTGCCGGCGCTGGTGTTCATTGCACTGGTCGCGTTTGCCGCGGCCTTGCTGTGGGCGCCTCACGCCGGACGCCCCGCCGTCCTGCACCTGATTCTGGCGGTAGGGGCCATGCCGTTGATCTTCGGCGCCATGAGTCACTTCATCCCGGTGCTCACCCGCACCCGTGCCGCCGCCGCCGGACTGCACGGCATTCCCGTTCTGGCGCTGGCCGGCGGCGTGCTGGTAGTGGGCGCGTTCAGCATGCCGGACCTGTATTGGGGGCGTTATGCGGGCGCGCTGCTGGCGCTGACCGCAACTGGCGCGCTGCTCGCCTGGAGCCGGCGGCGGCGTGCCGGGATGCTGGGCCGGCCGCACCCCGGCCTGGCCTGGTACGACACCGCACTGGCCTGTCTCGTGCTGGCCCTGCTTGCCATCCTCGCGGGCGCGGTCTGGCCTCAACAGGCGATTGCCCTGCACCGCTTTCATCTGCATCTCAACACGCTCGGCTTCGTCGGGCTGACCGCCGTGAGCACCCTCGCGGTGCTGCTGCCGACCGTCGTCGGCAGACCCGACCCGCAAGTCGGCCCGCGGCTGCGCCGCGACCTGCCGTGGGCGACCGCCGGCACTCTGCTGGTCGCCATCGGCGCGGCCTGGTTCGGCCCGCTCGCCTGGATCGGCGGCGCCTTATGGGCGGTCCCGCTGGTGCGGCTGGGGACAAGCTGGCTGCGACTTTATCGCGCCGAGATCCTCGCCCTGCACGGCGCTGCACCGCTGCTCGCCGCCGCGCTGGCCGGACTCGCCCTCAGCATGATCTTTGGCGCCATGGCCCCGCTGGCTGCGGAGGGCGGGTTTCGCGCCACCCAACCGGCGCTGGCCTTCGTCGGCGGCTTCATGCTGCCGCTGGTGTCCGGCACGGCCAGCCAGTTATTGCCGGTCTGGCTGCGCCCGGGCATACAGAGCGACTGGCATGCCCGGCTGCGCGTCCGCCTGGGACGCTACGGCGGCGTCCGTGCCGTGCTATTTTTCCTGGGCGGAATCGCGGCCGGATTGGGCCGCGAGTGGGGCCTGCTGCTGGGTGCGGCCATGCTGATCTGGTTTCTGCTGCAGGCTGCCGCCGCGCTGCTGCAGGCTTTCGTCATTCAAAGAGGGAATCTGTCATGAGCTATCCGGAATTCTTTGCTGCCGTGCCCCGCCTCACCCTGCACGACGCTCTGGCCGAACTGCTCGGCACCGTCGAAAACGGCCGGATCGAGTACGGCTACACCGACGCGGTCAAACTCACCGGACATTCCTGCCCCACCGTGGCGGGTGCCTACCTCATGACCCTCAAGGCGCTGGCGAGGCTTTATCCGGACGGGCTTCCCGAGCGCGGCGGCATCCGGGTCGAACTAAATGCCGCGCAGGCGGATGGGGTTGCCGGCGTCACCGCCGCCGTGGCCAGCCTGCTCACCGGCGCAGCAGGCGACGGCGGGTTCAAGGGCCTGGCGGGCCGCTTCAGCCGCCGCAATCTGCTGGTATTCGGAGCCGCAATCGACGCCGAACTCTGCTTCACCCGGATCGATTCGGGCGCGCACGTGGCGGTCGCCTATCATCCTGATGTCGTGCCTGCGCCACCCGAACTATGGAAGCTGATGCAGAAACTGCTTGCCGACACGGCAAGCGCCGCAGAAGCAACCGAATTTGGCCGCCTCTGGCAGGTGCGGGTCAAGCGCATCCTGATCGACCATTTCGACGACCCGGCGCTGGTGGCGTTCCGGTAAATCCTGCTCAGGTAAGCGCCGGGACGAGTCCCAGCATGACCAGCAGCACCCACGCGATGAGGCCGAGCGCGGTGACGGTATAGGCGATATCGAAGGCGACCACGTCTTCCTCGACTTTCAGGATGCTCTCCACCCCGCGGAAGATCAGCACGACCGAAGCCGCCACGCCCAGCACGACCATGGCCACGATCAGGGCAATCTGGTCGGAGAAGAGCACCAGCGACGATAGCCAGAGCGGCACGGCCGCAACGGCGGCCAGCGTGAAGGCATCGAGGTAATTACAGGCGGTCCCCTTGCTGCCGGCCACTGACATGATCGCCCGGGCCATGAGCGGGACGGTAATCAGCTCGACAACGAGGAAGAAGAGCGCGGCCATGCTCCACGCCTGTGCGGCCGTGTTCGGGAACATGATGGCGCCAATATGATGGCCGGCATACTCCAGCATCAAGGGCGGAATCAGTGAAAATGGCACGGCCAGGAAAAAAAACAGTTTGAGTGGCGAGGCGTGCATGTGTGCCAGTTCATCCCATCCCTCGTCAGACGAAACGAACATTTTGTGAAGGCGCAGGATACTCATGTGAATCTCCTTTTCTCAATGTGGCGACCGTCCGCGACGGGCTTCAACCTGAACCGGCGTACTGCCGTGACTTATTTATATCACAACATGATATAAAAGCCAGTGAAAAACCAGCCGGCCAGCAACGGATAAATTATGCCCCTGCCTCCTGGCTTTGATTGGTTCGTTGAGCCGTCTCAATAGCGCGCTGTTCTTGATGGTTATTGATTCATTGATTCGGCCCACCTTGTCCGCACGCAAAGTGCGAGCATTCTGACCAAGGGCATAGCCAAAGAGAACGCGGTGCAGGCACCACCCTCATTTTCCGGCATCGACAAAGCAACCAGAACATGCCCCCCCTCCTGGGCAAGGCGTCCAGAAAACCCACCCCGGAGGCGTGTACCTATATGGATGAGTGGACGGCCGACCCGTACCGATCCATCGACAAGAAGTCGACGGGAATCGGCCTTAAGCCGCCATCAAACGCTGGGCCGCGCGCGCCAGGGGGGCGGGCAAACGGTGCAGCACGGCTTCGGGGTCGAGGGCGTCGAGCAGATTCTTGACGGTAAGGCCGAGCTCGGTGTCGCCCTCGCTCACCAGACGACGGCTGAAGAAAAGGGTGTCGGGATCTTCGCGGCGGCTGAGCAGCAGCAGGAAATCGCGGGCGCTGGCGCTGATGGTGAGGTCGGGCGCGCCGCCGTCCGGCGCGAAGCCGCGCTCGGTGACGGTGAAGCGGAGGCAGAGCCCAAGATCCTTGACGCGGATGGCGTAGCGCCGACCGACCAGCGCTTGCCAGTCGAGCGTTTTCAGTGCCGGCCACAGCAGACGGTTTGCCGCCACCGAAAATGCCAGGCTGGGCGGTGCGGCCGGAAGCCGGCTGACGACGTTGGCCAGCAGCGGGGGAAAGGCTAGGTTCACGATGATTGCTCCATGATTCAATGGGGGACCGCATTCAATTTGTTATTGCGGGCCAGCATGGCCTTTATTAAAACGCTGATTTGCCGCGTTCGCAATGACAAGGTCCGGGACTTATTCGGCACGTCCCTGACGAACAGCGTCGGCCCAGTTGTTGGGCGTTTCGTACAGGCGCACCCGTTGCAGCCGAAGCTGGTTGCCGTAGCTGTCGAGATAGGCCGCATCGAGGATACGGAACGCTTCGGCCGCCAGGTTTTCCACGGTGGGGATCATCGGCAGCACGACGGTCTTGTGTTCGGGCAACGACGCCAGAAATTCCACCACCGCGCGGTCGCCCTGGTACACCAGGAAGGCATGATCCCAGTGGTTGACCAGCACCGTGTTGGCGACGGCCTTGACGTCGGAAAAATCCATTACCATGCCCTGCTCCGCAGCGCCTTCGGTACGGATGATCTCGCCGGACAGCGTGATTTCAAGTGCGTAGCGATGGCCGTGCAGGTGACGGCACTGGCTGGCGTGGTGTGGGATGCGGTGGCCGGCGTCGAATTCCAGTCTGCGCGTGATTAACATATCAAGCGTATCCCGGCATGTCAGGTGTGGTTCTCCGCGCTGTGCTCGAGACCCGCGCGGCCATGCCAGTAACCGTCGACCGCCGGGCCCGGCATGACGCGCGCCAGCTTTTCTGCGGCGCCGGTTTCGCCCGCCAGCGCCGCCTGGAAGGCTTCGACCACGCGCCCCATGTGACGCGACTGCGGCGACAGGCGCAGACTGGCGATGCCGAGTTCGCGCAGAGCGGGCAATTCGCCGATCAGGCTGTAGACGCCGGCGGACTGCGTCTGGATGCCGTTCAGGGTGAGGAAGGCTTCGCCCTCGCGGGTCGTCAGCGCCAGCCCGTCGGGATGGTCGAGGCAGCGGAACTGGCAATCGTCCTTGGGCAGGTTGTAGTGGCGCGCGGTGAAGCAGCGCGCCGAATACGCCAGCGGCAGCCGGCCGTAGGCGAAAACTTCGGTTTCCATTCCGGCCGGGGCGCGTTCGAGCAGCGCGGCCAGGGTGGTGCGCGACATTTCCACCGGCGGCAGCCAGCGTTGCGCGCCCAGCCCGGCGAGCACGTCCAGCGTTTCCGGATTGTAGACATTGAGCGTGTGCCCGGCGACGAAGGGCACGCCGGCTCCGGACAGCAGCCGCACCGCGCCCCATTCGTTGGCCTCGACCCGGAAGCGGCCGTCGGCCACGATCCGGCGCAGCATCTTGAGATCGGATTCCGACTCGATCAGCGTCTGGCTGGAAAGCACCACTTCCTTACCGGCAGCGGCGAACTGTTCCGCCAGCGCCAGCCAGTCGGACAGGCGCAGCAGATGACGGCGCGAGCACACGCTCTCGCCCAGATACACGCGCGCCACGTCCCAGCTTTTCGCTTCTTCGTAGAAGGCGAGGACGTCGTCGCGCGACCAGTAATAAAGAAGGGGACCAAGAATCAGGTTCATGATGCGTGAGCCGTTAGGGGTAAGGGGTTAGGCGGGGACAGGCACGGGCCGAGGCTTTTCGCCTCACGCCTCACGCCTGACGCCTCTCGCAGGACACTCACTTCCATGGCCGGTGGTAGGCGCCCAGCGTATGGCTCTGCCCTTCCGACAACTTGTTGAGTTCGGCCTGCCAGGCGGGTTCCGGCTTGAAACCGGCGGCATTTTTCTTCACCGAATCGATGGCGGCGCGCCACACTTTCGTCACCTGCGCGACGTAGGCCGGGCTGCGCTGGCGACCTTCGATCTTGATGGCGGCGATGCCGATCTTCAGCATCTCCGGCAGCAGGTCGAGGGTGTTGAGGCTGGTCGGTTCCTCGATGGCGTAATAGGTTTCGCCGCCGACCGCGAAGCGGCCCTTGCACAGCGTCGGATAGCCGGCCTTTTCGTCCTTGCCGTAGCGGTCGAGCAGCACGCCGTTGAGGCGCGACTCCAGACCGGCCGGGGTGTCCGTCCACTGCACCGCTTTCGGCGGCGAGCACACGCCCGCCGTGTTGGGCGATTCGCCGGTGCAATACGACGACAGCAGGCAGCGCCCCTCGACCATCACGCACAGGCCGCCGAAGCCGAACAGCTCGATCTCGACGTCGGTGTGCTGCACCACGCTCTCCACCTGCGGCAGCGACAGCACGCGCGGCAGCACGGCGCGCTGGATGCCGAAGTGTTCGCGGTAGAAATTCACCGCCTCGTAGCTGGTGGCCGAGCCCTGCACCGACAGGTGCAGCCTGAGAGCCGGATGCTGCTTGACCGCGTAGCGCATCAGGCCGGCGTCGGCGAGGATCACCGCATCCATGCCGAGCTTCGCCGCACGGTCGATCGCGCCGGTCCAGCGGCTCCAGGTATCCGGCTGCGGATAGGTGTTGAGGGCGAGCAGCACACGGCGGCCGCGATCGTGCGCGTAGCGCAGCCCTTCGGCTGCCTGCGCCTCGTCGAAGTTGAGGCCGGGAAAGGCGCGCGCATTGGTGTTGTCGCGAAAGCCCATGTAGACCGCATCGGCGCCATTGTCGATGGCGGCCTTCAGGGACACCAGGCTGCCCGCCGGGCAGATCAGTTCAAGCGGCATGAGATTCCTCCTTCCAGGCTTGGCCCGCGCGCGAACCCTGGCGGCTGTCGCGCCGCGCCAGTTCGTCGGCGATGCCGTTGAGTACGTCCCACTTCTTCGCGCACCACGCAGGCGCCAGCAGAATGTCGGCCGGGGAGGTGCCGGTGACACGGTGGTAGATCACCTCCCACGGCGTGCGCTCGATCAGGTCGGCGGCGGTGCGCACGTAGTCCGCCTCGGCCAGCGGCGTGTATTCGCCGCGCTTCCATTCGATCGCCAGTTTGGTGTGTTTCACCACGTGCAAGGGATGCAGCTTGAGGCCGTCGACGCCGACCTCGAGCACGCGGTCGAGGCTGACATGGCTGTGGGAGGCGTCCTCGCCCGGCAGGCCGACGATGAGATGGCAGCACACCGGAATGCCGCGCGCGCGCGCCGCGCGGGTGGCGGTCTGGTATTCGGCGAAGCCGTGACCGCGGTTGACCCGCACCAGGGTGGCGTCGAAGGACGACTGCAGGCCGAGCTCCAGCCATACCTCGTGGCCACGGTCGCGGTATTCCGCCAGCAGATCCAGCACCGGCGGCGGCACGCAGTCGGGCCGCGTGCCGATCGCCAGCCCGATCACGTCGGGCGCGGCCAGCGCCGTGTCGTACAGCGCGCGCAGTTCGTCCACGTGCGCATAGGTGTTGGTGTAGGCCTGGAAATAGGCGAGGAAGCGCCGCGCCCCCGTGCCCCGCGCAATGCGGCCGCGCGCACGGTCGAACTGCGCGGCGAGCGGCGCCGGGTCGAGCGTGCCGGGGGCGAAGGATTTGTTGTTGCAGAAGGTGCAGCCGCCGATGCCCTTGCTGCCGTCGCGGTTGGGGCAGGTGAAGCCGGCATCGAGCGCGATCTTGTGCACCCGCTCGCCATGCCGCGCCAGCATGGCGCGGCCAAAGGTATGGATGCGGTCGGTGAGGATGCTCACGCTGCCGCGCCCCCGAAATCGGGTTTCATGCCGGTGAGCAGATAGTCGATCAACTCCTGCACGCTGCGGATCGCGCTGCTGAACGGCAGGCTCTCGCTGCCACGGAAGAACAGGCCCTTGTTGACCTCGCCCTTGAGCGCGGCGACCAGCTGCGAGTCGATGCAGAACTGCCCGGCTTTCTTGAGTCCGTCACGCAGGCCGCATTGGGTCAGGCAGTGCAGGCCGATGGCGCAGCGGTTCGGGTCGGCCTTCGCCACGGCCTGCAGCTTCGATTCGCGCTTGAGATAGTTGGCGAGCCACGGGGTCTTCACCGCGCGCGCCGGCAGCCCGGCAACGCTCATGAAGGTGACGATGTCCTCGGGTTTCGCATCGAGCAGCACGCGCTTGAAGTTGAGGTGGGCGTCGCCTTCCTCGGTGACGGCAAACGGCGTGCCGACCTGCACCGCGGCGGCGCCCAGCGCCAGCGCCGCCCGCACTTTTTCGTGGCTGTTGATGCCGCCGCCGACGATGATGGGAATCTGCTCGCGCGCGATGCCCATGTCGTCAAACACCCTGAAGATGCCGGGCAGCACTTCGGCCAGATCGAAGCGCGCGTTGGCGAGGTCGGCCGGGTTCGGCGCGCCGAGATGGCCGCCTGCGTACTGCGGATGCTCGATCACCATGGCATCCGGCAAGCGTCCCTTGCGCGCCAGCTTCTTCAGCACGATGGCGGCGCCGCGCGCATCCGACAGGATGGGGATCAGCGCAACCTCGGGATAGCCTTCGGTCAGTTCCGCCAGGTCGAGCGGTAGCCCCGCCCCCATCACGATGGCCTGCGCGCCCGAGTCGCAGGCCTGCCGCACATAGGCCGGATGCGCATCCACCGCCTTCATCACGTTGACCGCCACCAGCCCATGGCCCGCAGCGATGTCGAGCGCGGCTCCGATCTCGCGATCCAGCGCGATGAAATTCAGCCGGTTGAGCTCGTCCTTGTCGCGGCAGTGTTGCCCCTGTTCGGTCAGATCGGCGTGATGATGCCGCAGGTCGATGCTCGCAATCGTGCCCATCGCGCCGGCGCGCGCCACCGCACCGGCCAGCCGGTGCGCCGACACGCCCACCCCCATGCCGCCCTGGACGATGGGCAACAGGGCGTGGCCACGAATGGCAAATGATCTGGGCGTCGTCATGCCGATCCTGGAATCCTTGAAAAGCGATCATTATAGCAACCTGAAGACCCGCTTATCCCGATATGGCCGTCAGCCCGTGCCTGCCTGACGTGCGCCGGGGGCGCGGAATTGTCGATGCTTTAGCGTCTTGCGACCACGGCCCGCCCCTTGCGGGTATTCACCCGCCCAGCCTAAACGCCTACAATGCCGGGTCTTACTCGCTGGCCTCTTAACCGCATGTTCACCGGCATCATTCAATCCATCGGCCGCATCCACGAATTTGAAGCCCGCGGCGCCGACGCGCGCATGGTCATCACGGGCGGCGGGCTGGACTTCTCCGACGTCAGCCTGGGCGACAGCATCGCGGTCAACGGCGTCTGCCTGACCGCGGTGGCGCTGGCGCCCGACCGCTTCACCGTCGATGTCTCGGCCGAAACCCTGCGCGTCACCGCGGACTTCGTGCCCGGCGCCGAAGTCAACCTGGAAAAGGCGCTGCGCCTGGCCGACCGTCTCGGCGGCCATCTGGTCTCCGGGCATGTCGACGGCGTCGGCACGGCGCACCGATTCGCCCCGGTGGGCGAATCCCACCTGCTGGAAATCGACGCCCCAGCCGAACTCGCGCGCTACATCATCCGCAAGGGCTCGATCACGGTGAACGGCGTCTCGCTGACGGTCAATGCGGTCGCCGGCGCGCGCTTCGCGCTGAACCTCATCCCGCACACGCTGGACATGACCACGCTCAAGCACCTGCAGGCCGGCAGCCGCGTCAACCTCGAAGTCGACATGATCGCGCGCTACGTCGAGCGCATGATGCAATTCATCAACGCCACCGACAAAGACTAAGGAACAAGAACCAATGAGCCTCGCCCCCACCCTGGAAATTATCGAAGAACTCAAGGCCGGCCGCATGGTCGTGCTGGTTGACGAGGAAGACCGCGAAAACGAGGGCGATCTGGTGATGGCCGCCGAGCATGTCACCCCCGACGCGATCAACTTCATGACCAAGTACGGGCGCGGCCTGATCTGCCTGACGCTGACCGACGACCGCTGCCGCCAGCTCGGCCTCAAGCAGATGGTCTCCGACAACCAGACGCCGCACGGCACCGCGTTCACCATCTCGATCGAGGCCGCCGAGGGCGTGACCACCGGCATTTCGGCGGGCGACCGCGCGGTCACCATCCTGGCCGCGGTGAAGCGCGACGCCAAAGCCACCGACATCATCCAGCCCGGCCACATCTTCCCGCTGCGCGCGCAGCCCGGCGGCGTGCTGGTGCGCGCCGGACACACCGAAGCCGGCTGCGACCTGGCGGGGCTCGCAGGACTGGTGCCCGCCACGGTGATCTGTGAAATCCTCAAGGACGACGGCACCATGGCGCGCCTGCCCGACCTGGTACCGTTTGCGCAGGAACACGGCCTGAAAATCGGCGCCATCGCCGACCTCATCCACTATCGCAGCCAGACCGAAAGCCTGGTCGAGCGCGCCGCCGACCGCCTGATCCAGACCGTGTACGGCGCCTTCCGCCTGATCGCCTACCGCGACAAGTGCGCCGGCGAAACCCATCTGGCGCTGGTCAAGGGCGAAATCCATGCCGACAAGGAAACCCTGGTGCGCGTGCACGAACCGCTTTCGGTGATGGACTTTCTCGACGTCACCGGCGGCGGCCATTCGTGGCCGATCATGGGTGCGATGGAGCGCATCGCCGAATCGCAGTCCGGCGTCATCGTGCTGCTGCACCGCCCCGAGACCGCCAGCGCCCTGCTCGAACGCATCAACCCGGCCCCCGTTGCCAGCCACAAATACGACCTGCGCGACTACGGCATCGGCGCGCAAATCCTGCGCGACCTCGGCGTCGGAAAAATGAAGCTGCTGAGCAGCCCGCGCAAAATGCCCGCCATGGACGGTTTCGGGCTGGAAGTCACCGGCTATTCTGAAAAAGCCTAACCATTTAACGAAGGAAGCACCATGGGAACCACCAGCGAGATTTCCGAACTCGACCCGATCTACCAGGGCAAGGGCCTCAAAATCGGCATCGTCATGAGCCGCTTCAACAAGGACATCTGCGAGGGCCTCTTGTCGGCCTGTGAACTTGAACTGGCCAAGCTCGGCGTCGCCGCCGAAGACGTGCTGCTGGTCGACGTGCCCGGCGCGCTGGAGCACCCGCTGGTGCTGCAGAAAATGGCGCAATCCGAAAAGTTCGACGCCCTGATCGCCCTCGGCGCGGTGGTGCGCGGCGACACCTACCACTTTGAAGTGGTGTCGAACGAATCCTCGCGCGGCATTCTCGATGTGGAACTCGAAACCGGGGTGCCGATTGCCAACGCGATCCTGACCGTCGATACCGAGGAACAGGCGCACGTGCGCATGGCCGAAAAGGGCCGCGATGCCGCCCGCGTGGCGATCGAGATGGCCAACCTGCTGAAACGACTCTGAGATGGCCGGCTCCCGCAAAATCGCCCGCGAATTCACCCTGCAGGCCGTGTACGCCTGGCTGATCGGCGGCGGCGATGTCACCCTGATCATCGCCAACCTGAAGGATGACGAGCAGTTCAAGCGCGCCGACGAAACCTATTTCCGCACCCTGATCTACGGCGTGATCAAGGAGGAAGACATGCTGGGCGCACGCGTCGGTCCCCTGCTCGACCGACCGCTCGCCGAGCTCTCCCCCATCGAGCGCGGCATCCTGCTCATCGGCGCCTATGAACTGCTGCACTGCCCCGACGTGCCGTGGCGCGTCGCCATCAACGAAGGCGTCGAACTCGCCAAAAAATTCGGCGGCACCGACGGCCACAAGTACATCAACGGCGTGCTCGACAAACTGGCGCAGGACGTGCGCACAGTAGAAATTGCGGCGGCAAGGGGCAAGGGGTAAGGCGTAAGGCGCGAGGAAGGCGTGCTGGCGACCGCAGCATAACCTCACCCCTAACCCCTAACCCCTCACCTCTCACGCCCCATGGAATTCGACCTCATCGCCAAACACTTCACCCACGCTACGCCCGGCGCGGTACTGGGCGTGGGCGACGACTGCGCGCTGCTGGCGCCGACGCCGGGGATGCAGCTGGCGGTGTCGTCCGACATGTTGCTCGAAGGCCGCCATTTCTCGCCGCAGGCCAGTCCCGCCGATCTCGGCCACAAGTCGCTGGCGGTGAACCTGTCCGACCTCGCCGCGATGGGGGCGACGCCGCGCTGGGCCACGCTGTCGATCGCGCTGCCTGAAGCGGACGATGCCTGGCTCACCGCCTTCGCGCGCGGTTTTTTCCGCATGGCCGACCTGCACGGCATCGAGCTGGTCGGCGGCGACACCACGCGCGGCGCCTTGACGCTCGGCATCACGGTGATCGGCGAGGTGCCGCCGGGCCAGGCGCTGCGGCGCGACGGTGCGCAGCCCGACGACGACGTCTGGGTCTCCGGCACGATCGGCTCGGCGGCGCTGGCGCTCGCCTACCGCCAGGGCCGCCTGTCCATGACGCAGATCGACGCCGCCCGCGTGCTGCCCGCGCTCTACCTGCCGACACCGCGGGTGGAACTCGGCATCGCGCTGCGCGGCGTCGCCTCCAGCGCGATCGATATTTCGGACGGCCTCCTGGCCGACCTCGGCCACATTCTTGAGCGTTCGCAGGTCGGCGCCAGGCTCGAGTTCGCCGCCCTGCCGACGCTGCCGGTGGCGCAAGCCTATCTGCATGAAAAAGTGGCGCGCGACTGCGTGCTGGCGGGCGGCGACGACTACGAACTTTGCTTCACCGCGCCCGCCGAGCGGCGCGACGCGGTGGCGGCCGCCGCGCAATCAGCGGGCGTCGCGGTCACGCGCATCGGCCGCATCGGCGCCGAACCCGGACTTTCCGTCGTCGGGCCCGACGGCCAGCGGCTGCAATTCGACAAGGCCGGCTATGACCACTTTGCGACCTGATTTCAAGTTCCTGTTGGCGCATCCGGCGCACCTGATCGCGTTCGGCTTCGGCAGCGGGCTCGCGCCGAAAGCACCCGGCACCGTCGGCACCCTGCTCGGGCTGCCGCTGTACTGGCTGGTCGTCGCCGTCGCGCCCGACCTGCCGAACCGGATCATTCTGCTGGTCGCTGCCTTCCTTATCGGCGTCTGGGCCTGCGGCCGCAGCGGCCGCGCGCTCGGCGTCGCCGACCATGGCGGCATGGTGTGGGACGAAATCGTCGCCTTCGCGCTGGTGTTGCTGTTCGCCCCGGCCGGCTGGCTGTGGACTGCGCTGGCCTTTGCGCTGTTCCGCCTGTTCGATATCCTGAAACCCTGGCCGATCCGGCTCGCCGATACCCGCCTGAAAAACGGCTTCGGCGTCATGTTCGACGACCTGCTGGCGGCAGGTTACGCAATCGCCGCCCTGAAAGGACTGCAATGGCTCGTGTGAGCGATGAAGAACTGCACCAGCTCGCCACCGAACTCGGCGGCAAGCTGCACGCACGCGGCTGGATGCTGGCCACCGCCGAGTCCTGCACCGGCGGCTGGGTCGGGCAACTGATCACCTCGCTGCCCGGCAGTTCGCAGTGGTACGAGCGCGGCTTCATCACCTACGCCAACGCCGCCAAGACCGAGATGCTCGGCGTGCCCGCCGAAGTCATCGGCGAACACGGCGCCGTCTCCGAGGAAACTGCCAGCGCGATGGCGGCCGGCGCGCTAACCCACAGCCACGCCCAGGCCACGCTCGCCATTTCAGGCATCGCCGGCCCCGCCGGCGGCACCCCGCAAAAGCCCGTCGGCCTGGTCTGCTACGGCTGGGCGCTGGCCGACGGCACGCTCATGTCGTCCACCTGCCGCCTCGACGGCGACCGCGAGGAAATCCGCTCGCGCGCGGTGGCCGCGGCCATGCGCGGTTTGATCGATCTGCTTGGTTAGTTACAAGTTACAAGCGGTAAGTTGCAAGTCACAAGTTTTAAAAAACGCAGCGTGAGCCACCCATTCCTTGCGACTTGATTCTTGTACCTTTAATTGAAAGCCCATGCCGCGAACGGCTCGATCTCGTCCCGGTTCAGCAGCATCAGCTGGTAGGCGTTCGGGTTCAGCGTATGGTCCGGCGTGGTGTCGACGCTCAGGCGCTTCAGCACGTAGCCGAGCAGGGCGCGCCGCACGTTCACCTCGATGTCCTCTCCATTCGCGCCGTAGTCCAGCAGCAGGCTCTCGCGCCTCGCCGCATCGAGGCCGGCATGGGGCGCGAGACGCACGCTAACCGTTTCTTCCCAGTCATCGTCGTATTGTTCGCCCGATTCAGCCGGAATAGTCAGACATTCCGCCTCAACAATCCGCGACAGCACAAAGTCCCTGAAATCGCAGGTGTCCTCGCTGTAGGCCCGCACATGCCAGCGCAGCCCGGTGTTCACCAGGGTATGCGGTTCCAGCACGCGTGCAGCGTTACTCTCGCGCCGGGACAGGGAGCGGTAGCCGACGCGCAGTTTGCGCCGGCCGTGGATGGCGCGGGTGATCTGCGCCAAGGTCTGCTGGCTGGGCAGGCGGGCCGGCAGCGGTAGCGACGCGGTCGGCAGGCCGTAGATCAGCTCGCTCCCGTATGGTCCGTTCGCCACCGCCAGGTTGGCCGCGATGATCGGCAGCACCGCGGCGGGCGCAAGGTCGGCAAAGACGGCACTGAAGCCCTCGCCCGGCACAAAGCCGAACACGCTGTGGTTGTAGACGAGGTTGCCGGGCGCCAGATCGCCGTAGAGCTTGAGATCCTTGGTCGCAGCCGGATCGGACAGGCCAAAGGCACGGGCGACGTCGCTGCGCGTGACCACGCCGGTGTACCAGGCCATGACCTCGATGTATTGCAGCCGCTGGCGTGTCGCCCACTTCACGTCCAGGCGCATTTTTTCTTTTGAAAACATATTCTTCGCTCCGGGCTGGCCGTTGTTGGGAAAATTATAGGGGCGGGATGGGCCAGATACAAACAATTACGTCATACATTTTATGTAGGTGATATTTTTTATTGACACAAACAAATATACAACCTAAAGTTCGCCCATTCCAACCCATTCAGGAGACGCACCATGACCACCCCCAGCACCATGACCGAAGACAAGATGAAGGCGCTCAGCGCCGCGCTGAGCCAGATCGACAAACAGTTCGGCAAGGGCTCGGTGATGCGCCTGGGCGACCACGACGTGTCGCGCGACATCCAGACCGTCTCCACCGGCTCGCTCGGCCTCGACATCGCGCTCGGCGTCGGCGGCCTGCCGCGCGGCCGCGTGGTCGAAATCTACGGTCCGGAATCGTCGGGCAAAACCACGCTGACCCTGCAGGTGATCGCCGAAATGCAGAAAATGGGCGGCACCGCGGCCTTCATCGACGCCGAACACGCGCTTGATCCCAACTACGCCGGCAAGCTCGGCGTCGACGTCGACAATCTGCTGGTGTCGCAGCCCGACACCGGCGAACAGGCACTGGAAATCGCCGATATGCTGGTGCGTTCCGGCTCGGTCGACGTGGTCGTCATCGACTCGGTCGCCGCACTGACGCCCAAGGCCGAAATCGAGGGCGAAATGGGCGACTCGCACATGGGCCTGCAAGCACGGTTGATGAGCCAGGCGCTGCGGAAGCTCACCGCCAACATCAAACGCACCAACACCCTGGTCATCTTCATCAACCAGATCCGCATGAAGATCGGCGTCATGTTCGGCAGCCCCGAAACCACCACCGGCGGCAACGCGCTCAAGTTCTACGCCAGCGTGCGCCTCGACATCCGCCGCATCGGCGCGATCAAGAAAGGCGACGAAATCATCGGCAACGAAACCAAGGTCAAGGTCGTCAAGAACAAGGTCGCGCCGCCGTTCAAGGAAGCCTTCTTCGACATCCTCTACGGCCAGGGCATCTCGCACGAAGGCGAAATCATCGAACTCGGCGTCGCCCACAAGTTCATCGACAAGTCCGGCGCCTGGTACGCCTACAACGGCGAAAAAATCGGCCAAGGCAAGGACAACGCGCGCGAATATCTGAAGGAGCATCCGGAAATCGCGCAGGAAATCGAAGCCAAGGTTCGTGACGCCGTCGGCGTCCCCAACCCGTCCGCCGAAAGTGAAGCCGCCGCCTGAACCCGGCGAGCTGCGCGAGCGCGCCCTGCGCCTGTTGGCGCGACGCGAGCACAGCCGCGCCGAACTCGCCCGCAAACTGGAACGCGCGGGCTTTGTCCGCGGCGACATCGCCCCCCTGCTCGACGCCTTCGAAGCGAAAAACTGGCTCTCCGACCGCCGCTTCGCCGAAAGCTACGTCGCCGACCACCGCGCCCGCGCAGGCAGCGTCAAGCTCGCCTACGACCTGCGCCAGCGCGGCGTCGGCGACAGCATCATCGAATCAGTACTGGGCGACAACCGCGACAGCGAACTCGACCGCGCGCGTGAAGTGTGGCGAAAGAAATTTGTCACCGCGCCCGCCGATGCGGCCGAAAAAGCCAAACAGATGCGCTTTCTGCAAAGCCGGGGCTTCACACCCGAGGTGATCCGCCGCGCGATTTCCGGCGGGAATGATTGACACAGGACCGACGTAAAAAATAGTGTTTAATTTCAACTAAGATATACTTGTATAGCATTATTTTAAGGAGCCATCATGTTAGCCATTCGCTTGCCGGAAGACATAGAAGCCAGACTGGATAATCTGGCAAAGCGTACGGGACGCAGCAAGACGTTTTATGCCCGCGAAGCCATTCTGGAATACCTGGAAGACATGGAAGACCTTTATCTCGCCGAACAGGTCGTGCGTCGCCTGGACAGTGGCGAGGAACGCACCCACCCTCTAGAGGAAGTGGAGGCGCGACTTGGTCTGGCGGATTGAGATTGCCGAAACTGCCGAAAAACAACTCGCCAAACTGGACAAGCCTGTCGCCCAGCGATTGCGCAGCTTTTTAGTCGAGCGCCTGGCCCCCCTGGACGACCCCAGAAGCATCGGGCAGGCGTTAAGGGGGAGCGAATTGGGTGAGTTCTGGAAATATCGGATAGGCGACTGGCGTCTCGTCTGCCAAATCAAGGATGCAAAAATACTGATCACCGTAATCCGCCTCGGCAACCGGCGCGAGGTTTATCGCTGACCCGGCAAAATGGGGCAGTTCACACCTTTTCCCTCCCGCTTCCTCGGCCTCCCAACCCCCTTCGACGACGCCCGCCTCTGCCCCAACGCCTCTATCGCATCCCTGAACAGCTCGCTGCCTAACGCCCAGCCCTTATGCGTGCAGTCACGGATTTCCGCCAGATCCCCCTGATCGATCGCCGAAACAAATAGCGCCCGGTAAGCCTCTTGCTTGGCCAAGTCATCCAGCCCCAACCGTATGTATTCCTCGTGCGGCGTCAGCCAGTCCGCATTCAGCCCGCCCTCGCCCAGCGCATTGCGCCCATAACTCGACCAGGGATAATCCTGCGGCGCGACCACCATGCCGGCACGCAGCGGATTCAACTCGATGTAGCGCATCAAGGTCAGCAGATAATGCTCGCTGTCCACCACCGTTGCCCGGTAGCGCCCCTCCCACAGCGTCCCGCTGCGTCTGTAGGTGTAATTGAAGTACTGCACATAACGCCGCCCCACCGACTGGAATGTCTTGCTGATGCTGTCTTCCAACGCAGGTGTCGCCAGCAGGTGGACGTGATTCGTCATCCACACATAGGCATGAATCGCCAGCCCGTACTTGCCCGCCGCCTCGACCAGCGCATCGCGAAAGAACTGGTAATCCGCCTCCGCGGCAAATATCGCCTGCCGGTTATTGCCGCGCTGGATGATGTGCTGCGGCTGGCCAGGAATCACGTAACGGGGGAGTCGCGCCATGAATGTTTACCGAGGCTGAAAACAAATCCATCATAGGACAAATATCGTGTCTGACCCCATTTATCCCATAGGACAAATATCGTGTCTGACCCCATTTATCCCATCGTGTCTGACCCCATTTATCCCATAGGACAAATATCGTGTCTGACCCCATTTATCCCATTTTACCCACCCTATTTGACCTCATGCAGTCACGAGCCTACAATGCCGGCACATGACTGCACAAAGGAGTGAATTATGGCCAATCTAAGCATCCGCAAACTGGACGACGACACCATCGCGCGTCTGCGCATCCGCGCCGCCCGTCACCGGGTATCGATGGAAGAAGAAGCCCGGCGCATCCTTCGCCAAGCGGTCACCCCATCCAAACAGCTGGGCGACCTTTCCAGGCAGTTCTTTGGCGCCGAATCCGGGATTGAATTGGAGCTCTCGCAACATGCGCCACACGACCCACTGAGTTTTGTCAGATGATCGTCGTTGATACCAATGTGATTTCTGAAGTCATGCGCCCACAACCTTCGCCGGTTGTTCTTGCTTGGCTGAATACCCAGAACAGCAATCTGCTATTCATCACCACGGTTACACTGGCCGAAATCGGGTACGGCCTGCGCGTTTTGCCAGATGGCCTGCGCCGTCGGCAGTTGCAAACCCGGTTTGAACAATTCATTGCACAGGCATTTGAAGAGCGGGTGCTCGACTTTACCGCACCTGCCGCCCACGCCTATGCCGAAATCATGGGGCATCGCAAGGAAGCAGGACGCGCCATGAGCCTGCCGGACGGGCAAATTGCCGGCATCGCCCTCGCCCACGGATTTGCCGTAGCCACCCGAAACATCAAGGACTTTAAGGATTGCGGCATCGAACTGATCAATCCATTTGTATAAACAGGGATGGAAATGGTGTCCGACCCCATTTATTGTGCCAGGGCGCACCCAAAAAAAAGCCTCCCGAAGGAGGCTTTTTCATGAACAAAGGGAAGCGTCCCCTTTGTTCCAAATTACAAATTACCAAATTCTTATCGGCAATTTGCAGGCAAATATTTCTGCAAGATTGTCGTTCCGGCCGCTGCGTTGCAAGCCCAGTTAATTTGGCCGGTGGCATTGACTGTCGGTTGGAGTACAAAGTTGCCCGCAGCACCTGAAATAGCGGAAGCCACAGTAATAACGCCGGTATCAGCTGCAACAGTTAGCCCAGATACGTATTGGGTGACTTGGTTAGTACACCCCGATTCTGCTTGAGTGGGGGGATAGGCATTCATTGACTGGTAGTACTCAGCAACAGAAGTTTTGCAGGCATCGCCTGCAACTGCTAATTCCGTCACTTTTGAGCGAATGATGTAATCTTGGTACGCCGGAATCGCAATCGCCGCCAAAATACCAATAATCGCCACCACGATCATCAGTTCGATCAGGGTAAAACCTTGTTGAACTTTACGCATTTCAAATCTCCTTAAGTTTGGGCAAATGGAACACGAGCCTCCCGTGTCTGGCTCATTAACGTGCAGACGCCGTGCCAACTTTAGATATCGCCGGGAAAAATTGCGCCGACAGGCCGGCACGCCTTGATTCTGTTGCTGTTTTGCCAATGCGGCCAGGAATCGCTGCAGCCCCGTCCCGTCCAATCGCCCTGCCCTTCTGCGGCATGGACTGACAATTTCCGTCACCCGGCCATCGGTAAACGGAAAATAAGGAATAAGGTGTCAAACCTCGCAGACACTGAATTGACCCTGACTTGCTGGAAGTAGGCCAATGGACTACACTCGGATCATGAATTTCGAATGGGATGAAGCGAAGAGTGAAACGTGCTTTCAGGAACGCGGGTTCGATTTTGCTTACGCCGCCAGAGCCTTCTTCGACCCGGATCGCATCATTCAAGCCGATACCCGGCACAGCTACGGCGAAGAGCGCTATCAACTGATGGGCAAGATCGAACAGCGCCTGTTCGTGGTGGTCTACACCCCCAAACATGGCACCATGCGCATCATCTCGGCACGCAAAGCCAACCAACGAGAGGTCAAGCACTATGAAGACAGTACGCGTGACAATTGATCCAGCCGTCCCGGCATCATTGGTATCTGGACGCATTGACCCTGCGCGCGTGGACGCCGCCAGCGAAGAAGACATTGCCAGACAAGCAGCTGCCGATGAAGCCGAAGCCATGCAAGATGCCGCCAAGTTCGCGCGACGGGTTCGCAAGCGCCTTGGATTGACCCAGGCCGAGTTCTCCGAACGAATCGACGTTTCGCTCGACACCATCCGCAACTGGGAGCAAGGCAAGCGCAGCCCCACAGGCGCGGCCAAGGCTTTGCTCAAGGTATTAGACAAGGCCCCCGAGGCAGCGCTCGCCGCCCTTCATTAGAGGGTCATAGTGGATAGAGAAAAATGTAAACAAAATGGGGTCAGACACTGACCCTTCCCCTAAAATCAATCTTGTAAAATAATAAGTTGCGGAGTAAAAAGGCAAAATGGAAAGGCAAAATGGGGTCAGACACCATATTCCGCGCCCGCTGTGTTTTCCAGCTTCAATTCGACCCATAGTGATAGCGGCACGCGATGACACGGATTTCTCCTTCCGTCGCCTCGTAAACCAACCGGTTCGCGTCGTCGATGCGCCGCGACCAAAAGCCGCTCAGATCGCCGCGCAGCGGTTCGGGCTTGCCGATACCGGTGAACGGATCGCGCGCGGCCGCTTCCAGCAACGCGTTGATACGCTTCAGCGTCTTCCTGTCCTGCCCCTGCCACCAGACATAATCCGACCACGCCGCCGGGGTGAACACGAAATGCCGCATCAGGCTTGCGCCAACGCTCGCTTCTTCGCCTTGCCGTCTCGAAGCTGCTTGATCGATTTCGCCAAGTGCGCGGCATTGGCGGGCGATTGCAGCAGGTGCAGGGTTTCCATGAGGCTGTTGTAGTGATCGAGTGACATGACGACGGCATCGCCCTCGGCGTCACGACGACTGATAACGGTCACGTCGGCGTCCCGAATCACATCGTCCAGGACATTCTTCAAGGTGTTGCGGGCGTAAGTGTAGGTCACAATGCGCATGGTGGGCTCCTTCCATACATGTTCAGTTAGCTGTACAACAATAACGCACAACGGGAGATCATGCAATTCAAACGAAGGGCAGAAACAAAAAACAAAATGGGGTCAGACACCATATCCTCCCTCACTTATCCGCCTTAATTCGGACTACAATCAGTCTTGTCGGCGCTCGACCCGCCAGGAGCCAAACCATGAAATTTTCAACTCAAGTCAAGCCAATCAGTTATCTCAAGAGCCACGCGGCTGAAATCATCAGGGATATCTCCGCGAGCCGGGAACCCATGCTGATTACCCAGAACGGAGAAGCCAAACTTGTGGTGATGGATGTCCGCTCATATGAGGAGCAGGAGGAGACCCTGGCGCTGCTCAAGCTGTTGGCTTTGGGCAACCGCGAGATTGAACAGGGACAGTTCCGCACCGCCGATGCGGTGTTCGCCGATATCGACAATGAGGAAGCCGCTCAATGAACGTTCAGGTCGTGCTCCTGAAGTCGGCGGAGCATGACCTGAAGGAATTGAGAGGCTACTTGGTCAAGAACTTCGGCGAGGACGCCTGGCAAGCCAGTTACGCGAAAATTAAAGACGCCGTGAACACCATCGGAACATTTCCGCTTGGCGGCGATGTTCCCGAAGAACTCGAACGCCTCAACCTCACGCAATACCGTCAGCTTGTCTCGGGCATGAACCGAATAATCTATGAAGTCCGACAGGAAATCTGCTACATCCACATCGTCTGTGACACGCGCAAAGACATGAAGTCGCTGCTCACCAGACGGCTTCTACGCATCGTCAGCACCTGATCTCCTCGATCGTCAGGCAATTTCGACCCGGCAGGAGAAAAGCAAAAAGCCACGGTTCCCCGTGGCTTTTTGCTTGATTCTGGTGGGCCGGCCGAGATTCGAACTCGGGACCAATGGATTAAAAGTCCACTGCTCTACCAGCTGAGCTACCGGCCCGTGGACGGGGCTGAAACCCTGTCCGCGAAAGCGCGAAATTATAGCCGATGCGGCGTGCCGCGGTAAAGTGCCATGACGCTTTTTTGAAGCGCCATACTTATCCTAGCCGCGCATCATCATGAAATACTGCACTTTCATGGTGGCCGCGCTGCCGATCACGATGGCGATGAAGGTGAGGATGGAGCCCAGTGCCAGGGTGGAGAAGCCGGTGATGCCCTGGCCGATGGTGCAGCCCATCGCCAGCACGCCGCCAAAGCCCATGAGGATCGCGCCGGCCAGGTGATTGACGAAGTCGCCGGCGGAAGCGAACCACTCGATGCGGAAGCTGCGCGAAATCAGCGACCACAGCAGGGAACCGGCGATGACGCCCGCCAGCGCCATGATGCCGAAGGTAAGCAGGGTGTGATCGAAGCCGCTCGCCGCATAGCCGAGGGTTTGCCCCATCGGGTTGATGAAGGTGAAGGATTGCGAGGCCAGCGGGCCAGCGGCGGCGGGTTTGACTGCATCGGCCGGCGCGTACATATCCCATTCCTGAACGTAGGTCTGCAGCGACATCATTTCGCCGTCGGCGTTCACTGCGATGTTGCTGGTGACATACCAGGCCGCGAGCACGGCAAGGCCGACCACGAGGCCGCCGAGGATATTGTCGAAGTTGCTGCGAAAATCGGCCGACTTGAAGGCCCATGCCAGCAAAAGAACGCCGACGATGCCCCCCATCGCCATCCGGCCAGTGGCGACGTTGTCGCTGAAGAGCATCGCGCCGAGGTCCTGGTGGGTGCTCAACGCAATCGCGGTCGGGTTTGTCCATGAATAAAACAGGACGGAATACAGGGTCTGGTCGCTGCCCGGGAAGGGGTTGATCATGAAGTAAGCGATGAGGGCGATGACCCCCAGCACCATGACCGATTTAAGGTTGCCGCCGCCGATGCGGATCAGCGTCTTGTTGCCGCAACCGGAGGCGAGCGTCATGCCGATGCCGAACAGCGCGCCGCCGAGCACGTTTTCGAGCCAGACCAGGTTGGTCTGGCGGTAGGGTGGGAAGGTGCTGGTGACGTTCACCAGACCGGCGGCCTCCAGTCCCATCACACCCAGCACGCCGACCGCGATGGCCAGCACCCAGGCGCGCAGGCGGCCGGTGTCGCCCATGTTGACCCAGTCGGAGACCGCGCCCATGGTGCAGAAATTGGTCTTGTTGACCACGGCGCCCATGACCAGCGCGACGACGAAGGTCGACCACAGGAAAAGCGATTGAGCGCTTGCGAAATTTTCGTGGATCATGGGTCTATCTCTCGTTTGGAAGGAGGGACGGCATGCACCGCGCGTACCCGGATGGCAGGCGGAATTTTAATGGTTCCGCCGCGAATGCAAACTGGATATTAAATACCATTACATCCGTGCCCCCGGACCCGTTTCAGGCCGCCTTGCTTTCAAATTCCAGCTGGCCGCAGGTCGGCAATACCTTGCCGACAATTACGCTTGGCCATGACGACGGGAAGATGTCCCGCCCTTGTATTGTGAAATAGTTGTTGTAGTACTCGGGTTTACCCGAGCGGGAAGACTGGATTGCCGCGCCGCGCGCGCAATGACCCGATCGAATTAACCCGCGTTCCTCAACCATACCGCGTCGGATCGGCAACGCCGGCCGCGCGAAACCCCTCGCGTCGCAGGCGACAGGCATCGCAGCGCCCGCAGGCCAAGCCTTCGGCATCGGCCTGGTAGCAGCTTACGGTTTGCGCGTAATCGACGCCGAGTTCGATGCCGCGCTGGATGATTTGCGCCTTGGACAGATGCTGCAGCGGCGCGTGGACGCGCAGCCGGGCGCCTTCGACGCCGGCGCGGGTGGCGAGGTTGGCCATCTGCTCGAACGCCGCGATGAATTCGGGCCGGCAGTCGGGGTAGCCGGAATAGTCGACGGCATTGACGCCGATGAAGAGGTCGCGTGAACCCAGCACTTCGGCCCAGGCGAGCGCCAGCGCCAGCATGACGGTGTTGCGCGCGGGCACGTAGGTGACCGGGATGCCCGCGGAGGGGCTTTCGGGTACGGCGATGGAGGCATCGGTGAGCGCCGAGCCGCCGATGTCGCCCAGTCCAATCCGGATCACCCGGCGCTCGACGGCGCCGAGACTTTTTGCCACGCGCGCGGCGGCGGCCAGCTCGGCCGTGTGGCGCTGACCGTAATCGAGGCTCAGCGCGTGGCAGGCGTACCCCGCCTCGCGCGCGATGGCGAGTACGGTGGCGGAGTCGAGGCCGCCGGAGAGCAGGACGACCGCTGGCTTCACTTGCCGGGGATGCTGCCCCACAGGAGCTTGTGCAGCTGTACCTGCAGGCGCACCGGCAGCCGGTCTTCGATGATCCACTCCGCCAGCTGCGCCGGCGGCAGTTCGTCCTGCACCGGCGAAAACAGGATCGGGCAGATTTTTGCGAGATTTTGCGCCCGCAGGACTTCGCGCGCCCACTCGTAGTCGGCGCGGTTGGCCAGCACGAACTTGATCTCGTCGTGCGGGGTGAGATGGGCGAGGTTCTGCCAACGGTTGCGCGCGGCCTCGCCGGACGCCGGCGGCTTGATGTCGACGATGCGCGACACTCGCGCATCGACCTTGCCGATGTCGAGCGCACCGCTGGTTTCCAGCGACACCGAATAGCCGGCGTCGCACAGCGCGGCCAGCAGCGGCAGGCAGCTCTTCTGCGCCAGCGGCTCGCCGCCGGTGACGCACACCGTCGGCACGCCATACGCCGCCACCCGCGCCAGCAGCGAACCCAGGGTGACGGTTTCGCCGCCCTGAAAACTGTAGGGCGTATCGCACCAGCGGCAACGCAGCGGACAGCCGGCCAGGCGGACGAACACCGTCGGCAAGCCGGCGCGGCTGGTTTCGCCCTGCAGGGAGTGGAAGACCTCGGTGATGCGGAGTGTTGCGGTTGACGCATACGACTCCATCCCGCGTTGCGGGACTTCAGCACATAGTGGATCGGAGTCCTTTAGGGCTTCAGCGCCTGACGGATCGGAATGCGTTCGTGGCGAGGACGCCGCGCCTGCAGAACCGGCCCCGATGGAGGGGCGCGTAATGGACGCTGACATGCTGCTTACTTGAGTGTGGCCAGCCGGCGCGCGGCAAGCGTGGCGGCGGGGGTGCCGGGGTATTGGGCCACCAGGCCTTCGAGCGTCTTGCGGGCGCCGTCGGGATTGTCCAGCGCAAGCTGGTTGGTGGCGATGTTGAGCAGCGCGTCGGGCACCTTGGCGCTGGCCGGATAGGCGGCCAACAGCTTCTGCTGATGCGCCAGCGCGGTTTTGTAGTCCTTCAGGGCGTAATACGAATAGCCGATCCAGTATTGCGCATTGGAGGCCAGCGTGCTGGCGGGGTAGGCCTTGAGAAAGCCGTTGAAGTCGGCAATGGCGCCCGCGTAATTGGCTTCGCGAAACTGCTTGAGCGCGGCTTCGTAGCTGCTCGATTCCGCCTGCGGGTCGGCTTGCGGCGGATCGCCCGCCGCCGCAGCCGGCGGGGTTGCGGGTTGCGCGGGCGCTGCCTGCGCAGCGGGTTGCGTCGCACCGACATCCGGCGCGGGCGGGACCGCCTTGGCGATATCTGCGATGCGCTGATCGAGGTCGGCATACAGGTCGTTCTGCCGCTTGCCCAGGGTGTCCATCTGATGGTTCTGGACGTCGGCCAGCCCGCGCAGTTTGGCGATTTCGGCCTTGAGCATTTCGATTTCGTTCAACAAGCCAAGCAGCTGCGGGCTTTGCTGAGTTGCGGCTTCCAGCCTGCCGAGGCGGCCGTCGAGTTCGCCCGTCAGCTGCTGCAAGGCCTGCACCTGGCGGGCGAGCTCGTCATTCGAAACTGCCCACGCCGACGGGGCCAGCGCAAACGTGCCAACCAGTATCAAGGCATAGCGTCGCATCAGGCTTTACTCGTCGCCATACACCACATCGGTGCGGCGGTTTTCAACGTATGCCGCTTCGGTGCTGGCCTCGTTGCGCGGCTTTTCCTCGCCGAAGCTGATCGCTTCCATTTGCGAATCGCTCACGCCCAGCACGGCCAGCGCACGGCGCACCGCTTCGGCGCGCTTCTGCCCCAGCGCCAGGTTGTATTCACGACTGCCGCGCTCGTCGGCGTTGCCCTGCAGGATCACGCGCGCATCGCGTTTCGACTGCAGGTAACCGGCATGCGCTTCGAGCATGGGACGGTATTCGGGTTTCACCACGTAGCTGTCGAAATCGAAAAAGACGCTGCGCCTGGACAAGGGGCTGGCCGGATCCTTGCGCGGATCGCCGGCATAGGGTTCGCCGGGCAGCGCGCTGCCCGCCACGCCGGCGCCGTCGAGGCCCGTGCTTTCCACGCCGCCCGCCGTGCCGGCAGTGGTCGCGGTCGCGCCGGTGCGGTCTTCAACCGTCGCTTGGGTATCGGGGGTGGTGCTGCATGCGGACAGGGTCAATGCAAGCAAAACTGGTAAAAAGATCTTGTTCATCTGTTTCTCCTTTGGTGATGATGAATAACAACGAATAAAGCACGTGCAACATGAACGGTTCAGCTTATGTAAATCTAACCGCCCCTTTCCATATTTTTATATGCCTCTGAACCATACGCAGGTGAGCATTACATTGCTTCACTTCCCCATTTTTCAAAGGGGGGGTAATCCACGCCCTGAGTAATGATGCGGTGGCACTTATTTTTATGGACCCCAAGCCGGCTCGCGGGCGTCCACACCCGGTTCCGACAGGCGGGTACGGGTTCTGCCGTCCAGGCTCACTGTGCCGAGAATACCGCGCCCGCCCTGCACGGTGGCATACAGCACGCCCTGGCCGTTCGGCGCGAAGCTGGGCGATTCGTCGCGCGCGGTATCGGTCAGTACGCTGGTCTGGCCCGAGGCCAGCTCGTGCAGCACCACGCTGAAACGGCCGTCTTCACGACTGATATAGGCCAGATTCCGGCCATCCGGGCTGATCGCGGGTGAAACATTGTAACTGCCGCTGAAGGTCACCCGCTGGGGCGCGCCGCCGCTGGCTGCCACGCGGTAAATCTGCGCGCTGCCGCCGCGGTCCGAGGTGAAAAAGAGGGTTTTGCCATCGGGCGAGAATACCGGCTCGGTGTCGAGATTGCCACCCCGCGTCAGCCGGGTGAGCCCGCTGCCATCGGCGTCGATCAGATAAATCTGCGAGGCCTGGTCACGCGTCAGCACCACCGCCAGACGCCGGCCGTCGGGCGCCCAGGCCGGCGCCGAGTTGGAGCCCTTGAATGCCGCGACCTTGCTGCGGCGGCCATCGCGCAGGGACTGCACATACACCACCGGTTTTCTGTCCTCGAACGACACATACGCCAGGCGCGTGCCGTCGGGCGAGAAGCGCGGCGAAATCACCGGCTCGTCGGAACGCACGACGGTGCGCGGGTTTTGCCCATCGGCATCGGCCACCCGCAGCTCGAAACGCTTGCCCTGTTTCTGCACATAGGCAATGCGGCTGCTGAACGCACCCGGAATGCCGATCAGCTTTTCGTACACGATGTCGGCAATCAGGTGGGCGGTGGCGCGCCATTGCGCCGCGGAAATGGTGTAGCTGAGGGCGGCAAGCTGGGTCTGCTTGATTACATCCAGCAAGTAGAAGCGGACTTCGAAACGGCCGCCGGGCAGTGTGGCCACCTGGCCGATCACCACGGCGTCCGCACCCTTGCCGCGCCAGACGCGGTAGTCGACCTGTGCCGGCGCGACAGGCTGCTGCATGCCGCTGGTGTCCACCCGCCTGAACTGGCCGCTGCGCTCGAGGTCGTCTCCCGCGATCGCGGTCAGTGCCGGCTCCGGCTGCCCCGGCATCGCCTGAAACGGTACCCATGCCACCGCAATCTTGCTGGCGGCCCCGCCGACCACCTGGATTTCCATCGCGGCGCGCGCGGAAAACGACGCGCTCAGCAAGGCCAGGCAAAGCAGGGGGAACAGCAGGACAGCGCGTAGCATGGAGTTGGGGGTCTCGATCAGAAGTGCTTGATTGGTGAGTGAGTTTAGCATGGTCGGCATGGTCGGTCGGCCGCCAGGGCCTCCCGCACACGCCCTCACTTTTTTTCATGGCGAGAAGTCCGCTTGCCGCGAATTGCCGTAGGTCGGAATACTTTGCCGACCATTGCCCGCCGGCCGCTACGCTCGATCCGGCCTCCCGACGGCTTGCCGCAACGTCTTTATTGATTCGGCCAGATGAAGTTTGAAGTGGCGTTAAGGAACCGCTGATTAATTTGTTCATTGCGAGGAGCGCCGCGACGTGGCATACGATTCCACATGGGCTTCAGCCCATAGTGGATCGGAGTCCTTTAGGGCAATCCAGAAATGCCCGCTTGATCGATACGCTGGATTGCTTCGCTGCGCTCGCAATGACGGCCATATCGAATTAATCAGTGCTTCCTTAAGGTTCAGCTTGCTCGGGTTGTGTGCGATAGCGAGGACGGCCGAATCAATAACCATCAAGGACAGCACTCTATTGAGACGGCCCTGCGAACCAATCAAAGCAAAATGCCGTGAAAATACTTTGTGACCTCAAACATCATCAGGCCGTCTCAATAGCTCACTCTTTGGGGCGATGAACGAAGGAAAGTTCCGGGACAAATGCGGCGCGCGCGTCGCGCTCGCCCGGCAAGGGTAGCGGCGAGGATTTCCAGATGCCGCGCACCACCGCCTCGTCGTACCCCGCGTTGCCGCTCGATTGCGTCACCCGCACGCTCTGGACTTCGCCGGTGGGGAGCAGCTTCACCAGGCAGCGCACCTGGGGGTTGCCGGCCAGGTTGTCGGGCAGGCGGGTGTTGCCGCGCACCTTGGCGCTGATAAGGTCGCGGTACTGCCCGACGATACTCGCCACCCCGGCCTGGCGCTTGCTGGCCGCCGCGGCCTCGGCCTGTTTGGCCTGCGCTTCGGCCTGTTTGGCCTGCATTTCAGCCAATTTGGCTTGGCGCATTTCGCTTGCCGCGACCTCGTCCGCCATCCGCCGCGTCAGGTCTTCTTCTTCCATCTGGCGCAGCAGTTCGCGTTTTTTCTGTTCGGCCAGCTGCTTTTCCTGCGCTTTCCTGGCGGCGTCGGCGCGGGCCTTTTCTTCGCTTAGTTGCATGGCTTGCAGTTTTTGCCGGCGTTCGGCCTCGACCTTCTTTTTTTCCAGCGCAATGTCGGGCGTCTTGGGCGGCGGCGGCTCGTCCACCACTGGCCGGGGGGCTGGCTTGGCTTTGACCGGCTTGGGCGTTTTCAGCGGTGCCCGCGTGGGTGGCCTGGCTGGCTTGGCCACGGAGGGGAGCGGCGGCAGCGCTTCCCACAAGTCGACCATCACCGGCGCAGGATGCTGGGTCTGCCACGACACACCGAACACCAGCAACAGCACGAAGACGACATGCACCCCCAGCGCCAGCGCGCCGGCGATAAGGTTGGAGCCGGGACGGGAGACGAAGGGTGCGTCTGCCGAAATGTTCATCCGAGGATCAAGGCGCCGGGCGCGCGAGCAGGCCGATACGGGTGATCTGCGCGTTCTGCAGCACGGTCATGGTGTTCATTACTTCTTCGTAGCGCACATTTTTGTCTGCTGCGATGACCACCGGCTGATCCGGCAAGGCGCGCTGCAGCGCAACAATTTCGGCCGCCAGCGCCGACTTTTCCACTACCCGTTCGGCGTCGCCGGCCGCACGGTTCTTCAGCAGGTATTCGCCCGATTCCTTGATGACGATTTCGAGCGGCTGCGCCGGCGTCTGCGAAGTCTTGCCGACGCTGGGCAGTTCGACCTGGGCGGGATTGATGAAGGGTGCGGTCACCATGAAGATGACGAGCAGCACCAGCATCACGTCGATCATCGGCACGACGTTGATCTGGGCGATCTGTTTACGGGTCCGTGCCACAGGCTTATTCCGACTTGGCCGTCACCTGCCGCTGCAGGATATTGGAAAACTCTTCCATGAAGCTTTCCATGCGGTTGGCCAGGCGGTCGATGTCATGGGTGTAGCGGTTGTAGCCGACCACGGCGGGGATGGCGGCGAACAGGCCCATGGCGGTGGCGATCAGCGCTTCGGCGATGCCGGGCGCGACCTGTGCCAGCGTGGCCTGGGCGACGCTCGACAGCCCCATGAAGGCGATCATGATGCCCCACACGGTGCCGAACAGGCCGACATAGGGCGACACCGACCCGACAGTGGCGAGAAACGACAGGTGCGATTCGAGGCTGTCGAGTTCGCGCTGGTAGGTGGCGCGCATGGCGCGGCGAGTGCCGTCGACGATGACATTGAGCGAAAGCCTCGTCTGTTGCCGCAGCTTCATGAATTCGCGGAACCCCGCCTCGAAGATGCGCGCCATTTCCCCCGCCTCGCTGCGCCCGGCGGCCACCTCCTTGTACATGGCGTTGATGTCACCGCCGCCCCAGAATTCGCGCTCGAAACGGTCGGCTTCGTGCAAGGCGCGCTTGAGGGAAAACAACTTGATGAAGATGAACCACCACGACATCAAGGACGCGCCCAGCAACAGCAGCATGACGAGCTGCACCGGCAATGAGGCATTAAGGACGAGGTGGAGGAGGGAGAGATCCTGGCTGAGTTCGGGGTTCACGTCGTGGGGCTCAGTGTATGAAGAATCGTTGCGGGCATTTTAACGGGTTTGAAATGGACCGCGTCAACGCAGGCCAGCTTGACTTCGGCTCTTGCCAGACAATCGGAACCCCGCATGAGTTTCTGCCGCACACTGAGACTGGCCCGCCCCATTTCATGCAGGCCGACCGATACGTCGAGCCGATCGTTGAAGCGCGCCGGCGACAGGTAGTCGATTGCCACCCGCCGCACCACGAACACCACCCCCGCCTCGTCGCGCAGCACGTCCTGCTCGAAACCGAATGCACGCAGCCATTCCGAACGCGCGCGCTCCATGAACTTGAGGTAGTTGGCGTAATACACCACGCCCCCGGCATCGGTGTCTTCCCAGTAGACGCGGACCGGCCAGTGAAACACCCTGCTCAAAACAGATCCGCGTTGGGTTCGGCGGGGGCGGCGAGGCCGAGGTGGCGATACGCCAGCGGCGTGGCGATACGGCCGCGCGGGGTGCGCTGCAGGTAGCCCTGCTGGATGAGATAGGGTTCGAGCACGTCCTCGATGGTATCGCGCTCCTCGCCGATGGCGGCGGCAAGGTTGTCCAGGCCGACCGGACCGCCCATGAATTTCTCGACCACCGCCGACAAGAGTTTGCGGTCCATCACGTCGAGCCCGGCACGGTCGACGTCGAGCATCACCAGCGCCGCATCCGCCACCGCGCAGGTAGCCTGCCCGCCCGCCTTGACTTCGGCGTAATCGCGCACCCGGCGCAGCAGGCGGTTGGCAATGCGCGGGGTGCCGCGCGAACGGCGGGCGATTTCCAGCGCGCCGGCTTCCTCCAGATTCATCTGCAGCAGGCCCGCCGAGCGATGGACGATGAAGCCCAGCTCTTCTGCCGAATAAAACTCCAGGCGCGCGACGATGCCGAAACGGTCGCGCAGCGGATTGGTGAGCATGCCGGCGCGCGTGGTCGCGCCAACCAGGGTGAACGGCGGCAGGTCGAGCTTGACCGAGCGCGCCGAGGGGCCTTCGCCGATCATGATGTCGATCTGGAAATCTTCCAGCGCGGGATACAGCACCTCCTCGACCACCGGACTCAGACGATGAATTTCGTCGATGAACAGCACGTCGTTCGGTTCCAGATTGGTGAGCAGCGCGGCCAGGTCGCCCGCCCGTTCGAGCACCGGGCCGGAAGTCTGGCGCAGGTTGACGCCCATCTCGCGCGCGATGATGTGCGCCAGCGTGGTCTTACCCAGCCCCGGCGGGCCGAACAGCAGCACATGATCGAGCGCCTCGCTGCGGTTCCTGGCAGCGTGAATGAAGATTTCGAGCTGCTCGCACGTCTTCGCCTGGCCGACGTATTCGGCCAGCGTGCGCGGCCGCAGCGCGCGCTCGACCTGCTCTTCCTGCGGACTGACGACAGCGGGGGCGATGAGGCGGTCGGTTTCGATCATGCCTGCATCTTACCCCTTGGACAGCAGCTTCAAGGCCTGCCGGATGGCATCGGACACCGGCAGATCGGCCGCCAGTTTCTGCATGACAGCGGTGGCCTCCTTGTCGTTATAGCCCAAGGCCAACAAAGCCTGGCGCACATCGTCGGACACGCTTATCTCGCCCGCCACCGCGGAAATCGCTCCGGCGAACACCGGCCGGCCCCTGAGTTCGAGCAGCAGGCGCTCGGCGGTCTTCTTGCCGATGCCGGGCACCTTGACGATGCGGCCGATTTCCTGCGCGGCAATCGCCGCCGACAGGTCGTTGACCGAGAGGCCGGACAGCACCGACAGGGCGGTCTTAGCACCGATTCCGGAGACTTTCAGCAGTTCGCGAAACGCCATGCGCTCGATTTCGCTGCCGAAGCCGTACAGCAGATGCGCGTCCTCGCGAATCGCCAGATGGGTGAGCAGACTGATTTTTTCGCCCAGCGCCGGCAGGTTATAGAAGGTGCTCATCGGCACGTCGATTTCGTAGCCGATGCCGTTGCAATCCACCAGCACCTGGGGCGGCTGCTTGGCGGCAAGCACGCCGGTAATTCTGCCTATCATCTGGAATCCCTGTTCATACGAGGCGCCCGCCCTTGACGCGATAGCCCGCGGTGGAGTGCGCGCCGAGGTGGCTACCGTGCGCGTGGGCGATGGCGCAGGCGAGCGCGTCTGCGGCGTCGGCTGTCGGCGCAACAGGCAGGCTCAGCAGGCGTTTCACCATTTCCTGCACCTGCTCCTTGGCCGCCTTGCCGTGGCCGACCACCGCCTGCTTGATCTGTAATGCGGTGTATTCCGCGACCAGCAGCTCCTGCGATACGGCGGCGCAGATCGCCGCGCCACGCGCCTGCCCGAGCAGCAGCGTGGATTGCGGATTGACGTTGACGAAGACGATTTCCACCGCGCAGGTATCGGGCTGCCAGGTAGCGATCACCTCGTTCAAGCCGGCGAACAGCACGCCCAGCCGCTGTGGCAGACTGCCCTCGCCGCTCCTGACGACGCCGCTGGCGACATAGGCCAGCTTCTGGCCGGTCTGCTCGATCACGCCGAAGCCGGTCAGCCGCAGGCCGGGGTCGATCCCAAGGATGCGGCTCAAGGCCACAACTCGACACACGTCGCGCCTGCTGCAAACGCTTCGTGAATAGTGTCCAGACGGTCAATCAATAAGCGCAGCACTTCTGACTTGTCGGGGTTATTGATGCGCAGCCACAGCACGACGGGCGGTGCGCCTCGGGTAAGGCTCAAATCATAAAAATCCGCATCGCGGGTAACCAGCACATAACCATGCTGGCCGGCGTGCTGCCACAATGCGAGATCGCTGGCCTGTTCCAGGCCCAGAAGAACAACCCGGCTCGACCCGGGATAGGCTTCCTGCAAAAAAGGCACAAGGCGTCTGGACAGGTTTTCGTCAAGCAGCAGCTTCATCCGTGCACCGAGGCAAGCTGACGCTCCCGGTCTGCCGCAAAGGCGAGACAAGCCAAAATATCGTCGGCATCGAGTTCAGGAAAGTCGGCAAGAATCGCTTCGTGGGTCTGCCCTGCCGCCAGCATTTCCAGCACATCGTAGACTGTGATTCTGAGCCCGCGAATACAAGGTTTGCCGCCGCGTTTGCCTGGCTCGGAAGTGATACGGCTGTGGTAATCCATGCGCGACCCCTTCTCTGGATTTGGCTTGCGATTTTACTCCGGCAGCACCGCGTTGGTGTAGACCTCCTGCACGTCGTCCAGCGACTCCAGCGCGTCGAGGATCTTCTGCATCTTCGCCGCGTCGTCGCCGGTCAGTTCGGTTTCAACTTCCGGGCGCATGGTGATCTCGGCGACCGCTGGCTTGAACCCGGCCTTTTCCAGCGCCTCCTTCACCGCCTCGAAGTCCCTGGGGTCGGGCGAGGTCAGCACCTCGATCGAGCCGTCCTCGTTGGGGATGACGTCCTCGGCGCCGGCGTCGAGCGCGGCTTCCATCACCGCCTCCTCGCTCGCGCCCGGCTCCAGGATGATCTGGCCGCAGTGCTTGAACTGGAACGCGACGCAGCCGTCGGTGCCCATATTGCCGCCGTGCTTGACGAAGGCGTGGCGCACGTCGGCGACGGTGCGTACCTTGTTGTCGGTGAGGCAATCGACCATCACCGCGACGCCGCCGATGCCGTAGCCCTCGTAGCGCACTTCCTCGTAGTTGACGCCTTCGAGCTGGCCGGTGCCGCGCTTGACCGCGTTCTCGATGTTGTCCTTCGGCATCGACTCGGCCTTGGCCTTGTCGATCGCCAGGCGCAGGCGCGGGTTCATGCCCGTGTCGCCGCCGCCCATTTTGGCCGCCACGGTGATTTCCTTGATAAGCTTGGTGAAGATCTTGCCGCGCTTGGCATCCTGGCGCCCCTTGCGGTGCTGGATGTTGGCCCACTTCGAATGTCCTGCCATGTCGATTCCAACGCAAAATTAATGCATGATTCTAGCATTTTGGCCGCTTCCCTCCGCCTCGGCATCGACCTTGGCGGCACCAAAATCGAGCTGATTGCACTCGACCCCGGCGGCCGGGAAATCCTGCGCCGCCGCATGCCGACCCCGCAGAACGATTATCTCGCCACGGTCGCTGCAGTCGCGGCGCTGGTCCATCAGGCCGAAAGCGAACTGGGCCGACACGGCAGTATCGGCATCGGCACCCCCGGCGCGCGCTCGCCCGCCAGCGGGCTTATGAAGAACTGCAACTCGACCTGCCTCAACGGCAAACCCTTGCAGCAGGACCTCGAACGCGCCCTGAACCGCGAAGTGCGGCTCGCCAACGACGCCAACTGCCTGGCGCTGTCGGAAGCCGTCGATGGTTCGGCCACCGGAGCCGAAACCGTGTTTGGCGTGATTCTCGGTACCGGTGTCGGCGGCGGCGTGGTGGTGCGCGGCCATGTACTCAACGGCGCCAATGCGATTGCGGGCGAATGGGGACACAGTCCGCTGCCCTATTTCCAGTTCGCCCACACCCAGGCCGACCGCGCCTCTACCGGCCAGCACCCCGCCACCGGCGAGGACATCCTGCACCCCTGGCCCCGCCCGCGCGAACTCGACGCTGCGCCCACCTGCTACTGCGGCAAGAAAGGCTGCATCGAAACCTGGCTGTCGGGCCCCGCGCTGACGGCCGACCACGTTCGCTATGGCGGCGAGGACCTGCCGGCGCATGAAATCGTGCAGCTGGCCAACGCGGGCTACGGCCCCTGCGGCGCCACGCTGGCGCGCTATGAGGAGCGACTGGCGCGTGCGCTGGCCGGGGTGATCAACCTGCTCGACCCGGACGTGATCGTATTGGGCGGCGGCCTGTCCAACATCGCCCGACTGTACGACACGGTGCCACGGTTATGGCCGCGCTATGTATTTTCCGACCGCATCGACACCCGGCTGGTGCCGCCCAAGTACGGCGACTCCAGCGGGGTGCGCGGCGCGGCCTGGCTGTGGGGCAAGGCCGTCGTCAAGGCAGCTTGATCGTCTTGAAAACCGGAAGGCCAGAAAGCGGGAGACGGCTCACCACTTGCCCTTCAGGGAAGTGCAGAAGAAATCAGAAGACTATGTCACTGTTGGTTGTTGAAGCCATGTCTTGCCCCCTCTGATGAAGCTTCCACCCTCCGGCAGGCCGCTCCTACGGCGCTGGCCAATACCAATAAACCCGGATTGTTCATTAGAGCGAGAGGCTTTGGGTAGGGTGCACTCTGTGCACCGATTGACACACCGAAGGTGCACGGAGTGCACCCTACGACGCTGACCAACACCAATAAATAACGATGACAGAGCCAATCAGAAAGCCCGGATGAGCTGGCTCATCCCGACCAGAATCAGCAGCCCGGCGCTGAGCGCCTCGATGCGCGGGCGCCAGGGGCCCAACTGCTCGCGCAGTCGAGCGCCGAAATAGGCGACGCCGAGGCCGTATACAAGTGAAGGCACGACGATGGCGCCGAGGCCGAAGCTGAGGCCGAGCAGAAATCCGCTGAGCGCATGACCCGAGGCGGCAGCCGAGAACAGCACCACACCCAGCGGTCCGCAGGGCGTTAGCGCCATGCCTGCGCCCATCAGGAACAGGCCGCCCGGCAATAGCGGTCGCGGTTCGGCGCCGAAGTCGACGCGGCGCAGGGGCTGAACGCCGGCAGCGGGCGCCGCCGCAACGGCGCATGCCGGCCGCCGCCAGAAGAGTGCGAGGCCGACCATCAGGGCGGCGGCGCCGACGAGCAGGTGCAGCAGCGGCGAGGCCACGGTGCTGTCCTTGACATAATGGCTGGCCCAGCCTGCTGCCGCGCCGAACGTCGAATAGCCCGCAAGGCGGCCGAGAGACAGGGGCAGCACAACGCGCCAGGAGCGGCGCCAACTGAAATCGCGGGCGAGAAACACCGGCCCCAGGTAAGGCAGACAGCTGACGAGGCATGGACCGAGGCCATAGACCAACCCCAGGGCCAGAGCCATCGGCAGGCCGACGATGGTTTCGACGGGCATCAGGAGGGCGGCGGAGTTTGGCATGAGCGCGTCAAGCATGGCCGGGTTTCTCCTGTCTCACTGGTTCAGGACGTTTCGGCGAAAAACTCGTTGCGCGCCAGAATGGCCGCGCCGAAAGCGGTGGTGGTCTGGGGATATTCCGGGACGACCAACTCGCGCCCCAGTTCGTCCTGGATGGCGGCAACCAGCCCCTTGTTCAGGGCTGGGCCGCCGTCGAAATAGACCCGATCCTCGATGCCGACGCGCTTTGCCAGCCTGACCGTGCGTTTGGCGATGGAGTAATGGATGCCGGCAATAATTTCTTCCTTGCCGTGGCCGTTCGCCAGCAGGCCGATGATCTCGGACTCGGCAAACACGGTGCAAGTGCTGTTGATGGTCAGCGGCGCCCCCTTGCCGTTGAAGTGGTATTCGCCCAGCTCCTCCAGGTCGATGTCGAGATTGCGCGCCGCCACATCCAGAAAGCGCCCGGTGCCGGCGGCGCATTTGTCGTTCATGGCGAAGTTGGACACGTTGCCGGTATCGTCGATCTGGATCGCCTTGGAATCCTGGCCGCCGATGTTGATGATGGTGCGCACGCCGCCGAATGCCTTGCCCGCTTCGTGGGCGCCGATGGCGTTGGCGGTGATCTCGCTGATGGAGTCGTCGGCCTCCTTGAACAGCTTGCGGCCGTAGCCGGTGGCGATCAGGTAGCGCACGTCGTCCTTGGCCACACCCTGCCGGGCCAGCAGGTTATGCAGTGCCTCCTTGGCGTTCTTGTGGAACAGACTGCCGGAGGACGAAACGTGGACGCCGACAATCTTGCCTTCCTCGTCCACCAGGGCCACCTTGATGGCGGTGGAGCCGATATCCAGGCCTGCGAAATAATTCATTTGCGGTTTCTCTTTCGGGTTTTCAGGGATTCCAGGAACGCCTCGATCCGGGTCGTAAGCTGGCCCATGTCGTCCGGGCTGTAGTCGGTTTCGATGTAGAGCATGGCGATGCCCGCCTTGTTGAGGGTTTCCGCCACGCTTTTCTGTTCCATCTCGTACACCTGGCAACCGGAGAAAGCCTGGTACACCACGCCATCCACGGCGAAGCTTTTGGCCAGTTCCATCAGGCGGCGGAGACGGTCATCGTTGTGGGTGAAGATCGGACAGGTGCAGGGCTTGAGGTACCTGTTCGCCAGACTGTCGACCATGTCGTTGACCCGCCACTCGTCCACGGCAGTCATGTCGTAGAGCATCCGGTTGGCCGAGCAGGTTTCGTCTGCCACCACCACGCCGCCGGATTCTTCGATCAACAGCGGCAGTTTGAGGTTGGGGAAGATCGGCGGCGAGCCGGTGAAAAGGATGCGCGGCGCCTTCTTTTGGGCGGCGCAAAACCCGTCTTGGTCGCGCTGGGCCAATTCGGCATTGAGCGTTTCCACCGCCTCGGTCCAGCGCTCGATGTCGTCGAAGAAATAGGCGTTGGTCACCAGGAACACGTCCTTGCCCAGAATCAGCGAGGGCGCCTTGCGGCGGAAATTGTGCAGGGTGCGGAAGGCGGCCTGGGCGCGGCTGGTCCTGGCCATGGCCGCCGTCAGGTTCTTGCGGGTGAGCTTCTTGCCGGTGAGCTGGCGCAATTGCTGGACGAACTCGCGCACCGACCGCTGCCAGTAAAGCCTGGCCTGCTCGCTTTCCTTGGCCGGGGGCAATTCCAGGTTGTAAACCTTGTGTCCCATGCTCGCCATCATGGCGCTGGCCTTCTTCTTCTGATCGCAGGTGGTGGGATTGACGATCAGGTCCAGCTTTCCGACCTTGGGAATCACGTTCTCGGAACTCAACATGCCGAGGGTGGCCTTGACCAGAGAACAGGACTTGGCCGGCATGAAATCGGCGCCGATCTGGTCGTAGTGGTAGGAGCCGTTGCACAGGCGCACCGGCGTTGCCCCCATCGCGTAGATCAATTCCTCCGGCGCATGAATGCAGGTGGTGCCCACCCGCACGCCCTCCCGTTCCAGGGATTCGCCCTGGCAATAGGCGCGCCGGAACAGGTCGTAGAAATAATCCATTGCCGCCGGGTTGTCGTCGAAATCGTCGGTAATGTGGTCGAGCATGGTCTCCGCCTCCCGCGCCTGGCGACTGCGGTTGTAGGGAATGGCGATCTTAGTGTTTGGGCTGTTCAAGGCCGATTCCCTTCTGGCTGCGTTTGATGAAACCGGCTTCGGTGGACTCGAAGAAGGTGACACTGGCGAAATTGACCTTCAATGCCCCCGGCTCGGGGCAGGCGGCAACACATTTCAGGCACAGGATGCAGTCGTCCATCATGATGTCCCGGGTCTTGATGTCGTCGGCGATTTCCTTGATCTCCATATCGCAGACGGTGTAGCAATCGCCGCAGCGGGTGCATTTGTCGCCATCCTTTTTGAGCTTGAGCAGCGCCGGCCTGGAAATCAGGTAGTGAAGCGCGCTCATTGGGCAGAAGAAGCAGAAAAAGCGCTTCTTGACGAATGCCCCGGCCAGAAACAGGCCGGTGATGCCCATTCCCAGCGCCGTCATGACAAGTGCCGTCTTGCTGGAGAAATCGATGGTGAACTGCGAAAAATCGCCGGTAAACATGGGCAGGATCATCCGCGCCGGACAGATCAGGCAAAAGGGCGTGCCCATGTCGCGGGAGAACCAGCCGCCGCCGATGCCGAGCGGGATCAGGATCATCAGGGCGAGCAGGAGGTACTTGATCCGGCTGAGCTGGCGAAACTGGCCCTGGGTGTAGCGGCTGTAACGCGCGCCGAGCCGGCGGCGCAGGGCCGTGATCCAGTCCTGGATGGTGCCCAGGGGACAGACATAGCCGCACCAGCCCTTGTTGAGCACAATGAACCAGAGAAAGAAGACGCTGAAACCGGTGAGAACGCTCATGCCCGCGAAGCCGAAAAGCTGCGGCCACGGTCGGCTCAGCTGATGCTGGAGCGGCAGCAGGTAGCAAATGCCGGCGCGGCCCTCCTCGTTGAAGCCGCAGGAGAACATCGGCAGGCGGGAACCCAGGTCGACGGCCAGGTAGCCCCCATAGACCAGCAGCGCGAACATCGCCAGCTGGAGCCAGAAGCGGAAGCGGTTGAGATCGACCCGATCGACGGCGTCCTTAAGCCTTTTCATCGAAACGCACCTCCTGGAAAGGCTTCAGCCGGCGGCGGCGGTAGAGATAGATGGCGGCGCTGCTGAACAGTAGTGCGAGCAGGCCCACGCCGAGACCCCAGGCATAGGAGCGGTAATCGTTGGGCGAGGGGGAATAGTTTCCGGCGAGGGTGGCCTGATAGCGCACGCTGGAATAGGACTGATCCTTGTGGCTGCCAGCCTCGCTGGCGGCGACCTCGGCAATCACGAGATAGTTGGCCTTGAATCGTTTCTGGAATGCGTTCCAGGGAGGGAAGTAGTCCCGCACCACCTGGAAGTTGACGCGCCCCTGCTCGTCGCTCGTTACCTCCTTGACCCAGCCCTGGTGGCTGACGAAGCGCACCCGAGCGTTCGCTACCGGCAGACCTTTCTGCAGGACGATGAAGGACTGGTCCATGCCCGACCTGATCTGGGAGAACGGCCCCTCTTTGTCCTGGCGTTCGCGGACGATCTCGATTGCGGCGTTCTCCAGTACCCGTGGAGCCGCCATGGCCCGCTTCTGCTCCTCCTCGTCGTCGCCATGGCCGAAGTTGCCCACTTCGGTCTTGGCGACGCTGACGTTCAGCGTATCCCCCTGTAGCTTGCGGGTCGTGACGTAAATGCGGTAGAAGCCCTGGGCCGGCATCTCGAAGACAAGCCCTTTATGACCCTCGGCCGGCGATGGCAGGGGTTCGCCCTCGGGCTTGCCGAGGGGGGTGACCAGCAGGGTTTCCACCGATGCATCCGCTTCCTGGTGGGCGAAAGCCGCCTTCTGGGGATCGGCGCCGGCGCGCAGCCACAGGCGTTTCATCGGCGGGCCGCCATGTTCACCGCCCATCGACATCCCGCCCATGCCACCACCGCGTCGCCCTCGGGAAGCCTCACCGCGCATCGGAGGCGTGTCGGCAAGCCAGAGCACGCCGCCGCTGCGCAGCCCCGTGCCGCCGGACCGGCCGCCGCCATCCCGGACGACTTCCCCGGGCTTGGTGCGTTCAGCGGCCCGTTTCTGCCGGGATGCGCGCTGTGCCTCCGGACGGGCACCTTCGGGTGGAGGCTGGCCGGCGTAGTCGCCCGCGGAAACCGGGCCACCCCGAACCTCGGCCAGCGGTTCACCGCCTTCACCCTGCGCCAGGGCGAGACCCGTCGCCAGAAGTGCCAGCAATGCCGGCACGAATCGATGTGCTATGCGGCTCATGGTCGGGTCATAACTTGTAGGCAACGCCAGCACGCACCGTCAGCGGGTTATAACCGTCGCTGATCACACGCTGATTGCTGAGTACCGTGACACGTTCAGCGTATTTGGTATCCAGCAGGTTCAGGGCATGCATCCAGAACGACCATGAGCCATCGGCATAGCTGGCGCGCAGGTTGTAAAGGGTGGGCCGGTTGTAAGTACCGCTGTTCTCATCGTCGATGTAGTAGCGGCTGATGTAATCCCCTTCCAGCTCGACCTTCCAGTTTACGGCCGGCCGCGTCGTCAGGCGCAGGTTGAGATGGTGGCGGGGGCTTGCCTTGTACGTCTTGTCGCTGTAGTCCACTCCCCTGCTTGTGTAATCTTCATAGGTATTGATGGCATAGGTATGCGAGAGACCGAGATCCAGCCATTTCGTTGTTGCCAGGGAAAGCCCGGTTTCCACCCCCTTGAACGATACCTTGCCGGCATTCTCATCTATTCCCGCATCATTTTTCACAACCATGTCTTCGACGGTGGTGTGATACACGGCCACATCGTAGCGGAGGCGCTGATCAGGCAGAAACCCCCGAAACCCCACTTCCTGGGTGAGCGACTCTTCCGGCAACAGGTTCAGGTTGCCGGCCGTTATCATGGTGCTCAGGGACGGCGCGAGAAAGCCTTCGGCGACGCTTGCCCAGAGCAGGTGGTTGCGGTTGAGGTCGTAGGTGGCGCCCACTTTCTTGACCAGCTTCCTGTAGGTCTTTTCACCATCAATGGTGCCTTTTCTATCATCGACTTCGTACTTGATTTCGTCGTTGCGGACGCCCAGGGTAAGGCGCAGCCGCTCGACCGGGGAGAGCTCATAGTTCAGGAACGGCGACAGGTGTTTTTCCTTGGACAGACTGCTGGCTTTTATGGCTCCGCGCAAAAACTGCCCTTGCGATCCCAATATGTCCGACAACGCGTTGGTATATTCGATGCTGTCTGTGGTGTTGGATATGTCGTCAAAACCCACGTGCAGCGTCGACTTGACCAAATCGAAATCATGCCGGTACATGGCCCGGCCATCTGTTTCGGACGCATCGGTGTCGTAGATGGCGTTGTAAAAATTGCCTGCGCCTCTACCGTAGGTTCTTGCATCGCCAAACATTGTCGAGTCCTTCTTGCGGTTCAGCAGGGACAGGGTCAGTTCGCCGCGTTCGCCGATGGCGCGCAGGTACTGCACCGAAGGCGTCATATAAGTAATCCAGGTGCGGCTATACACTGCCGGGCCAGCCGTGACTCCGGGGGCGCGCTGCTGCCAGTCGCTGTCGAACTGCTCCTGCGTCAGCTGGCCCGGCGCCTCGAAATCGTCATCGATATATTCAAGGCGGAAAGTCAGTTTCGACTGCCCGTCGGGGCGGCCGGACAGTTTGACGCTAGCCGTTTTCTTGCTTTGAGCCGTTTGCTCGCGCCAACCCGAATTTTCCAGCACGTTGGCATTGATGAGATAGCCAAAGCCATTCTCCAGCGTGCTGCCGCCCCCCAGACTGGTGCGATAGAAATCGTAAGCGCCGGCCTCCTGAGAAAGGCGTAGCTCGGGCGTTTTGGGTGCATCGCGGGTAATCACATTGATGGTGCCGCCATATGCATTACTGCCACTCAGCACCGAGCCGGGACCGGCGATGATCTCGACCCGTTCGATATCATCGGCGTTGACCGCGTCAAGAAAACTGGTCGTACCGGAATCTGCGGAGCGCATGCCGTCGATACGGGCTTCGGTGTAGTTCTTGCTGCCATCGGGGATGCGCATGTTGCGGATCTTGCTGACCCCAGGAACACGTGTCAGCAATTCGCGCAGGGAATCGACGAACTTCACGGTTTCCAGTTCATCCTGTGAAACGACCGTTCCCGCCAGTGGCGTGTACTCGTTCAGAGTGCCCAGCTCGGTGCGCTGCTGAATGGGCTTGTCCGTATCCGCTGAAACCGTCATTTCCTTCAGTTCGATTTCATTTTCCGCAGCGCCGACACTGCCGGCGCAGAACATGCCGAGGGCGGCCGCAATCGCGACAGACAGCGGGCGGTGGATGCCAACAGCGGCTGGGACATTGGATTTGCGACTCATCTTGCTCGACTCCATCTCTTGGTTGAATTGGGTTTCGTGTACGCCATTGGGGCGGCTATTTGGCTGCTTCGGTGACAAAAGCGATCTTCATCACACCCGCCCGCTGCGCCACGGCCAGGATGTCGGCCACCTTTTCATAGGGCGTGACCCGGTCGGCGCGCAGGTGAAGTTCCGGCTGCGACGGGGCCAGTTCGGCGAGGCGGGCCTGGACGCCCTCGCGGCTCGTCGGAACGCCGTCGAGAAACAGGCCGCCCTGGCCGTCCAGCGCCAGGTTGACGACAATGGGCTTGTCGTCGAGGCGGGTCGAGTCCACCTGGGGCAGGTCGATGGGCACCGCCTGATGGAACAGCGGCGCGGTGATGATGAAAATGACCAGCAGCACCAGCATCACGTCCACCAGGGGCGTGGTGTTGATCTCGGCCATGGGCTGGGTGGTGCCGCCACTTTCAAAGGAACCGAAGGCCATGTCCGCGCCTCAGGCCGCGACCGGAACCGGAACCGGGCGCGCCGGGGCGGCTTGTCCGGTGACGGCAGGCAGGTGCACGCCGGTGGTCAGGTAGGCATGCAGGTCGTGGGCGAAGCCGTCGAGCTGGGCGAAGATCAGCCGGTTGGCGCGGGTCAGCGCGTTGTAGGCCAGCACAGCGGGAATGGCGACGAACAGGCCGGCTGCGGTCATGATCAGCGCCTCGCCCACCGGGCCGGCCACCTTGTCGAGCACGACCTGGCTGGAACCGGACAAGGCGACCAGGGCGTGGTAAATCCCCCAGACAGTGCCGAAGAGCCCGATGAAAGGCGCGGTGGCGCCGACTGAGGCGAGGAAAGTCAATCCCGATTCGATGCCGACCTGGGAACGGACGATCTGGCTGCGCAGGGCGCGGGTGACCGTTTCGCTGAGGTTGACGCCGGCGCCGATGCCGCGTTCCGCATGGCGCTGGTGCGCCTGCGCTGCCTGAACACCCGCCTGCGCCAGCCCCGCGAACACGCCGGTCTTGTCTTCCCGCTCAATTTTGTCGAGGGCGACCCCAATGCTATCCGCTCCCCAGAATGAAGTGAAAACTCCGTCCATGGCGCGGTTAAAGCGCAGTTGCTGGAAAAAGCGGGTGATGGTCAGGGACCAACTGGCGATGGAAAGCGCCAGCAGCAGGATGGCGACGCTGTGGGTGACGATGTCGCCCTGTTGCCAGAAATGGGCTAATCCGAGATTGGATGGCATGGCGGTATCCTCAACTTTCATTGTCCAAACTAAATACGATGGGTACTACAACCCAGGCGGTCACAGCCTGTTCGCCGCGCCTTGCCGGCACGAAGCGCCAGCGGGCAACCGCCTTTTCGGCTGCCAGGTCGAGACGTTGGAAGCCGCTGGAGCGCTTCACTTCCACCTGTTTCGCGTCGCCTTCCGCACTGACGAAGACCCGCAACACCACCTTTCCTTCCTCGCCGAGACGGCGGGAAGCGTGGGGGTACAGCGGCTTGGGGTTGTCCAGATAATCGGCGTCGAAACGGGCGTCGACGAGGGCGGGCGCGGGTGCCGGCGCCGGGGCCGGTGCGGCAACGATGGCTGGTTCTGAAACAGGAGCGGGTGGCTGCGGTGCGACGGTGAAGGAAGCCGCAACCGGAGACTCAACCGGGCTGTCCACGGCGAGAATCGGCGGGGGGACCGAAACCGGCGTGGCCGGTTTCGGCCGGGGTGGCGGTGGTTTTGGTAGGGGCGGAGGCGGCGCCTCGGGCGCCAATTCGATCAGGCGCACCGCAATGGGGCGAGCCCGTTCCGCCAATCGCTCGGAGGGTACGGCAACCGCCAGCAGCCCGAGAATGGCGACGTGCGCCGCCGCTACCGCGGCAAAGAACAGTCGATGACCGCCAGTCCGGCTTGCGGGAACCCCGCAGTTGGGAAAGAAAATGCCCATTTGCGCCTACGCCAGGGGGAAGGCCTGGCAGCACTCGCGGGGGAATGCGCCGCAACAGGTAGCGGCGAGCTTGGTTTGCTGACTGTTTACAGATTTTGAATGTTTGTCGAACACCACTGACATCGACCTTTATTATTTTTTGTGCACGTGAAATAAATGCGCCTGACAACCAAAGTCTGGGCTGCCCGAAATATTTTGGGCGCGCGCAGAGAACATGCGAATACTAAAGGCCATGTTTGAAACAGGGAATTAGACAAATTGTCGCACCCCCCGGCGGCGAGGCACTTTCTTTGTCAATGCGCCAAATAAAATGCCCCAAGAACATACCCCCGCATCTCCGAAAACCGAGCCTGCCGGATGGGCGCCAAAGGGCTCGCCACGCGTTGGCAATGCTAGGGAAGCACTGAATTAATTCGATATGGCCGTCATGGCGAGCGCAGCGAAACAATCCAGCGATCGATCAAGCGGGCATTTCTGGATTGCCGCGTCGCGGCGCTCCTCGCAATGAAATTAATCAGCGGTTCCTTAGCATCCGCTTCTATTCTTTACCTGTACGCGTTGCCGTCGAACTCGATAGAATCCGCATATCGACAACTCAGGATGCGCCATGACCGAATCGCTGGTCGCCGGCGTCTATGACAAGGCGGTCGATCGCGAGTCCGCCCACGAAATCCTCAAGGCCCGCGCCGACCAGGCAAGCCAGGCGGCGGCCGAACAGCAGGCAAAGGCGCCCACAGCGCCCGCAAGCAACGGCGGATTCGGTGGCGTCCTGGGAGACATTCTGGGAGGAAGCGGCCGCCGCGAGGGCGCAGTCGAGGCGATGGCAAAATCCGCCGCCCGTTCCATCGGCAGCCAGATCGGCCGCAGCCTTAGCCGCGGCCTGCTCGGTAACCTGTTCGGAGGCAAGCGCTGACGCGCGCCACGGAGGCGCGCGCGGCAAGACTCAAGTGCACGTCGTCGAACCTGAAATTTCTTTCAAGCAAATAGCCGGGCAAGTTCGGCGCCCGGATCGGCAGCGCGCATGAACGCCTCGCCGACCAGAAATGCGTTGACCTGATGGCTGCGCATCTTCGCAACGTCTGCCGGCGCGAGAATGCCGGATTCGGTGATGACGATGCGCTCCTTGCCGATACGCGACAACAGCGCCAGCGTGGTGTCGAGACTGACCTCGAAGCTGCGCAGGTTGCGGTTGTTGATGCCCTGCAAGGGCGTTTGCAAGTGCAACGCGGCGTCGAGTTCTTCGGCATTGTGCGATTCAACCAGTACCGCCATCCCGAGCTCGAATGCCAGCGTTTCCAGCGCCTGCATGGCCGGCAATTTCAGCGCGGCGACGATCAACAAAATGCAGTCCGCCCCCATCGCGCGCGCCTCGTAGACCTGGTAGGGGTCGATGATGAAATCCTTGCGCAGCACCGGCAGTGCGCACGCGACGCGTGCCTCTCTCAAGTATTTGGCGCTGCCCTGGAAATAGTCGCGGTCGGTGAGTACAGACAGGCACGTGGCGCCGCCCTTTTCATAACTGGCGGCGATCTCGGCCGGTTTGAAGTCGGGGCGGATCACACCTTTCGACGGGCTGGCCTTCTTGATTTCGGCGATCACTGCCGGCTGCCCGGCAGCCAGCTTCGTGCGCAGCGCGCCGACAAAATCGCGTGGCGGCAATGCGGCGGCGGCACGCGCGCGCATCTCGGCCAGCGGCACCGTCGCGAGCCCCGCGGCAATTTCGTCGCGCTTGGTGGCGAGGATCTTTTCGAGGATGTCGGACATCGTGCCTACGCTTCCGTGCCGCGATGGGAGAACGCCACCAGCTGTCGCAGCTTTTCGCGCGCGGCACCGCTGCGGATGGCTTCGCGTGCCAGCTCGATGCCCTCGCCCAGGGTGTCGGCACGGTCGGCCACGTAGATGGCGGCACCGGCATTGAACAGCACGATGTCGCGCGCCGGCCCCGGCAAGTCGTCGAGCACGGACAGCAGCATGTGCTTGGCCTGCGTCGCGTCCCACACCCTCAACACCTCGCTGCCGCGGGTCTCCAGCCCGAACTCGCGCGGATGGATCGTGTATTCCCTGATCTCGCCATCTTTCAGTTCGCCGATCAGGGTCTCGCCACTCAGGGTGATCTCGTCCATGCCGTCGGAACCGTGCACGACCATGACGTGGCGGCTGCCGAGACGCTGCAGCACGCGTACCAGAATGCCGACCAGGTCCGGGTGGAACACCCCCAGCAACTGATGCGGCGCGCCCGCCGGGTTGGTCAGCGGGCCAAGGATATTGAACAGGGTGCGCACGCCCAGTTCACGCCGCGCCGGCGCGGCGTGCTTCATGGCGCCGTGGAAATTGGGTGCGAACATAAAACCGATGCCGACAACATCGATGCTCTCGCCCACCTGCTCGGGGGTCAGGTTGAGATTCACGTCCAGCGCCTCCAGCACGTCGGCACTGCCGCTGGTGGAGGAGACCGAGCGCCCGCCGTGCTTGGCGACGCGCGCGCCGGCCGCGGCGGCGACGAAGGCAGCGGCGGTGGAAATATTGAAGGTGTGGGCAGCGTCGCCTCCGGTGCCGCAGGTGTCGACCAGGTGTGTGCTGTTGCGTGCCGGCACCTGGGTGGCGAATTCACGCATCACCTGTGCCGCGGCAACGATCTCGCCGACGGTCTCCTTTTTCACCCTGAGGCCCGTGATGATGCCGGCGATCTGTACCGACGTGAGTTCGCCGCGCATGATCTGACGCATCAGCGACAGCATTTCGTCGTGGAAGATTTCGCGCTGTTCGACCAGCCGCGTGAGCGCCTGCTGCGGCGTGATCATGACGTACCTTTCAGAAAATTCGCGAGCATGGCATGGCCGTGTTCGGTGAGGATGGACTCGGGATGAAACTGCACGCCCTCGACCGCCAGCGTCGTGTGGCGCACCCCCATGATTTCGCCGTCGTCGGTCCAGGCGGTGATCTCCAGGCAGTCCGGCAGCGTCTCGCGCTCGATCACCAGCGAATGGTAGCGGGTGGCGCGGAAGGGGTTGGGCAGGCCCTTGAACACGCCGCTGTCGGTGTGATTGATCATCGAGGTCTTGCCGTGCATCAGTTCCTTTGCGCGCACGATGCGACCGCCGAAAGCCTGGCCGATGCTCTGGTGGCCAAGGCAGACGCCGAGGATGGGAATCCTGCCGGCGAATTCCCGGATCAGCGGCACCGACACGCCCGCCTCGTTGGGCGTGCAGGGACCGGGCGAGACGACGATGTGGTCGGGTTTCAGCGCGGCAATGCCGGCGAGGTCGATTTCATCGTTGCGGATCACCTTGACGTCCTCGCCCAGCTCGCCGAAATACTGCACGAGGTTGTAGGTGAAACTGTCGTAGTTGTCGATCATTAGCAGCATGGTGCCGGTATCCTTTTGACTTGCATGCTGCGCATCCCCGTCGGGGCAGCAAAGTCTGCGATTTTCGCCCAGATCGAAGATGCGGGAAAGCCCGCGATCGGCTCGATGAAAAAAGCCCGCGCGAGTGGCGGGCCCTCTCCTCCCGCCGCCCGCTTGAATCAGGGCGAGTTTCAGGATGCGACGCGGAACAGGCAGGCTACCCAAGCGCCACCTTGCCTCAGCAGGTAGGCACCAGCCCGCTATATTGGCTGATCGGAATGCAGGCAGTTTTGTCGCCGACATCCTGGCGATAGCCGCCGGGCCCGAAACGGGCGATCAGGTCGGCCTTGTAGGTTGTGAAGAAACGCTTGATGTAGGCCATTCCCATGATCCCGTCGGCGGACAGTTCGTCGCTGCCCGGGTCATAGACCAGACGAATCGGCATCAGGGGCATGGGGGCCGGTCCTATCACCACCTTGGCGCCATCGGCGGGATCGTACACGCTGCCATGCGCGCAGCACACGATCCTGCCGGACCCGCCTGCCAGTTCGCTGCCGCTGGCCGCATAGCGCAGATAGGACACCTTGGGTTGGGGATAGCTCATCTGGTGGGTACAGATGGCCACGAACGCTACGAACTGTCCCTTGGGACCTACGCCGCCCCGCCAGGGGTAATCACCCTCTTCATTTTTCAGGGCGATATTTGGCTTGGTAGGCCGATCTCCCAGATTGATCAGGAAACAAGGCACGCCCGCAAGCGGATAGGCAAATACCAGCGCCTCTTTGGTGGGGATGTCCGTGCCCTTGAGCGGGGCTCCGGCGTGATCGATCAGTTTCGCAACTGGAAACGTCTCGAAATCGGCAGCGACCGCCGTTCCGTTCCAGCTGGCCAAAGCCATCGCTGCGCTGCCCGCGCACACCTTCATGAATCCACGTCTGTGCATCTTGCTTTGCTCTCCCTCAGGAAAAACCGCCCCAAAGGGCGGCAGTATCGGTGACCGATGAACTCCGGCATGACGGATCAGGCGTTAAACATGTCGCGATAAATGCCACGCGCCCACTCCAGAGTGGCCTGACCTTTGGCCACGTCACGCGTCTCGAAGGTCTTGGTATCCTTGGAAAAGCCCGTGATGGCATCCTTCTCGGTGCTGTAGTCGTAACCGGCATCGACACTGATGGCTTCCATCGGGTGAGCATTCACCATCGAGTAGCAGATGGTGCGCGGACTGGTCCAGCTGATTTCCTTGCCCTGAGCCCTTGCCGCCAGCACCTTGGCGATGAAATGGCCTTCACTGTTGGAGGTATTGGCGCTCTTGGAATACGGATGTGGACGCGAGTCACCCGTGACATAGACATGCGGGTCGCCGATGATGTTGTAAAAGCGCGTGTCGATATCGGCTTCCTTCTGGTTGCTCTTGCTCGATGGCGCCATCAGGCCGAGCTGCTCGATCAGCGTGGAGCCGCGCACGTTGGCATAGATGGCTGCGTCGTCAAACTTGTATTCGTCGAATTCGGTCTTGATGATTCTCTTTTCGACGTCCACACCTGTCACGCCCTTGGACGGCAGCCACTCGATGTAGTCCTTGTACAACTCGTTGAAGGCCGCGTGGAAGCCGTCCTTCTTGATGGTGATTTCCGGGTTGGCGTCCAGTATCAGCACCTTGCCCTTGATCTTGTTTTTCTTGAAAGTAGAGGCCAGAAGGCAGGCACGCTCGTAAGGGGCGGGCAAGCAGCGGTAATTACCGGAAGGTACGGTCTGCACGAAAACACCGCCTTCGAATTCCTTGGTCTTGCGGTGAATGGTGGCATGCTCGGTAGGCGAAATGAAACCGCCGGGATACGTCTGGCGCAGGGCTGTCATCACCTCCACGTCGTTCACACCTATCTTGCTGTAGTCGTAGGAAATACCTGGGGCCATAACCAGGAAATCGTAGTGAATGTCGCCTTCACTGGTTACCAGTGTGCGGCTGGCGCGATCCAGGCCGGTAACCGTTGCGTTGAAGTAGACATAGCCGTTGTTGACGGCTGCATCCAGGAAGCTGTGGTCGGCCAGGAACTCCAGGTTGACGAGACCGGCGTACCACAGGTTGCTGGAAAAACAAGACGAATACATGTCGCGCTTTTCCACCAGGACCACGTCAAAATTCGGGTATTCCTTCTTGGCATGTTTGGCGATGGTCAGACCGGAGGTGCCGCCACCGACGATGACCAGACGCGGGCCTTTGGCTTTTGGAAGTGCCGCCATCATGTGGGTGGCAACCGCTGGCGCTGCGCTGGCCATGGTCGATCGAGATATGCCAGTAATACCGGCAGTACCCGCGGCAAGCACGACACCACTCATTTTCATGAAATTACGTCTGCTATTGCTCTCTTCCATTTTTGTCCCCTTTTATTACAACGCATGAATGCTCAGCGCCCAGACCCCGGAGCCAAGCTCGGCACAACTCCTTGTATTGAACAAGTGAATCCCGGCGGATCACCTGGTAGTTATTCGTTGCTTGCGAGGACCCTCCAAAATGCCAGGCAACATGGTCCCGCATAGAGGAAGGCCATTCGAGAATCCCGCATCAGGCCTGATCGGCTAATCAGTTCCCGGACGGCATGAATTAAGTCACTTAAGCTTTTTGACACCCAATAAACTGAGTACGTATTTTTCGTACAACGGCTCGGTCGAACCTTTTTTCATTTTCCGCATGAAGTATTTTTCGAACGCGATCTTGGCCAGATGCACCCACTTGCCTTCCTTGAACCAGTTGACGTTGCGCGGCGGAATCTGCGGCAGCGCCACGAAGGCCGCGCCGGTGTCGCCGAAGTCGGCCAGACAGATGGCGTTCCAGGTGGCTTTCTCGGTGGGTTCACGGCCATCGAGCACGGCGCGGATATTGTGCGAGGTGGCGGTGACCATGGATTCGATCATGTAGCCGGTCTTCGGCGTTCCGGTTGGCACCGGGGTGACCTCGACCGGCGGAATGGCGACACATACGCCCACCGAATAGACATTGGGGAATTTCGGGTTGCGCTGGAAGGCATCGATGGTGATGAAGCCGCGCGGGTTGGTCAGCCCCTCGACACCGAACACCGCGTCGATACCCTTGAATGCCGGCAGCATCATCGAGTAGGCAAACGGCAGTTCGTGCTCCTTGATGACTTCGCCCTTGTCGTTATGCTCGGCGACGAACATTTTGCCGGCTTCGACCTTGGTGACCTTGGCGTTGCAGATCCACTTGATATGGCGGTCGCGCATCGCCGATTCGAGCATGCCCTTGGAATCGCCGACGCCGCCCAGGCCCAGATGGCCGATATAGGGTTCAGCGGTGACGTAGGTCATCGGCACGCGGTCGCGGATCTTGCGCCGCCGCAGGTCGGTGTCCATGATCATTGCGAATTCATAGGCCGGACCGTAGCAGGAGGCGCCCTGCACTGCGCCGACCACGATGGGTCCCGGGTTCTTCACAAAATCGTCCCACGCGCGGCCCGAGTTCACTGCATGGTCCACGGTACAGACCGACTGGGTATGGCCTTCCGGTCCCAGCCCCGGCACCTCGTCGAACGCCAGTTTGGGTCCGGTCGCGATGATGAGAAAGTCGTAGTCCACGACCTGGCCGTCGGTAAGTTCCAGCTGATTCTTCTCGGGATGCACGCGTGCCGCGCCGACCCCGATGAAGTCGATATTTTTCTTGTTCAGATAGGGCGCAGCGGGAATCGTGACGTCGTCGCGTTTGCGCCAGTTCACTGCAACCCAGGGGTTGGATGGGGTGAACTGGAAATACGAATTATTGGAAATCACGGTGACCTTGTCTTCGGGCCGTGCCGATTCGCGCATTTCATAGGCCATGGTCATGCCACCCACGCCTGCGCCGAGAATTACGATATGTGCCACTTGTCGTCTCCTGTTGATGGTTGCCAGATCATAATAAAGCAAGCGCCATGCCATCGCCCAACACGCCCAGGTCCGCACATTGGCGTAAGCACTCCCATTTGACATGACGATTGCGTCATGTCAAATTTCGGCCATGTCATGACGAAGGCTTGGCCATGCCCCAATTTGAACTGCAGGAACTCATCGACGCCAACGACCAGCCTTTTGTGGTGATCGATCGCGAATACCGCATCGTGGCGGCCAACCGGCGCTATGCCGAAACCTATGGCGCAACACCAGACGCCATCGTCGGCCAGTACTGCCATGTCGTGTCGCATCACTCGCCGCGGCCCTGCCACGAAAATGGCGAGCAGTGTCCGCACCAGGCCCTGTTCGAGCACGGTGAAGCGGTCGAGGTGCTGCACACGCATTTCCATGCGGACGACCAGCCCGAGCGTACCCGCATCCGCGGCCATGCGTTGCGCGGCATGAATGGCGAGCGCTACCTGGGCGAACAGCTCTATCCGCTGGAAGCCGAAGCAGGCAGCGATTGCGACGCCATGCAGATGGTGGGGAAATCCCCGGCGTTTCTGGCCTGCGTGGACAATCTCGCGCGCGTGGCCGACTGTGAGGCGCCGATCCTGCTGTTTGGCGAGAGCGGCGTGGGCAAGGAACTCGCCGCACGTTTCATTCATGCCCGCTCGCCGCGTACCGGCGGTGCCTTCATCGTGATCAACTGTGCCGCGGTGCCCGAAAGCCTGTTCGAAAGCGAGTTATTCGGCCATGAACGCGGCGCGTTCTCGGGCAGCAGCGGTCTGAAGAAGGGCCTGTTCGAACTGGCGGACGGCGGCACCCTATTTCTGGACGAAGTCGCCGAGATTCCGCTGGGCTTGCAGGCCAAGCTGTTGCGCGTGCTGGAAAGTGGCGAATTCAGACGCGTCGGCGGCACCAAGACGTTGAAGGCCGACGTGCGGCTGGTATCGGCCACCAATCGCCGACTGCTGGACGAAGTGGATGAGAAACGCTTCCGGCTCGACCTGTATTACCGGCTGGCGGGCATCGACGTCGACTTGCCGCCGCTACGCGAGCGGCGCGACGACCTGCCGCCGCTGGCAACGTTTCTGCTCAAGCGCCTGGCTGGCACTCGCCGTGCCTGCCGGCTGGATTCCGCTGCGCTGGCGATGCTGCAGGCGTACGACTTCCCGGGCAATGTGCGCGAACTGCGCAACCTGCTGCAGCGTGCGGTGCTGACCTGCCGTAATGGCGTGATCCGCGCCGCCGACCTGCGCCTGCCCACGGCAACGGCAACGGCAACGGCAACGGCAACGGCGTTGCCAGGCGCCCAACCGCTCGCCGAGGTTGAGCGCAGCCACATCCGCGCCCTGCTCGACGTGCACGCCGGCCACCGCAGCCGGGTGGCCACCGCGCTCGGCATCACCGAGCGCACGCTGTATCGCAAACTCAAGCGCTATGGCCTGAGCTAGCGATAGCCCCGGGTCATTCCGTCAGGGTGCCGAAGCGCGCCTGCGCCAGTTCGGCCGCGCGGATGACAGCGCGGGCCTTGTTCAGCGTCTCCACCCATTCGTTGTCGGGCACCGAGTCGGCGACGATACCGGCGCCGGCCTGGGCGTAGAGCCTGCCATCCTTGACCACCGCAGTGCGAATGGCGATGGCCAGGTCCATGTCGCCATTGAAGCCGAGATAGCCCACCGCACCGGCGTAGATGCCGCGCTTGGTCGGTTCGAGTTCGTCGATGATTTCCATCGCCCGCACCTTGGGCGCGCCCGACACGGTGCCTGCGGGAAAGCTGGCGCGCAGCACGTCGAGCGCGGACAAACCGGGTTTCAGCCGGCCCTCGACGTTGGAAACGATGTGCATCACGTGCGAGTAGCGCTCGATCTGCATACGCTCGGTCACCTTGACGCTGCCTGTGACCGCGACGCGTCCGGTGTCGTTGCGCCCCAGATCCAGCAGCTGCAGATGCTCGGCGCATTCCTTGGGATCGGCCAGCAGTTCCTCGGCCAGGCGCTGGTCGTCCTCACGCGTGAGTCCGCGCGGACGGGTGCCGGCGATAGGCCGCAGGGTGACGGTGTTACCCTCCAGCCGCACCAGGATCTCGGGTGAAGAACCGACGACGTGGAAGCCGCCGAAATCGTAATAGAACATGTAGGGCGACGGATTGAGGCCGCGCAGCGCGCGGTACAACGACAGCGGCGAGGCGTTGAAGGGCCGCGACATGCGCTGGCTCAGTACCACCTGCATGACATCGCCGGCCGCGATGTAATCCTTGGCCTTTTGCACCGCCGCCTTGAACTCGGCTTCGCCGAATTCCGACTGCGGCTCGTCCGCCGCCATCACCGGCTCGGTCGGCAGCTGCACCGGCGCTCGCAGCTGGTCGGCCAGCGCCCGCAGACGCAGGTGGCCCTGTGCGTAAGCATCCGGCTGCATCGGGTCGGCGTGGGTGATGAGATAGAGCTTGCCGGCAAGGTTGTCGAACACCGCCAGATCCTCGGTCAGCATCAGGAGAATGTCCGGCGTGTGCAGCACATCGTCCTTGTGCTTGTCGGCCAGCCGCTTTTCGATGTAGCGGATGGTGTCGTAACCGAAGTAGCCGGCCAGCCCGCCGGTGAAGCGCGGCAGCCCCGCCACCGGCGCGGCCTTGAAGCGCGCCTGGAATTCACCGATGAAGGCCAGTGGATCGGGCAGGCTGTGTTCTTCCACCACCTCGCCGTCGGTTTCCAGCGTCAGCCGATGCGCGCGCACACGAATGACGGTGCGCGCCGGCAGGCCGATGAAGGAGTAGCGGCCGAAGCGCTCGCCCCCCACCACCGATTCAAGCAGATAGGTGTAGGGCGCGTTGGCCAGCTTGAGGTACACCGACAACGGCGTTTCCAGGTCGCCGGGCATTTCCCGCACCAGCGGGATGCGGTTGTAGCCCTGGCGGGCGAGGTCGAAGAAGTCTTGTTCAGTCATTTTTTCACCACAGAGACACAGAGGGCACAGAGAAAATAAGCATCAACTATCGGCGGTTTTCACCATCGATCATGCATCGAAAATCTCTGTGTCTCTGTGCCTCTGTGGTTCATGCTTTTCGTACCATCTTTGCCGCTTCGGCCAGCGTCGGCACCACCGCGTCCAGGTCGAGCTCGGCGACCGGACGGCCACGGTTGTAGCCATAAGGCACGCAGAACACCGGGCAGCCCGCGGCGCGCGCAGCCTGGGTGTCGTTGAGCGAGTCGCCGATCAGCAGCAGTTCGGCAGGCGCGACCTTGAACACCTCGCAGGCATGCAGCAACGGCAGCGGGTCGGGCTTGCGCCTGGGCAGCGTGTCGCCGGACAGGATCAGCTCGAAATAATCGAACAGGCCAGTGTCCTTCAGCAGCGGATGAGTGAACGCTTCGGCCTTGTTGGTGATGCACGCGATATGCACGCCCATTGCCTTGAACGCGTCGAGCCCCTCGACCACGCCAGAAAAGACGCGCGAATGCAGCGAGACGTTCGCGCCATAATGCTTCTGGTACGCAGCGATGGCTTTTTCGAACAGTGCCGCATCGGGTTCGGCGTCCATCTCGCCGGTGAGCACGCGCTTGACCAGCCGCGACACACCGTTTCCGATGTAGGTGGAAATCGTTGCCAGCGACGGACAAGGCCGACCGAGGTCGGCCATCATCAGCTCGGCAGCGTGCGCCAGGTCCGGCGCGGTGTCGAGCAGGGTGCCGTCGAGATCGATGACGACGGCCTTGATGGGGAGGGGAAAACTTTTCATATTTGTTTTATCCGCGAAGGACGCGAAGGGTCGCGAAGAAAATCTTTACTTCGCGTTTCTTCGCGTCCTTCGCGGAGGAAAAATCAGACCTTCGCCAGCTCCGCGCGCATGGCGGCGATGACGCTGTTGTAGCGCTGCGGGTCGCTGTCCTTGGCGGCACCGAAAATGGCGGAGCCGGCGACAAAGGTGTCGACGCCTGCGCGCGCGACTTCGGCGATATTGGCCGGGCCGACGCCACCGTCGATCTCGATCTTCACGTCGAGGCCGCGGTCGTCGATCATCTTGCGCACGGCGCGCGCCTTGTCGAGCACGTAGGGGATGAACTTCTGGCCGCCGAAGCCAGGGTTGACCGACATCAGCAACACCATATCGAGCCTGTCCAGCGTGTACTCCAGTACGTCGAGCGGGGTCGCCGGGTTGAATACCAGGCCGGCCTTGCAGCCGTTTTCCTTGATCAGGCCGATGGTGCGGTCGATATGCTCGGAGGCTTCCGGATGGAAGGTGATGTAGGTGGCGCCGGCCTTGGCGAAGTCGGGGATGATGCGATCGACCGGCTTCACCATCAGATGAACGTCGATCGGCGCGATGACGCCGTGCTTGCGCAACGCCTCGCACACCAGCGGGCCGATGGTGAGATTGGGTACGTAGTGATTGTCCATCACGTCGAAGTGGACGATGTCGGCGCCGGCGGCGAGTACGTTGTCGACTTCCTCGCCAAGCCGGGCAAAGTTGGCGGACAGGATGGACGGGGCGATGCGGTAGGTCATGGGAAGCTCCGGAGGATTTGGGAAATCCTGGCATTTTAGCAGTCCGCCACACCATTGCGTTACACTTCGAGCATCCCAACCCATCGAGCAAAACCGTGGCCGAAGGCAAGAAATATCAGATCAGCATCAATGTCGATACGGCATATCTGGCCGAGCAGAGCGATCCCTCGGCGGACCGTTACGTGTTCACCTACACCATCACCATCACCAACAGCGGCACCGTGGCCGCGCAGCTGATTTCGCGCCACTGGATCATCACCGACGCCGAGGACGTTACCCAGGAAGTCAAGGGCCTCGGCGTGGTCGGCGAACAGCCCCTGCTGCGGCCGGGCGAGCACTTCGAATACACCAGCGGCACCGCGCTGGCCACCCCGGTCGGCACCATGCGCGGCACCTACCAGATGGTGGCGGAAGACGGCAACAAGTTCGACGCCGGGATCCCCCAGTTCACGCTGTCGATGCCCAGAGTTCTGCATTGATCGGGGGCAAGGGCGCAGCCGCTCATCCCCTTTGACTCCTGATCCCTGATCCCTATCCCCATTGCTATACTCGGGGCGTGTTTTTGCTGTGAGTCTTCTTTACCCGTGATGCTGTTACGCGCAAACCCGTGGCTGTTCGCCCTGTTGTTGTCAGCCTGCGCGGTGCGCCCGCCCGCGGAACCGCCTGTGGCCCTCCCCATCCCGACGCCCGTCCCGGCACCCGTACCCATGCCTGCACCGGTCCAGCAACCGGTGCCCGAGCCACCCGCCGCGCCGCCGGCGCTCATTCCCACGCCGGCGGCGGCCTACCCCACGCTCAAACCGGTGGGCTGGGCGGCAGTGGCCTTCTGGCAGGACGACACCGTCAGCGAAACCTGGAGCGCTTTTCTGCGCAGCTGTTCCACGCTGGCCAGGCGCACCGCGTGGCAGGCGGTCTGCAGCGAAGCGGCGGCGATGGGGACGCCCGACGACGCGGCGACGCGCGCCTTTTTCGAACGGCGCTTCCGGCCCTACCAGGCCACGCAGGACGACGGTAGCGCCGAGGGCATGGTGACCGGCTATTACGAGCCCCTGCTGAAAGGCGACCGCGTGCGCACCGAGCGGGCGCACTTTCCGCTCTACGCCGCCCCCGACGACCTCGTCTCGGTGGAACTGGCGGACGTCTACCCCGAACTGAAAAACCTGCGCCTGCGCGGGCGGCTGCTCGGCAACAAACTGGTGCCCTACCCCACCCGCAAGGAAATCGGGACGGCTGGCGACGACTTCAAGGGAAAACCCATCGCCTGGGCCGAAGACCCGGTCGACCTCTTCTTCCTGCAGGTTCAGGGCTCGGGACGCATCGAGCTGCCCGACGGCTCGCATATGCGGGTCGGCTACGCGGACCAGAACGGCCATCCTTACCAGTCGATCGGCAAACTGCTGGTCGAGCGCGGCGAGCTGAAACTCGAACAGGCCTCAATGCAGGGGATCAAGAACTGGGGCGCGAAGAACCCCGACAAGCTGCCGGATCTGCTCGCCAGCAACCCCAGCTTCGTCTTCTTCCGCGAGCTGCCCGACAACCTGCCCGGCCCGCTGGGCGCGCTCGGCGTGCCGCTGACCGGCGGCCGCTCGATCGCCGTCGACCCGCGCTTCATCCCGCTCGGCGCGCCCGTCTTCCTCGCCACCACCCAGCCCAATTCGACGCTGCCGCTGAACCGGCTGGTGATGGCGCAGGATACCGGCAGCGCCATTCGCGGCGGCGTGCGCGCCGATTTCTTCTGGGGCTTCGGCGACAAGGCCGGCGAACTCGCCGGCCGCATGAAGCAGCGCGGCCGCATGTGGGTGCTGCTGCCCAGGGACTATCCCCTGTTCAGCGTCCGCCGCTGAACAGGCATTTCTTGAATCTTGCTCCCGATCGGTAGCCATTGACGAACGCCACGTCCCCCTCCTCCCTCACGGTCGGCATCCAGGGCATGACCTGCGCCAGCTGCTCGGCGCGGGTGGAAAAAGTGCTCGGCCAACTGCCGGGCGTCACCGACGCTACGGTTAACCTGGCGACCGAGACCGCGACGGTTTCCGGCGAAACCGACGTGGTGTCGGTACAGCGTGCCATCGAAAAAGCCGGCTTCGGCATGCCGACCGAATCCTTCGTCTTCGACGTCACCGGCATGACCTGCGCCAGCTGCTCGGCGCGGGTGGAAAAAGCCTTGAACAAGGTGCCCGGCGTGCTCGAGGCCAGCGTTAATCTGGCCACCGAACAGGCCACGATCAAGGTGGCGCGGGGCGTCCCGGCGGCCGTGCTGATCGCGGCGGTGGAACGCGCCGGCTACGGTGCGCAGCTGCCGCAATCCGCCGGCGAGGCCGCAGCCGCGCCGGCGCGCGTGCTGCCCGACTGGTGGCCCGTGGCGCTGGCCATCGCACTGTCGCTGCCGCTGGTTGTCCCCATGCTCGGCAGCCCGTTTGGTGTGCACTGGATGCTGCCGGGCTGGCTGCAGCTGGCGCTCGCCACACCGGTGCAGTTCTGGCTCGGTGCGCGTTTTTATCGCGCCGGCTGGAAGGCACTGCGTGCCGGCAGCGGCAACATGGATCTGCTGGTGGCCGTGGGCACCAGCGCCGCCTATGGCCTGAGCCTGTACCTGCTGCTGACGCATGCCGGCGCCACGCACCTGTATTTCGAGGCCTCGGCGGTGGTGATCAGCCTGGTGCTGCTCGGCAAGTGGCTGGAAGCGCGTGCCAAGCGCCAGACCACCGAAGCCATCCGCGCCCTGCAGGCCTTGCGTCCGCTCACCGCACGGGTGCGCCTCGACGGTGTCGATCGCGACCTGCCGATCGACGCCATCCACGTCGGCGACCTGGTGGTGATCCGCCCCGGCGAGCGGGTGCCGGTGGACGGCGAAGTGATCGAAGGCGCAAGCCAGATCGACGAATCCATGCTCACCGGCGAATCGCTGCCGGTCGACAAGCAGGCGGGCGACGCGGTCACCGGCGGCGCGATCAACGCCCACGGCATGCTGGTCGCGCGCACCACGGCGGTGGGTGCCGAGACCACGCTGGCACGCATCATCCGCCTGGTGGAGAACGCACAGGCTGCCAAGGCGCCGATCCAGCGGCTGGTGGACAAGGTGAGCGCGGTGTTCGTGCCGGTGGTGATGGGCATCGCGCTGGTAACCTTCATCGCCTGGTGGACGCTCGGCGGCGACGCCGAAGTCGCCATCCTCAACGCGGTGGCGGTGCTGGTGATCGCCTGTCCGTGTGCGCTCGGCCTCGCCACCCCAACCGCGATCATGGCCGGCACTGGCGTCGCCGCGCGCCACGGCATCCTGATCAAGGACGCGGAGGCGCTGGAGCTGGCGCACAAGATCACCACCGTGGTGTTCGACAAGACCGGCACGCTGACCGACGGCACGCCGCAGGTGACGGCCTGCGTGGCCACGGACGGCATTGAGCGGAATGAAATCCTGGCGATCGCGGCCGGCCTGCAGGCGGGCAGCGAGCACCCGCTGGCGCGCGCGGTGCTGGCCGAAGCGGCTGCGGCAGGGGTCGCGCCCATTGCCGCGCGGGCACAGCAGGCGCTGCCGGGGCGCGGCCTCGCCGGCGAGACGGCGGGCGAACTGTATTGGCTGGGCAACCGCCGGCTGATGGTCGAGAACGGCGTCGACACCACCGCCCTCGATGCCGCCGCGGCTGAACAGGAAGCCGCGGGCCGCAGCGTGTCGTGGCTGGCGCGTGCGCGCGACCGCCGCGCGCTCGGCGTGCTGGCGTTCGGCGACGCGGTCAAGGCCACGGCCGCCGCCGGGATAGCGAACCTCAAGGCGCGCGGCATCGCCACCGTCATGCTCACCGGCGACAACCGCGGTGCGGCGCAGGCCGCAGCTACGGCGCTCGGCATCGACCGCGTGCTGGCCGAGGTGCTGCCGGCGGACAAGGAAGCCCAGGTGAGCCAGCTGAAGACTGCGGGCCAGACGGTGGCGATGGTCGGTGACGGCATCAACGACGCGCCTGCCTTGGCCACCGCCGATGTCGGCATCGCCATGAGCAGCGGCAGCGACGTCGCCATGCACACCGCCGGCATCACCCTGATGCGCGGCGACCCGGCACTGGTGGCCGACGCCATCGATATTTCCAAACGCACCTACGCCAAGATCCGGCAGAACCTGTTCTGGGCGTTTGTCTACAACGTGGTGGGTATTCCGCTGGCGGCGGCAGGCTTCCTGAACCCGGTGATCGCCGGCGCCGCAATGGCGTTCTCCAGCGTCAGCGTGGTGACCAACGCGCTCACCCTCAAACGCTGGCGGCCGGCCCGCCGCGTCGAATGAGCGCCGGCGTGGCCGCTTGAATCTTTAAGCCTTTGGCTCCCTGACGGGTCACCAACGACACAACTTGCAGGCGCGCCCGCAAGGGGCAGGCCGTGGTTGGTAAGGCCGTGAAGCGTCAACAACCACGCACGGCCCCCCCTCACCTCCGTATTAGCGCCGACCTTCCCAGTCGTACACCACCTCGATCATCACCAGCGCACGCACCGGACGGCCGCCCTTTTGCGCCGGCGCAAAGCGCGCAGCGCGAAATGCCTTGAGCGCCGATTCGTCGAATACGCCGGGGGGGCTGGCGCTGACGATTCCGATGTCGCTGACGCGGCCGTCGACTTCCAGTTTCAGCTGCAGGCGCACCTTGCCCGACAGCCGTCGGCGGTCGGCATCGAAGGGATAGTCCGGCACGATTTCACGCAGTGCGCGCGGTTGCACATCGAGATCGCGTGCAGTGTAAAAGGTGAGATCGACCGAACTGGTGATCGTCGCGACCGGCGCCGGCGCAGCCGGTGGAGCGGCAACGGGCGCCGGCCGGGAGTCAGCTGGGGCGACAGACGGCGCTTCGGCGACAGGTGATGCTTCAGCGGCAGGCGGCTCAGGCTCAGCGGGCGGCGGAGCAGGCGGCTCGGCCACCGGCAGCGCCTCGGGCGTCTCGCTCGGCGCGAGCAGCGGCACGGCCTTGGGGGGCTTTTCAGGCGCTTTCACTGCGGGCGCCGGGGGCGTCTCTGCAGCCGGCGGCGTATCCACAGCCGGCGGCGCGATGGGCGCCGACACCAGCCGCGCCTCGATCGCCGGCTCGCCCAGGCTCAGCGACGTCGGCGGCACCACCTGCACCAGCGCAATCAGTGCCGCATGCAAGCCCAGCGAAATCCACGCAGCAGCCAGCACTCGCCGCAGCCGGGGCGGAATCATCGGTTCCTCAATGGAAGCATTCACCGGCATTAATGCCCTTCAGGGTACTTTTTGACAGCGCAGGAAATCGGGGTGCCAGCCTGGAATGAGGGCCGGAAAAACGACAGGAGTAGATCATGAGAAGACTCGCCATTGCGGGCGCCATCTTAGCATCGGCGCTTGCCGCGCCGGCGTTGGCCAACGACATCGAACTCGTCAAGGCCACCATCAAGGCCGCCGACGGCTCCGAGGTGCCGGTCGAAATCGCCACACCGGCGGGCAAGGGCCCCTTCCCGCCGGTGTTGTTCATCCACGCCAAGCGCGGCCACGAAGGCGACGAACGCGCGCACGTGCGAGAACTTGCCGCCCAGGGCTTTCTCGTCGTCGCCCCCGACTGGCAGAGCGGCCGGTCGGCATCGTCGGCCTCTCGCGCGGCCCCTATTACGCGATTCGGCTGGCCGCCAAGCGCGGCGGCGATGTCGCCGCCATCGTCAGCTACTACGGCCACATGCAGAACCCCAACGCGCCCGAACCGGATCAGCTGTTCCGCGTCGCCCCGGAGATCATGCTGATCACCACGCCGATGCTTTATCTGATTGGTGATGCCGATTACGAACTGCGCCGCATGAATGGCGGACGCGCCTTCTATGCGCTGTGGGAGCGCGGGGTGCCGGTGGAATGGCAGGAGTACCCGATGGCGCGGCGTGCGTTCGACTTCCGTCCGGACCAGACGCCGGAGGAGAAGATTGCCACGCGGCATGCGCGGACGCGGACGAAAAACTGGTCGATGCAGTGGATGAGGCTGACGACGGAGATGAAGTGTCAGTGATGTAGTTGAATGGGGCGATGTGCTGGGGTTCGTTGGCCGGGGTAACCCGGTCAACGGTCAGCAGCTCCGTGAAGGCTCAACCGCCAAGCGTGCTCCGCGCGAAACAAAAGACTGGATTGCTTCGCTGCGCTCGCAATGACGAACGTCGTTTGTGCCCCGTTTTGATTCCATTTCCCCACCCCACGCACCACAACCGTTCACCCCAACTCACCTCACAGCAGCCAAAAATCAATATAAGCATTTGATAATTAACCACTCTCAGAGCTGGCACGACACCTGCTGCATCCCAACTGAGTGTCCAAACCGCAAGGCCCGGTTGCTCCATCAAAGGGTAGGCCGTGGTTGTCCCCGCAAGGGAGAGGCCGTGGTTGTAAGCTGCTGACGCGGCAACAACCACGCACAGGCAGTCTCCTCCGACTTTGCGGCCTCTCCGGAGACCGCCTTTTTTCGGTCGGGTAAAAACATTGAGACGAACATGCGTGTATTGATTGTCGAAAATCAGCCCGAACGGCTGGCAATGCTGGTGCCCGCCCTGGAAGCGGCGGGCTGCGTGGTCGCGGCCACGTTGAATTCCGCACGCTGTCTGGACGCGCAGATGCAGGCGCTGCGCCCGGACGTGGTGATCATTGCGCAGAACTCGCCCGATCGCGACACGCTGGAACACATCTGCGTGGCGAACCAGGATTGCCCGCGGCCGATCGTGATGTTCACCGGTGACGGCAGCGCGGAGTCGATCCGCGCGGCGACGCAGGCGGGGGTGACCTCCTATGTGGTCGACGGCCTCGACACGGCGCGCATCCGCCCGATTCTCGACGTGGCAGTGTCGCGCTTCGAAGCGTACCAGGCGCTGCACGGCCAACTGGAGCAGACGCGCCTTGAGCTGTCGGAACGCAAGCTGGTCGATCAGGCCAAGGCCTTGCTCATCAAGCAGACAGGCGCATCGGAACCCGAGGCATATCGCGAGATGCGCCGCGCGGCGATGGATCGCGGTCTGAAGCTGGCGGACATCGCGCGGCAAATTCTGCAAAAAACAGCAGTCCGATAAGTGCTGCACCGATTGGTGCATGGCACCACGAATACGCACCGCACGAGTGCGCAGCACAGGCTTCCAGACTTGTGCGCCGCAAGACAGATTCCACGCCAAGCCTTGCACTGCAAGACAATCAAGCATCTGGCACGGCGGTTGCTAATCCTCAACTGAACAGTCGCAACGATGTGGCTTTCAGCGTAACCGTCAACTCTTTCGCAACTGGACAAAGGCGTCCGCCCTCAAGGCGACGCCTTTTTATTTGGAGAACCACCGTGAGCGACACCCAGGACAAATCCCTCGTGCAGGATCCGGGCAAGCGTGACTTCATGAAAAAGACCACCGGACTTTCCGTCGCCGCCGCCCTAATGGCGCTGGTGCCTCCGGGCGTGCGCCAGGGCGCCTGGGCCGCCGGCTCCGACGCGCCGGAAAAACCCAGGCTCAGCATCGGCTTCATTCCGCTGACCGACTGCGCGTCGGTGGTAATGGCCTCGGTGAAGGGCTTCGACAAGAAGTACGGCCTCACCATCATGCCGAGCAAGGAAGCCTCGTGGGCGGCGGTGCGCGACAAGCTGGTCAACGGCGAGCTCGGCGCGGCGCACGTGCTGTACGGCCTGATCTACGGCGTGCAGCTCGGCATCGGCGGGTCGAAGAAGGACATGGCGGTGCTCGCCAGCATCAACCATAACGGTCAGGCGATCTCGCTGTCGAATCAGCTCAAGGCCAAGGGCGTGACCGACGGCGCCTCGCTCGCCAAGCTGGTGAAGGCCGAACCCCGCGAATACACCTTCGCCCAGACCTTCCCCACCGGCACCCACGCGATGTGGCTGTATTACTGGCTGGCCGCGTACGGCATCGATCCGTTCCGCGACGTGAAGAACATCGTGGTGCCGCCCCCGCAGATGGTCGCCAACATGCGGGTGGGCAACATGGACGGCTTCTGCGTGGGCGAGCCATGGAACGCGCGCACGATCCGCGACAACATCGGCTTCACCGCCGCGACGTCGCAGGAAATCTGGAAGGACCATCCGGAGAAGGTGCTCGGCGCCACCGCCGAATTCGTCGAGAAGTATCCGAACACCGCGCGCGCCATGGTGGCGGCCATTCTCGACGCGTCAAAGTACATCGACGACATGAAGAACCGCGCCGAGGTGGCCAAGGTCATCGCCGCCAAATCCTACGTCAACACCGACTTCGACTCGATCGTGGGCCGCATGCGTGGGGTGTACGACAACGGCATCGGCAAGAAGTGGAAAGACCCCGACTACATGAAGTTCTACAACGGCGGTACGGTGGGCTTCCCCTACCTGTCGGACGGCATGTGGTTCCTCACCCAGCACAAGCGCTGGGGCCTGCTGAAGAATCACCCCGACTACCTGGCGGTGGCGAAGAAGGTCAACCGTATCGACATCTACAAGGCCGCTGCGGCGATGACCAAGACGCCACTGCCGAAATCCGACATGCGTTCGAGCAAGCTGATCGACGGCGTGGTGTGGGACGGCAAGGACCCGGTGAAATATGCCGACAGTTTCAAAATCAAAGCCTGACCAAAATCAAGGTCTGATCACAGAAAGGATACGTCATGACACCCGAAAAAATCACACTGGTTCGCAGCAGCTGGCAGCAGGTGCTGCCGATCAAGGACAGCGCGGCCCAGCTGTTTTACGGCCAGCTGTTCGCGCTGGATCCGTCGCTGCGCAGCCTGTTCAGGGGCGACATGATCGAGCAGGGGCGCAAGCTGACGACCATGATCCACATGGTCGTCAGCAGCCTCGACAATCTGGCACCCCTTCTCGGCGCCGTCGAGGATCTGGGACGCCGTCACATCGCTTACGGCGTCACGGAAGCGCATTACGACACCGTGGGAAGCGCGCTGATCTGGACCCTGGCCAAGGGGCTGGGACAGCAGTTCACCCCGGCTGTCGAGGACGCCTGGGCGGAAGCCTATGACACGCTGGCATCCGCCATGAAACAGGCCGCCTACACCCCGGCATGAAAGCCTCGGCCGCCTGCCCGACAGGCACTGGCGGCCGCCAGGCGCCATTAACACTCAGGAGTGCGATATGAGCGCAATCAATGCAACACCCGAAAGTCTGAACGAAATCCTGTCGGGCGAGGATATCGCCCCGGCATCCAAAGCATCCGCTGGCGCAGCGCCCGTCCGGTGCACGCCCTATTTCGAAACCGAATCGGGCAAGCGCTTCGTCGAAGGCACGCGGACCCTGCTCAGGAATGCCATCCCGCCGCTGCTCGGCATGCTGCTGTTCGTGGCGCTGTGGGCGCTGGTCGCCAACAGCGGCGGGCAGATTCCGGGCCCCGGCGAAACCTGGGATGCCGCGGTGAAACTGTTTTCCGACCCGTTCTATGACAACGGCCCCAACGACCAGGGCATCGGCTGGAACATCCTCAACTCGCTGGGCCGGGTCGGCATCGGCTTCGGTTTTGCCGCCGCCGTCGGCATCCCGCTCGGCTTCATGATCGGCCGCTTCGACTTCCTCAACCGCATGCTCTCGCCGATCATCAGCATCCTGCGCCCGGTGTCGCCGCTGGCCTGGCTGCCGATCGGCCTCCTGGTGCTGCAACGGGCCGAACCGGCGTCGATCTGGGTGATTTTCATCTCCAGCATCTGGCCGATGGTGCTCAACACCGCCGCCGGCGTGCAGCGCATCCCGCAGGACTACATGAACGTTGCGCGCGTGCTCAACCTGTCCGAGTTCAAGGTGTTCACCAGGATCCTGTTCCCGGCGGTGCTGCCGTATGTGCTGACGGGTGTGAGGCTGGCGATCGGCGTCGCCTGGCTGGTGATCGTCGCCGCCGAAATGCTCACCGGCGGCGTCGGCATCGGCTTCTGGGTGTGGGACGAATGGAACAACCTCAACGTCGCCCACATCATCATCGCCATCTTCGTCGTCGGCATCGTCGGACTGCTGCTGGAGCAGATGCTGATGCTGATCGCGAAGCGGTTTAGTTACGAATAAGTGGTGAGCGGAGAGTCGAGAGCGGAGAGCAGGTAAGCCAGCTCTCGCTCACAAACTCTCGACTCACAGCTCTCGACTCTCCACTAAAGGAAAAACGATGCAAAGCTACGTCCAGATCGAAAACGTCTCGATGGTGTTCAGCACCAGAAAAGGCAAGTTCACCGCCCTCACCGGCATCGACCTCCACGTCAATCAGGGCGAGTTCATCGCGCTGATCGGCCACTCCGGCTGCGGCAAGTCGACGCTGCTGAATCTGGTGGCCGGACTGCTCGACGTCACCGACGGCGTTCTGCTGCTCGCCAACAAGGAGATCAAGGGGCCCGGGCCGGAACGCGGGGTGGTGTTCCAGAACCACTCATTGCTGCCCTGGCTCAGCGCGTTCGAGAACGTTTACCTCGCGGTGGAAAAAGTGTTTGGCCGCACGGAATCCGGAAAACAACTGAAGGCGCGCACCAACGCCGCGCTGGAACTGGTGGGGCTGACCCACGCAGCCGCCAAGCTGCCGGGCGAAATCTCCGGCGGGATGAAGCAGCGCGTCGGCATCGCCCGCGCGCTGGCGATGGAGCCGAAGGTGCTGCTGATGGACGAGCCCTTCGGCGCGCTCGACGCGCTGACCCGCGCGCACCTGCAGGACGAACTATTGAAAATCGTCGCGGCGACGCAAAGCACGGTCATCATGGTCACCCACGACGTCGACGAGGCGGTGCTGCTCTCCGACCGCATCGTGATGATGACCAACGGCCCGGCGGCCACCATCGGCGAGATCCTCACGGTGGACCTGCCGCGCCCGCGCGACCGCCTGCAACTGGCGCACGACCCGCACTATCACGGCCTGCGCAGCCAAGTGCTGGAATTCCTCTACAGCCGCCAGATGCGGCCGAAGGAGGCGGCCTGAGGCAAAAACAACGGGGCAATGCGCCTTGCCCCGCATAGCGGGTGCGGATAGACTCTCGGGGTTGCTTTCGATCGTCTGTTTCGTGAATTTCCATCCCCCTGCCCGCCATGCCGCGCCGACGTGAGCCCCGCCCCGCGCCCGCGCTGGAACTGAAAACCACGCGGCTCGCCGGGATACAAGTCATCCTCAACAGCGCCGAACATGCTGTGCTGGCCACCCACATCGGCACGCTGTTTGCCGCGACGCCGGACTTTTTCGGCGGTGAGGCGGCGGTGTTCGAGTGCGGCCGTTTGCCGGTCGACGCGGCCGCGCCCGACTGGGCTTGGCTGGCGCAGGAACTGAAAAGTCGCGGCCTGAATCCGTTCGCGGTGCAGAATGCATCAAACGAACTGGCCGCAGCCGCCGCCAGGGCGGGTCTGCTGGTGCTGAATGCCGCCGCGCCTGCGCCGGCTGCGGTCGAACTGGCGCCTGAACCCGAACCCGTGGCGGCGCCGGTTGAAGCACCCGCAGTATCCGCCGCTGTCCCCACCCGCATCATCGACAAGCCGCTGCGCTCGGGCCAGCGGGTCTATGCGGCGGGCGGCGACATCGTGGTGCTGGCCGCGGTCAATCCCGGCGCGGAAGTGATCGCCGACGGCAGCATCCATGTGTATGCACCGCTCAAGGGGCGGGCGCTCGCGGGCGCTCGCGGCGATGTCACGGCGCGGATTTTCACCACCCATCTCGAGGCCGAACTGGTCTCGATCGCGGGCGTGTATCGCACCTTCGACACGGCGCTGGATGCCGCCGTGGCGAAAAAGCCGGCGCAAATCCGCCTGGCCGACGCCAGCCAGCTCGTCATCGAACCTCTCTAACTCCACGCAAAAAAGGAAGCTCCGTGACCACCATCATTACTGTCACCTCCGGCAAGGGCGGCGTCGGCAAGACCACTACCAGCGCCTCGATCGCCAGCGGTCTCGCGCTGCGCGGCTACAAGACGGCCGTGATCGATTTCGACGTCGGCCTCAGGAATCTCGACCTCATCATGGGCTGCGAACGCCGCGTGGTGTACGACTTCGTCAACGTCATCCAGGGCGACGCCAACCTGCACCAGGCGCTGATCAAGGACAAGCACGCCGACAACCTGTTCGTGCTGCCCGCCTCGCAGACCCGTGACAAGGACGCGCTCACCGAGGAGGGCGTGGAAAAGGTGCTGCAGGAACTGGCGCATCAGGGATTCGACTACGTTGTCTGCGACTCGCCCGCCGGCATCGAACACGGCGCGGTGGTGGCGCTGACCTTCGCCGACGTGGCAATCGTCGTCACCAACCCGGAAGTCTCGTCGGTGCGTGACTCCGACCGCATCCTCGGCATCATCCAGTCGAAAAGCCGCCGTGCCATCGAAGGCCGCGAGCCGGTGAAGGAACACCTGCTGGTCACCCGCTACTCGCCCAAACGCGCGCACGAGGGCGAGATGCTGACCTACACCGACATCCAGGAACTGCTGCGTATTCCGCTGCTGGGCGTCATCCCCGAATCCGAAGCGGTGCTGCAGGCGTCCAACCAGGGTATCCCGGCAATCCACCAGAAAGACACGCCGGTCGCCGACGCCTACCAGGATACGATCGGCCGCTTTCTCGGCGAAGAACACCCGCTGCGTTTCGCCGAGTACGAGAAGCCGGGCCTGATCAAGCGTCTATTCGGAGGCAAGTGACATGTCCTGGCTCACCCTCATATTCGGCGAAAAGAAAGCCACTGCCTCGGTCGCCAAAGAGCGGCTTCAACTCATCATCGCTCGCGAGCGCGTGGGCCTGTCCGGCCCCGATTTCCTGCCCGATCTGCAGAAAGATCTGGTCGCAGTGATCTCGAAATATGTCAAGATCAACCCGGAAGACATCAAGGTCGGGCTGGAAAAACAGGGGAATTTCGAGGTGATCGAAGTCAACATCGTGCTGCCCGAGATGCGCTGATCTCGCACACGCATCCCTGAATTGCCCCGCGGGCGGTGGCTACGCCGCCGTCGATGTCCGACTGGAAAGCATCTTTCGCTTCGATCGATATACCTATATTGAATTGAGGTCGCGGGCGTCCGATCGGCACGCGCCGCGCAAGTCAAATCAAAACATGGAGAACGCACATGAACCGCCATCCAAAGGTTTTATCGCAACCCGGTTGCCGCCTGCCTGCGGCGTTCGCCCTCTTGGCGTTCGCCCTCACGCCGTTCACCGCCGCATCGGCTGCAGCGGAGGGTCGGGAAATCGCCCTGCTGGTTGGCGAAGGGGGCAGCGATTATGAAAGAGCGGGGCTTAGCCTGCGCTTCGGTCCAATGTGGTCCGCCGACTGGGGCAGCTGGAAGGCCTCGCTGCGCCCCGAACTTGAACTGAGCCACTTCAGGTTCACCGGCGCGGGTCCGGGGCCGGACAGCCTGAACCAGTTCGGTGGCATCGGCCGCCTCCACCTCCATTACGGCGAAGGCCGCCTGCGGCCCTATGCCGAAGCCGGACTCGGCGTCTCCCTGTTCAGCCGCGACACGCTGGGCAACAAGGATTTTTCCACCCGCTTCCAGTTCTCCCAGCACCTAGCCGTGGGCGTCGAGTTTGCCCAATGGGGATTCGCCGGCCTGCAGTATTCCCATTACTCCAATGCCGATATCGAGGAGCCGAACGACGGCATCGACCTGCACCAGATCGTACTTGGCGCGCGTTTCTAGGGAAGCACTGATTAATTCGATATGGCCGTCATTGCGAGCGCAGTGAAGCAATCCAGCGTATTTGATTAAGCGGGCATTTCTGGATTGCCGCGTCGCTGCGCTCCTCGCAATGAACTGTGCTTCTCGTCAAGCATATTCTGTCGAAAAAGGCGCATTGGTCGTTGCCACCGCGAAGGCCTGCCTCAACAATTTATGCGCA